>Ga0137403_10001955_pt1 | contig 25676 bp, 51 predicted proteins | sample CZOMad2_1_16fung_FD_122057 | JGI IMG/M metagenome (GOLD analysis project Ga0137403, IMG submission 122057) | Vadose zone soil fungal communities from Angelo Coast Range Reserve, California, USA - CZOMad2_1_16fungal (Hybrid Assembly) | ecosystem: Environmental > Terrestrial > Soil > Vadose zone... | reverse complement strand
TAAGGCGGTATACAGACCTTACGCAACCACCCAATACTGTTAGTGATTTCCCAACTTAAGGGCTGCGCTACAGCGGTAACCGCTCAATGCTTCGTGGCTTCCTCGGCCGGAGCTTCCGCTGCGGGGTCGACGTCGTCCCAGACGACTGTGTCGTCGAAGGCGACTCCTTCGAGGTAGTCATCGGACTGGACGACTCCAGCGTAAGCAGCTGGATTGATGGCGTATCCGTCAGTATCGACGTATACTGTGGGGTTGACGGGGGTGGGTTCAGCCACTGGCGTATTCTGTTGAACATTCATGTTTCTTTCCTTTGGGACAAAATGTCCTAATTATAGGTGGTGTTTTAGTTCTAATAGAAGTTCGCGGAGTTTAAACCGTTCTCCTTCCATTCGCCACTTGAGATATGGATCATACGAGTATGTCTCATATCCGTTGAAAGTAGTTGGGAAGTACGAAGGGTAGTAATCTCTGCTGAACTTATAATGAGAATCTCGTTTCAGTTGACAGTAACTACAGTCGCAACCTTTACGAATTCCCTGTCGACAATGGAAGTCGACTGCCTTAGAAATCAGGTGTGGAAACTGCTTCTTCGCTATCTCCGTCTCGATCCGACTTCTTATGGTCTCCAGTTTGCTTGTCGAGGTTGTAGACATCAGAGAAATCACTGTTCTCCAAAGCCTTAGCGATGGCTTTGGTAAATTTGCCAATCTTCTCATTCAACTTCTTGTACTCTTCGGACTTCACCTTCGAGTAGCTCTCGCTTGCAACCTTACCGTTGATATCGTAGGTCACAACGTCAGGCTTGATCTTCTTTAGATCAACCTCTAATTTTGAAAGCTTGTCCATAGCTTGGACTAAGGAGTCTGATCGACGGTTCAGTTCACGAGAAACTAAAGCGTCGACGACTTTGTCTTCGACCTTCGGAGCGATGTTAATGATTTGTTCTGCAACTTTTGTTTGTACTGAATTCATTTACTCGGTCTTTCAATGATTTGTTTTAGTTACGATCTCTTGGGTTGTCTGATCCTGTTGGCGTGACGGCTGACAACACGGACAGCAACATGATCCAAAGAACCTGTCCGGTGGAAGCCGACATGGTCGAGTTCCTTAGCGTCACCTTTATGGACCTTGCCTGCTCGGATTGCTTTTCGTCTAGCTGTGTTACGAGCTTCTCTTCGTTTGACTTGCGCCGGAGAATTCTCATAGGCAGTTTCTTTCGCGTAATTCCTAGCCATATAGTTAGTAGTCCTAACCTCCTTCTAAAGTGATCTTAATAATTTAAGATCATGATTTTGTAAATACTCTTAATTTGGTATATTCAGTATCGCTCGATCCGAATAGATCGGAGAATTGAATGTTGGTTATGTCTTGGCTGTCCTTGACAGCTCGGGTTGCGTGAAGCCATGCAGCCATGCAATCAACGATCGTCTGGCGTGGCATCGTCACTTCCTGATATGGATAACCTAGGAAGTCCTTCTTCCGACGGATAGTCAGCTTTCTTACCATGGAAGGTGTCCTTACGACGGTCTTTCTTGGCTTTGATACGCAGGCGTTCTGCGCGATCAGCCGGGTGGTGTGTCTTATTCATTTCAAATAAGCGTAAATTAAAACACAGACTATTGCACCTAGCATTAACATCGATGCAATTTCTAAGTTATAGATGTGTTCAGCTGTGCTCATCTTAAAACTCCAGCGGTTTAATTTTAGGAAGGATTAAGAACTCTTCTTCAACTAAGTAAACTAAAGCATCGGCAGGAGTTAAATCGTTGTAGTTAAGGATGTCTTCTAACGTATATGTATCAAGCATATGTTCGGCTTCTTCGTAGGTAATTACGGCGGTCCTATTCCATTAGCCCATAATGCTATGTACTCTACAACAAGACACGAAAGAAAGCCTAGCCCGAACCAAAATGTCTTATTCATTTGCGTTTCTTCCGTTTACGTTTTCTTGGTGGGATGATCCATCCAATTCTTCCTGCTCGTAAATATTCACCAGCTCTTTCAAAAATTCCCGCGTCTCGGTGGCGTCCGATAACACGTCTATTGCAGTAAGTACAGAGCAGTCCCCTGATTTCTCCAGTACGATGGTCATGGTCAACGCACAATCGGCTTTTGAAGACTCCGTGAGGTCTGCGACATATTGCGCAGCAGCCGCTCTGTTGGAGAAGTAAGTCAGCATATTGTTGCTCCGTTATCCCGTACTTCTTAAGTAAGTAATTATTTCTGGTATTGTTCAAGGTATCCGTTACGGATTAAACGTTGTAACGCTAGGATAGCAACGCCTGTCCAATAGTCTCTAAGTTCATCATCAAACTTAATTATAAACGATCTTGCCATTTTTGTCAACTTCAACGATATGAGGGAGTGGATGCTTTACGACTTTAACGAAGTCAACGGGTCCGGAGGCGTAGAGGAAAGTGCGAAGCCCCGGAAAGCAAATATGCTTGAAGTCCGAGTAGCTAGCTTTCGTATCAAGCGTGATATTACCGCTTTTTCCCTCGGCTTGAGTGCCGCAAGTACATGCGGGGGCATGATCGCGTCCGACAATCTCTTTGTAAGTACGGACTCGGTCTCTAATGTTTTGTAGTCTAAGGTGGTGTTCATATAATGCTAAGTGTCCCAGAGTTTTATCCACAGCCAATAGAAAGGCAGATTGTTTATTCCGAACAACGTCGTCATCCAAGCTGCCACCCAGATAGCCGTCCAGTTGATCCAGATAACCGAACGGATCGTCCGTTGCGATCGACTTATCTTTGAACTTCTTAAAGCCAAAGCTGCTAGCAGACTTGACGTCCACAAGATTACCATCAATAACACAGTCACGATGACCTTCGACCCCATCAAAAACGATAGCATCTTGCTCTCCTGTGACTTCGTGGCCAGCTGCCTTTGCTAAGGTTATAACTAACGCTTCGATGATGTGTCCGTATCCGTACTTGATCTGCGCCCATGGAGGAAGGGGTTGGGCAAGATGAGGGGTATGGATGGAGTGCCAAAGTGCTTTCGGACAGCGCGGTCCCATCTGTGACAGACGGAGGCGAGGCGCTGACCTTGGACCCATACTTGCCATGAGCGCTGTAGATATAGTTGCTCCAAGCGTGTCGGATATCTGTGTTGTGAGCCAGCCATCTTTACTCCCTATGAGTTTGTAGATGTCAGGAATTAACGAATGTATGTCTGAAATGTGTTTGCTCGACTGCTAATAGATAGGTGTTTAAATGGCCTACGGAGGCCCGTGGTGCGTTTAAATCTTACAAGGCTACCTAAGTAGCCTTTGGGCAGATTTCTCTTGTTCTTCGATGTATTTCTTCAGCATTGGCCTGTTGTTCAGGTCAGGCGGAGCGTTGATGATCGCAGCGGTAACTGGCTTACGATCACAGTCGCACTTCGGATACTGACAGTGTTCTTTGAACGTAGCTTGACAATCCATCAGTGTGCTCCGAAGTAAGTTGCTACAGTCTTGGAGATCATTCCGTAGATAATGAACTGAAGTCCACCGAGTGGCATAGCTGAAAGGAGAAGTAGCATCACGGTTTCACGGAATGTAAACGTCCACTTCTTCTTCTTATCGTCTTCCTTCTTCTCCGGGGTCTTCTTCTTAGCTGCTTCGGCTTTCTTCAAAGCCTTCGCTACCTGCTTGCTGATCTTCTTATAGATCGCGACTTCATCTGGAGTCTGCGGGGGTGGAAAACCATACTGCGGCGGCGGTGGGTATCCATAAGGCGGAGGATATCCATACATGATGTTTCCTCTCTTGTTAGTGGAGACTGGGGCCTCGGTTAAGAGGCCCCAGCTCGATCTCGGCCCGCGATAACCGGGCGTCTGTTGTGCCTCTTAGGGAGGCTGCGAGAGCTGCTGGTGGTTGAGGACGCTGTTACACATCGCCTTCCTCCTTCTTCTGCCTAGGCGGCTTTCTTCAAAGCCTTTGCTACTGGCTTAGTCACGCTAGTCCGGCGTGTGAATAGATTGTGGTTTGGACTTGGCCTTCGTCAGGGCAAGGAGGGTATAGTCTACAGAACCCCTAGAATTGCGCTCGCCGTGTAAAGTCTTACTGTGAATGGCCGTTGAACTCCAGTTAGTGACTGTAAGGTCACAGGTATGGGCACAGTCCCCTATGTATTTCAAGGTCAGACGGTACATCCACTACGCTTTGTACGCGCCATTGGCCAACGCTTCCGTTACTGCCACGGCCGACACGGTCGTAGTCTTGTGGTCCCTGAGTCAGGGAAGATAGACAGACGGTAGACTACCGTCCCATCTAGCATCAGTTTCCGTTAGACATCCTATATGACTCTAAAGCAGCTACTTTGTCCGTAACCCGGCTCGTCGTGCCGACGCGTCTCCGTCATAAGAATGAACGTCTCTCTATGTCTCCCTTCAATATCGGACTCATGTGGCTGCTAAGCTTTGGTCCTTCTATCCAGAACGATCCATACCCATCACGGTATGTCCTGAGCCATAGTCTTATATCCCGCTACAGAGCACTTACGTGCGCCTCTCACCGATTACAGTGGTTTGCTTCAGGATACGACAGCATCTGGGGCTAGCTTCAAAGGCCGCATTTCAGATCATCGCCTCGGAGTTTGGTTACGACCAACGACTCCGTACCTTAGACTAATTCCAACGGTACGTCAACTGCTTCGGAGGGGTCCGTACTTCGTCAGTTTAGTCGCAACCGGAGGTTGCTCTATTACCTGCCGCTACTATATCCACTTGCTGCTGCCTCAGTACGAAGGAGTCGAACCTTCACGCCTGAGTGGATGGGTTTCAGTAGAAGACCTTCCTCTTCTCTAGCTTTGTTCGGGCTGTTTATCCTAACGGCGGAGAGCCGTTGGAAGATGTACCGGACGTACTTCAGGCAGGCTATACCCACCTTCGGTTCAGTCTCTTACGTTTACTCACAGTCACATCCCCACGGGAGAGCCTTCTGCAGCCAAGACAGGTTTTCAACGCGTCTTCTTAAAGCTTATACCGACCGGGTCGGTTGGTGTCGGACATCTCCCTCACTCACCGCGACTGTTACTCTACCGTTTCGAACGGCGCTTCCTTGTCCAGTAAGCTTAAGCTTTTTAAGCTTACTCAGAAGTGTCCCCTCGCGTGTATTGTACGTATGTTTAATGTGGTTGTCTCCCACAGAGATATCGGTCAGAACCTTAAGGTATCTTAAGGTTCGTTATACACACCTTAGTTTGCTTGATTTTAGCCTCCATCCAAGCTCACGGGCATCTGTACGCCTTTGCTTTTCAGGGCCAGTCTCGCCTTGCAGGGCATCGTACAGGCATTACCCCCTACGGGGCTGCAGAACTACAGTTCAAGGAGGGTGATCTTTACCTACATGTCTTGTAGTCTGGGAGCGCTTCACCTTGTGGAGGGGGCGCGCACACACCAAGCTCGGATCGCAACTCCGATTACAGCTGTATCGGCTGACACCAAACCATGCGTTTAATGCTACTTGGGATTACGTAGGTGGGTTCAGGCTGACTGCCGCCACACTGCGAGGACGGCGGGAGAATAAGAAGCTTTATGCCGCAACTCCCACTGATCATGCTCCGCATCCCTTGTCAGGTCGAGCAAGCCACCACTGTGATGTTGATTCTGTCGTCAGACTATCCTGCACCACAGATAAAAGAAACAGGCGACACCGTTACTGATGCCGCCTGTGTCCCGGTGCTCGGAGAAGGAGGGCGTAATAAGCACCGGGTAAAGTAGCCAGAGCTATGGGTAATTGCTTACCTCTTCGTTGGCTCTGGAATAGGTGTTAACAAAACGAACGAATCTCTTTCAATCCATTAATCATCTGTTGATACTGATAAGTCCAGTATCCGTAAAACGCAACGATAAGAAACAGTGTTGCAATCGTTGTGCCGATCATGTCGGCTTGGGTACATGTACTCAATTCCATAGTTCCTTCTGTGGCGGAGTAGCCATTGTCTCAGCGACTGCTGCTTGCTCCGCTGGTGTGTAATCCTTATGTGGGGTAAATGGATTAAGCTTGTCGACACGTACGGCCTTCAATCGAAGGGCACGTCCTTGTCCTTGTGCTCCGGGTATCCTGTGTTGGTAGCATTCGACAGTCAAGGTAAGATCACTGCCATGTCCTACGAGCTGGTCTACTAACGGCATACCATCTGCTTTCATAACAAGTGGAGGAGCTAGTGGAGTGTTCTTACCCTTGACCCACATCTCGGGTTTACGGCTAATTTGCATATTGAAGCCGTCTTCGTCCTTCTTGAGTTGGTTCTTAATTCCTTGTATCTGACCAATACCAGTCTGCAGTTCCCGAAGAATACCAAGACTCTTATCGTCTGGGTAGAACTTCAATCCCCACTTACCGAACTGATCGAGTGCTACGAAGTGACAGTGCTGCCCCTTGCCTTGAAGGGTAACTAGTTCTGTGGCCATTACTTATTAACAATCTCTTTCACTGTGATAATTTCTACGTCTGAGACATCCAAGAACGTCTCTTTGACGTACTCTCTAGCCACAGTCTCCGCGTGTTCAACGTTATCGCCTTGGATGGTTACAACACCACCGTCACGAATTGTATAATCATATTCGACTTCATAAAAAGGCATCAGTGTATCTCACTCCAGTTAAGTCCTACCCCGCCTGAGCCAGCTAAGGGACATTTTAAATTCAACTTCTTACCAGCGTTGACGATTTCTTCTTCGAACACATGCTGTATGTATTCAGCATATCGGATATCGTTGCGGGTCTCTATGACAACTTCGTCATGTACTATATTGGTTAATATATATTCAATTTCCTCCTTTGTCAACCTCTCTGAGGCAGAGATTGTCGCTTCTTTCATGATTATTTGTTCGCCGTTCTGCAGATATCCAGACATGCAAAGATGTCTCCTGAGTCCCACGGTATCCCCCGGTATAGCGACTTTTCGTCCATCAAGACCCACAAACCATCCCCGTCTTGCATCAGCGGGAATGACATTCTCTTTGAGCATCGCAAACCCTTCGTACCGGGATAATAGACGGTCAAGTGCGCCTTTAGTTTCATCCGTGGATGACGAAAGGATCTCTGCCAATTTCGAAATGCCTGCTCCCAACAAGAGAGCAAAGATGAACCGCTTAGAGGCCGCCCTAGTCTTGCAGACAGGACCAAGTATTCTTTGGTTGAGGCTATGGGGGTCAGTGCCATCTTCTTTCCTTCCATCGACAAGAGCTTTGGTAAACTCTGCATCGTCGATGTAATGTGCAAATATTCTTAACTGAATTCCTTCGGCGTCGACGCCAACCAATAGTCTGTTCTTCGGCGCACACCATAAGCTTCGGAGTTCTTTGCCGAGAAGCTTTGGTCTACCTTCTAAATCAAGATCGACGGGGATGTTAGCTGTGTTGGGCTTCTGATGAGCCATCCGGTGCGTCCATGCACCGATGCCAAGGAAGTCACCGTGGATGCGGCCATCAGGTTGAACAAGACCAATCCATTCAACTAATGTTCTTCTACGACTTTCGTAGAGAATTCTCTGCGCTAGAGTACGGGCGGCATCCGGAGCCGAGGTAGGGAGAGTCTCTAGGTTGGCTTCGTTGACTTTCCAGCCAGTCTTTCTCAATTCTTGAAGCTTAGTCTGACATAGTTTCAAGTCTGCGTCAAGCGCAGCAGACCTAGCTTTCGAGAACTTAAGTTGGTTAAGCGTTCTTTCGGTATCTATGTGAGTCTGCGTACGATCTACAGGAGCCCAGCCTGCATGAGACAAGACCTCAATGATTTGCTTGTGACTATTAGGGTTAAAAGACTCCCAACTGCACCGGCAGAAAGGCCCACCATTAAACTCACTAAGGTCACCATGCCCCAGAAACCTAAAGTCCGTCTTAGAAAGCGTTCCATGCTTTGTTACCTTCGGTGTGACTTCTCTGATTAACTTCAATCGATCAGGGAACACCTTAAGTATCTCTTTATCTAAAGTACTTAACACTAGAGTTACACTAGTAAGATATTCTAGTGCTTTACTCTTGTTAAAGAAAAAGCCATTAGTATTTAATGTATTAGTAATACTTACGAACTTATGTTCTCTTTCTAAAGAGTTCTTATGTTCTTCTTTAGATATATACTTAAGGTACTTAAGGTATATCTTATACGTTATGTCGACATCACGTACGCAGTACTCCTCCATCTCTGGAGAGTACTTACTCCAGTCGGTGTACTTGCCCTTCAGAAGTCCGAACTCTTCGCCGTAACTCTCGACACTATGCGATTTTCGAGAGTAGTCAACGAGCTTGCTAACAAGATACGTATCGAGGCATTGTCTTCCAACATCTTCGAATGAGACCCCAAGAAGATTTTTAAGTACTGGTGCATCATAACCAAGCAGATTATGTCCAATGAAATACTTACAATGTTTCCAAAAATTAACAAAGCGTTCTCGCTCTTCTGGGTCCGTAGTTACATTTCTAAAAATGTGCTTATGACAGGTATCGATGTCCATACAGACGATCACCCAGACCTGCGTCGGGTTGACTAATCCATTGGTTTCTAAATCTAAGACTATTCTCAAATGTATTTTCTTCTAATCAAGCAGCCGTAGTGTGGTGTAAGGGTGCAGCCTTAGGGAGGGACGATCTCCCATTCACCCTAGCGTCCGTCGACTTCCACAATCTAAGCAACCCGCAGGGTTGCGCTAGTCCGGCGCCTTACCTCACCGTCTGATCACCGGCGAGGAAGCTAGTGCCAGCTGGCGACGCAGAACTTCACGAAGAAGTCGTTGCAGTCCAGCGTCGTGTGGTTATAGATCACAACGAACATCGCCGCTAAGAAGGCGAGTGAAACGATGTATACGATTTCCCGAATAACTCTCATGCTGCTGCTTTCTGGGGTTGGTTGTCATTGGCAGGGAGATACTTACCAAGGATTTGCTTATAGAGATCTGCCTCCATCTCCAGCGCCTCAGCGAACTTTGGTTGGTTCTTCTCGCGGTAATAATCGACTGATCGTTTCAATTGTCCGATCGTTCTCCAATCACCTAATGAAATAGGTCCGATAACTATAGTCATACGTGCTCCGCTTCTATAATCGTAAAGAATTCGTTATCTGTGCTGAACCTAACCGGATCAACCCAACGGAAAGTCGTTTCCTTCTCTCCGATTTCTCCGATGAAATACGCCTTACCCGCATACCCTACTACATATTGACCGAGGACACAACCGAAGTAATTCTTCGGTCGAGCTAGGAAGCGTGCTCCATGCGTTAGCTTCAACAGCCAGTCGTCTTTCCCTCCGGTGGGAGGTCCTTTGCCTCCGGTGAGGACCTTGAGGAAAGGAGTCTTCGTCTCTCGGAGTTCTTCTTTGCCCAGAGCAGCATCCTCTTCCGTCTCTGCTGTACCCTTGTCCATGTCTTCCGCTCTTGTTCTGGTAAAAGATTTAATAAGCATTTGATATCGAAGTCTCGCTCCATAATTATTCCAGCTTGAAGCTGGTTTAGTTCCGAGATTTCTCTTGCTTTCGTGAGTTGGAGCTTCCACCACTCCCAATCAGGGTGTTTTTGCATTGCTCCACCTTTATTAGATAGGCCCTAGGATGCCCTAGGAAGGCCGCTGGTGCGTTTAAATACATGCGTGGCTACCACCCTAGCTCTCTAGTACTCAAAAGCAAATTATTGCCTGTTTATGGTAATAGATTTGTAGCTGAAAGACCGTCTAAAGCGGTAGGTTCTTTGCTGCTCTGCGTCGAAGCCTATTACCTTCGGGTATCGGCGCTGGATGTATCTGATTATCCGAGGCGACGATGGTCTTGCTAGAATTTCCTCGACTGTCGGTTTGATTACGAATCCCCTGATTTCCATACCCCCTCCAGCAATAGGAAATTCGAACAGGCGAACTATCCGTCCAAATTTTCCAGACAATTTTTTTATAACCATATTCAGTTCGACTGACTGCGAAGTACATCGTCATCTCCTGCGCAGGATACCGATAGCTCTTAAGAGGCTTATAATACTCCATCGGATATCCGCCCCTGCTTCTGGGTTGTATTCATCAGCTTCAGGTAGTTCGAGTTCGAGTTCCTTCACGATCCGTTGTAATTTCTCGGCCTTCTTGTGTTTCTGATAATTCATGGCGACACCTTTCCGGTGTTCTTATTGCTTCTACTACGTACCAGACTTGACCGTTGTATTCACGTTTTACGAGCAGCTCCCTTACCGTCCCCATCGTCAAGTCTCCAGTCTATTGGCGCATCTCCTTGAGTTGCCAACTTACTGTTAATAGTGCTGAACAACCGGCTTCCGAAGAATGGATTCCTAGCTGCGATACTCGCTCTCGGAGATGGATGCGACAGTTCGATGACTTCGCACCGTTCTTGGTCTATGTATTTAACGAAACTTCTTGCCTTCCCACCTAAAAGAACTATAATACAACCGAGGTTGTTAAGCTTCTTAATGATCTCTATCGTCAATGGTTTGTATTCTTCCCAGTCATGAGATAAAGACTTATCTTCAGTGCACGACGGGATGACATTCCACAACAACACCCCTTGATCCGTCCATTTCTTTAGGTTTCCGTGAGGCGGCTTTGGGTAATGGAGGTCATCTTGGTACTCTTTGAAGATATTAATCAGAGTTTGAGGAAATATATCCAGATCAGCAGGTATGCTAAAGGCAACGCCACTGGCATAATTGTGTTGGGGGTAAGGGTCTTGACCAAATATCGCCACTTTGACATCTTCTTCCCTCACTGCTGATAAAGCCTTAAAGAGATTAACTCGCTTAGGGTTCATCTGTCTGCCGGTAATCTTCAGGTCTTCAAGGTGTTCTTGGACTACTTGCCATTCTCCTGTCTTCCAATAAGACAAATCACTCCACGGATAAGTCATTGTTTTTCCTTTGTTGATGGCTACGCCATCTTAGATTTATATATTAAAAAGTAATTACCCGCTACGGTTCCTAGTAGCCAATGCTCTTGAAGATGAATACCCGGAGGGTAATGCGTAAAACTACTGTACGTAACAGTCACCCAAGCGTGATCGCGGTAGAGTTCTGAAGTACTGTCTTTGACATACCCAGACACTCGATAGTGTTCGTCGTCATGCGACCATCGAGTCAATTCGGCTGTTATCATTGGCGGGCGCGGCATCATAGATATTCTCCGATAGCGTATACGTTTGAGGATCGAAGATCAATTGTCCCGCTGGACCAGTTCTCCCGCAGAACCTATTCTTACTGACTAAGACATTCATCAGACTTCTGACCACAGGATCACTGTGCTTCAGGTCACGGGTAAGATCAATACGGATATCCGCAACCTTGGATATGTTACGACTACCCCGTGTCAGACCATCATCGTTGACATGAGAGACGATAATCAACGAGAAGTCTAACTCCTTCACCATCATTTCGAGTCTGGTGGAGAGGTAGTCAAGTGCACGGCGTTCGCTCTCGCCTGCGAGGCCGCTAACCGCCATAGTAATATGGTCGAGAATAACGAACCTACAAGCACGGGCAGCAACGAGGAACCTAATAGTGTCAATAAGATCGTCTGGATCAGCACTACCAAAATGAGAATAAATATGAAGACGGTCATCGTTGCCCACAGCAGTGGCGAGAGCAGCAGCAATCTCACTAGCTGAGCAGCCGCTATCCGGCAAGTGGACAGGCTTCCTGAGCTGAAGTCCCGCAATAGCTTGGAGATGCCTTCGTTTTGGCTCTTCAAGAAAGATTGCTCCGACGTTGTCTTTGGTTTCCTTAAGGATGTGGTACTCCAAAGCATGACATACCTCAGTCTTTCCTACGCCCTCTTGGGCTGTCAAAAGAATTGTCTCTCCGGTACGGATACCGTATGTCATATACGTCAATGTAGGAAACGGATAAGACACACCTGACTTCGGAACTTCCGCGAGGATTTTCTCAAATATATGTTGCGATGAGATAATCGTCTCTGGGAGAAACCGTTTAGCGTTCCACCAAATCTGTCTTAGTTCAGAGGCGGCTCCGTGGGTGAGGAAGTCATTGGCGTCTTTTCGGTCTCCACCGGGGAAGTTGAGCTGGTAGACTTTGTTGTAGTCAAAGAGCTTAGCCACGCGAGATGCGGCTTGACGGCCTGCCTCATCTCCGTCGAAAGCAAGGTAAATCCTTTCGAATGAATTAAGATAGGCCCGATCAACAGCACAATCAGACACAGCAGAACTGCTTGATTGAACAGAAACAACAGGCGACCTAATGACTTGATGAAGGCTGACAGCATCGAGTTCCCCTTCTGTGATTGTCACATATTTGTGACTACCGGCCGGAAATCTGTTACGACCAAACAAACCAGCTTTACCGATATCGCCTTGAGTATAAAATCCCTTCTTGTCTAACGTCCTTATTTTATAACTACCATTACTATAAGCAAAGCCAACAGAAAGAGGTTTACCCGAAGCATCCACTTTTGTCTTGACATCATAAAATTGTAATGTCTCGCGGTCAACACTACGGTAGGGTATGTATTCGTAAGTATATTCTGCATCCATAAATTCTTTTCCGGTGGCTTTGCCACCTTTTTTATCTCTAGGTTTATAATAATTACATGCGAAACACCAACCATGCCCATCATCGTAGGTGCAAAACGCATCACTAGATGTACAGGACGGACACGGTTGATGTAGCTCGGTGATCTTACCCTTTTGGAGGTGGGTGGAGTTTAAGTCCGGGATGGAGTTCGTAGTCATAATAATGGTTGAGCCATGGACGTTGGATCTTCGTGCTAATACGCACTGGATCGAAGGATAAAGCATCAATCTGATCTCCCCAATATTCAGGGACGCCGATGTACATCCACGCCCAAACACCTTTGATGTGCTCAGCTGTGACTGTTATAGCTCGGCCGGAGAATGAGTTGGGATCGCGTTCCTTCAAGAATTGTTGGTCTTGGAAAGGAACCGCGACGAAGATGAGTTTTCGATAGAATTGTACCGTATTCAGCCTGTGATTGTCAAGATCAATGAAAGCTCTAGGCCGAATTAACCACAATTCTCCCTTGATTCGTGCTGGTGGTGCTCCGCGTTGCTCAGCCCATGGATGGAACTGTAGAGAATTCTTTCTAGAAACGCTCAAGATCGGGACTGGGAAAGATTTTTCTCCAAGATTTTTCTTCCAGAACGAGAAGTGATCGTTGGAGAATGCGACAGATCGACGCACGGAGTGCGGACCTAGCAGATGCCGGTTGGGGAAACCAGCCTTCATATCGTCAGCTACGAAGATATGGTGGAATTCTTTCTCTTGGAGCGTGCAGTAGTCAGGCGTGTGCTTAGCGAAGTCACTAGCCCATTGCAACCACTCTCCGGTTGGAGCCTTGATATTCTTCTTCCGAGACCAGTTCATCTTCATCTCCCATAGGTTCCCCGGAGACCAACTTTGTGGACATTCACGGTGCTAATCTCCGGGGTTCCTGCTAAGCTACAACGTAGTACGCAGTATTGGGGTCTACGCTGCAGCCCCTCCTCGACGAGACCCGAACGGCGCTCGACGCCTTGGTGCCCCAATAGTTGGGGCTTCCAAAGGAAGAGTCGTTGCTTCGGGTTTGCCGAGAAGCCTGTTGGCTTCGGTAAGTTCCTTGTGTGTATTCTTGACTTGGAGTTCGAGGTTCTCGGCGTACTTCCAGAGATCGCGGAACGCCGTAGCCATCGCTTCGTCGGCGTTGTGCGCGAGGTCTTTGATAACCTCCCACGGCCATCGCCGTGTAACTTCGATGCCGACAATACCTGCAGTCTTAGCGAAGGATGGAAGCTTGGCTTCGGCTTCGGCAAACTTCCTCGGATCGTCGATTTGACCGTTTTCGTCAAGACTTGCTACGACAATCTTATTCATCATCAACCTCTCGTGCAGCCACTTCTTCTGCACCGCAGTTATGACAGGTAGTCCGGCTTCTACTTGCGTCTTCTCGGCCTCACGTTCAGCCCGCTGTGCCTTGATCTCTTCACCGCTCTTCGGTGCGGCCACCGCAGTCATCTTCGGTGCAGCTTCAGCGAACGATTTCGCTGTAATTGGCTTGCCATCCTTGGAGAACAAACCTTTCTTGACCTTCACCGGTGGATACTGCATGTAGTTATCAGGGAGTTTAACTCCCAACCCCTTGTAGAATTTCTTGACATCCTGTCGATGCCCCCGGACAGAAGCAGGCGGGTAGATCAATTCGTAATCATCGTCGACGACATTCTGCAGGACGACGTTCTGCGCAGTCACCGCCGGATCGGCATCCGGATGTGGCGCAGCAGGTGAAGGTGCAGGAGGTGCCGTAGGCTTCGGCTGTTCCACAGGCTTCTGCTCAGGGGCAGCCGGTTTGTTAGTGCCGAACTGATGTCGTCTCTTACGTTCCGGCGCAGGAAGTGGTGCTTCCAACCCAAGTTCCTGTGCCTTCGCCTTGAACAACGAAACCCATTCAACGTCATCCATGTCGTCATCGGTAGACATGACGATGTCAAACAGTTGTTCGTCGGAGAACATCTTCGTCTGATCTGGAAAGTCCTGCCGATACTTCGGCATCTCCAGTGCGACGTATTCCTCTGGCGTGTACTTCGCGACCTTGCCGAGTTCTTCGGCAGTCTTCCCCCAGTCGAGATGGTTGGATGTCTGACCCCAGTCGAAAGAGCCTTCGAATTCGGTATCGGAGATGTTGATGACCGGGCCTTCGGTGGAGAGAAACGTAAACGTCGTCGGCCCCGTAGAGTTCATAAGCAATTCTTTGTGCAGAACAGTGTTCGCGAGTTCTTCGTCCATCTTCTTGATGTCGCCGCCGAGCAGGTTGAAGAGATGATCGAACTTCGGCTGCAAGACTTCATCGACGAAGTGGAAGATGCTGCTATGCGCTGACTCCTTCTTCTCGAAACCTGAAAAGACACCGTCGATCATGACGCAGAGCAAATCCTTTTCGTCTTTGCCGACGACTAGACCGAACGGCATGACATCATCTTCGATGAAGCCTTCAGGGTAATCATGGAATATCATGACCAGCTTGTTCGGAGCTTCATTCCGCTGGAGATCCATGACTTCCTTGATGTCCGGTGTCGGGATTGAGTAGTCAGAGAAGAGGACGTTCTTGCCGTCCTCCTTGTCGACTACCATATACCCGAATGCTGAGCTGTACCCTGCACAGCATAGTTCGATGTAGTCTTCCGGAGCTACTTGATCCGGGTCTACGGTTACGATGACTTGGTTATGCGCCATAGTCTTGCCTTCTCCTAGGTTGTCTTGATACGCAGCTAAAGCTGCTTATTGCGCCTATTGGCTAACAGACGCCGAGGTTCCTTCACTCCCGGAATCAAAACGATCTTGTCGTAGAATGGTTGTTCACCAGATGGCACGCGCTCCCGACCCTTCCGTATCTTCGGAACGGTATTCAAGCGACGTTTGATCTGCTGTTTAATAAACGGCTGACTACGTCTGCTTGGTATTAAGTCACCCAAACCGAACGCAAGGAATAAATCTTGGTAGTATTCGTTAGCTTCTCGGTCACAGATCACGCCATCTGTAACCATCTTCTCGACCATCTCGGTTAGATAGTCAGCCTTCACCCGTCGTAGTTTCTCGTTCCGCCCTGCGACCGCCATTCGCGTAGCCTTCCCCTTGATGTACAGGTTTAACCCGTATCCTACCCCTAGAATTACGCCTAGGGCAACAAGTCCTCCCAACAAATCAACCAACAGTTGCTGGTCAATCCAGAATTGATACCAGTCTGCCGGCGTATACAACTTCCTGATAAAGTAGTCCATTTAGCTTCCTCCAAGTAATCTAACCAAGATAGTAGAAGATTAAGATCACCATCCCTAGCATAACTCCCCAGACTACTGCTGAAGCTAATACACAACCGCGTTCATTCCCCTGCATGCTATCCTCCTAAGAGACTGTCTATTCTTTGGAGTTTCTTAAGCTCCAGCCCTCTAACTTCAGAAGTCTGAACTAAGAAAGGTCGCTGCTCTTTAAGAAATTCAGACGGAGTGTAATCATCAAGGATTACGTAACGTTCGGGTTTATGGATTTCTAACGAAGCTTCGATCTCACTACCACGTTTTCTAAACGGCATGTGTGGTGTTGCACTTATCCATGTTATTCCGTTACGTGTGAGTTCTTCCGTGAACTCCACGTCAGTACGCCATGAACTAGACAGTACAATGCTGTAAGGCTTGTCTTCCAACCATCCGAGAAACATATCTCGGAGTTTCTTATCTATGCCTGTGAAATTCTGGAACCTTTCTTTTGTATAAGCGTTGTTCAACACACCATCGATATCTAGATATATAATATTCATGGTATCTCCTAAACAAAAGCCCCCGGCAGAGGGCGGCTCTGCCGAGGGCTACGCTGCTGACCTGTATGCGAAGGGGGAGGACGCCTTCAGGCCGCGCGATTCGATTAACTATCTACGTATTCCCAGTTATAAACGGCGATTGCCATCCCCCTGAGATGCCGCTGTTTCATCCAATCGGCGAAGTCGTGCCAATCGGCGAAGTGCTTCGTCTCGATTACAGCGAACACCCATCTGTCCAGCCGCAGTCGATGCGTATCTTGCGCATCTTCTTCTTCGGACAGTTTGCTGCTATAAACCAATCAGGTATAAAGTCCATCTTTTCCTCCCTAGAGTTGAACCGGCTTGTCCCAAACTACTTCGTTGTTTTCGAGGCGTTCCAGAGCTAGCCATTTATACCGATAAACACGCGACTTACGCACCGTAGCCATCCGATGGTTCTCTTCCATGAAGAACCAATGGTCTTTACTTGACTGAAAGTACAGCCATATCCTGATGATGTTCCCCTCTAATACAAGAACACGCATCTCATGCGGAGTTTCCCCTAATAGTTCATCACGCTTCTTCAGCGCAGCTTTACGGCGCTCTGAAGTCATTAGCGTAGCGTGGAACCCGAGCGATTGCTTCTCGGCTTCGACGTTGAAGTTGCCGTTGAAATCCTTCAACGATTGGTAGTTAGTGCCCGGACGTGACGCTCTAGTGTGGATTACCGATGAACTCCAACGTCCCTTCTGCCACGGCGGCTTCCGTGGTTTCTTTCGTCGACGTTTGCTGCCCATCAGAAGCCCGTCCTTGGATTATTCCACTTCGGAAGACGGATCCGAACCCGTGGTTTACGCAATACGGGTTCATAATTGTGTGTTGCCAGACGATGCCGAATCTGTCCCTTCAGCCGCTTCTGTTCCTTCTCTGGCAGCTTCTTGTTGGCTTCCATCACCAACCACCACCGGCGTAATCTTTCTCTCCACATTGTTTCCTCTTTCTCATTGTCCCTAGATGTTAGCACAAATTCTCTCCTACGTCCACCGATGTAACTCTTTAGAAGTCCCTCGATGGACATAAGTCGTTAGCGAGGTATCTAGCGGGGTCTACGCCGCCTCGTCAGGAAGTAGATTGTCGCTGATCCGCAGATAATGATCGTAGCGAAGACGATGAGAGCGTCTGCCATAATCGGATCCATACTAGTGCTCCATGTGCGTTGTGATAGGTGCTAGCGAGTCTTAACCAAACGATACCCCGTACGCGGGTTACCTGTATTCAGAGTAATGGTGTACCCTGTTGGTTCTAAGAGAGTACGTATTTCTCTTAGATGGTAGAAGATCATATTACGTTCTTGCCAAGTTGGTGATCCGTACACCATCAACGCCAACTCTCTCCCATTCTTTATCCCACCTCCGTTGCGCCTCAGCCATATTACATCGAAGACGCGACTCCTTGTAGTACTAAGGTAGACGGCAATCCCTCCGCCGATGAATGTCCTCCGTTCTAAGTCCCACACTACGAGTTCTTCAGGCAGCGGTGATCCGCAAGTTGGACATACTTCAGCCATCAGTATGCTTCGTATGTACTGGATTGACAAGACCGAGTGATGCAACACGTTCGATGGACGCTCGTTCGAAGCGAACCCACTTCTCGATCGAGACAGGCAGATTGTACCCGGCCTTTTCAAGTTCATCGCCTTCGGCGTCGAGTTCATCAGCTACCTTACGCAGCATTGTAGCTCGATGCCTAATGCGAGCGACGGTGTCAGTGAACTGCTGATCCATCGTATCGATGAAGTCACGCGCCCGTTGAGGCAATGCGTCTGTGACTTGGATGGTAAGTGCCGACATATCCTGAACATTCAGGTCTTTCACCTGTTCGCCCAGAATCTGTTCAGCAAACGTAGGATACTTCGCGTTCATGTTATTCCCCTTCTGGCGACTCAGTCGCCTTTGTTTGGTGCCTTCTAGGCACCTTTGATATGCCAGTAGCCACCGAGTGCATCGGTCCACTGATCTTCGAATCTATCTGCATCGAATTCATCAACATCACCACCGTAGAAGTCTACGATGATGGTCTCTGGTATCGGAATGTCATCCGTCTCATCGTCCATCAAGACGGTACGGATGATGCCGTTAGCATTAGGTCGATCGCCGATCCATACTCTGTCGCCTTTCGTTGGTATCTTCATACTCCCTCATTATTTTAGGTTTGAGTTCGATTAAATCTACGAACGTATCAGCTTGACGGCGGAGTTCATCCGCAATCATTGGCGAGCGTTGTCTGCCCCGTCCATCAGGCAAGCCTTCAAGCATAGTGCTCACGATAGTTACCTTCACCCCGTACTTCAACTGAACAGCGGAGACTAACTTGCGATAGTCACCATCACCACTGAACAACACCATATGGTCGATGTGCTCAGCGAATAGCATCGCGTCAACGGATAACTCACCGTCCATATTACCCTTTACTCTCGTTCGCCCCGTCTCCGGATCGAAGAATTCTTTCGTTGGCTTAGTCACTACAGTATACCCGTGATAGTCCAGCCAGTCTACCAACGGACGCAGCTTACTGACTGGGTCACTAGTCACCGCAGTGTAATAGAAGATACGCAATAGGTTAGTTGTGTCTTGGTAATACTTCAACAACCTACTGTAGTCGACGTCAAAACCCAACGCCTTAGTAGCTTCATAGAGATTACTGCCGTCCAAAAATACAGCAGTCCGTTCCTTCTCACGTCGCAGCATCAACCCTCCTTAAAGACACTCCGATTGTGGAGTTTCTGCTTCATAAACCAAATGTGCCAGACGTTTATTTCTTTCTGACACCACAGAGAAAGCATGGCAGTGTCGGGTAGTACAGGCATCGGGAAGTTAGGCGGTCCGATGCCTACCGCATAACGACTGCACAACCTGCAGTGATGTATGTGCCCACCGCAGTACGGTGCATCGAATGGACATGGCCCATCGACTTGTGTTTGAATTGGCTTAGGCATCATTTCCTCCTGAGCATTAGAGGACGGCCCATGCAACGCATCGGATGGACTTCATGGCGGTCCTTCGATGCCAGCCAGACAGCAGCGAACTGACCGCAGTGCGAACACTTCGTGTCAGTCTCCTTGCCATTGCGTAGATGGACGATCTCGTGAGCTTCGGCCTCACGGATGCCGTCGGTTTCCCCGATCACAACAGTCTCAGGTTTGTTAACTAATGCATGGGATAATAACCTGACATTGAAGGTCATTCGTCGCTCCCAAACACGCTGTCTTGGCAGGACTGGCACATGCCGGAGATGCTGAACTCTTTGATGGATAGATCATCACGGAACTCGGTCACCTCGCCTGAACACGTCGGACAACGGCCTGCCCCTAACGCATTATGACCGCCGATAGCCTTGGCAGCAAACCGTGTAAACGGACGTGATCGTGGATCGCCGTACTTATATATGCTCATGTTATTCCCCTTCGCTTCAACCAGAGATTTCTGATTGTCCCTAGAGTCTAACACGTTTGGGTTGCTACGTCCAGCGATGCAACTGTTAGTTAATCGATGTAGTAACGTAAGTGATTATTCATCTAACCAGCCCATGCGCGTACAAGTCACCTATCATAACTAATAAGGTTTTTGTATAACAAGTGTATGTATGTACTTAAGTACTTAATACAGACCGGAACACGCGACACGATAGCACCTATCACATGAATTAAATTGTGCACTGCAATAGATAGTTGTGCATCGCACAACAGTACATAACGGCAACGCAACAAATCTATTGTGCGGTGCACACAGACGATGGCGAGATGTAGGCAAAGAAAAACCCTCGCCTTTGTCTGGCGAGGGCTTGGTTTGCGCCGCGCGTGGATTAAGCGGCGTTCTTTTCGTCGGCCTGTTCGACCGTCTCTTGCATCGCGGTGTAGCGTGCCTTCCAGTCCTTGTTGCTGGTTAGCCGGTCAAGGTCGAAAGACAGCAAGAACAACTCCGCGAGAAACTCGTCACTATCCGCGCCATTGACGCGGGTGAGCAACTTGGCCCGGAACTTCTCCGGATCGCCCTTCTTCTGCATGTCCTTCATGAAGTTGCGGATTGCGTAAACAGCGCCTTCAAATACTTCGACGCTATCGACATTGATACCTTTGACAGGCTCTCCGCTTTCCCGGCTGATAGTCGAGATCAAAGCTTGCCACGTCCCACCTTTCTTATTGGCAAGCGGAACATCCAGCGTCAGGAACGTAGGCACGCTGAACAGCTTGCGTTCATCCGTATTGCGAGCATTGCCGATACGGATAGGCTTCGGAGTGTTCTTGCGAGAACGGATATCCTCCGATCCATCCTCCGGAGCATCGCCTTCCAGCAGGAAGGAAAGGTTGATGTTTCGCATATTCTCGACGCGCGTCCATTGCTTATCGATCTTGAGCGCTTGCACTAACGCCTTACGGCCGGCAGACTTGCGTCCGTTGATACGGTTGCGCTCGGCGACCAGCCAATCGTCGCCCTTGGTCTTGTACTTTGCGGGCGTTGTCGCTGCACCGTTCTTCGCCTTTGTCAGGCCGTCGAGATCATGATCAAACGCCTTGCAGATCGGAGTAAGACTGTACAGATAATCGACAACTTCGATGTTGGTGAATTTCGTCAGCCCGTCTTTGTCCTTAGACGGGATAGCAAACGTATTCAACAATGTCTTGTTATCCACATCCTTGACACCCGGCTCCGGGATTAAGTGCAGTTGTTCCGGAGACATGATATCATTGAGGTAGTCGAGCATAGCCAAAGACGCCATGTCTCTGACTTCCTTAGCATCAGCCGCTTCATTAACGATAGTTTCAAAGCCATCGTCAAACAACTCGGCAATGAGTTTGATACCATCGATCGTGATAGGTATCAATTCGACTTCCTTTGCCGGGATCACGGCGGGAACCTGCGCGGGAACAACGGGTGCCTGCGCTGCATCAGCGGCCACGTTAACGGGCCGATGGGTACGGTTAGGACGGTTAGCCATAGTAGTCTCTTCCTTATCGGACACACGGAAACCGAATGGTTTCCTACATGATTGTCCGCCTTTGCCCTGACTTTCGAGAGGGCAATGGCAGATAATCAAAACCAATCTGTTCTACCGTCCGAACGATAGACAGTATGCCAGTAACGCTCTTGTTCAATCATCACCGGATCAACGGCCATTGTGCCGATGATTATAACCAATGGATCAGGATAGTACTCAACCTCAAGCGGGATAGCAGGCACGGAATAGTGAGGCGCTTCGCAACCATAGTGGTACGAATTACTCACCTTGAAATGGTAGCCAAGGTGTTCATTGTATCGGTTAAATCCGTTGTTGTGACGGACGGTTATTGTATGCGTCATGTGTCTCCCCTTTTGTTCATAATCCGTGCGGCATCCACGCCCCCGACCGCGCAAAGAACTAGCGCGATGACTTCATTGCCATCAACGTTGCCCATGATGGTTAGCAACCTTTCGTATTCCTTCACGATGGCCGGGTATTCAGATGTTAAGATAACATCAGCCATCGCTTCTTCGATCTCAGGTATTGTATTGAACATCGATCTCCCCTTTTCAATTCACCAAAGAACAAGGTTAGCACATGATCCGACCTAACACCATCACGAAATCGTGATATACGATGGTTTTCATCACAACTCCGTGATCGGGAGGTATGCAGATTTGAGGGCACTCGTTATGTTGCAGTGCCGAAAAGCTCTGCGCTGGCTGCATACGTGTTGCGGTGCAACATTCATTTAGAAGGCCGTGGATTGATCGGGCTTGCCCATGACCGGATGATACACGGATTTGAAACGCTATCCCTTGGCCATCACAAGTCCAGCAATCGGTAGAATAATATTCTCTTTTTCCATGGTGCACTGCACCCAATATGTACCTTTTGGTAGGGAAGTCACACTCGGGCGCCCGGGCAACTCGCCCCTTATGTATAACGTATGTTAAACGAGCGAGACTCGCTTGAGGTATACGTTATTAGGAGTATCTTCTTAGGGGTAATACGCGAGAGTAGAGTATTCTCGCGTTACTCTTTCTTACTCTAGAGTACTCTAGTACTAAAGAGAACTCTATCGTATTCTTAAGGTAATTATTGCTATTGAGAATCAGTTGCAACAAGGTTTCGCTCAAACCGGTTGTGGGGGTCGAGGGGTCGAATTGCAGCAATGAACTCCACCTAAAGAATTACTCGTAGAAATTTCTACACGGAGAAAGTATCGGATAATTTTTTCCGGTATATTTTTACGATACCTTCTTCAAACTCTTTCTGGATTCGGTCTACACACGGAATGTACCGAAGTTTGTTAACTTCAACTAAGAAAGTAGAAATATCTTTATCGAACATCACATATCCAACTCTGGTCTATTTCGGTTGCTGTTATGTTTTCTGTCACAAAATCTCCTTGATCTGACGGATTTTCAAATCATAGTCATCGAAGACTAAATCGTAGCTTTGGATCGGACTCAGTCCCGGACCAGCAATGACTACCCAGTTTATCCGTTTTGGCTTGTCTAGAATGTAATCTACATCGCTAGATTTCGTTTTAGTTATTTTCATCGAAATATCCTTATTTTACTCGATAGGCGTTTAAATGCCATTAGAAGCCCACTGGTGCGTTTTGTACTTTCGAAGCTAGGGTGGTAGCCAGTGGTACATTTAAACTCACCCACGGCCTTCTAATTGAATCCTAGAGGCATTCTACGGTACGTCGATGGTATGAATTGGAATATTTGCTAATTTAGCTAGTTTTACCATATTTGCTGTCCCTTTTCCTCCGGGGAAGGCTACTACTAAATCTGGCTTGCCTTCCGCCAACATCTGCTTATTTCGGATATATCCAGCAGACTTGCTGTACTTTCCCCAATCAGCGGGAAAAGGCATGACGGGGACTTCATTAGCTCTAGCCCAATTATCGGCTAGATCATCCGCTCCTTTAGCGTTCCCGTGTATAATACTACTAGGACCTAAAGAACTAAGTACTTCAGAGACTTTACTCTGATTACTATAGTCTCTTCCTCCGCATACTAATACTCTCATAGTTCCTTAGTTCCTTCTGTATCCTTTAGTATATTACTCATTTAAGATATATCCTTAGGTTCTTTAGTTCTTAAGTTACCTTAAGTTATCTATTATAACTCTACTACCTTCTATAACTATATACAGAAAATATATAGTACCTATGAAGACTGCTGGTATACTCAGTAGTATCAACAGACAACCCATGTTATTTCTATTAAACATCTCCTATAATCCTCGTATTTGACAAACGAAGTACTTTAGTGGTATAATATGCAGATGTCAAGTCTTATTACGGTCTTAAGCTGTCTTAAGACCTTTATTACCCTTAAGAAGGTACTAATCCTTTTTCTTCTAACAAGTTTAATCTATGGATTGGGAACTCTTGGTCTTCATGCTCATGATTGGTATCCCGCCGCTTGTTGTAGCGGCGTTGATTGTCATCCTATAGCAAGTTGTTCAGAGTTGACAGAAGGGTTGAAAGGAACGGTAGATTGGGGGAAGTACCACTTTCAAGACTTCCAAGTCCATCCTTCATTAGACAATCAATGTCATGTCTGTATTCACCCTTATACGACTATAGGGGAGAAACCTATGTGCGTCTTCATCCAACAAGGGAGCTAAAATGTCTTCTGTCTTTCATATAATTAAGATAGCCGTCTCTGTCATCGCAGGCGTAGCCGCTTGTGTCTGTCTATTTGTCGCGATGGGCTTAGTTGTCCCGTTGTCTGCTGTCTCGATAGCATTCTCGCTTATGCCTGAATGAAGCGTCTTCCGAAGCAAGCGCAGATGCAAATCTCGCATATCAACAACAAACTAGATTTAATACTGAATCTTCTCATACACGTAATCAATAAGGAAAACTACATAATGGCTAATATTCAAGATGTCTCCGCCGCAGTCGCTGCTGAAAGCTCTGTCGACGATTCAATTATCACTCTTCTGAACGGTATCGTTCAGCAGCTCAAGGATGCCCAAGCATCTAACGATCCTGCTGCTCTTGATGTCGTTGTTGCTAGCATCCAAGCTAACACTAAGAAGCTCCAAGACGCCGTAACAGCTAACACGCCTGTTACCCCTGTACAGGCTGCTGCAACTTCATAATGCCCTTCAAGAAGCAATCAAACGGTAAGTACAAATCTCCTTCTGGGAGGACCTTTACTAAAAATCAAGTAAAGATGTACTACGCTACAGATGGCTTCAAGAAGAAACCTAAAGGAAAATAAATGGCTAAACTATACATATCTGAATACCCCCAAGCAGGTGTGATGGGAGTTGGTGGAGTTACAGAAGTAGCTAGTTTACCATCCTCCGTCGAACAAACACCCGTCGTTATCGGAGCCGGTAGTCTACAATCTGCTGTCTTCAATCCCGGTACTACCTTCCTCCGTCTTCACACCGATGCTATTTGTTCTGTAGCCGTAGGAGTTAATCCTACCGCTACAGCTAACAGCTTCCGCATGGCGGCTAATACTACTGAATACTTTGGTCTTCAAGCGCAAGGCTTGAGGCTTGCAGTTATTACTAATACATAAGGATAAAAATGTCTGTCGTCTACAGCAATACCGTCAAGGATAACCGACTCAATGTCGCCAATGACGCCGTTAATTCTAAGACCTACGCCTCTGGTACAGGAGCAGGGTCTGTTGGTTCGCTAGTCATTGGTACGTCTTCCCTATCGGGTGCTACTGGTGTACTAGCTACTATTGTTCTTCAAAATCCAGCCTTTACAGAAGCTTCGCAAGTACTAACTCTTGCTGGTGTTCCGTTGTCTGTAGCGGCTTCTGCTAGCGGTACTGCCGCTAAAGCGGAACTCCGTAACAATGCGGGTACTGTCGTAGTCTCCGGACTGACTGTCGGTACTTCCGCTACCGATATCATCCTCGGTACTACTACAATTACCTCAGGTGGTACGGTTACGATTACTGCTGGTACGATTACACACGGATAACAAATGGCAAGAGATTTTATTAAAATAGATGTTTCTAATCCTTCCGTTGCAACTCAAGCAGCACTTCTGAAAAACTATGTTGCTGTCTTGCGGCAGGCGTATGAAACCGGCACTCGTGTCAAGGCCATCATGACCCATAACAACGACGGAACGGTTTTTACCGACATTGAGACTTATTTTGGTTTACCCGCTGGGAAAGGTCAAACTATGTTCAATCTTGTCAACGGTTCAATTGGTTCGATGGAAGGGACGTTTCAGGTTTCCGATGCTAAGACAATTACGGAATCGGTTGGGTAGTCTTGGCGATAGCCCTAGTTGCCCACGGTGTTCAAGGGTCAACCGACAGCAACGGATTTACTAGTAGTTCAATAGATACTACTGGCTCAAACTTTCTTGTCGTTTGTCTTGCTTCTCAAGTGTTCGGCACAGGGACAATCTCAGATTCTAATAGCAATACTTGGACTGCACTAACAAATCAAATTGGATCATTCGCAG
>Ga0137403_10001954_pt1 | contig 25695 bp, 20 predicted proteins | sample CZOMad2_1_16fung_FD_122057 | JGI IMG/M metagenome (GOLD analysis project Ga0137403, IMG submission 122057) | Vadose zone soil fungal communities from Angelo Coast Range Reserve, California, USA - CZOMad2_1_16fungal (Hybrid Assembly) | ecosystem: Environmental > Terrestrial > Soil > Vadose zone... | reverse complement strand
GACTGGAAAGTCTTTCGACCAGGCGGTACCTCTTTTGTACCTGACTGGAAAGTCTTTCGACCAGGCGGTACCTCTTTTGTACCTGACTGGAAAGTCTTTCGACCAGGCGGTACCTCTTTGGTACCGTCTTGCCGTAAAGAAGGCCCGGCCGCTTTCGCGGCCGAGCCTTTTCTGTTGGCTGTGAGCTACAGTCTTACTGGTTGGACCGTGTTCCACCGCCCGGCACACGCGAGGCCGTGTAGGCGGCGATGTTCAGCATATCCTCCGCCGACAATTTGTCGACGACGGGCTTCATGAGATCCGTCCAGACTCCTTTGCGGGAACCAGCCTGCATGTCGAAAAGCTGGCGTACGGTGTAGCTGGGAGAGCGGCCCGCAATTCCGGGAACAGGACCGAGCCCTTCAAGATTGGCACCGTGGCACAGCGTGCACTGAGCCGTTTTGGCGAGCGCTTCACCTTTTTTGAGGCTGCCCGGAGGCACATACGCAACGAAACCCGAGCGTGGATTCCGCAGCAGTTCAGTGTCTTCGGTTTTTTCCGGCACCTCGATGATTCGTTGTCCGATTGGCTCCTTGCCGGCTTCGGCTCCCTCCGCCACCAGGAACAAGCCTCCGGCGATCCGCGTCTTTGGTACAGTGTCGTTCTCGACGACGCGGACCCACGGCGTCCACTTTATGGCTCCGAAGTACGTCGCGGCGGCCTTGATTTCGTCATCGGTCATGGCCTTCGCGAAGGCGATCATCCTGTTGGTATTCGCCTTACGGGTATCCGTACTCTTTCTCTTATCGTTTTTGAAATCCATCATGGTCTGCACGAAATAGTCGTAAGACAGACCCGATACGCCGGCATTCTCCGCGCGGCCTTTGCCGTTAGGGTAATGGCAAAGACTGCACGCGATGACTTGTTGTGCAGGCTTGCCGTGCGCCACGATGTCGGGCATCGGCGGGTGGTCGCCCGGATACCAGTCGGCCGGGCCGGCTCCATCACGAATCTGTGCCGCCGTGAACGACGAGTTGCTGCCCGGAAGCTTGTGCATCGTGGGGTCCGGAGCAGGTGGAGTTGCAGGAGCAGCAGGGGCAGCTGGTGCTGCGGCAGCCCCCGGAGGCGTCGCGAAGCCGTACGCCCATGGCGGAGGCACGCGGTTGGACTGCTGTTGAGCGGCAAGAACTCCGGCCGCGATAACGATTGCTAAAGCGAGCGTCAGTACGACGACGAATTTCTTCATACAATCTCCTCCCGGGTTTTTCTGGCAGGTTATACCCCCGCGGATGAGAATGCCAATGAAAATCATCGGGTAACAACGAGAGAAAGGGGTAGTGGTATCATCGGGGCATGCGGAAGCAGGCATGGGCGTTCCTCCTGGTGGGTTTCATCATCGGTTTTGGCGCTCTTTATACATGGACGAAAAAACGGGCTCCGGATATCGTGCGGGCGACACCGCTTCCGGTGGAAAGTCTTGGTCCCGCGGGTTCCGTGCCCAGCCAGGCGCCGGAAGAACCGCCCCCACCGCCACTCGATACGGCGCGGCTCCAGCAGCTGGAAACTGAAATCAAAAACAATCCGAAAAACATCGAAGCGCTCATCGAGCTGGGCGGCATGCACTTCGACCAGAAGAATTATCCGAAGGCCATCGACCTGTATAAGAGAGTATTGGAATTGCAGCCGAGTAACGTCGAAGTCAGCACCGATATCGGTACGGCCCTGTTCTACAGCAATCGGTTCGACGAGGCGATTGCTCAATTCCAGAAGACCCTGGCGCTGCAACCGAACCATCCACGGACGCTGTTCAACATGGGTGTCGCACTCCTGCATGGAAGGAACGACGCGCCGGGAGCGATTCAAGCCTGGGAAAAGCTTGTTCAGAACAATCCGAATTTTCCACAGGTCGACCTGGTGAAGGAACAGATCCGGCAGCTCAAGGAGCGCGAGAAGAAACCGTGAAGAAGGAAATCGTAAAGAAACTGAGGGAGATCCTGGGCAGTCCTGCCGTCATCGAAGATGAGACGGAGCTGCTCGTCTACGAGTGCGACGCGTTGACCCTCTTCAAAAGCAAACCGGACGCTGTTGTCTTTCCACGGACGACCGAGCAGGTGGCGCAAATCGTCCGGCTGGCCAATGAACACCGCATCCCATTTCTGCCGCGTGGCGCCGGAACCGGATTGAGCGGCGGAGCGCTGGCGGTGGAAGGCGGTATCATCATCGAGCTTCAGCGGATGAATCGCATCCTGTCGATCGATGCGGATAACCGCTTCGCGATCGTGCAGCCGGGAGTCGTGAATCTTCATATCTCCCAGGCCGTCGCGCCTTACGGCCTGTACTACGCGCCGGATCCTTCGAGCCAGATGGCATGCAGCATCGGTGGCAACGTTGCGGAAAACTCCGGCGGGCCGCATTGTCTGAAGTACGGAATGACCACGAATCACATTCTGGCCATCGAAGCGGTCACGTCGAAAGGTGAGATCATTCGCCTGGGCAATGCCGCGGGCGAGACGGTTGGGATGGACCTTATTGGAGCTATCGTCGGGTCCGAGGGCACGTTCGTCATCGTTACTGAAATCACGATTCGGCTCCTCCAGAAGCCGCAGTGGGTGAAGACGCTGCTGGCGGCGTTTCATTCGGTCGAGGATTGCAGCCAGACCGTTTCGGATATCATCGCCGCCGGCATTGTGCCTGCGGCCCTGGAGTTCGTCGATGCGAAAACGATCGAGGCGGTCGAAGCGTCGGTTTACAAGGCCGGATACCCTCAGGATGCCGCCGCGGCGCTGCTGATCGAAGTTGACGGCTTTCGTGAAGGCCTCGAGGAAACGTCGAATGCTATCGTCGAGATTTGCCGCCGGAATCGGTCATATGACGTTCGCGTTGCCAAAGATGACGAGGAACGGGCCAGGCTCTGGCTCGGACGCAAGGGCGCGTTCGGCGCCATGGGCCGCATCAGTCCCGACATGATCACGATGGATGCAGTCATACCGAGGACGCGTCTTCCCGAAGTCCTGGCTGAGATCGCGCGCATGTCCGACCGTTACGGCCTGGCCGTGGCCAATGTCTTTCACGCCGGCGATGGAAACCTGCATCCGCTGATTCTCTTCGATGGCCGCCGTCAGGATCAGGTCGAGAAAATCCATCGAATGGGCGAGGAGATTGTGAAGTTGTGCGTCGACGTGGGTGGTGCGCTGAGCGGTGAGCACGGCATCGGCTATGAGAAGAAGGAGTTCATGAATCTGGTTTTCAGCGAATCAGATCTCGAGATCATGATGCGCGTGAAGCGTGTCTTCAACCCCGATGGATTGTTGAATCCTTCCAAGATTTTCCCGACCCGGCGCGCATGCACGGAGATCGGAAAGCACACGACAACCAGCACTGCTGAAATTGGAAAAAGAGTTGAAGAGGTCCTGCGAGGGTCCGCGCGTTGACGATAGACGGCGTATCTCCTTCGACAGTCGTGCGGCCCGAATCCATCGAAGAACTGGCGCACGCTCTCGCCTCGGAGAAGGGCGCGATCGTTCCTCTCGGCGCCGCAACGCAAACCTATTTCGGAAACCCGCTTCGGCGGGCCGACTGCGCTCTCGATCTCACGCGGCTCTCGCGAATCACCGAATACAATCCAGCGGACCTGACGGTTCACGTCGAGGCTGGGGTACCCCTCGAACAACTCCAGCACGCGCTCCTGGAGAATAACCAGTTCCTTCCGCTTGACCCGTGGAATGGCCCGCGGGCAACCGTTGGCGGAATCGCCGCTACCAACGCGCAAGGACCGTTTCGTGCGACGGGAACAATTCGCGACTGGATCATCGGAATGAAAGTGGTCCACGTCGATGGACAAATTTCGAAAGCCGGCGGCCGCGTTGTGAAAAATGTCACCGGGTACGACCTGCAGAAACTTTACACGGGTTCTCTCGGCACGCTCGCCGTCATCGTGGAAGTGAGTCTTAAGCTGCGCGCCAAATTTCAAAGAACAGCGACAGCCATTGCCCGCCCCGCTGACGAGAGTGGGGCTGCCGCGCTGATCGCATCCATTCGCAACAGCGCGCTGCAGCCGATTTCGTGCGAATGGACCGGACCTGAAAACGAAGTCTTGCTTCGGTTTGGTGAACATCCCCGGGCAGTCGATTGGCAGTTGAAGAATCTGCCGGCGGCAGATTGGAGAGTCCTGGAAGATGCCGACGAAGCCGCTGCCTGGGAAAAGCTTCGGGGACGCTATGGCCAGCTGGGTCCGCTTGTCCTGCGTGTGATAGGACTTCCAGCGACCGTACATGAAATAATAAAAACGTACCGGCCTGCCGCCTGGATTGCTCACGCGTTGAACGGGATCGTCCTGATGCAGATTTTCGATGCCGATGCGATTAGGCAAATTCGTGGAAAATACCGGGCCGTGATCGAGAAAGCACCGCTCGAGGTGCGCCGCAAGATCGGAACGTTTGGGTTGACGGATACCGAATACGAGCTGATGAAGAAAATGAAAGAAGCGTTCGATCCCGAAGGTCGATTGAACGCCGGACGCCATGTTGACGGAGAAAGAAACTAAACCACCGCTGTATCTCGACTGCATTCACTGCGGTCTGTGTCTGTCCTCGTGTCCGACGTACCGCGTACTCGGCAGCGAGATGGATTCGCCGCGCGGACGCATCTATCTGATGCGCGCGTACGACGAAGGCCGCGCGGAGATCACGGATTCGTTTGTGGAGCACATGTTCCGATGCCTCGATTGCAGGGCGTGCGAGACGGCCTGTCCTTCGGGCGTGCATTTCGGCCACATGATGGAAGAAATGCGGGGCAAAATTGTCGACGAGCGGCCGGCTCATTGGATTGCCCGGCTCATGTTGAAGCATGTATTTCCGTACCCTTGGCGATTTCAGCTCATGGCACGAATGTTGCAGTTGTACGAGCACTCGGGCATGCAGCGGCTCGTACGAGGGTCCGGACTTCTCCGGCGGTTTGCTCCCGGCATGGCTGCGGCCGAGGCGTTGATGCCCGAGATTGGAATCGAGCGCGGTCTTATAATGGACAGCCACTATCGCGCCGAAGGAAAGAGGGTGGGTACGGTCGCCTTTTTCAGCGGCTGCGTCATGAATTCGATGCTCGGTTCCATCAACCGTTCGTCCGTGAGACTTCTGACTGCGGCGGGCTATGACGTTGTCGTTCCCGGCAATCAGATCTGCTGCGGAGCGCTGGCCAATCATGCGGGCCTGCGGGATACCGCACAGCAGATGGCGCGCGCGAACATTGCGGCATTTCCGGTGGACAAACTCGACGCCGTCATCATCAACGCCGCGGGCTGCGGCGCCATGTTGAAGGAATATCCGCTGTTGATTGATGGCGCTGAGGCGTTTTCGTCGAAGGTGAAAGACATTGCGGAGTTTCTGGTTTCAACACGGATTTTCGAACGTCTAAAAACTCCGTTGAACCGTCGCGTCGGTTATGACGACCCCTGCCACCTGATTCACGGTCAGGGTATCAAGACCGAGCCTCGAAAGCTGTTGAAGGCCATTCCCGGTATTGAGTTCGTCGAGATCGAAGGTGCAGATCAATGTTGCGGCAGCGCAGGAATTTACAACATTACGCAGAACGAGCTTTCGATGGAGATCCTGGATCGAAAGATGGAAAAAATCCAAAAAGCGCATATAGATGTATTGGTAACCGGAAATCCGGGCTGCATGTTTCAATTCCGGTACGGCGCGAAAAAGCTTGGTTTGAAGCTGGATGTCGTACACCCGGTCGAGCTGCTGGCTCAGAGTTTGGGTAATTCGGGGACAGACGTATAAATCACCTAATTAGCGGGTGAAGTACTTGAATGCTAATTAGGTGATTTATACGTCTGTCCCCGAATTACCAGGGAGAAATTAATGAACACAACTAAGACAATCCTTCTCATGGTCGGATTGACTGTTCTGCTGGTTTTTATTGGCGGTGCGTTTGGAGGCCGGCAGGGGGTGATCATCGCGTTCATGTTCGCCATGGCCACGAACCTGTTCAGCTACTGGTTCAGCGACAAGATTGTCCTGAGGATGTACAGCGCACGGGAAGTGACCGAGACTGAAGCTCCCGAACTATACAGTGTGACCCGGGATCTGGCGATGAAGATGCGCATGCCGATGCCAAAGGTGTACATCATTCCGTCGGATGCGCCGAACGCTTTTGCAACGGGACGGAACCCGAACCATGCCGCAGTAGCGGCAACACAGGGCATTCTGCGGCTGCTGACCAGAGAAGAACTCGCGGCTGTGATGGCTCACGAGTTAGGCCATGTAACCAATCGTGACATCCTGATTGGCACGATTGCCGCGACGATAGCGGGTGCAATCAGCATGCTCGCCCACATAGCGCAATGGGGCATGATTTTTGGCGGCTTTGGCGGCCGCCGCGACGACGACGAAGGTGCGGGCGGAATGATAGGCACAATCCTCATGATCATCCTTGCACCGATTGCCGCCCTGCTGATTCAAATGGCGATCTCGCGCTCCCGCGAGTACGAAGCCGATGCGACAGGTGCCCGCATCAGCGGGAATCCCCTCGCTCTGGCCAGCGCCCTGCGCAAGCTGCAGGCGGGGTCTCAGCGTATTCCTATGGACGCCAATCCTGCAACCGCTCACATGTTCATCGTGAACCCGCTGCGCAGCGGCGGTATCGTGAATCTCTTCAGCACGCACCCCCCGATGGAAGATCGGATCGCGCGGCTGGAGAGCATGGTTTACGGGCAGCCCTTCGACAGGCATTAAGCACAAAGACACAAAGGCACAAAAACTGTAGCGGCGGTCATAGACCGCCGCTACAGTTTTTGTGCCTTTGTGTCTTTGTGGTTAATGCCACACTCAGTAAATCGAGGGTTCTCCTTCCGGCCTGGTCTTCCATCTTCTGTGAATCCACAGCCACTGATCGGGGTACTTCCTCACGTACCCTTCCAGAATCTGATTAAACAACCTGGTGTTTTCCGCGACGTCGTGTGCAAGGTCTCCGGTTTCGACCAGCTTCACCGGCGGATCGAATTGCAACCGATGCTTTCCGAGGCTTTTTTCCCAAATCAGAAATCCCGGCAGGACGGCGGCCCCCGTTCGGAGCGCGAAAGTTGCAATTGCGGTTGTCGTTGCGGCGGGGATGCCAAAGAAGTCCACAAACACGCCCTCGTCCCTAGTCGTGTTCTGATCGAACAAAATCCCGACGGCTTCGTTCTGGCGCAAGGCCCTGATGATGTCGCGAGCTGCGCTTTTTCTCTGAATGGGTACGTTGCCGCCGATCGTGCGATACTGGGAAATGAGGGATTCGACTCTCGGGTTGTCGATGGGCCGGACGATGAACTTCAGGGGATATCCGTAAACGGAATGGGCGAATGAGCTCAGTTCCCATGCGCCAAAATGGGCGGTCATGAAGACCACTCCGCGGCCCCGGCGCAGGCCTTCGAGATAGTTTTCCAGTCCGTCATGAACGACGAACTCCGAAATATTGCCCTTGGTCAGCTCCGGAAAGTGGCTGAACTCAACGAGTAACCGCCCGAGGTTTTGAAAGCATCCACGCAGGATTCGCTCCCGTTCGGCCTGGTCGAGCGCCGGCATCGCCAACTGGAGGTTTCGAAGGCCGGACCGCCGCTGCCTCCGGGCGAGATGAAATCCAAGCCAGGCCACAGTTGACGCGGCGGGGACGGCAATCCTGCGCGGCAAGATACCGAAGGTTTTGAGGAGCAGCCTGGCAAGTCCATATTCGATGACTTCTTTAATGGCTGCGCGCATCCGTGTTATTTTCACATACTTCATGAAACCCGCGCTGCGTCCGTATTTTGATCACATCATCATCATCGTGCTGGCCGGACTGTGCTACGTCCTGTTCTTCCATGGATTGGGCAACATCGGTCTGCTGGGGCCCGATGAGCCGCGTTACGCCGCAATTGCGCGGGAGATGTTTTTGACCGGCGATTACATCACGCCCCGGTTGTACGGAACTCCGTGGTTCGAAAAGCCCGTATTGATGTACTGGCTCGCTGCCGTCGGCTACAAGCTCTTTGGCATCAATGAAGCCGGCGCCCGATTTCCGTCCGCACTCGCAGCCAGCGTGTGTGTCTTTCTCGTTTACTTCTGTGGACGACGATTCTGGGACCGGGCCATCGCGTTTATAGCAGCCCTGATACTCCTGAGTTCGATCGGATTCTTTGCTTTCGCCCGCGCGGCATCGATGGATATGCCTTTGACGATGTGCCTCACCGCTGCGCTCGTCTTCTTCCTCTTTGGTTACAATGACCAGACTCCGCGGCGCCCCCTCTGGTTCTATGCCTTCTACGCGGCCATGGGCTTCGGAGTTCTTGCCAAAGGTCCCATAGCCGTCCTGTTGCCGGCGCTCTCGCTTGCAGGATTCCTCGGGCTGCGTGGACGATGGGACGAATGGCGGACATGGTATCCCAAAGGACTGTGGATCACCGCCGCGATCTCACTACCCTGGTTTGTCGTTTGTACGGTCGTGAACGGCTGGCAGTTCCTGCAGGTTTTCTTCATCAATCAGAACATCGAACGTTTCACGACCACGATTCACGGTCATCCAAGGCCGTTCTATTTCTTCTTTCCCGTTTTCCTGCTGCTGACGTTTCCCTGGACATTTCTGATGATTCCGACGCTCCGCCGCAGGTTCGGCAAGAACGAACACATCCTCTTATGGTGGGCCGCTGTGCCATTTGTCTTCTTCTCGCTTTCACAGTCCAAGCTGCCGGGCTACATCCTGCCGATGGCACCGGCAATCGCTCTGCTCTTTGCGAAAGAATTGCTGCAGCCGGTCTCTCGCGCATACAAGGTGGCAGTGTTCATTGAAGCCGGGACGATGGCCTTTATTGGTGTCGCATTCGGGTTTTATGGAAACACGCTCAACGTCGATCCGCACGTAGACGGGATGTTGATTGCGGTAGTTACTTTTGTGATCGCGGCAATCCTTTGCGTGATGGCGTTGTGGCTCAAGCCCGTCTTCCTGGCGCCCTTCAACGTTTCCGCAATCGTGGCACTGGTAATCACGGCGACGACAATGGTTTTCCCAAGGTTCGACCGTACCGACACGATGCGTCCCTGGGACCTGGCCCTGTCTGCAATCGTACCCGCCAATCAAACCGTGTTCATGTACAAACCACCTCGATGGGCGGAGTACGGCCTGCAGTATTACCGCTTCAACCGCACCCGCGGGGTTTTCTCCCCAGAGGACCTCGTTCAGGTTGTTGCGAACGAACGCCGGGTTTTGTGCATCTCGGACGACAAGACGCTGCAGGAATTGAGCCACGTCGCGAATGTGGATATGGAAGTGGTTCACACGATCGGCAACCAGTCGGCGTTTTGGGTTTGGGGTACGAACTAAGCTGTAGCGGCGGTCTATTGACCGCCGGCACTTCGGCGAGCATAGACCGCCGCTACAGCTTTACGAGGCGCGGTTCAAAGCTTCACTTTTAACCGCAGCCTGAGGCAGCACCACGAAGAAAATAGCTCCTCCGGAAGGATCGTCCTCCACCCAGATTGTTCCGCGATGAGCTTCAACGACGGCTCGCGAGATGGCCAGGCCCAGCCCCAGGCTTTCCCCGAGGCTCTTCTTGCCCTGCTTCATCTGATGGAACGTATGGAAGATTTTTTCTTTGTTGGCATCGTCGATTCCCGGACCGGAATCGGAGATTCCAACCAGTGCAAAGCCACTGGTCGAATTGACGGAGGACATTCTTCCACGCGCGATCTGCGGCATGTGGGGAAGCTGCCGCACCGACTGCACGTAGACACCGATGGAGCCACCCTTGACGGAGAACCGTAAAGCGTTTTCCAAAAGATTGGTGAACAACTGCACCATTCGATTCGGATCACACTCCACCATCAAAGGCTCGCGCTGAATATGAGTGAGCGTCCGCAATGATTTCTCCCGCGCCTGCGCGCTGAGCTCGATGACGACGTTATGGACCAGATCCGCTATATCCGCGTTCTGCATCTCGTAGTCCACGACGCCGGCTTCAAGCCGGGACAAATCGAGCATGTTCCCGATCATCTGAGCCAGGCGCTTTCCGCTTTGCAGGTTCAGGTCGAGCAGGCGCCTCTGCTTCTCGGTAAGTGTTCCGGGAATGCCCTCGAGCAACAGGTGGGTCGTTTCCTGCATGGAAGCCAATGGCGCTTTGAGCTCATGCGAGACGTGAGAGATGAAATTCTTCTTCATCTGGTCGACTTCGACGATCCGCGTCAACATGTGCCGGTTTTGTTGATTAAGCCGGAAAACCCGAAGGGCCAGATAAGCGATGGCGCAAACAGCCGCCAGCAGCAGAACGTACATCAGTCCTCAATCTTATATGACTTCAACTTGTTGCGTATCGTCTTCACGTCCAGTCCGAGCTGGCGCGCAGCTTCGGCTTTGTTGTGGTTGGTTTTTTCGAGCGTCCGGAGAATGAGTTCGCGCTCAGCTTCTGCAGCGGTGATCCCCAGAGGCAGGACGATCTTTGTCGAAGACTCCGTGGTGGGATTTCGCAGATATGGCGGGAGGTGAAATGTCTCGATCCATTCGCCGCGGGAAAGAATGAGCGCCCGTTCCATGACATTTCGAAACTCGCGAACGTTACCAGGCCAGGAGTAGGTCATGAGCATCTCGAGAGCGTCGTCGCGAAGGGCCGTGACCACCGTGGCGTGCTTTCTGTTGAATTCCCCGATGAAGTGCTGAGCGAGCAGGGGAATGTCTTCTTTCCGATCGCGAAGCGGAGGAAGGTGCACCGTAAAGACCGTCAAGCGGTAGTACAGGTCTTCGCGAAGCTTGCCGTCCTGAATGGCGTTGCGCGGCTCCTGGTTGGTCGCGGCGATGACGCGCACATCGAATTCGTATTCCTGTTTTCCGCCCAGGCGGCGAACTTTGCCGTCTTCCAGAACGCGCAGAAGCTTGGGCTGGAGTTGTAGCGGCATTTCTCCAATTTCATCCAGAAACAGCGTGCCGCCGTTAGCGAGCTCGAAACAGCCAGGCCGAACGCCGATCGCGCCGGTAAATGCGCCCTTCTCGTGTCCGAAGACTTCACTTTCGATCAGGGTTTCGGGGATTGCTGCCGAATTCACCGCGATGAAGGGGCCGGTCGCGCGAGAACTGAGCCGATGGATGGTCCTGGCGGCAAGTTCCTTTCCCGTCCCGCTCTCTCCTGTGATGATGGCCGATGCATCACTGGAGCTGAGACTCTGGATCAGGTCGTAGACTTCGCGCATGATCTTGCTGGTGCCAATGAATTCGCCGAAACCCGAACCGCGCTCGAGTTGCGATGTAAGCTTGCGCGACGTCTGACGCATTTCGATGTCGGATTCGGCCGCCTTGAGAATGGAGCGCAACTTGGGGTAGTCCATCGGCTTCGTGACGAAGTCCTGAGCTCCCTGTTTCATGGACTCGACCGCAAGATCGATGCTGGCGTGCGCCGTGACGAGAATCACCGGGCGATTCGGATTGCCGGCCTTGAGGCAACGAAGCAGATCGAGCCCCGAAAGCTGAGGCATGACCACATCCGAAATTACGATTTCCGGATCGTAGGACTCGACAAGATCCTTGGCCTCGGAACCGTCCGATGCAAGGCGCACCTCGTAGCCCCACTCCTGCAGGATCATCTCGAGTACTTCGCGAATCGCCGGCTCATCATCGACGATGAGCACCTTCGTCTTGTGCATGTCGGCCGTTTCCTTCCCCATGGCGTGGTCCATCTTTGGAATGTTTGAGGTAGTCACAATGCAAATTATATGGGAAAAATTCCCCTGAACGAAGGCCGGCTTGTCAGTAGCAAAAATAGGGCCAAATGGAAAGCTTCTCGTTCGACCTTAATGAATCAGTTATTTACATAGATTTCTCCGTAGTGGACCCGCCCTTGCGGCTTAAAAGGAGGTAATGATGTTCCTCTGAAGGTGAGGTCAGCATGGTGTGGAGTTTCATACGAGTCGCCATTTTTAGTGCGGCGTTCGTGGTGGGCATGGTGATCGCTGGACCAGGCAGTCAGGCCTCGGCGGATTCTTCCAGCGATTCCCAGATTGCCCAGTTTGATAAGAACGCGGGTTCGTCTATGGTCGTCGCATGCGATGGCGGGAAAGTCATCATTACTCCTTTGCCGAATCAGCGTGGCGCGGTTCAACTGGATTGTCTGCGCAGCCGCATGGTGGTTGCCGGCGACTACCGTCCGATGACGGAAAAAATTCCTGAAAGACGTTTCACCCCGATGGACTTAAAGTTGTCGCCCCCACAGTAAGTGACGCTAATTCGAGACTTTCCCGTCCACTTGAAGTCGTGGTACGGCCCTTGCTTGGGGTTGATCCCTGGGCTTGTCATGACTTCATTCCGCATCGCACTTGTTACGTTGTCCCTGCTTGCCGCGCCGTATTCTTACGGATCCTCAACGATAGCCAGATCAACTCCTACACGAACTCTCTCGGAAGACGCCTCGCATCGAGGGCGCCAGGAGAGAAATATCCATATCAATTCAAAATCGTCGACGACAAGCAGATCAAGCCATGGTCCAGTTCTTCGAAAAAATCGAGTCCGCCGGCGGTTCTCGGGGCGCCGAATTTTTTTCCAGTCATCCCAATCCGGCCAATCGTATCCAAAGCGTCAACCAGGAAATCCGGAAGCTTGGTGGCTCTCGCAGCTACAGAAATGATTCCGCCGATTTCCAGCGAATCAAGCGGTCCTTAAAGTAAGTCCAGGTTAATGGTCCATGCTCCATGCTCAAGGAGGGCAAGAATGAAAAGTCTGTTGTACACAATCTTCGTTATCGCACTGGCGTTTGCATTCACCGGTTGCTCGACGGATTCCGCTCAGGAAGCCACGGCCGGCACGAGTGTTCAACCTGAACAACCGGCGGCTGGAGCCGGTCCATCTGCGGCGGCTGCACCAAAAGCTTCAGCGGCGAAACCGGCCGACAAGCCTGCGGCGCCGGCCAGGCCCAGAACGTTTGAAGTGGCCGAAGGTACCGAAGTAAGTGTGTTGTTGATCGATGCCATCAGCACCGGGAAGAACCAGGCGGGCGATCAGTTCCTCGCCAGCCTCGCTGAGCCGATTGTTGTGGACGGCGAAACGGTTGTTGATCGAGGCGCAAAGGTTCAGGGCCGTATTGCCGATGCCGAAGGCTCCGGCCGCGTGAAGGGCCGGGCGAACATCCACCTCGTTTTGACAAGTATTGTCGATGGCGCCAGGACGTACCCCATCGTAACGAAACCGTTCGTCGCCGAAGCTGAAGGGACCAAGGGCCGGGATGCAGGCATTCTGGGCGCTGCAGCCGGCATCGGCGCGGGCATCGGCGCGATTGCCGGGGGCAAGGGTGGCGCAAAGAAAGGCGCGATCATTGGCGGTGCCGCCGGTGCGGGCACGGTATTGGCGACTAAAGGTAAAGAAGTGGAATTTGCGCCGGAGACGAAGCTGAAATTCACGCTGGAAAAGTCGGCCGAGCTTCCCAAGATCCGCTCGTAGAGGCTCTGAACTGTAGCGGCGGTCTATGACCGCCGGCGATCTCGGATTGTGACATCACCGGCGGTCATAGACCGCCGCTACAGTAGTTTCGCCGGCACGTGAGCGCGAAGGTAGTCGAGCGTCGGTTCCACGAGTTTCGGGTCAAACTGCGTCCCCGAACATCGACGAATTTCTTCAGCGGCGTCTCTAAATGACACCGGACTGTTGTAGGGCCGCTTGTAGATCATGGCGTCGATGGAATCCACTATCGCAAACACTCTCGCCCCGAATGGAATCTCCTCCGCTCGCAGTCGTCTCGGATAACCCGTCCCGTCAAACTTTTCGTGGTGCGTGTAAACGATGTCGGCCGCGTCTCTCAGGAATTCGATGTTAGTGAGGAACTCGAATCCGTACTCCGGGTGACGGCGCATCATCTTCCACTCTTCCTCGTCCAGCTTTGCAGGCTTCAGTAGCACGCTGTCCGGGATCTTCAGCTTTCCGATATCGTGCAGCAACGCGCCGTGCTCGATCTGAACAAGAGCACTATCCGTAATCCCCATGGCTTTGGCGGCGCCGGCTGTCAGTTCGGCGACCCGGCGAGAGTGGCCGCTCGTGCTCTGATCTCTGTAATCGAGAGCCATCGAGAGCGTGTCGAGTGTTGCGGAATGAACGTAGCCGAGCCTCATCAAAGCCTCGTTCAATGCGCGTGTTTTTTCCAGGACCAGTTGTTCGAGGTGCAGCCGGTAGTTTTCGTTTTCGATGATCAGGCGCCGGTGTTCCAGTGCGCGGCTCACGGAAAGCTCGAGCTGGCTCAATTCCACCGGTTTCAGAAGAAAATCGATCGCCCCACGCTTCATGAGGTCAACCGCCAGTGAGGTTTCATCCTGGGCGGTGAGGAAGATGACTTCGACGGCGGCGTCCTTCTGTTTGAAAGCGTCGAGAAGAACAGAGCCGGTAAAATGCGGCATGCGGAAGTCCAGGATGCAGACATCCGGCTGGAACGAATCGAATTCAGCCGCCGCCTCTCTGGAATCGGAGATGCCGACGACCGTATGGCGGCGGCTCATCAGAAGTTCGCGAATGAAGGCGACTATTTCGGGCTCGTCATCGACGATGAGGACCTTTCCGGTGGGCCCTGGCGCTGTTCGTACCATCTGCCGGAAATTCTATCGCACAGGCGTGCCGCTACCGCATCTATCGTTTTCGGAAATAGAAAATAAGGCCTGCCGAAGCCTCGCCGTTGTTTATTGCGCCGGCTGCAGGAAGAACGGTGGCATTTGGATCGTTCGAGCTGCGGGCCAGCCCGAAGGACGGGTTTCGTCCCAGGAAGCCGCGCAAATCGGCGCGAAAGCCGACGTAAGAACCGAGGCGCGCCTTCAACCCAAAGCCATAGTTCATTGCAAGTTCACGGGAAGAGTCCATATCCGGTACGTTGCCCCGAAGCGGATCACGCACAAACTGTTCGGCCCCGTTTGTCAGCTGGTAAATCGTCATACCCAGTCCGATGGTCGCGAACGGCCGGACATGTTTTGTTTCATCATCCTGGAAGTAGTAGAGAGCATTCACGCCCAGATTGTGCACTCGAATCTTCACGTCCAGCGTCGATGGAGGTGTCGATCGCCTGGTGAAATGTGCCTTGTTCAGTTCGTAACTGTAGAAGAACTCCTGTCCCCAATGGCCACGATCAAAGACATTCACACGAACTCCACCCCGAAAAGCTCTATCCAGCCTGAATCTCCCCGGGATTGGAGTGATGGATTGAGGAAAGCTGATCTGATAGTCCTTCGACGAATAAATGCTGCCGCCCCCAAACAAATTCAGTTCGAAGTTCTCCTTGAGCTGGGCGAATGCAGCGTTCGAGAAGGTAAGCAACGAGACAAGGGTCAGTGTGGAGGTGGTGAGCCGATGCTTCATAGTAGCGAAATCTTATTTCAAAGCAGGGACAGAACTGGGCCAAAGGAAAAGTTTTATGTGTACAGTATGGATCGATAGTCTTCCGGGGTGTTAATGTTTCGAAAGATCGAGACATCGAATCCCGCCTCGCTGAATTCCGCTTCCTGAATGACTTCGGCATCAATGCTCTCGATAAAGCGATGAACGCTGAGATTCCCGTCTGTCAGCCGCCTTTGAAGTTCTGGCAGAAGGCCACGGCGAACACCCAGGCAAAGCGGGAAGTAGGAACCGATCTTGCACGCGAGAATGCGCTGATCTGTCCTTTCGAGCCGGGACCGCACGTATTTTAGAAAATCGCGCGTCAAAAGAGGTAGGTCGACAGCGACCACCAGATTGGCATCTGTCTCGCTAGCGTTCAGGGCTGTAATGACTCCGGAAAGGGGACCGCGGCCGGATGGAGGATGGTCCGGCAATGACCCGCGGCCGACCACCCGGACGGGATCCGTAACGGCAGACAAAAGGTTCACCATATGATCCAGAAGGGTTTGCCCGTGCCAGTCCAAAAGGGCTTTGTCCCGCCCCATGCGCCTGCTTCTGCCACCGGCGAGGATGAATCCGCTGACTGGTAGATGCGTTGACATAATCTCTGCCGTTACCTTAATATGGGTAGGCCGTTTTTCTGATTGAAAACATTGTATTTAGGGAGCAACCGATTCGGTCCAACATGAAAACAAAAACCCTTCGATTTTTCGGCTTCGCCCTGGCTGCGTTTCTAGCGATAGCCCCCAACCTGGCCGCTCAAAATAGCAAGTTTATGTCCGTAGATGAAGTGCGGCAGGGCATGAAAGGGTTTGGCAAGACTGTTTTTCAAGGCACAACCATCGAGCAGTTCGATGTCGAAGTGCTTGGTGTATTGAAGAATTTCGCTCCCAGGCAGGACATGATTCTCGCGCGCCTCTCGGGAGGACCGCTGGAGAAGACCGGCGTCATTGCCGGCATGAGTGGTAGTCCAGTTTATATCGATGGCAAACTGGTGGGCGCTGTTGCCTACGCTTTTCCTTTCGCGAAGGAGCCGATTGCCGGCATCCAGCCGATCCTACAGATGCTTGGCATCCTGGACCAGAAGCCGGGAAGCACTCCGAAAATCGCTCAAGCTTCCTCCGGAACCCTGCCTTCGGAATCTCCGACGGCCTTTGTGTTAGGCCAGCTTCAGAAACTCGCCGACGGTATACCCTTGCATCAACTGCTTCTGCCCCAGTCTTTGCTGAGCGCAAGCCCATTTCAGGCGGGCGGCGCGCCATCGCTGATGCATATCCAGACGCCGCTTCTCGTTTCCGGCGCGTCGCAAACTGCTCTGCAACAATTCGCACCTTTGTTCAACGCGTTCGGTTTCACCCCTGTGCAGGCGGGCGGCGGTGCCAGCGCGGCGAGCTTGAAGGCTGCGGCCCCGAGCAAGCTGGAGCCCGGATCGTCGGTCAACGTCGAAATGATTCGAGGCGACCTCAGCTGGAGCGCCAACGGTACGGTCACGTACGTGGATGGCGACAGAGTATATGCATTCGGTCATCCCAATTTGTCCGCAGGTCCGACGGATGTTCCGATGTCGGCGGGATATGTTATCTCGCTGCTTCCGAACGTCCAGAATTCGTTCAAGCTGGCGGTGCCATTGGACGTCGTTGGTTCGTTCCAGCAGGATCGTTCGACAGGGATTGCCGGCACTCTGGGCGCAACGTCGAAAATGATTCCGGTCAGCGTGAAACTGACGTCGAGCATGAGCACAGTGAATCAGTACCACTTCGAAGTGGCTTCCGACCGTTTCCTCACACCTCCGCTGATGAACTTCATCGTCTTTAACGCGATCACGGCCAGCGAAAGGACTCTCGGTGAAATGACGCTCTCCATCTCCGGCCAGATCCACGTGAAGAACCACGAGCCGGTGAACATCGGCAATGTCTTTTCGAGCGACATGAATGGACCGGTTATGGCATCCATCGCGGCGGTGACCCCGATTCAGTACCTGCTCATGTCCGGCTACGACGGCGTCGAGATCGACAAAATCGATCTCGAAATCACTTCGACAGATCGGAAGACCAACGCTCAGCTCGAACGCATCTCTGTGGACAAGAACGAGGTCCGTCCGGGAGAAACGATCACCCTGACTTCATATTTGCGCGCGTCCGACGGCGCGCTGATCGTCGAACGGAACCCGGTGCAGATCCCGTCGGGTTTGCCGGCCGGTTCTGTGCAGTTGCTCGTCGGTGACGGCAGTACGGTAACCACATCCGAATTGCGCCGCGGTTCTGCGACGGTACCCACCGATGTCAAACAGGTCATCAAGGAACTGAACAAGCTTCGGAAAAACGATCGGCTTTATATCAAGATTCTGAGCTCCGAACCCGGCGTCGTGATCGGCGGACAGGAACTGCCGTCACTGCCCCCGTCCATGACTGCTGTGATCAATACAGACAGATCTTCAAGCCGGAGCGTGTCAGGAACAGCCAGCTCCACTGTTCGCGAATACGAACTCCCGCAATCCAAATACGTGATTCAGGGGCAAAGATCTCTAAATCTCACGGTGAAGCCGTGAAAGGGAGAAGCCAGGAGCCAGAAGCCAGAATGGGAGCATTTTTCTCCATTCTGGCTTCTGGCTCCTGGCTTCCCTTTCTGAGACAAATTTCAATGAAAAAGGCATTCTGGCTACTCCCGCTACTTCTTGCTATTCCGCTGCTCGCCGTAACGCCGCAGTTTTGGGAAGTACGCACGTACGATGAATTTCGAAAAGGCAAACTCACCAACCTGTCGTTGACGAGCGACGACGAACTCGTTCTGGCTCCGCGCTTCGACATGACTTTCAATACGGAGCAGACGTTGATCTGGTCTGCCGTGGCAGATTCGAAGGGCAATTTGTATCTGGGCACGGGTCACGATGGGAAGATTTTCAAAGTCGATGCCACAGGCAAGGGCACGCTCATCGCAGATCTTCCGGAGCTCGATGTTCTCGCTCTTGCCGTCGACAGCAAGGACGTTCTTTATGCCGGAACGTCGCCCGACGGAAAGGTGTATCGCATCGACGGCCCCGCAGTGACCGAGTTTTTCCATCCCGATGTGAAATACATATGGTCGCTTGTTTTCGACAAGCAGGGAAGGCTGCTGGTCGGCACTGGCGACAAGGGTGTCATCTATCGCGTCGCTCCCGACGGGAAGAGCGAATCGTTTTACGATACGGATGAAACCCACATCGTTTCCATGGCCATCGACAGGGACGGGAACCTCATCGCAGGCGGAGATCCGAAGGGATACATCTATCGTATTTCCCCCGAGGGAAAGGCCTTCGTACTTTATGACTCTGGAATGCGGGAAGTGCATTCGGTCGCAGTAGGACCGAATGGCACCATCTACGCCGCCGTGCTGAACGGCGAGCCGGCGATGGCCCCGGCAGCGGCTCCCACTCAGTCCACGGACCGTCCTGGAAACGTCCAGGCTTCGGTCAACGTGACCGTCGGCGCGGCGCCTTCTCCCGGCCAGGAGATTCAGGTAATCGAACCGCTGGAGCAGGTCTCTCAAGACACTCCGCGCGCACAAACTCGCCGGGTCTCCGAAAACAACCTCCAGAGCGTCGTCCTCGAGATTTTGCCGGATGGTGTAGTGAACACGTTGTGGCGCTCGCGAGAAGAAATGGTTTTTGCAGTCCTGCCGCGCGGTGGAAAAGTCCTGTTTTCCACGGGCACCAAGGGCCGGATCTACTCGATGGACGGTCCGCGAAGTGCAACGCTGCTGCAGGAATCCAGCGAAGAGCAGACCACCCGCCTCATCGAAACCGGAAATCGCCTTTATGCAACGTCGGCCAACATGGGAAAACTCTTCCGCGTCGGCGATACTTTAGCGACATCCGGCAGCTATGAATCCGACGTAAAAGATACGGATGCGATTTCGTCCTGGGGCAAGATCTCCTCGAAAGCAGAGAATGCGGACATGATTGAGATCTCGACCAGGACTGGCAATACCAGCGCTCCAGACAAGACCTGGTCCGATTGGGCCAGGGTCGATGGGACTGGTGGGACGGTCAGCCCAAAGGCGCGATTCATCCAGTGGAAGGCTACCTTGAAATCCGACGCCGGCAAATCACCCAGGCTTGCATCGGTAAAGGTTCCTTACTTGCAACAGAACTTCCGGCCCGAGGTCACGAATTTGGATGTGTTGCCGTCCGGCGTCGCTCTCCAGAAAGTTCCAATCACGACGAGCAACAACGTCAATCCGAACGATCCTGCATCCGTGCGCGCGAACGCACGAGCCGGAGGGCCTGCGCTGCCGCGTATTCCGCCCCGGCGCGTGCCTCAGAGAGGCGCTCAGTCGTTCCAGTGGAGTGCAACCGATAAAAATCAGGATACCCTGTCTTACGACCTCTATTATCGAGGCGACAACGAGCGGACCTGGAAAGTCCTGAAGAAAGATTTGGACGACAACTTTTATACCATCAACTCCGATACGCTGCCCGATGGGACGTATGTTGTGCGTGTCGTTGCCGGCGATCAGGCATCGAATCCGCCAGACCTGGCCCTCAAAGGCGAGATGGAAAGCCGCCCGTTTTCCATCGACAATACGCCTCCGGTAGTCACCATGAAACTGGAGTCGATCGAAAAGGGACGGGTTCGAATTGCTATCGACGCGGTCGACCAAACGTCTACGTTGAATGACGCGGAGGTCGCCATCGATACAGGGGACTGGCGGCCCGTATTCCCAAAGGACGGCATCATCGATTCGAAATCGGAGTCGTTCAGTTACATCTCCGGGGATCTCCCGAGCGGGGAGCATGTGATTGCGTTCCGGATTTACGACCAGAACGACAATGCCGGGATGGGAAAACTGGTGGTGAGAATTCCCTAACTTTGTGCACAAAGGCACAAATATACGGCTATGAAAAATCTTTTAACTTCATTGTTGCTAACAACTCTATTGGCCGCACCAGTCGCGGCTCAATCGCGCGCGGGAGCGGATACTGCGTCCGACCGGGCCCGGATCGACGTGGATCTCTATTCTGTCGATGTGACGCTTGACCCGGAGGAAAACCGGCTCGCCGGCAAAGCCGACATCCAGTTCAAGCAGCTCGACCGGAAAAACGTGGCGACATTCGATCTCGACCGGCGGCTTCGCGTTGAAAAGGTCACCATTGGCGGCGCTGACACTCGCTTCCGGCAATACGACAGCGATTCAACCGTTGAAGTCGATTTGAGCGGCCAGCAGTTCAATAACAACCCTGTGGTGCACATCGAGTATGCCGGCATTCTCAATCCCGAAGACGACCGGCGCGATCCCGTGCTGGCCAAGGTTTCCGAGGAGAGCGCGTTTCTTCTTTACGAAGGAAAGTGGTTTCCCTCAAACGGTCTGTACAAAGACAAAGCCAACATGCGGCTGAAGGTCAAGGCGCCGGCGGGCTGGAGTCTTGTGACCGATCTGCCGAAAACCGGCGACAGCTTCACGAGCAGCCAGCCCTCCTACTGGGGAATGGTCGCGGCGGGAAAATATACGACAACCGATGTGAAGTCGGAAAAGTCGCAGATCTCGGTTCACACCATCAAGGCTGCGGCCGATGCCATAACTCCGATGGCGGAAGCGGCCGGCAAAGCGATGGACTATTACACGGACACGTTTGGTCCCCCTTTGTCCTCCACGCTCCACGTTGTGGAGGTCGAGGGCGCGAATTGGACCTCGCAATGGTCGATGGGCACACTGCTGCTGCCGTCGTCGCAATTCCGGAAGGATTTCGATCTGCCCGCGCTGGCTTCCACTGTCGCGCATCAATGGTTTCCATTGAAGATCGCCGTCAAGGATCCAAGCGCCGATGCCTGGTTGGTCGATGGCATGGCCGTATTTGCCAGCCTCATGTACTTCGAAAAAACACTTTCGCCGGCAGAGGCACAGGAGCAAATCAACAAGGCGCTGGTCAAAGCTCTCGGTTATGAAGGAAGCACCACAATCCGCCAGGCCGGAGGTATGGACAAGGATTCGCCGGCATATCACTCGCTGGTTCAGTATAAGGGCGCATACGTCCTGCGGATGCTTCGTTGGACGATGGGCGAGGAGAACTTCCAGAAGCTTTTGACCCGCTATCTGAGGGAATTCCAGAACACACCGGCCTCGACCGAAGCTTTCGAGAAAATGGCGTCCGATGTCGCCGGCGGCGATTTGAACTATTTCTTCGATCAGTGGCTCAACGGATCGGGCGTGCCGGAGTTCAAGCAGGAGTACACGGTTTTTCGGACCAAAGACGGCTACAAGATCATGGGACAGATCAAACAGGATCTCGATCTGTTCAAGATGCCGGTCGAGATTCAAATCCAGACGGATGGCGATCCGGAGTATGCCCGCGTTGAAGTGGTTGGCGAATCGAGCGACTTCGACGTCGTGACGCAGCGGAAGCCGAAAACGGTCCTGATCGATCCCCGGGAAAAGCTGCTTCGCATGTCGAACGACATTCGAATTAATGTGCTCGTCAATCGCGGCGAAGAACTCACCAACGAAGGAAAACATAACGAGGCCATCGACGAGTTTCAGAAAGCAATCGACCTCGATAGCCACAATTCGCTTGCGCTGTTCCGTATGGGCGAGGCGTTGTTCGAGCTGGGAAATCTTCAGGCAGCCGTCAATGTGTTCCGCGAGGCGCTGAACGGGGATTTGAAGCCGAAATGGGTTGAAGTCTGGTCCTACGTTAACATCGGCAAGATCATGGACATTCGCGGCCAGCGGGACCGGGCGGTGACCGAGTATCAGAAGGCCATCAATACCGGTGACGATTCATACGGGGCGCAGGCTGAAGCCCAGAAGTACACCACGCAGCCGTTCAGGCGCACTGGCCGAACGATCGGGTAAGAACGGTAAAGCAATGAACGCGGGCTAAAGCCCGCGACTACATTTTGCGGATCAACGTTTTAGGGATCAACGTTCGGTCTGAATGTAGTCGCGCGGGCTTTAGCCCGCGTTCATCGTTTCAGTAGGGTTCGGTTTGCGCCGTATTTTCCGGCCACCAGGAGTCGTGCACCTCAGCCAGACGGTTCACCCTGTCATCGATGTCAGCGATGCGAGTGGCCAGGTTTGTGATTAGAAGATTCAGGCTCTGTAGTTCCTCGAGCTCATTGGTCGTCAGGGTCAGATCGTCGTCTTCGATTTGTGGCATTTCTCGGCCAACATTTACCTCGGCGGTCGCCAATTGATTCATCGGTTCCGCCCGGAGCCGTAACAGTATTTCAACGTCTTCAAAGCGGCCGGATTGGATCAACTCAAGCTGGCATTCGGCTAACTCGAGCACTTGTTCCAAAATCGCCTTCTCGCGCCTGAGGTCAATGAGAACTGGATTCGAATGCATTTTGCCCTCCCGAGCGGCAAACACTCCTTCGAGGCCTTTGCAGGCCTATCCCTGCGTTTCTAAATACATAAGGTGGGTTACAAAAGCCGAAAAAATACCTTGGATGAAAAAAACGTTGACCACGGTTCCGCTTTCAAGAAGACAGAAGACAAAAGTCAACACGATAAAATCGATATCTCCTTTAGTTTCTTGATAAAAGGGCTTGTTTGCATTTGGTCAGCCGATGTATAAAAGCCCTCCGGTTCTGCAATAGCAATTTAGCTGGACCGCCCACCATGTTGTACAGGACGGATCGGGTAAGTCGCGGAAAACGAGAAAATTCGCCATGATGACGATGATCAGGCCTTCACGGGTTCTGATTTTTGCAGCAGTATGCATGTTGCAGGCGCCGATGAGCCATGCGCGGCGCACCCCGACCAGAGAGTCGTTGGCCAGCCAGAAAGGCAAAAGACCTGCCACCTCGGATCACTTCGACGCCGAGAGGATGTCCTCGATGGGTCACCTGGCGCACCTGGCAGCGACCGGCAGGCTGGACGGTTCCATGGCAAAGGCCCGGGCCGGAAAGCCCGCTGGCACCTCTGTTGTTGTAGATGGGGCGATTTTCGATCAGGTGGCAGCCGACACCCCCCCGGTAAACGACGATAACGAAATCCGTCCCGCAGGGGGGCAGTCACAACCCTCGATAGCCGTTGACAGTACAGGCCGGCACATCGTAATCGGTCTCAACGATACCAGGGGTTTCGGACTGAATCCGGCGTCCGTCTCAGGCTTCATGTACTCCGACGACGGCGGTCAGACCTTCACCGACGCAGGCCAGCTTCCCGTCACAACCGAGATCAGTTTCGTCGGTACCACTGCCTACCCTCAAGTTTTCGGTGACCCGGAAGTGAAGTACCTCGGCGGCTCGACCTTTGTTTATTTCTCCATCATGGTGAAGAAGTTCGGTGCCGGCGACACCGCTCAAACCCTTGGTTTTCATCGATCCATCGATTTTGGGCACACCTGGACCGGTCCATTCGAAATCCCGCCCGCGACCAACCCGAATGGACTTCTCAATGGACTCAGCGTCGACGCGGCCGATAAGCCGTTTGCCGACGTGGATCCCGATACGGCACGTTTGCTGGTGAGCTGGTCCAATTTCACGCCCTTCACACTCAGCGGGATTGAGATTTCAGCTACGTTTTCCGACAACATTCTGAGCGACACTCCGACCTGGTCTGCCAGGAGTATTGTTGGGGCAACCGCTGTGGATGGACAGTCCTCGATCCCTCGCTTCGCCGGAAACGGCTCCCCGAATGTTTACATGGCCTGGCGCCGGTTTCCTGGGGACAACACGAGCAACACCGGACTTGCAAGGTCGACCGATAACGGGGCGACATGGAGTACTCCGGTAAATGCGTCCTCCGATTTTTTCATGGTGGACCAGGTGTTAGGCAATGACCGCGTCAACTCCGCTCCCGGATTGGCCGTCGACAATTCATCCGGCCCCGGCAAAGGCAATATCTATCTCGTATATTCGAATAATGATTTGAAAGACGGCGCCGACATTGTGTTTCAGCGCAGCACGGACGGCGGCATCAGCTTCACGAGTCCGCTGCGGATCAACAGCAGGCCCGGCAACGATCGGTCGCAATGGTACCCCTGGGTGACCGTTGATAACAGCAGCGGGCGGGTTTATGTCTTCTACTACGATCAAGGCATAGCAACGAATGGCGATCTCACCGAGACGACCTACCAGTTCTCCGACGACTACGGGCTGACGTGGAGACAGCCCATGCCGCTCACTGCCCGTCCTTTCAAGGCGGGATGGGGTAACGACACAGGCCAGCCCAACCTGGGCGACTACAACCAGGCCATGGCTCAAAACGGCGAATTCTTCGCCGCCTGGGCCCAGACAAAGCTCCTTCCGTTCACCGATGGGCTGCCCTCGGAGCGGATGGGGACTCCCGACATTGCCTTCAAACGCGTGCCTGCCCGCGCGACGAAAGTGAGCCTGAACTCCAACTTCGCTGGAACCACACTCACAGACGCCAATGGAAATGGTTTCATTGATGCCGGAGAGCAGGTCCGCTTCAAAATTCCGCTCCTGAACTACGTTACGAATCGGAACCTGAATCCTTCTACGATAACCGGCATCCTTGCGACGCTTTCAGCGACTACGTCCAGTGTGACAGTTGTGCAGGGGATCTCGGGCTACCCCAGCATCGCTCCGGGCGCTTTCGCGGCTAATGACCGAGACTTCATCGTTCAGCTCTCGCCCTCATACGTTCGCGGAACGCCGCTCAATCTTTCTCTCAACGTCACCAGCAATCAAGGGTCGACCGTTCTGTTTCTCACTCGCCCGACAGGAACTCCGCTGCCGACCACGATATTCCAGCAGGATTTCGAATCGGTGCCGCCGGGCTCGCTTCCCGGCGGATGGCTGACTCAGCACGCCGGAGGCAACAACACAGTTCCGTGGACCACGAGCAATATGTTCAATGCCGGCAATAATGGGGCTTTTCACGTCAATGCCAATGATGGCCTTTCAGCGAACTCTAATCGATGGGAACGTCTCCTCACGCCACAGATCGACGTGCCGGCGAACTCGGAATATGTGACGCTGGATTTCGATGTGAAATACGACACGGAAGAGGATCCGGACTTCAATATCCTCGCATACGACGGGTTCTTGCTTCGCATCGGAGACTACGGTCCGACCACATCGTCGCCCGTCCTCGTCCGGTCCCTGCTGGCGGAAGCTTTCGAAGAAGAGTTCACGACAGCCGACCTGAATCACTACCCCAAGCATCTTCCACGCAGCCACAACACCGCGTACTTCCAGGATATGTCGGCGTGGGCTGGAAATTCGGCGGGGTTGAAGCACGTGCACGCGAAGCTGAACGGAATGGCGGGCAGGTCTATCCGGCTTTGGTGGGAATATACACAGGACGAAAGCTCAACCTGCAATAACGTGAGGCCGAATTCGCCGGCCTGCGGCGTGCTTTTCGACAATCTGGTCGTGAAGAGCGTCGTCACGGTACAGTCGGATCTTTCAATAACGAAATCGATAACAT
>Ga0137403_10001953_pt1 | contig 25701 bp, 22 predicted proteins | sample CZOMad2_1_16fung_FD_122057 | JGI IMG/M metagenome (GOLD analysis project Ga0137403, IMG submission 122057) | Vadose zone soil fungal communities from Angelo Coast Range Reserve, California, USA - CZOMad2_1_16fungal (Hybrid Assembly) | ecosystem: Environmental > Terrestrial > Soil > Vadose zone... | reverse complement strand
TACGAATTGCAAAGATTACTCTTGCCAAGACACTCGGCCTCGATTTTCAGCCGGGCCGCGGTGAAACTCCGCCGTTGGAAGTGCTTGGTGAAATGCCCTACATCCCGCGCAGCATTACTTTGGCGAATGCGATCGAAATGGGGAAGGAGCGGCGCCCATTTCTCAAACAGGCGCGGGCAAACGTGCTCAACCAAAAGGAGCAGGTGCGCGCGGCAGCGGGTCAGTGGCTCCCAACAATTACCACAACCGGCGGCGGCGAATGGATCAGTTCGCCGACGAACTCGAGCTGGCACGATATTTCAAAGGGTTGGATCGCAACGGTCCAGGGCAGCGTGCCGATCTGGGATAGCGGCGCCATCGCCGGCCAGGTCATACAACAGCGCGCTCTCCTTTTCGAAGCCAAGAATACGTACGACGATGACGTTCGGCAGGTCGAACTGGAGATACAGCAGGCCTATTCAATTTTGCAGCAGAACCGCGAGTTGATCCAAAGCCAGGAGAAAAACGTGGAGCTAGCCGACGAAGCGCTGCGTTTGGCCAAGGCCCGCCTGGATGCCGGCGCGGGAGTCCAATTGGATGTGCTCAACGCCCAGGTCCAGTTGCTCACGGCGCAAACGACGCGTTTGCAAGCGCTCTTCGGATACAACTCTTCGCTGGCGGAATTTGATCGCGCCACTGGCGCGCAGAGCACTTACAATGAAATGTTCGCTAACCTCGCGCCGCGCGCGACGAAGACGAAAACCTACTACACCGGCAGTGGTGTAGATGCTGAAGGAAAACCAAAACGCGTTGAGGAGACCACGGTGCGACCTTCCGGTGGACGATCTCGAACCGCCTTTTCGAAATAAGGCGGCATCCAAGCTCCAGACAAACCTAAAAGGCCAAGACATCGCAGGCTGTGGCGCGTTTCCTACCTGTCACGTTGAGCGAGGCGAAACATCTCTGGTTGTCGTCTCGCGAGCCTGGAAGAGATTGATCAGAGATCGCTCGCTCCGCTCGGGATGACAATTACCTGATGAGTGGTGAAGCCTGGATTTTGGAGCCCATTTTATGGATCTGCCGTTCGAGGAATTTCCCGCGCTAAGCGCGACTGGAATCTGTCGTCATGTTTTCACGCAAAGAATTCCCGGCATCGACGTTTCGCACGACAAGGCCGAAGTATTGAATCGGCTCGATGCTGCACATCGCGAAATTCGCAACGCAGTCAGCATGGGCGATTGGCCGCTGTTCACCGCCCAACAAATTCACGGCAACAAAATCGCAGTTATTGATACGCCATTAACAACAGCCACAGAATTCTGCGGATGCGACGGAATCATCACCAACCAACGCGGCATCGCCCTCGGCATTTACGTCGCAGACTGCTGTGCTGTTTACATCGTCGATCCAAAAACGCCGGCCATCGGTCTGGTGCATTCCGGCCGCAAAGGCACCGAGCTCGGCGTTGTCACGAATGCGATCACACAAATGATTAAACGCTTTGGCTCGGAGCCCGCGAATATGATCGTGCAACTGAGTCCCTGTATCCGCCCGCCGCACTATGAGATCGATTTCGCAGCCGAGATTGTGCGGCAATGTCGCGCGCTTGGTGTAAAAAAAATCCACGATTTGGGCGTATGCACCGCGTGCAATTTGGATCGCTACTATTCCTATCGGGCGGAAAAAGGAAAAACCGGCCGTATGCTCGCGCTTGTTGGATTGCATCGGACATCCGCGGAGTAGCCCAAAAAATGTTCGCACTTGATTACGAACGTTCCTCAAATCTCGCCAGACCAGTATGCTGCCGTGGTTTAGCTTTTTCTCTTTCCGCGCCACGGACACCGTTGATCTCCCGTCCGGCAAAATGGAAATAGGAAGCCTACGATGGGAACCAGGACGCTCGCGGTGCTCGTCACGATTGCCTTTAGTGTAATTGGCGTGCTCGGTGATTACTTTCTCAAGGTAGCCAGCGCACGCGAGCAACCGTTGAGGACAGGTTGGTTTTACCTGGGGTTCGCCCTCTACGCCTCGACTGCATTCGGGTGGGTCTTCGTAATGAAATACCTGAAGCTGGCCACCATCAGCGTTCTCTATTCTGTCTCCCTCGTGCTGCTACTTACCGCGATTGGCGTGGTACTGTTCCGTGAGTCACTGAACTACTTCGAGGTGATCGGGATCGTGTTTGCCGTCGTCTCACTTGTGCTACTGATGCGCTTTGCCTAGCAAAGTTAGAGTGAGATTTCGTCGCCCATACCACGCTTGGCCGGACAAATGCCGCGTTTTTTTGCGTTAGCGACGAAGTCCAGGAATTCGCGAGCTGGCGCGCCGAATTTCGTCTTCACTGCCTTTTCGAGCGCCTGCGAGATGTTCAGGCCGCTCATGTAAATAAGTTTGAAGGCTGCTTTGATTTCGTCTCGATCCTTTGCACTGAATCCAGCACGACGTAGCCCGACGACGTTTACTCCGAAGACGAAGTTGCGTTCGGCCGCGATAACAAACGGCGGCAGGTCCTTCCCGAACCCAGAGCTGCCTTGAACCATCACAAGTCGTCCGACGTGCATGAACTGGTGAAATGTCGATCCGCCACCGAGAAACGCGCCGTCATCGACGCGAACGTGCCCAGCCAATAGACAATTGTTCGCGATGATGATGTTGTTTCCGATCAGGCAATTGTGGCCAATATGCGTGGCCGCCATGAGGAAATTTTTGTCGCCGATTTTCGTGGCGCTTCCCTCAGCGCTGCCGCGATGAATGGTGCAGTACTCGCGAATGATATTCTCGTTCCCTATCTCTACTCTGGTTTTTCGTTCTGGCGAAAATGAAACATCCTGCGGCGGCGCGCCGATGATCGCACCGTGTCCGATGAAATTGCCGCTGCCGATCGCGACCTCGCCCTCAATCACGACATGCGATTGTACGGTCGTTTTCTCACCGATGAGCGCCTGTGACCCGATGATTGAAAACGGGCCAATCTCAACGCCAGCGCCGATCCGCGCTTTCGGATCGACAATCGCGGCGGGATGAATCTTCACGCCGGTCATGTTTGTGCCGCGGGTTTTGTATGACAACGTGTGTGCCGGGTCGCCTCTCCTTTTCGAAGAGAGAGGGGGAGGGTTGATCCAATGCGAGTTCTTTCGAACCCCTCACCTTCATCCTCTCCCCTTGAGCAAGAGGAGAGGCGATTCCTGCATGACGTCGTCACAACACGCCTGCTTCCTTAAAGCTGAAATACCCCGGTCTTCCCTCCGATGGTGCGCCGATGATGATATGGTCGAGCAATTTGATTTGCAAAAGCTCGGCGGCTTCAGCCAGACGTCGCGTCAGGCTGTGGTCAGTCTGGCTCGGCGATGGGTCGCCGGACGGATGGTTGTGCACGACAATCACGGCATGGGCCGAATAAGTGAGCGCCGGTCGAAAAATTTCACGCGGATGAGCAATGCTCTCATTGAGGCTGCCGAGCGAAACCGTTTCGACGCGCTTCAAACGGTAACGCGTGTCCAGCAAAACAACGCGAAGCGACTCAGTCTGGAGCATCCGCATTTCCTCGCCAAGTAAGTTGTGGATCAGTTCCGGTGAATCGAGTTTCTGCTGGGATAACGGCTCCTGCGCGAAACGCTTCCCCAGATTGAACGCCGCCACGAGCTCCAGCGCTTTCGCTGGACCGATTCCCTTAATCTCGCGGAGTTCCTTGACCGAACAGCGGCTTAGCTCTGCGAATGATTTGTACCTGTCGAGCAACTCGCGGGCGACCTCTACGACATTCATTCCGCGCCGGCCGGTGCGAAGCAGGATCGCGAGCAGTTCCGCATTGGTCAGGGCGTCGGGCCCGCGGGCGAGTAATTTTTCTCGCGGCCGCTCATCCTGCGGCATCTCGCGGATTTTAAGCTGCGACATATCAAAAGTGGGAGCGGCCTTAGCGCCGCGATAGAAGCCTGGCGAAAGTCGGGACACCAAGGTCCCTCCCACATTTCATCAGACGCGCAGTTGATCGAACATTTCGCACAACACGTCGCCAAGAGAGAACAATGCATCGGTGTAGGGATTCGATGCCATTCCATCCAGCATGCATTGGGCGTCGCGAATCAAATCGCTGCCTGCCGCGATCGATTCATTCAGCGCTCCGTTGGTCGCACCATTTTTCAAGAGCTCAATCATTTGCCCTACTTGTTCATCGAGCACAAGCTGGCAACAGCGTTCCCGTTCGAACTCCGAGGCAGAACGCAGGAAGATCAAAACCGGCAGCGTAAATTTACCTTTTCGCAGATCGGTCCCGAGCGTTTTGCCAGTCGCGCTCTCACTGCCGGCAAGATCGATGCAATCATCGTAAATCTGATATGCCGTACCGACTTGGACCCCAAAATTCTTGAAGGTTTCGATCACATTCGGTTCGGCTTCGCTGATTAGCGCTGCCAATTCGGCTGCGGCGGAGAAAAGCGATCCGGTCTTCATTTCTACGATCTGCAGATAATCCTGCACGGTGAGGTTTAGATCGAATCGACGCTGCGTCTGAATCATTTCGCCGGAGCAAACCGTCGCGGCTGTGCGCGCAATCGCGCGACTGATATCTGAGTTCTCGAAATTCGTCGATAACGTGAGCGCATGCGCGAAGAGGCAGTCGCCCAGCAAAACGCTGAGCGAATTTCCCCAGCGCGCGTTCGCGGTAGGCTGCGCGCGGCGCCGCTCCGCTTCATCCATCACATCGTCGTGCACGAGCGTGGCGATATGGATGAGCTCCACGATCACGGCAAGATCGACATGCCCTGAATTGATCTTGCCGGTCGCGCCCCCCGCCAGAAGTGCCAGAAGAGGGCGAAGGCGTTTGCCGCGGCTGCCCACTGCATAGACCACATAGCCTTCGATCGCCGGATCAAAAGCCGCCGCCTGTTCTGCAATTCGCATCTCCACCTGTTCAAGATGCGGCTGAACCAGCCGTGCGACTTCAACCAGCGAGCTGGCAGGCGAAGCGATCGCCGTCACACCAGTTCGCTTCGACTGTGAACGCCCTGAGAATTCCACGAGGCGAGAATAGCGGGGCGAGTTCTAACTTGTCAAAGGAACATCACACCGATTCTGCATAAATGTTGTAGGGCGCCCTGGAATTTTCAGCGCTTACGCAGCCAGGCGTCGGTGCCGTATTTGCACTGAGAAAGTTCTCGCGCCCGATTCAAAACTTTCGTGTCAATTTTCCGCTCGTTACAATTTGCCGACAACTCTTGTGCGAATCGTTTCGCCAAGCCGTTCTCCAGCTCGATCCCCTGAATGCTGCCCTGGTGCAATAATCCTCGGTGCATCCGGCGTTGAGCCGCGCCAGCGATCTTGCGACCATTGATCATCACATCCGCGCGCACCGGGTTCAAGAAGCAGTCGCCGGAAGGGACGCCGCGCTGCGGCGTCCGGTCGGCTCCGCGCGCCGACCCCACCAATTCTGCGCCGAGGCCCTTTCCGGTTAAGACTCTACACAAAGCATGGTGGATCTTTTCATACATCGACACGGACGATTCGCCAAAGGCCGCGTCACTGGCGGGAATCACAATTGAATAAGTCAGGTCGTCTCCGTGCAAAACGATTCCGCCGCCGGTCCAGCGCCGGACTAGATCGCGCGCTGAAACATGCCCGGCGACATCGGACAATCTGCCAAAATAGCCAAACGACAGAGCAGGGGAGTGCCATCGGTAGAATCGAATTGATGGAACTGCGGCATTCTCCAGCAGCGCTTCGTCGATAGCCATATTCATCGCCGCCGAATGCGGGCAGTCATCGTGGTGAACGACAAGCGCAGCGAATAGCCTCTTTGTCATGTCGAGCGAAGTCGAGGCATCCCTGGCTTCTTCAGAAGTACCGAGAGATTTGATTCGCTCGCTTTCCGCTCGCTCAGCCTTCGGCCTTCCCGTCCATGCCGCGCTTTCCCCGGTCGCTGCATTCTCGACTCCGCCCGGAATGGCAGCCATTAGCTGAGTTCCTGTAGAATCTTCGTCACCGCTTCGCTTGGCCGCGGATGCGCAGTGATCGGCCGGCCAATCCCGATATAGTCCGCGCCAGCTTCAATTGCCTCGCGCGGCGTCATAAATCGTTTTTGGTCGCCCGGCTCCGCCCAGGTGGGACGTATTCCCTGGACGGCGATCTTGATTTTGTCGCCGAATTCTGTCCGCAGCATTTTGATTTCGTGTGGACTGGCGACAATTCCGTCGATGTCTGCTTCCACACCCAACGTCGCGAGGCGCAGCACCTGATCGCTCACGCTGTCAGCGATCCCGATTTCTCGCAGCGTCTTTTCCGTCGCGCTTGTTAAAACCGTAACACCCAAAAGCCAGATACTATTCGAACGAGCCCGAGTGGCAGCGCGGATCATTTCGCTCCCGCCGCTCAAGTGAATGGTGAGCATGTGTACGCCAAGATGACTCGCGGATTCGACTGCTTTCGCGACAGTGTTAGGGATGTCGTAGAGCTTGAGATCAAGCCACACTTTTACGCCTGCAGCCAACACCGCCTGCACGATTTCTGGACCTTCAGCCGTGTAAAGCTGCAGACCGATTTTGAAAAACGAGATCTGATCGCGCAGTTCCTGAACGAGTTCGAGCGCCTTTTCTTTTGTCGCGACGTCCAGCGCGACGATGATTTTGTTTTGTGTCATTCCGAGCGAAGTCGAGGAATCTCTTACTATTTCAGAAATATCGAGAGATGTCTCGACTCCGCTCGACATGACATTTGAAATGAACGGAATGCAAGTTCTCGCTCCGGCAAAGATCAATCTTTCGCTAAAAGTCTGCGGCCGGCGCGACGACGGCTTTCATGAAATCGAAACGCTGATCGCGCCGATTAGGTTGTGTGACCAGATCGAAATCGTAGAGAGGAGCAGCACCTGCGAGATCGAATTTCACTGCGATGATCCGTCAGTTCCGGCAGGTGACGACAATCTGATTCTGCGCGCAGTAAAAAGCTTCTTCGCTGCGACAAAGGTAACGCGGGCGGTTTCGATCGACCTCAAAAAGAGGATTCCGCACGGAGCGGGTCTGGGTGGGGGAAGCAGTGACGCGGCTTCCACTCTGCTGGCGCTCGACAAACTGTTTGAAACAAACTTGCCGCGCGAGGCGCTGGCTAAAATTGCAGAAACGATCGGATCGGATGTTCCATTCTTTATTTTTGAGTCTGCCGCAATGTGCAGGGGACGAGGCGAATTGGTCACGCCTCTAAGGTTGAAAGACAAGCTCGCGCTTCTCCTGTTGAAGCCTCAGTTTGGCGTATCTACAGCGTGGGCATACACGCACTGGCAAGACTCGCTCGAAATTCCAGGCGTCTCTTACGCAGCTCAAGAATTCGCTGGCCAGACTCTCCTCAACGATCTGGAGCGCCCTGTCTTCGAGAAATTTGTTTTTGTTGCGCAGCTTAAGATGTGGTTGCTCGAGCAACCTGAAGTCGGGGCAGCGCTCATGTCCGGATCCGGGTCGACAATTTTCGCGACACTGCGCGAAAATGCAGAGGCCAACGTGATCGCGAAGCGCGCAAAAGCCGAACTCGACCCGGAGTTGTGGACCGCCGCGACGCACACACTGTAGGGGAGGACGTTGTCGTCCCGTGGGAAGCCAACGGCTTCCCCAACAGATTTTTCGTTCTGACTATTCGCCGGCGGTGCGCTGCAGCGCTGCTCGAGCGTATTCGCGATTTAATTTTGCAATGAAACTGGCGCTGATCTCGGCAGGGCATACAGCTTCGCACTCGTAAGTATTGGTACAATTGCCGAAACCCTCGGCGTCCATCACCTGCACCATTTTCAGAACGCGGCGCTCTCGTTCCGGACGTCCCTGTGGCAACAGCGCCAGGTGCGAGACTTTTGCGGAAGTAAAGAGCATTGCTGATCCGTTTGGACAAGCCGCTGCACAGGCGCCGCAGCCGATGCAAGCCGCCGCTTCCATGGCCAGATCAGCGTCGTGTTTGGGAACGATGATCGAATTCGCTTCGGGGGCGGACCCGGCACGGGCACTGATAAACCCGCCGGCTTGCACGATTCGATCCAGCGCGCTTCGATCAATCACCAGATCTTTGACGATCGGGAAAGCGCCGACGCGGAATGGCTCGACTGTGATTGTGGTGCCGTCACGAAATTTTCGCATGTAAAGCTCGCAGACCGCGCCGGGATGATCAGGACCATGGGCTTCGCCATTGACCGTAAGCGCACAGGTTCCGCAGATGCCTTCGCGGCAATCGGAATCGAAAGCGATCGGCTCCTCATCGCGCGCGAGCAACTTTTCGTTTAGGATGTCGAGCATTTCGAGAAAGGACGTGTGCGGCGAAATATCGCGCGCCTCGTAATCGGCGAGTTTGCCGGGAGTTTTCGCATTCGGCTGACGCCAGATTTTTAACGAAAAGTTCATAGTTGAGAGTTGAGTGTTGAGAGACGAAAACCCCCGCGCAATTACTTCTTGGCCAAGAGGGATCTGCGTAAGCCGCTCAGCATTCGGCTCTCTTCCTCTGCTGCCGCGTAGATTTTTCGGAAATTGTCATCGCTGAGAAAATTCTGCCGACGCGCGACAAAACATTCAGAGACGACTTCGAAGACAGAGCCACCGGCAATTTCGATGAAGCGCGCAAAGTCAACTTTGGAACTTCGTGAGGTTCCCTCGGCAATGTTCGAGGAAATTGATACCGCAGCTCGACGTAGTTGGGTCGTGAGACCGAACCGCTCTTCGGTCGGAAAGCTGCGAGTGTCCGTATAAATGAGGTCGGCGAATTCAATCGCCCTTTGCCAAACGCCTAGTTTTTCAAAGTTAAACATATTCTTCTGCTCGTTTGTCTCTCAACTCTCAACTAAAAACTCTCAACTTCACTTATAGCTTCTTTGCGCTAAATGCACCGTCTCGAACCGTAGCGGCTCGCGATGCAGTTTTGACGGTTGGCCATCGCCTTCGAATTCCCATGCGAAGACTGCTGCGTGGTTTTCGTCGTCGCGGAGCGCTTCGCCATCGGCTGTTTGATGTTCTTCGCGAAAATGCGCGCCCGCAGATTCGTCGCGCTCAAGCGCGTCCATGCACATCAGCTCGGCGAATTCGAGGAAATCGGCAACGCGACCGGCGCGTTCCAGGGATTGGTTAAAATCTTCGTCGCTACCGAGGACGCGCACATCGCGCCAGAATTGTTCTCGCAGCTGGGGAATTTTTTGGAGGGCTTCGCGTAATCCTTTCTCGTGCCGCGACATTCCGCATTTGTCCCAGAGAAGAACGCCGAGCTCTCGGTGAAACGAATCGAGCGAGCGGCTGCCGTTGACCTTCAGGAGTTTCTCGATCCTGACACGGACATCTTCCTCCGCTTGTTGAAACTCCGGCGAATCCGGCGATGGCCGCTTTCCCATTTGACCGGCGAGATAGTTCGGCAGCGTATTCGGCAAAACAAAGTAACCGTCAGCCAAGCCTTGCATAAGCGCACTGGCGCCGAGGCGGTTCGCGCCGTGATCGGAAAAATTCGCTTCACCGATCACAAACAAGCCGGGGACATTGCTCATCAGATCGTAATCGACCCAAAGCCCGCCCATCGTGTAATGAACGGCCGGATAAATCCGCATCGGCACTTTGTACGCGTTTTCGCCGGTGATCTTTTCATAAACTTCAAACAAATTTCCGTAGCGCTCGCGAATGGTGTCTTCACTCAGGCGCTTAATCGCATCGGCAAAATCGAGATAGACGCCGCGTCCGCCCGGACCGACGCCGCGGCCCTCATCGCAAACTTCCTTTGCAGCGCGGGATGCAATATCCCGAGGCGCAAGGTTACCGTAGCTGGGATATTTTCGTTCGAGATAGTAATCACGATCTTGTTCCGGAATTTCACGAGACGGCTTGTCGCGGTCGTCCGTCCGTTTTGGGACCCAAACGCGTCCATCGTTTCGCAACGACTCGGACATCAGCGTCAGCTTGGATTGATGTTCACCGCTGACCGGGATGCACGTTGGATGAATTTGCGTGAAAGACGGATTCGCAAAGAGCGCGCCTCTCTTGTAGGCCCGATAAGTGGCTGTGACATTGCAGCCGCGCGCATTCGTTGAGAGATAAAACACGTTCCCATATCCGCCGGTGGCGAGCACCACGGCGTCGGCCGCGTGCCTCTCGATTTTTCCCGACCGCAGGCTGCGCGTAATAATTCCCTTGGCCTGTCCACCCACGATCACCAGATCGAGCATCTCCGTCTGCGGAAACATGCAGACCGTGCCCGCCGCGATCTGGCGGCAAAGCGCCTGATAGCAGCCGAGCAAAAGTTGCTGGCCAGTCTGGCCGCGCGCATAAAATGTGCGCGACACCTGCGCGCCGCCAAACGAACGGTTTGCCAGCAGCCCTCCGTACTCGCGGGCGAACGGTACGCCTTGCGCGACGCATTGGTCGATAATGTTGTTGGCGATTTCAGCGAGGCGATAAACGTTCGCTTCGCGCGACCGAAAATCGCCGCCTTTTATCGTGTCATGGAATAGCCGGTAAACACTGTCGCCATCGTTCTGATAATTTTTTGCCGCGTTGATTCCGCCTTGGGCTGCAATGGAGTGCGCGCGCCGAGCCGAATCCTGGAAACAAAAGCATTTTACTCGATAGCCCAGCTCACCCAGAGTGGCCGCCGCCGATCCACCGGCCAGACCGCTGCCAACTACAATGATCTCAAATTTTCGCCGGTTATTCGGACTCACTAAGCGCGAATGATCACGGTGGCTGCGCCACTTTTGAGCGAGCGGCCCCGGTGGAATTTTTGCGTCCAGCGTGCCGATCATAATTGTTGCGCCGGCCTGATCAGTCCGATCAGGATGGCGAGGGGAATGGAGGTGTAGCCCGCGAAGAGAAGCCAGGCGAAGATTCGGCCGCCGAACGCGAGTCGCGGCGTGAGTTTTTTGTCATTCAATCCGAGCGATTGAAAAAAACTCGACGATCCGTGGCTTAGATGAAGCGCCAGTAAAAAGAGGCCGAGCACGTAAAAGCCCGATACAAAATAATTTTGGAAACCATACACCATCATCGAATAGACGTCGTAATGGCCGAGAGGATCAACTTTCAGCAAGCCAAAGCGACGATCCGTTACTCGTACGGTGAAATGGGCAATGTGATAAATGATAAACGCCAGCACGATCAGGCCACTCATCACCATGTGCCGCGACGCGAAGGTTGCTTTTACGTATTGCCTGTCTTTGTAGGCGTCCGGCCGGGCACGGCGATTCTCAATTGCCAGCAAGATCGTGAAATAAATGTGAAGAACGACCGTGGCGAGAAGGAAGGCACGAATCAGCCAAAGCAGCGGACCGAGATCGCGCAGATGTTGCGAGTAACCATTGATCCAATCCGGCCCGATAAAAATTTGCAAATTTCCAAGCAGATGTCCGATCACAAAAAGGATCAAAATGATGCCAGTGACCGCGACGATCATTTTTTTCCCAACCGATGAGCGATAAAATGCTGCTAAAATGTTCACGCTAGATTTGCGCCGCGAAACCCGCCTTCGCTGTCCTACGACGAGCAAGCGAGCCGTGCGTCTCAGATTATGGATCGCGCTTGGAGCGTCAAGCTGTAGCCGCGATCGCCTAGGGATGGGTAGAAGTACGTATTCACTTCGCTGCGATTAAGCATATAATTGCCTCTGCATGGCGAACAGGGAAGAGTCTCAGACGATGTCTCGGGAGATCCTTGGGTTCCAACAGGGGTATTCCACAGAGGAAGTCGAGCGCGGAGGCGCGGCGGCCCTTCCTGAGCGAACTGGTCTCTGGTCGCGTTTTCTCAACTACGAATGGTCAGCCGCACTATTGTATCTCTTTTTGGATGTAGTGAGCTGGCTCGCAATCTACCGCATCGCAGGTTGGTTTCGGGTCGATGCGTATTATGCCACGCCATTTCAGTTCTTTATCGTGAACCTGATTCAACTCGGCGTGATCGTAACGGCGCTTTACTTTGTCGGCGGATACGATCGCTCCGTGGAGAAGCTAACCCTTAGTTATTCGGCCGAACACATTCTTGCGGTCATCGCCGCGGCTGCGGTCAGCGCGATGCTCGTTTATTCTGCGGCAACGTTCGATCAGACCATGAAGCCGAGCCGCGGCGTGCTACTTTTGAGCTTCGCAATTTTCCTGCCAGTATCGCTAGCCTACCGTCGCTGGATTCGGCAATATGTGGTGACCAGCAGCGTCAATCGGTCCTTCCTCGTCATCGGTGGCGGTGCGTCTGCTGCGCGATTTTACGAGGCCTACAGGAGCTCACTAAACGGAGAGCAGCTTGAGTTTGTAAGTGTGAACCAGGAACGGGTGGGTCAGCCAATCGCCGGTGATGGATCGCCGATTGTGCAAGGAGACCTCAAGGGCAGGTTGAACAATCTTGGCCGATCTTACAGCGGCATCATTCTGGCTGAAAAAGCAACTTCGCTCGACACTGCACTGTTGGAGCGGCTTGTGTATGCGCAGTTCCAGGAAACGCGTGTTTATACGCTGGAATCATTTTACGAGACCCACTGGCGCTATGTTCCCGTGGGTATTGTCGATCCGTTTTGGCCGCTGCAGACCGGCTTCCAACTGGCTCGCACGTCGCCGTATCATTATCTTAAGCGCCTCTTCGATATGGTGGCCGCGGCGACAGGGATCATCATTTGTTCACCACTCTTCATTCTTGTCCCTCTGCTTATCTGGATGGAGGACGGCCGTCCGGTTTTTTTCCGGCAGGAACGAGTGGGTCGCGACGGTAGACGGTTCATTCTCTTCAAATTCCGAACCATGCGCCGACGCTCCGATCAAGCGGACGAAGACATTTACACGCGGAAAGATGATCGCCGGGTGACGTCTGTGGGACGTTGGCTGCGAAAACTCCGCCTCGATGAGGTGCCTCAACTTTGGAATGCGCTCAAAGGAGATATCAGCTTGATTGGTCCCCGCCCAGAGTGGAGCAAGTGCGCCGAACGCTACGAGCAAGCGATCCCATTTTATCATTTCCGGCACCTGGTCAAGCCAGGCATCACGGGCTGGGCACAAGTGAATTATCCCTACGGCGAGAGTGATGAGGACGCGGTGGAAAAGCTAAAGTACGACCTCTACTATATCCGGCATTACTCACTAAAGCTGGACGCCATGATCGTGCTGAAAACGCTGTACACCATGCTGTTTGGCAAAGGGCGCTGAACTGAGTTGTTGTCAATTACGATTGTTGGTGATCAGTTGGTCGTAATTGACGTGTGATCTCCCATTTTTTTCGCAGTGCATCTCGCTGGATTTTTTTTGCTGCCCTTATCTACGCGCCGTGGGCGTACGGCGCGACAACATCGGCGAGCATCCAAATAACCAACTGGATCTTGCTTGCTGCGCTCGTCCTTTGGGCTGTTGCGTTGCTTGTTAGCAGGCGAATGCCGCGATTTCCGCGGCTTCTATTTTTTTTAGCGGTGGCGTTGCTCTGTCTTGGCGGATGGATGGTCTTCAATGCCAGGTCAATCTACGACTCGGATTTTTTTGTTTTCGTGCCGCTACGCAACTTCGCGCCGCCTTTGGGTGGGTCCGTTGACTACGCCATCAGCGCCGCGTGGATCATGCGTGGCGCCTTGCTGCTGGGAACCATCTTGTTCGTAGCAAACCTTTCTCAGAGTGACCGATGGTTGCTTCGCTTATGGTATGTGATTGGTCTCGTCGGCGGTTCTATAGCGATTCTAGGTTTGCTCCAAAAAGCCACAGGGGCGCAGATGATCTTCTGGCAACCGCCGCCCCCACCGCAGCTTTGGGTCCACACTTTCTTTGCGAGCTACTATTACCACGGTAATGCCGGTGCGTTTTTGAACCTGCTGTGGCCATTGAGTGCCGGCCTTGTTATCCGGGCTTTTAGCAATCGACGCCATCCTGGGATGCGCGCGGTTTGGGTCATAGTTTTTATCGTCACGATTGCTGGGGTGCTGGCGAATACCTCGCGTATGGCTCACTTGGTGGCACTGCTATTGGGGATCACCATCTGCCTGCTATTTGCACCGGCGGTTCTTCGAAACTTTTCGGGCGGACAGAAGAGTATCGCCTTCGCCGGCGCTCTTGCCGTCGTGTTGGCGCTGATTGCGCTAGCCCGGGCGACTCATTTAGAGCAACCACTGACCCGCTGGCAGTTAGCCACGGAGGAATTTCCTGGCGACGCCCGGTGGAAGGCTTCTCGCCTCGCAATCGGCGCGCTTCCGGACGCGGGGCTGTTGGGGTTCGGCCCTGGAACGTTTCGCGTGGTATTTCCAAGCTATAACGTCGGATCGGCTAGCCAAGCTCCGGGCAGCTGGAGATTTTTGCACGAGGATTACCTGCAGACTCTGATGGAATGGGGGTGGCTGGGAAGTAGCCTGTGCGCGTTGCTATTCTTTGGAGGAATAACAGTCGGGATTCGTAGTTATTCGAAGCATGCCAGGCGAGACTGGACGCCGCGGAGACGCGTGGTGCAGCCTTTTGTTATCATAGCACTTGCAGGGGTGGCGCTGCATGCAGTAGTCGATTTCCCGTTTCAGATCGAATCGATCCAGCTGTATGTGGCAACTTATCTGGGCCTTTGCTGGGGAAGCATGCTCTGGCACGAAAGGCAGGTCAGCAGCCACAGTTCGCTTTTCACCGGCTGAAAGCAGAGCTTGCGATGAAACTCGAGTAACCCTTCGCGACCGCGCGCTAATGGGCGATTACCGAATGATCCACTACGCTCCGTTGCCTTCGTGATCGGCTTTCGACCGGTCACCGTAGGTGCGGTAGCTGCGCGAATACGCCCCTTCGCCTTCGCCATAACCGTGCGAAGCGTAATAGTAATAATAGCCGACTCCACGACTTCGCCGCAGCCGATTCAGGACCAAACCGGCCGGCCGAGTTCCTGACTTTGCCAGCAACGTAATCGCCCGGCGGACTGCTGGACGCGGTGTTTTCGCCGCCCGAACAACAATGCACACCGTTTGGGCATGTGGGGTCATCAGCAGAGTGTCACTGACTGCAAGAATGGGAGCACTATCGATCACAACGCGATCGAAAAGTCTTGCAGCCTCGGCGATCAACTGGCCGAAAAATGGTCCGGCAAGAAGTTCCGCTGGATTGGGTGCGCGCCGTCCACCCGCGAGGACATAAAGTTGCCCACCCGTTGCGGTAAGAATTTTTCCCGTCAGCTCAATATCCTCATCGACAAGCTGGATTTCTCCAGCAGGAATCTGGCGCGCGGCAGTGGCCAGGTCGGTTTCACCTACCAGGCAATCCGTCACTCCAGGCGCGGTGTCTTCGTCGGAATTGTTTCTTACATTGGCTTGCGGGAAGCGGAAAATCTTGTGCATGTTTGGCCGCCGCAAGTCGCCGTCGATAAGAAGAACGCGATAGCCTTGCTGCGCCAGTACAAGCGCATAATTGGCACTCGTAAAACTTTTTCCTTCATTAGGCACAGCGCTGGTAAAAAGTGAAACCTTGCGCGCGGCTTCCGGACCGAGAAGAGAAAGCGCAGCGCGCAAATTGCGGAACGCTTCGGCAGCCGGACTTTCAGGAGTTTCCACCACCACCCGGTAGTTGGAACTTCTTAAAGCTTTCCCTCGCCGTTTCAGTCGGCTAACAGGGCCTTCATCGGCGGTGTCTGGAACAGCTGCAAAAACAGGCAGTCCAAGCGTAGTCTCTGCCTGGTCTACGGTTTTGATCGAACGATCCAATGCATCCGCGCCAAAAATGAAGGCCAATCCGACAGCGAGGCCGCCAAGCAGACCCAGAGCAATCGTTCTGCTCGGACGGGGACTAATGGGTGAGCCTGGGAACGGCGAATGTTCAATCACGGTGACTGCATTCATTTTCACGTCCTTCGTCAAATTTGTGTCTTTTATCTGACGAAGGACGCTTTCGTAGAGTGCCCGGTCGGTTTCGGCTTGCCGGGCCAACTCCTGATAACCGATCGCTGTGCGGTTGAGCACAACCGCGACGCCCTGCTGGTTGTGTAATGCGTTTTCCAAGCTGGCCTGTGTGGCTTTGATCTGTTCGATGGTGTTACGGAGAATCGCAGGCTGCGCCATCACGGCTTGACGAAGCTTCTCTTTTGATTCAGCCAGCGTAGCTTTGGCTGAAATCATTTTGGGATGCTTGTCCTTGTATCGTAAGGCGTAGGTCGTCATCGCTGCTTCCATTTGAATGACATTGCGCCGCGCTTCCGTCACCATTGGGGCGGCAGAGATACTCGGGATCTTAAGCAACGCGTCGATCTTATCGCCCACCTGTTGGACTTGCTCCAACTCGCCTTCAAGGCGAAGCTGATCGGTCTTAGCTGCGATCAGTTTGCCGTTCAGGTCTTGCAGATTGTCTTCTACCAGGCCGCCTCGAGACCCGCCGGCGCCAGAGCCAGCTCCCTGCTGTGAGCCCGTCGCGACCGTGCCGCCTCCAAGTTGCAACGCATCTGGATTCTTTGCCTTGTATTCGGCAACAGCCGCCTCGCTTTTTCGCAGGTTCGTCTTCAACCGTTCTTCCTCCTGGAGCAAATAACGCAGTGCCTCCTCGCTGAGCGAAGTCTTCCGCTCGATCGAGTTGCGAATGTACTCGCGACCGACTGCTTCCGCGAGGCGCTGTGCCATGGCTGGATCGTGGTGCGTCGCGTACAAATCGATCAGGCGCGTCCCGCGGCGGATCACAGGTTTCACCATGCCGACAATCGCTCGACCCAGTCCTTCTTCGAGCGGCGTAAATGTCGTGACGCCACTAGCGTTCTGACTGTTGCCGGGAGCCTGTGACGGATCGGTACGCTGTGCCGGGCTGGACGTCTTCTCGTTCACGACGCTCTGGCCCAGAAGAGCGCGTCCACCGTCTTCCGCCAAGCCTTCGGAGCGTACGACTCGGGCAAGAAGGGTTTGGTTAGTCAGATTTTGTTCGATGGTTCGCAACCCCTCGTAACTGCCCAGAAACGTGGAGCGCATACGCGTGGTGGGGTCATCATTGGCGAGGAAAGTCGGCTCCTGAGCCTCCACTTCCAGGACTGTGTGTCCCTGGTAAAGGTTCGGCGTCCGCGCGAGGTTACCCAGCGCTAGAAAAAGGCCGGCCAGAACGCAAACCGCGACGATCCAAATGCGTTCGACGAAAGAATGCCAGTACCGCCGAAAATCAAACGTCTGTGGTCCCTCGGCGTACTGCCCGGTCAGAGCTACGGCTGGTTTCTCGGAATTTGTGGGAACAGTCGTTCCCATCAGAGATTGGGCAGGATCAATCACGGCAAAATCTTGGCTCGAACCTTACACCAAGAACTGCGCTCGGAAAGGCGAACGCGCAAAAATTTTCAATTAGAAAATACTTTCGCCGACGGTGATGGTGTCGCCCGGCACGATGAGAAAGCCCCCGCCGCTTCCCTTGGTGAAGCGTTTCGCGTTGACCTTGAAAACCTGATCGCCACTCGCGTTATGTCGTCGCACCGTTATCCTTTCCGGTGCAGCGATGCGGGTAAAACCGCCGGCGATCGCGACCGCCTCCAGCAGATCGATACCGTCCGGATTGCTCTCGGGCAGTTCGAAACTGCCGGGGTGACCTACCTGGCCCAAAATTGAAAAACGCCGCTTTGCGTAGCCGAGAAGGCTGACATTGACCCTTGGGTTCACCAGATAATCGCGGCCGTATAGCTCGGTAAGCTTTGAAGCAGCCTGGGTCAGATTCAATCCAGCCAAATGGATCGAGCCCAGCAAGGGCAGACTCAGGTTGCCCTCGGGATTCAATCGTCCGCTTGTGCGAAGATCCTCTTCGCCAAAAACATCCACTGCCACGGAGTCGTTCGCGCTCAAAACATAACCAGCGGGTGCGCTGACCGCGGTAAATTGGGGCGCTGAAGCGGTCGATGGCGATCTGGATACGGATGCGCCAGACTGCGATGCGGCGGTTCCCGGCATGGTTTGGGCGGACAGGAGCTTAGGAAGCAACGCCAAAGCGAGCGCAGTCGCCAACCACTCTCCCCGTGTCCCAGCTCGCAAAGGATTAAAACCCTGATTAAAACCTGAGCGTAGCCCTGACGCCCACCTGATTGTCATACCAACTGAAGTTATCGACGTCACTGACGTCCTCGCGATGCAGGTAATAAACTCCAGCGCTTAGCCACCTGGTAATCAACACGTCAAGCGACGGTTCGATAAACCAATAATCATCATTCCCCGACGAGCTGACGTCCCGGTCAGTGACGAAATAGTCCGCGTTTTCGTAGCCGCCGCCCAAGCCTAAATAAACGCGTCGAAATAAACGCTGCTGAAGCCGGGCCGCAATGTATGTGGCCGCGAAATCCTGGTCATCACGAAACCCGGAAGGGTAAATCCGCCGGCCAGCCGCCAGCGTAAAAGTAGTGCCGTCAAATGGATGATGAACCAGTCCGACTTCAAAGACTGGCGATGTGTATTCACCCCGGTTGCCATCGAACTGTCGGAACTCAACGCCCGCCGAAGCATACACGTCAAATTTGGTCGTCACTTCCCAATTGAGGCGCCCGTTTATCTGCTCGAAAGTTTGGTCACTCGTTGGATCATCGACCCAATCGTATCCGAACGTCCCGCCAACGCCGACCGTCACCTTTGGCAGCCAATTATAGTAAATATAGAGACCACCTGAAACTTCGTAGTAACTAGTGTGATTGGGATAGTTGATGATGGACGAACCCAACTCGGCCTGCAGAGATAATTTCCCCGTCAGCGCATAATTTGCTATCGCGCCCATGTAAAAGATGTTCTCCCGCACGGGCCCGGTGGCATCAATGTTTGCCCACAGCCCCGTCGTATCGACGAAGCTGTTAAGGTTTGCCGATTCGAGGAACGCCGCGTCCGCAAACAGTCTCAACGTCAACCGGCCAGAGCTATATCCTCCCTCGAGGTGAATCAGCTGGTTAAATGAGTCTAGGTCCGAGTGATCGACGAACAGAATAGCGCTAGGCATGTAGGACAACGAGAGATAGCTTCTGTTGCGGCCCGCGGTATCGCCGATGCCAACAGTAATAAACGGTTCAATCGCGAAATAATAATCGGATACACGATCGTCGTGAGTGAGAAAGATGTTGTCGTCCCACACGCCTCGCACTGTCAGCCCTAATGCCCAGTGAAACCCACACGCTGCACCTGTAGAAATTTGTTTGTCGGCAGCTGGGAAAACGTTCTTTGAATCCAATGCACCGTGAGGGCCTGCTGGTGCTGCTGACGGAACCAGGCTCGTTTGCGCCGTGGTATAGTTCGTTGACGGAGACAACGGCTCGGGCGAGGACGGGAACGCCTGCTCAGCCGAAGGCAACGGCTCCGCTGAAGAGGGCAAAGCCTCCGCTGGGGCGGGGGCTGACGATTCAGCTAAAGTGGGCAGTGGCTCTGCTGGCGCGGATGGCCACGATTCCGCTGGAGCGGCTGGGGGCTCCGTCAGCGACGGTAAAATATCAGGCTCAACCGACTCCTGCGCTTGCGCGGCAAGAACAGCTGCAAAGAAAATTCCTGCGACGAATGCAAGGGCTGGCCGGGTAATCTTGCCCGCAATTTCTCTTGCCATGCGGCGCGGAGGTTGGGCAGAGCGGTAACTGGTTAAGGCGAAACCGAGGCGCATGGTCGCGAGACTAGATTGGTGCCAAAAGCCCGTCAATGAAAAAATCTGATAAAAATTACCCAAGCGAAAGGCCACATTTCCAAGCCATTGCGCCGTTCTTGATCGAGTGGGCGGACGGCGCGTATCCCCGGCGAAGTTTGCTTTGCGGTTGTTCACGTAACACGTTTAACAACTTGGCGAATTAACCATTGAATCCGCCAGCGCTATGCCAGAACCGGAAAAGACGCTGACCATTAACGAAATTTATCACTCCATTCAGGGAGAGAGCACCTGGGTGGGGCGACCGTGCGTGTTTGTGCGTATGACCTTCTGCGATCTTCGCTGCAACTATTGCGATACCGAGTACGCGTTTTACGAAGGCAAAAAGCAAACTCTCAAACAGATTGTGGATGCGGTATCGGCCTTTCGGTGTCCCCTTGTCGAGATCACGGGTGGCGAGCCGTTGCTTCAGAAGAATGTTTTGCCGCTGATGTCCATCTTGTGCGATACCGGCTACACGGTGCTTCTCGAGACCAGCGGTGCGCACGACATTTCGAAAGTCGATCCGCGCGTCCATCGGATTATGGATCTAAAAACGCCGGGCAGTGGCGAACTGGACAAAAATCTTTGGTCAAATATCGACCATCTCACCCTGCGCGATGAAGTGAAATTCGTAATGGGATCACGCGAAGATTATGAATGGTCGCGCGATAACGTGCAGCAGTACAATCTCTCTTCCCGCTGTCACGCTGTGCTATTCTCGCCGATTTTCGGCAGGATCGACCCGCGGCAGATCGTTGAATGGATTTTGGCTGATAACCTTGATGTTCGTTTTCAACTTCAGATGCACAAATTCATCTGGAACCCGACGCAGCGGGGAGTTTGATTGATGCGCGCGCACCGATTTTTGTAGGGCGGCTGGGAGATCTCTCACTCGTTCGGGATGACACTGGAGTAAGGTTGGTGATACTGTGTGCAATGCGCGCGCGGTTGACCAAAGACTTCACGTTTGAAGCGGCGCAAACTTTGCCAAACGCGCCAGCCGGCCACAAATGCCGCGGCGTGCACGGCCACAGCTTCAAGGTTGAAGTTTCAGTGGAAGGCAAAGTCGATCCGAAAATCGGCTGGATTTACGATCACGCAAAGATCAGCCACGCGATGAAACCGCTCCTGAAAATGTTGGATCACGCATACCTCAATGACATCGAAGGCTTGGAAAATCCAACCATCGAAAATATGGCGGAATGGTTCTGGAGAAAATTGGAAGGTCAATGTCCCGGCCTCTGCGAGATCGTGGTGCACGAAACCGCAACTGCCCGCTGCGTGTATCGCGGCGAATAACAAAGAGGGCTTGGGTAGCTATCCGAAGGCAAGCTTGACGGCCGGGAAGCCGCCACTCCTTGTCCCGACGCGCTCTTTTACAACTCGATGGCGTAGCGCTTCATCTTGTTGTAGAGAGTGGGGCGCTGGATGCCGAGAAGTTCGGCTGCTTTTTTCTTGTTGCCGCGGCACTCTGCCAGTGCCTGGAGGATGGCAGTACGCTCGACGTCGTCGAGAGTTTGTACGCCGCTGCGCGGCATCGCGGCGATCTCGGACTGTTGCAACGCGGAGGGCAACTGGATTTCTCCGGGGAGCTCTTTCACACCGATCATGCCCTGGCGCGCGAGCACCACCGCGTATTCAATTGCGTTTTGCAATTCGCGAACATTGCCCGGCCATGCATAATCAAGCAGCTTTTGAAAAGCATCCGGTGAAATGTCCGGCTCCGGTTTACCAAGTTGTTGAGAAAATTGTTTCACAAATTGGGCAATCAGCGGCTGAATGTCTTCTTTGCGTTTTCGGAGAGGAGGCACTTCAATTTGGAAAGTGTTTAGGCGGTAGTACAAATCCGAGCGCATCCGGTTCTCCGAGAGTGCCTGGGCAACGGGCCGATTGGTCGACGCTATCGCGCGGAAGTCTGCTTTCATTGTTTGCGTGCTGCCAAGCGGCCGATACTCGCGTTCCTGGAGCACGCGCAAAAAGCGCGTCTGCAGATCTGCCGGCATATCGGATATCTCGTCGAGAAAAAGTGTGCCGCCGTTTGCCGCTGCAATCATCCCGGGAAAATCGTGCATGGCTCCCGTGAACGCTCCTTTGACATAACCGAAAAGCTCTCCCTCAATCATCGTTTGGGGGAACGCCGCACAATTGAGCTTCACCACAGGTTGTCCCGCGCGCCGGCTACGCGCGTGAATAGTGTTGGCGATCACTTCCTTGCCTACACCGCTTTCACCCACAATGAGAACGTTCGCATCGGACGGCGCCATCGCATGAATTAATTCCTCGATCTCCTGCATCGGTTTGCTCTTGAAAATGGGCGCCGGCCGCGCCTCCGCGATCTCGAGGCGCTTTTCGAGTTGCTCTGTTTTTTCCCGGAGTTCTTCCGCTTCTCGCAACAAAAACTGTTTTTCCAATGCCTTCTCGACGAGGCTGAGCAGCTCTTCGGGCGCGTACGGCTTGCTGATAAAATGAAAGGCGCCGCGTTTGATCGATTCGATGGCATTGTGCAATGAGTCGTGCGCGGTCAGGATAATCACCTGCACTGCGGGTAGCTCGTTCTTGATGCGATCCAGCATTTCTAATCCGTCGGCGTCAGGCAGTCGGAGATCGAGCAATACGAGGGTTGGCGATTTTGATTTCAGCACTTTCAGGCCTTGTGCCGCGGTTGACGCAGTGTCCACCTGATAGCCGTGCCGCTTCAGCAACGCCTCAAGCGTCATCAGCACGGGCCGCTCGTCATCGACGATTAGAACATGACGGTTATCTGTTTTCATCCAATCGTACCGCTCGCAATACGCATGACCAGCGGACTCCAGTTACTTAAACGGTAAGAAATTACGAACGTTTCAAGCTTCTTCCGAGCACTTGCCCGACAAGGGAAGCGTAAGCGTCGTAATGAGTGCCGAAATCTTCGGATCGTATTGAGCATGTAATTCGCCGCCGTGCGCCTCTACGATAGCGCGGGCGCGATTGAGACCAAGGCCATAATGGCGCAGACTGATCTGCCGAAGTGGTTCGCGTCCCCAGTGTTGGGTAGGCAATTCAAAGCGAGCCTTTGGTTCATGCAGCGTGAAGAGAAATCGGTTATTGTCGATTTTGGCATTTACCAGAAGCGGGCCTTTGCCCCGATCATGCCGAAAAGCATTGGCGAAAAATTCCGTAAATGCTTCCTGCAAAAGCTGTGGATCAACATTCAAACTCGCGTCGCCGGGCTGAATGTCCCAGGTAATTTCGGCGCTTTCCGTTGGGAAATCGCTATCGATCTTCGTGCGCAAGTCTTCCATGAAATCGGCGGCCTGGTAAGAGATCTGCGTGGGTGAAACGTCTCCGACTGCCCTGGAAACCCCTTGTAGAGTCGAGGCCAGACCTGAGACCATTTCGCGAAAACGTTTGAGCTCATTCTTGAATTCCTCATTCTTCTCCAGCTCACTGATGTAAGCGGACTGCAATTCGATTGCATTTAAATCATTGCGCAGATCGTGAGTGAGTTGCTTGATGAAGCGGATCGTGTCACTCCACGACACGCTAGGGGAATCGTTTTTATCCTCGCGAGGCTTGTCTGCCATGTCGGTTACCTTACCGCTTTTCTTCGACCGAAAAACGGTGCTCCGAGGGTTCCTCGTTCTGCGGAAACTTCATCCGGCTGACATCGAGAGACAAATCGACATCGCGGTAGTACAAAAAATATCGTTGGAAACGCTGCCAAAGCGACGAAGAAGCCATCGTGTTAGGAATGCGAAATGCCGACCAAGATTACCGATATACGGACGTTAACTCCAATATCGCTGTTTGAACGTGTAAACTCAGGTGCAGGCGAGAAGTTTCTGATCAGTTTCCACCTGTCCTGGCCCGTTTGATCGGCACTTCTTCATGCGGAGCCACCTCGTATTCCGGTTTGGACACGCCCATCAGCCAGTGGTCGAACCAGCCGACGATATGCTCCAACCGTTCGACGCGATGCCACGGCTGCCCTGAGCGCGAAAGCTCGTGCGATTCATTCGGGAAACGCACCATGACGGTAGGAATTTTGCGGAATTTCAACGCCCGAAACATTTGCTCGCCGCCGGCACCGGCCGGCGTCCGATAATCGCTTTCGCCGAGAACGAACATCATCGGAGTCTTCACGTTGTTGATGTAACTGATCGGTGACCTGGCCCGGTACTCGTTCGAATCTTCGAATGGCGGCGCTCTGAACCAGTTCGGCTGGAAGAGTGTAAAATCCCCTGAATACCACCAATCTTCCCAACTGGCGATGTCGCGCTGAGCAACAGCCGCGGCAAAGCGGCTCGTTTGTCCCACCACCCAGTTTGTCAGCAAACCGCCGCCGCTTCCGCCGGTCACACCAAGTTTTTTATCGTCGATGTACCCGCGTTTGATCGTTTCATCCACACCCGCCATCAGATCTTTGTAGTCGTCACCCGGATAATGATACTGAATGATGTTGCCAAATTCCTGGCCATAGCTGGTGCTCCCGCGTGGATTCGGATAAAGCACGACATAGCCCTTCGCTGCCATCCACTGAAATTCATGAACGAAAATGTGGCCGTAGGCAACGTGCGGCCCGCCGTGAATGTTCAGAATAAGCGGATACTTCTTGTTTGCGTCGAAACCAGGCGGCTTTTGCAACCACGCCTGGATGCGTTTGCCATCAAAACTGTCGTACCAAATCTCTTCCGGCTCGGTAAGATTTAATTTCGAGAACAGCTCGTCATTCACATTGGTTAACTGCTTCGGTGATGCTCCAGGGGTTGCGCGATCGAGAACAAAAAGATCGTTAATGCGAGTCGGTGTTGATATGACATAGACCAGCTTCGAAGTATCAGGCGTGGCGCGAAAACTCATCACGCCATGATTTCCTGAAGTTAAATCGGTAACCCTTCCGGTTGCCACGTCGAACAGTCCGAGATTTCGCTTTCCCTCCTTGGAATAGACCGCGATGAGCCCTTTTCCGTCTGCGGTCCAGATCGGTTTGTTTAGTCCCCCAGCTCGCGGCGACGCACTGTCTCCGATAACGAAACCATCGATGTCGAAATCAAAGTCCGCGGTGAGGTTCCGTGGTTTTGCGTTCGGCGAGAGATCGAGGACCCACAGGTCGGGTTCCGTGTATGAGTTGATAGGCTGGTTCGTGGCGGCGACGAACGCGACCTGTTTGCCGTCGGGACTGAGGGACAACGCGCCTCCGCCCGGTCCGAATTGCGTGTTGAGATCGATCGTCGTGATCTTGGCCGATTCGCCGCCCGCTGCCGGCACAGAGTAAAGATCAGTCCTCGGCAGTTCGTAGTACGGTTCGTCGATCCGGCTCGAGGTAAAATAAATTTGCGAGCCGTCCTTTGACCAAATCGCATTTTCCTCATCAAATCGACCGGTGGTGAGTTGGCGTGGCTTTGGTTTCTCTCCAGTGCTGTGCGGCGCGGTTACGATCCAAATGTGCGTCGGGTGCTTTGGATCGGCGTACCCTTCATTGTCTTGCCGATAAACCGCACGCGTGATTACGTGGATGTCGCTCTCGCGTTCATCTGTAGCCGGGGAGGTCGAACCCGATTTGTCTTTGGATTTTTTCTTTTCCTGTTTTGTCAGGTCCTCGGCGTTCGTCTCGCTGGTGAACGCAATTGATTTTCCATCTGGCGCCCAGCTGGGATTGCCAGCACCTTTCGGCAAATCGGTAAAGACAAAGGAATCGCCGCCAGTCATCGGCAGAACGGCGAGTTGTGGCGGCTCAGGCTTGCCGTCTTTTTCAGTCGCGTGCAGAAAGAGCAGAAATTTTCCGTCTGGCGACCAGCGCGGCGTTGAATCGTGATCGCCTTTTGTCAGCTGATGAGGCGCTTCATCGCCGGCGACCGGCACAGACCAAATGGAAGTGTTATAACCATCCTTCTTCTCGTTTACCGTTATCCGCACAAATGCGTTGTGCGTGCCGTCCGGTGAAATTTGCGGATCACCAATCCACACGAAATCGAATAAGTCTTTTTCAGTGATATTGCGCTTCTGCGCGAATAGCGGAGCGATACCTAAAGCAAAAAAAATGACGAAGCACGAATGACGAATGACGAAGGAATGACGAAACACGAAGTTCCCAAGGTAAGATCGGCACCGTTTCGTCATTTGATCATTCGTCATTGTTTCGACATTCGACATTCGCGCTTCGTCATTCAACTCATATGCTCGATTACATTGTCGCCAAACTGCGAGCACTTGATTTCGGT
>Ga0137403_10001952_pt1 | contig 25710 bp, 19 predicted proteins | sample CZOMad2_1_16fung_FD_122057 | JGI IMG/M metagenome (GOLD analysis project Ga0137403, IMG submission 122057) | Vadose zone soil fungal communities from Angelo Coast Range Reserve, California, USA - CZOMad2_1_16fungal (Hybrid Assembly) | ecosystem: Environmental > Terrestrial > Soil > Vadose zone... | reverse complement strand
GCGGCCCTCGCGCAGGCGCAGCGCGCCCGTCGCGGAGGCGCGCACGTAGGCGCCCCGCGGCCCCGCGGCCCACCCGGCCGTCGCGCCGAGCGGGAAGGCGCGGAAATCGGCGCCGAGCTCGGGCGCGCCATGAGCCGCCCGCAGCGACAGGAACGGTCCGAGGCGCGCGTTCTCGCGCAGATCGAACGTGTCGAGGTCACGGTAGATGCCGTACCAGGCGGTGAACAGATCGTACTGGACGTAGGGCTCGGAGCGCCGCTCCGAGATCGGCGCGTACTCGTCGAGAAACGTCCGGAGCGCGTCGGGCGTGGCCGCGCCGTAGACGGAGCCCTCGGCCCTCGCCGAGCGTCGATCGTCGAAGCGGTAGCCCAGCGTCAGGCGCTGGATCAGGACCCGGCCGAACGAGCGCGTCGCCGCGCCGTCGACGATGGCGTACCGGCGCCGGAAGACGTAGGGGACGGTGACGCCGGGCATGCCCCCGAGCGGCTCGTTCGCGAGGGCGCTCCCCTGGAAGCCGCGCACGACGACGTCCTCGTGCGCGAGGTTCAACGCCGCGCCCCAGCGGCTCGCCAGCGAGTAGAGCGGATAGAGGAAGGAGAGGCTCTCGGCGTTGCCCTCGTAGTCGTTCGTGCCGCGCGTGTAGTCGGCGACCGCCGTCGCGAGCCGCGGCTGGGGCGAGAGGAGCTACAGCCTCTACGAGCGCACGACGATCCGCCCCGCCCTGACCGTCAACGGCCTGACCGGCGGATATCAGGGCGCCGGCGCCAAGGCCGTGAGTTTCCTCAACATGCTAAGGACCACGGCGGACCATGGCATCGAATACCTGATCGACAAGACGAAGACCTACGGCAAGGGCATCCTGGGACTGACCGTCGAATGCGCCCAATGTCATGACCATAAATACGATCCTTTCACGCAGAAAGATTATTATTCCCTGCTGGCCTTCTTCAATAATACCAAGGAGGTCGGATACGAGGGAGACGTCAGCGTGTCCAAGCCCGCCAAGATGCCCATCCTGACGATCAGCGACAGCGACAGTAAGAATATCCTGGCCTTCATGAATAAAAAGGATACCGGTAATATGACCGTGTCTGTTATGGGGGAAAGGGACACCCTGCGGCCAACTTATCTTTTGTCCAGGGGCAGGTATGACGCACCTTCGACTGAAGTGAGGCCCGCAGCTCCGCACTCGGTGATGCCTTTCGATACGTTGAAGCTGCCGCGTAATCGTCTCGGGCTGGCAGAGTGGACCATCAGCAGACAGAATCCCCTGACGGCGAGGGTCTTTGTCAACCAGCTCTGGCAGGAATTCTTCGGAAGGGGCATCGTGAAGAGCGCCGGTGATTTCGGCATGCAGGGCGATCTTCCTTCACACCCGGAATTACTGGACTGGCTGGCGGCGGACTTCATGGAAAAGGGATGGAATGTCAAAAGGCTGGCGAAGCAGATACTGATGTCGGCGACCTACCGGCAGTCGACGAAGCTGACACAGGACAAGCTGGAGAAAGATCCTGAAAATATCTACCTGTCGAGAGGGCCGAGGAACCGTCTTCCGGCTGAGCTGGTACGCGACATGGTATTGTCCAGCAGCGGCCTGCTCGTAAGGACGATCGGGGGACCTAGCGTCAAGCCTTACCAGCCCAAAGGGCTCTGGGAAGTCGCTTCTTCGGGAAGAGGCGTGCTGGCTACCTATAAGCAGGATCATCATGATTCTTTATACCGCCGCGGCATGTACACCTTTATCAAGCTCACGGTGCCGCCCGCCGTGATGGGCCTGTTCGATGCGAGCAACCGTGACCAGTGCGAAGTACGACGCCTGAAGACCAATACGCCCTTGCAGGCCCTGGCGATGATGAACGATCCGATGGTGCTGGAAGCTTCACGGGTGCTGGCGCAGAAGCTGGCCACAGAGCATTCTTCCGACAAGGAGAAGATCCTGAAAGCCTTCCGGTTGATCGTCTGCCGCAAGCCTTCCGAAAAAGAAATGACGATCATGGAGGACTATTATGCCAGTCAACTGGAAGCCTACCGCGCCAGGAAGCTGGATGCCGCCCGCACCCTGAATATCGGTGAGTACCCACAGGATAAGCATGCCGACAGCAATACGAGTGCGGCCCTGGCTAAGCTGATCGGCACCCTGTATAACCTGGAGGAGGCGATCACAAAGAGCTGAGGCCGGCGGATTCGCCGGACTTTGGAACTGCCCGGGGCGATGATCGCGACATTGCCAGGCTGATTGGATTGACCCCGGCAGGGCCGGCTAAAATGTTGAATATGGAAAAAGAAATATTGGAACATGGCCTGCACCTTAACCGCCGCCGCTTCCTTTCGAGGCTGGGCCTCGGGGTAGGCAGTATCGCGCTCGGTAGTCTCCTGATCCCCGACCTGTTCCGCGGCAGCGAGGAAGAAGCGGCCATCACCGGGCTTCCGCATTTTGCGCCGAAGGCTAAAAGGATCATCTATCTCTTTCAGAACGGCGCCCCTTCCCAGCTGGACCTTTTCGATTACAAGCCCATGCTCAATAAGATGCAGGGCGAGGACCTGCCGGCTTCCATCCGCATGGGGCAGCGCCTCACGGGCATGACCGCCGACCAGAAGAAATTCCCGCTGGCAGGTTCCGTATTCCAGTTCGGCCAATACGGTCAGTCACGTGCATGGCTAAGCGAATTATTGCCTTATACTTCCAAGGTCGTCGACGACCTCTGCTTTATCAGGAGCATGTACACGGAGGCCATCAACCACGACCCGGCCCTCACTTTTTTCCAGACGGGCGCGCAGCAGGGCAACCGCCCCAGCATGGGAGCATGGCTGAGCTATGGCCTGGGCAGTGAGAATAAGAACCTCCCTGCCTTCTGTGTCCTGTTGTCGAAAGGCAAGGGCAATGGACAGGGGGTCTATTCGAAATTATGGTCGAACGGTTTCCTGGATTCCATACACCAGGGCGTGCAGTTCAGCAGCGGGGAAAACCCGGTGCTCTACCTGGCGGACCCGGAGGGCATGGACAAGGCCGACCGCCGGAAGATGCTCGACCAACTGGCCGCTCTTAACCAGGAATCCTATAAAGAATTCGGGGATCCCGAGATCAATACCAAGATCAGCCAGTATGAAATGGCCTATCGCATGCAGACCGCCGTCCCGGAGATCACCGATCTTTCGAAGGAACCGGAGGATACGCTCAAGCTCTATGGTCCCGACTGCCTGGTGCCGGGCAGCTTTGCCGCGAACTGCCTGCTGGCAAGGAAATTATCGGAGAACGGGGTCCGCTTCGTCCAGCTTTATCACCAGGGCTGGGATGGACATAGCAACCTGCCGGGTGAGATCAAAGGGCAATGCAAAGATGTAGACCAGGCTTCGGCAGCCCTTATCACGGACCTTAAGCAGCGGGGACTGCTGGAGGAAACCCTCGTGGTCTGGGGTGGAGAATTCGGCCGCACGAATTACTGTCAGGGCAAGCTCGCAGTAGATAATTATGGACGCGACCATCATCCGCGTTGTTTTACGATCTGGATGGCCGGTGGCGGCGTGAAGCCGGGCGTCTATGGCGAAACGGATGACTTTGGTTATAATATCACGAAAGACCCCGTGCATGTACACGACTTCCATGCCACGATACTCCGGCTCATGGGACTGGATCATGAAAAGCTGACCTTCAAGCACCAGGGCCGGCGCTACCGGCTGACGGATGTGGCGGGGAAAGTGGTGAATGGACTGATCGCATGACCGGCCGGGCAACGTGAGTGACGCGGACAGAACGCCAACTAACCAGTAAAATAATAATAGTATGCAACGCAGGAAATTTATACAAAGAACAACCATGGCCACAGGAGGCCTTTTCATTATGAAAGATCTTTTTGCAAAGAAGGAAGGTAAAGTGTATGGCTACAACGGCATGCGCTACCGGCTGGATACGGCCTGGAGCAAGGCGGATACCCAGCAATTTCCCGTGAACGACTGCCACGAAATGGTGCAGGACAAAAAAGGCAGGATCCTCCTGCTCACTAACGAGACGCATAATAATATCCTGATCTATAATACGGGCGGCAAGCTGCTGGGTTCCTGGGGTCATGACTTCCCCGGTGCGCACGGGCTCACCCTGCACAATGAGAATGGAGAAGAGTTCCTGTATATAACGGATACGGTGAAGCACCAGGTCTATAAGGCAACGATGGACGGAAAGATCCTGCTGACGATCGACGCGCCCCTGGAGCCAGGCATCTATAAGAAGGCCGAAGAATTCGTACCCACGGAGACGGTGATCGATGACAACGGGGATATCTTCATTGCCGACGGCTACGGCGCGCAGTATATCCTGCACTATGATAAGAATGGCAAGCTTATAAAATACTTCGGGGGGCGCGGAGAAGGGGATCTGCATCTTGACAATGCGCATGGCATCTGCTTTGACCATCGGCGCGGCGGCCAGGACCTGCTGATCACCGACCGAACCCGTAATTGCTTCAAGCGCTTCACCAAGGGAGGCGAATTGCTGGAGGTCATCAAGCTCCCCGGGGCCTGTGTATGCCGTCCCGTGATCAGTGGCGATCACCTGTATGCGGCTGTATTGCGCTCCCCGGACCTGAAGGCGGAAGGCACGGGCTTTGTCACCATCCTGGACAAGGATAATAAGGTCGTCAGCAATATCGGAGGCAGCGAGCCTAAGTATTCGGACGGAGTCCTGCAGCCGATGAGCCAGACCGATAAAATATTCGTACATCCGCATGATGTTTGTGTGGACCGGGACGAGAACCTCTATGTAGCCCAATGGGCTTCCGGGAAAGTATATCCATACAAGCTGAACAGGGTATGAGGTGGAAGACGGCAATCGGGGCATCGCTGATCCCCCTGAATATTTTATTGTTGTTCTTCCTGGTCTTCGAGGGCAGGCTCGTCGTTCCTTCCTGGCTGCAGGTATTCGGGCGGATGCATCCGCTGGCACTGCATTTCCCCATTGTATTGGTTGTCCTCTATGCGCTCTGGGTATTGTTCACGCTCAGGGGTACCCGTGCAGATACGGAGGTGGCGGATATCCTGCTTCTTTCCGCGGCGCTCACGGCCGTGCTCACCGCGCTGATGGGATTACTCCTGTCGAAGGAGCCGGGATATGAAGGCGCAGAGCTCAGCTGGCATAAATGGACAGGCACCGCGGTCGCGCTTGGATTATTCTTCCTCTGGCAATTCCGCGGCAGGCTGGGAAGCAGGGGTTCTTCGAAGAGCATCAACAATGCGCTGCAGAATGGTAACGGGCTGGGGAGCCATCCCCTGATCTCGGGATTGTTTGCCCTGGGGATCCTGGTCCTGACCGTGCTGGCCGGCCATTTCGGCGGTGATATCACGCACGGGCAAAATTTTGTGCTTGGCCCCGTGATGCCCGACAAAGTAAAGCCCATGGTCGCGATGGAAGATGCCATGGTCTACAAGGACCTGGTGGCCCCGATCCTGGAAACGAAATGTCTTGGCTGCCATAACAGCAATAAGGCAAAGGGTGGGCTCATCATGGAGACCCGGGAAGGGTTGCTGAAAGGCGGCCGGGACGGAAAGCTATGGGATACCACCGAGCTGGGACTCGGTATGATGATGGCCCGTATCCACCTGCCGCCCGATGAGAAGAAACATATGCCGCCGGCCGCAAAGCCGCAGCTCACCGATGAAGAGTCCGCCGTATTATATAACTGGATAAAGAGCGGGCCCCTTTTCGAGAAGAAGATCATGGAGCTGTCCCCGTCCGACACCCTGCGCTTACTCGCGGCCTCGATCCTGAAACCCGCCGAAGGGGAGAAATATGATTTTGCCGCCGCCGACGAAAAGAAAGTGCAGGTCCTGAATACGAATTACCGGGCCGTCACTCCACTGGCGAAAGGTTCGCCTGCCCTGGCGGTCGATTTTTATGGGGCGGCCTTCTTCCGCCCGGAGCAGCTCAAAGAGCTGGATGCAGTGAAGACGCAGATCGTTGAACTAAACCTCGATAAAATGCCCGTCGACGATAAGGGCCTTGCCACCATCGCCGGCTTTACCAATCTGCGGGTGCTCAATCTTTCCTTCAGTAAAATTACCAGTGCGGGGATCCCGGACCTGCTTCGGCTGGGCAAGCTTAAAAGCCTCAGTCTTTCGGGTACCGCCGTAAAGGCAGCGGATATCCGGCGGCTGGCGTCGCTGAAGGAACTCCGCAACTTATATATATGGAATACCGGGATCGACGCCGGCGAGCTGACATCTGTCCGGCATGACTACGGCGGGCTTGCCGTCAGCACGGGCTTCAGGGCCGACACCGTGCATACTAAGTTAAATTCGCCCATCCTGGAGAATGAGGAGCGGATCGTGATAGTGCCGCTCAATATCTCCCTGAAGCATTATGTTCCCGGGGCGACGATCCGCTACACCCTGGATGGCACCGAGCCGGACAGCCTGACCTCTCCCGTATACAGCGGACCGGTGGTGCTGAGCAACAGGGCCGCGCTGAAGGCGAAGGCGTTTAAAAAAGGATGGCTGGGCAGCGAAGTGACGAGCGCCGATTTTTACAGCGAGAAATACCGGCCCGACTCTTTGCTGATGCTGCAGCCGGTAGATTCGAACTACATGAAGTATAAGCCGAAGATCCTCATCGACCTTCAGAAAGGCGACCTGAATTACAATAATGGGAAATGGCTCGGCTTTCACAAGAATAAGATGGAATGCCTGCTCTTCTTCAACGAGCCCGTAAAGGCCGGAGACGTCACCGTCTCCGCCGTCGTGGATATCAATAACGATGTCATGCCGCCGACGACCCTGGAAGTATGGGGAGGTAGTGGAAAGGGAAGCCTGCGATTGCTCGGCCGCATCAGCCCGGAGCAGCCGGCAAAGGCCCAGGCAGGCTATCTCACCGGCTATAAAATAAAATTCAACCCCACCACCGTACGCATCCTCAAAGTAGTTTCCATTCCCGTCGACAAGCTTCCCGAGTGGCATATCAGGAAGGGAAAGAGGGGTTGGGTATTGGTGGATGAGATCTTTGTGAATTGACGGAATAAGTGTTTACGCTTAGATTTTTATAAGTTTTTCTGGAAATGACAGGTTGTTAAAAGCATATCTGGCAAAAAGATATTTTTGAGAAAAATAAATGATATGGGACTCGTATATGGTGATATAAGATTAATAAATGCAGAGGACCTGCTCATGGTCCGCCGGAATCTAATGGATAAGGACGAAGTCAGGCAAATGAATGTCAATATGCTGGTCGACAGCGGGGTTTATATGCTAACGATCAATGATAATATCCAGGAGATCCTTCAGTTTTCCTTTTTGCAAAGGAGGGCAGGACATACTGCCGATGGCCGGGTGGTCGAGATGGATGAAGTGGGGCCTGTCCGGGTCGAATTCGGGAACAGGACGTGCCTTTGCAGTGCCATGGTCTTGCCCAGAGACAGTGAACCCTTGCTGGGCGCCATTCCGATGGAAGAAATGGACCTGGTCATATTGCCCAAGGAGCAAAAGCTGGTGGTAAATCCCGCCCATCCCGAATATGCGTCGCTGCGGATCTGATGACTGCCCCGGGAAGATTCCGAATTGCCGTTGAGGATCGCCGGAAGGCTGATCCACCCCTAGGTCGACAGGATGAATGTCGTGCCCATGCCGGGCTGGGACTGTACCGAGATCTTGTATTGGATCGCCCTGGCCAGGTCCCTCACCAGGTGGAAGCCGAACCCATGCTTTTCATTATGCGCCGGGCTGTCATTGAATAAGGCCTTCGCCTGCGCCTCCTCAATTCCGGGGCCGTTATCCGTGATGGAAAAAATTGTTTTATCGCCCTCGCGCCGGGCATCCCACCTGATCTTTGCACTGGGCGTATCCTTTACCGCCCTGATGGCATTGGCAGTGAGGTTCTGCATAATGGTCTTCAGGTAGTTCTCGTCTGTCGAGACCATCAGGCCGGGCGACTGGGAAAAGCTGATCTTTGCAGGCTCTGCCTGCGCGAAATTTTTTTCAATGTACTCAAACAGATCGCTGACGGCAACCTCTTTGATATTGGGTCTGAAATTCTCCATCTGCTCCTTGCTCCACAGCAGCATCGACTCCATGGTATTCAGCAGGCTTTCTGCCGAGTCGCTGATATGCTGACGTTGTACTTCCTGCTGCTCTTCGTCCAGCAGCGCCGGCTTTTCGTTGTGGAGATGTAAAAAATGGATCAGGTTGACGATGGGACTGCGGAGATCATGACTGAGGATGCCAAAAAACCTGGCTTTCACTTTATTGGCCTCATCCAGCCGGTCGTTCAGCACCATCAGGGTCGTATTGGTCCGCTTGCGGCTGCGGCTTTGCCAGTACAGCAAGCCCCCGATAATGGCGGCTAAGAGCAATCCGGCGATCAGGGCGATCTGTGTCTTCCGCTGGTCGGCCATTTTCAGCTTATTAACGGCGATCTCGTTATCTTTTAAGGCAATATTGTGCTTTCCTTCAAGCCCGGCTATTTCATTCTTTTTTTGCTGGGAGAACAATGAGTCATTGATCTCGTTGGCTTTTTTATAATGGACGAACGCTGTCTTGAAATCGTGCTTTTGTTCTTCCAGGTCAGCCAGCATAAAATACATATGCGCCTCATATTCGGTGCTGGAATTTTGTTCGGCCAGCTCTTTGGCGCGTAACAGGTAGGCTTCGGCTTTTTTCAGATAGACTTCCTTATCGGGCGATTTGCTGGTCTTCGCCAGCTGGCCATAGGCATTGCCCAGGTTGCCCTTGTTCGCGTAGGAGATCTCCGAATTGGGATTGATCTGCTCCATGATGCTGTCTACGCGCAGCATGATCGCTATCGCCATTTTATTCTCAGGATAGTCCAGGGCCAGGTTGAGGAGCGCATCCGCCAGGCCGACCTGGTCGTTATCTTCTTCGCAGATCTTTATCGCTTTTTCCAGGTACATCTTCGAGCCGGCTGTATCCTTGAGCATATGCCTGACCCCGCCCAGCTGCTGATAGGCCTTGCTGATCCATTTACGGTTGCCCGCCAGGGTTCCATATTTTAAGGACATCTCCGCATATTCCGTCGTCTTGGGATAATTATGCTGCGTGAAATAATTACTGGCCATATTGAGCGCGATGACGGAGATCTGGCCATTATTCTTCATTTCTTCGGCAATGGTCAGGGCCTTGTAAAGATAGTCGGTGCCTGTAGTGAAATCCGATTCGAACTGGTAGGTCCTGCCGATATTGATCAGGGTATTGGCCTGCTGCAGCTTGTTGCCCATTTCCTTGTTCAGGGCAAGGCTTTGCTCGAAATGAACCCTGGCAAGCAGGATATTCCCCGTATCGCTGATATAGAGGCCAAGATTATTATGAAAGATGGCCTGGCCCCTTTTCCAATGTAGTTTCTCCGACAGCGCCAGGCCTTTTTGCGCGTAGGGAATTGCTTTCAGGGGATTCAATCCTTCATAGGTCTGTGCAATACGATTATATACTTTCGCCTTATTCGAATCCTCTTTTAAGGCAGGCAATGCCGCCTCTAAGGAATCGATCAGCGGCTGCCCCCGTTTCTGGGCCGGGGCGATGGCGTACAGGAGCAGGAGGGGAAGAAAATACAGGTGTTTCATCGTCATGAGCGTTTCGGCTGATGATGAAAATACCGAATATTTTCCGGACTTCGCCGCCGGCGTGCTCAGTCCCCTTTCTTCGGGCTGCGGGCCATGACCTCGGCCTGGTTCCGGAGATGGTCTTTTTCATCGATATGCAGCAGGTGGATCTTTTCTTCCACCAGGACCGGGCCGATCAGCTTGCTCCGGTGGCAATGGCCGGGATCCCGCTCGCTGCACATCAGGGCGATGGGCAGGTTCTTGGCATAGGCCGTCTTTATCCTTTCGATGCCCGCCTTGAAAAAATCCATGGTCTTTACTCTTTCATAATCGATCTTCCCTTCCTTATCGTAGCATCCGGGGTCCGAAGGCCGGCCACCCAGCAGATCACCCATGAAGACGTACCGGATCCCGCTTTCTTCCAGCGAGCGTTGCAGCGCGTCCCGGCTGAACTGCGGATGGTATCGTGAATAGGGCTGGCTGCGGACATCCAGCAGGTATTTTATTCCATGATCCTTCAACGGCCGGATCAATTCCTCTATCTTCCTCGTCCCATGCCCGATGGTGTAGACCGGCAATTGATTCATGGAGCAAATTTACATCTTTTCGCGGGCGCCCTCAAGCCGTCTTCCGGTAATTGATGATCGCCCATCCATTCAGCACGACGGCAAAGGCCAGCTCGATGAAGAACTGATCCTGGATATCATGGAACCTGCTGCCCTTCAGCACGATCATGCGCATGACGTCGATGAAATAGGTGACCGGCGTAAGCCGCGAAATAACCCGGGCCCAGGTCGGCATATTATCGACCGAGGTGAACAGCCCGCTCATCAGGATGAAGATCATGATAAAGAAGAAGGCAACGAACATCGCCTGGACCTGGTTGTCACTGTAAGTAGAGATCAGCAGCCCGAATCCCAGGAGCGCGACCAGGTAGACGGAAAGGAACAGGTAGAGTATGCCGATATTACCCACCGGGATGATCCCGTACACAAGCCGCGCGATCACGAGGCCGATCGTGAAGTCGAACATCCCGATGATCCAGAAAGGAATGAGCTTGCCGGCGATGAACTGCCATTTCTTGATCGGGGTCACATTGATCTGTTCGATCGTGCCGATCTCTTTTTCCTTTACGATATTGAGGGCGGCGATAAACCCTCCCACCATCGTCACCAGGATGACAAGGATCCCCGGCACCATAAAGAACTGGTAATCCATCAGCGGGTTGAACCAGTTGACGGGCTCGACCGCGATCGAAGCCATGGCGGGCTGTGCTGGCGAAGCATCGGCGGGCGTGTTTAATTTCTGGGGCTGCACCCACCTGATCCTCCATTCATTGTTGAAGTCGGCCAGCACGCTGGTCAGGTAGGAACTGCCCAATCCCCCTTTTATTCCATTGATGGCATCGGCGGCCAGGAAAACTTTCTGCGACCCTTCTTTCACGAGGTTGCGCCCGAATCCGACCGGTATTTCGAGGATGATATCGGCCTTCTCCCTTTCTACCGACCGTAACGCCTGCTCATAGGAGGCCGAATAATCGACGATATGGAAATAGCCCGAGGAACCGATCTTGGTGATCAGCTGCTGCGAGGTCGTGGACCGATCCTTGTCGGCAATGGCGATATTGATATACCTGACGTCGAAATTGGCAGCCATCGGCATGATCAGCAGCTGGATCATCGGCAGGATGAAAAGGATCGGCAGCAGGCTCTTGTTCCGGAAGATCTGCCGGAATTCTTTTCTCAATAAAAATTTCAATGTTCTCATTGCAGGCGTATTTTAAATCTTTTAAGACTGATGGTCAGCAGTATGGCGGTCATCCCGATCAGGGCCAGGGTCTGTCGCCAGACATAGGAGAACCCGAGCCCTTTCAGCATGACGGACTTTACGATGAAATAATACCATCTCGATGGAATGATATTGGCGATGACCTGGAGGGGAACGGGCATGTTCTCCAGCGGGAATAAGAATCCGGTGAACAGGATGGTCGGCAGCATCATGCCCATCATGGAGACCAGCATGGCCGTTTGTTGTGAATTGGTGAGGCCGGATATGAGCAGGCCAAAGGAGAGGCAGCTGATGATGAAGAGCGTGCTTTCCCCGAACAGCAAGAAGATATTGCCCCGGATGGGAACGCCCAGCAGGTAGACGCCCATGAGCAGGATAATGATGAAATTGATCAGGGAAAGGGCCAGGTAGGGCACGGCCTTGGACAGGATGACATAGATGGGTTTGAAAGGCGACACCAGCAGGATCTCCATCGTGCCCATTTCTTTTTCCCGTACGATCGAGACAGAGGTCAGGGTGGTGCAGACGATCATGAACACGAGGGCGATGACGCCGGGAATAAAGTTCATGGAACCGTTCATTTCCGGGTTGTACAGCATCCTGGCTGTTGGTATGATCCGGTAGGGCAGGGTGGCGGTGGCATTCAGCTGATCCTGGTAGGAGCCGATGATGGAGGTCAGGTAATTCGTGAGGGTCTTCGCTGTATTGGGATCGGACCCATCCGCGATGATCTGCACATGCGCTTTGCTGGAATGCAGGAGGTCCTCATTGAAGCCGGCCGGGAAGACCAGCGCGCATTTTACCCTTCCTTCCCGGAAGGCCTTGTACATTTCGTCGTAGGACAGCGCGGCCTTCTCGATGCTGAAATAAGGGCTGGTGGCAATACGGGTGATGATCTGCTGCGAAGCTACGTCGCGGGCATAATCCACGACGACGATCCTGGCGTTCTTTACCTCCGTGGTCAGGGCAAAGCCGAAGAGCAGGATCTGCACGATGGGCAGACCGAAGAGGATCAGCAGGGTCCGCCGGTCCCTGAAGACGTGGTAGAATTCTTTTCGCACAAATACCAGGAATTGCTTCATTACGCTGTTTTTAATTTGTTACCGCTATGCCGGAATTGTCGTCGGATCGGCGGCTCAATCGGCCTTGCGTTTCGCGCCACGGGCCAGGGCATAGAAAACTTCATTCATCGTCTTTGCCGAATACCGTTCCTTCAGATTCGCCGGAGTGTCCAGCGCATCGATGCGGCCATCCACCATGATGGAGATACGGTTGCAATATTCAGCTTCGTCCATATAATGGGTGGTCACGAATACGGTGATCCCCTTATCGGATGCCTCATAGATCAGGTCCCAGAACTGCCGCCGGGTCACGGGATCGACGCCCCCTGTCGGCTCGTCCAGGAAGACGATCCTGGGCTGGTGTATGATCGCCACGGAAAAGGCCAGCTTCTGCTTCCACCCCAGGGGCAGCCCTCCCACCATTTTTTTCGCTTCCTTCTCAAGGCCCAGCCTGGCGATCAGCTCGTCGCCCTTCTGCTGCAATTCCTTGTCCGGGAGCCCGTAGACGCCGCCGTAGAACTCGATATTCTCTTTTATGCTGAGGTTCTCATAGAGCGAGAATTTCTGGCTCATATAACCGATATTCTTTTTGATCGACTCCTGCTGCTTGTACACGGAAAAGCCGGCAACCGTGGCTGCTCCCCCGGTGGGATAGGACAGTCCGCATAACATCCGCATGGCGGTGGTCTGTCCCGCTCCATTGGCGCCGAGGAATCCATAGATCTCGCCGGCATTGACGTCGAAGGAGATCTTGTCGACGGCAATAAAGTCGCCGAATTGCTTGGTCAGCTCTTTGCAGACAATGACCTTATCGGTGGGTTGGTTGCTCATACTCCTGGTTTTTGGGGTGCGGGCCGAACGGTCGGGGTGGCCGTATCGAGCCCCTCCGCAGTGTCTGGCCGGGTATTTCCCATGAGGCGTATAAAATTATCTTCGATACCGGGAGTTATTTTCTTTATCTCCACTTCCGTATGCCCCTGATCCTCCAGGTATTTTTTCAGGCCCTCCGGGCTGCCCCCGGAGAGGCCGCCCGAACCCGACGGATCCTGCACGCCGGCCCTATCCGATTGGCCGGTCCTGGCCGGTCCGGTTCCCTGGCCAGGCTTGAACGCCACATGCAGATATTCGCCGAATGCATAGCAGGACAAGGTGCCCGGGTAGTGCCGGGTATCCTGTAATATTTTATGGAGAGCGGCGCCCTTGACGGCATAGAGCTCGCCGGGATAGCTGTTCACAATATTCTGAGGCGTGTCGATGGAAAGGATCTTTCCGTCCTGGATGAGGGCGATGCGTTCACAGAGGTCGGCCTCGTCCATATAGGGCGTGGAGACCAGGATGGTGATACCCTGCTCCTTCAGCCGCTTCAGCATATCCCAGAACTCCTTGCGGGATACGGCGTCGACGCCCGTGGTGGGCTCATCCAGGAACAGCACTTCCGGCTTATGCACCAGGGCGCAGCAGAGGGCGAGCTTTTGTTTCATCCCCCCGGAGAGCTTGCCGGCGCGCCTCGTCTTGAAAGGCTCGATCTGCTGGTAGATGTCCCTGATGAGATCATAGTTCTCAGCCACCGTCGTTCCGAACAGGGCCGCGAAGAAATTCAGGTTCTCCCAGACGGTGAGATCCTGGTACAGGGAGAAGCGTCCCGGCATATAGCCTACGCAACCCCGGATCTTGCGGAAATCTTTCAGCGTGTCCAGCCCCGCTACCGTCGCTGTTCCCTGGTCAGGAAGCAGGAGTGTCGTAAGGATCCGGAAGATGGTCGACTTCCCTGCGCCGTCCGGACCGATGAGGCCGAACAATTCACCTTTTCCGACGCTGAAGCTGACGTCGGTGACAGCGGGAATTTTCCCTTTGTCGTATGTTTTCGTGATCCTGTCGAGCGTTACCATCTTTACCATTTTACTTCGGCATACATGCCGATCTTGAGGAATCCATCATTCTTCACCCTCACCTTCATGGCATAGACGAGGTTAGCCCGTTCATCTTTGGTCTGGATCGTCTTGGGGGTGAACTCGGATTTATCTGAGACCCAGGTGATCGCACCGGGATAGCTCTTATAGGCCTTGTTCCCCGCATCGATGCGCACCGTCACCTGCTGGCCCAGCCTGATGTGGGGCAATTGCGTACCGGTGATATAGGCCCTGAGCAGCAGAGTGTCCAGGTTGGCGATCTTATACAAGGCCTTGCCTGTGGTGGCCATTTCCCCTTCCAGAGCATACTTGGTCAGCACGGTGCCACCGACCGGGTTGACGATCACGCCCTTGCTGACCTGGTCCTCGTACTGGGCTACCGATTTCTGCAGCGGGGATTGTTCGCTGAGCACGCTGCGGTTCTGGTTGGCGATAACGGTCTCCTGTACGGCCAGTTGCTGCCGGCTCACACTGATCTGTCGCTGGAGCTGGTCGATCATGGAATTGATATCGTCCAGCTGCTTGGTGGTAGCGGCGTCGGCGGCCACCAGGCGTTGGGTCCTCGCCTTTTCCCTGAGCTGCTGATCGAGCTGCGCCTGCTGAACGGCGATCTGTTTTCTCACGAGCTCCAGCTGGGGACGGGGATCGGTGGTTCGCTGGTGCAGGGCCTGGATCGAGGCCTGCGCCTGTTCCTTCTGCAGGGTGGCTCCCGTTACGTCGATCTGGCCGACAACGGCGCCCCTGGCCAGGGTGTCTCCTTCACGAACGGTGAAGCTGAGCAGCTGGCCGTTCTGACGCGCTGAGACGATGGTCTCGTCGGCCTCGAAATTGCCGGACGCATCGTATTCGTCGTTCTTCTGGGAACAGGAGCCGAGCAGGAGGGCGGCCAGGACGGGAAGCATCAGGTATTGATGGATCTTCGGGTTCATATATTGCTGAATATTTATTTTTTGAGCGGTTATTGGTTGAAGTTCGGTGGTAGCTGGTGGCGAACGGACCGCGATCAGTTACCGGAAATCGTTTGGGTATTATATTCGGATTGTAAAAGCTGGATCTGGTGGAGGAGCAGGCTTTGCCGGGCCTGGCTTTCCGCATTCACGTGATTGATATAATCATGCGAAGTGATGACCCCGTTCTCCAGCTGCGCTCCGGCGGCATTCTTCACGGAGGTCCGAAGGGCAATGATCTCCTGGTCCTGTCCGATCAGGGCCTGGTATTTACCCGCTTCCGCATTCTGCTGGGTGAGACTGAGGTTGGTGTTGAAAAGAAAGGTCTCTTTCTGTATGTCGAGGTCTTTCCGGTGAATGTCCAGCAGCCTCCTGTCGTTCTTGTTCGTGTACAGTCCGGAGAGAGACCAGGAAACACGTATGCCCCCGATGGCCCAGAGCCCGAACTGGTTACTGATGAAATTCAGCGTAGGCCTGCCATACGCGCCCTGGGCATAGGCGCTGATCTTCGGCGTATAATTCGTTCTGAGCTGCCGCTCCTGCACGTCGAAAATTTTTTTCTGGTAGTCGAACAGGGTAAGCTCGGGCCTGCGGATCTCTGCGGCAGGGGTGATGGCCGGGGGACTGACCAGCAAGGCATTTTCATCCAATGGCTGTCCGATGAACAAGGACAGCATCTTCGTGAAGGCCCTGCGGGTAGCCAGGAGCTCGGTCCTTCCTTCATCCGTCCTTAAGATCTCGGCCTTCAGCTCATCCAGGCTGCTGTGAAAGGCGGTGCCGTTGCTAACGGAGGCCTGTGTCTTATCGGCCCCGCTCTGGAGATCCGCCCGCTGCAGTTTGTTCTGCTGCAATTGCGCGTCGATCAGCAGGATGCCGAAGAAAAGTTGATTGATACGGTCATTGAGCGTATAGAGATTTACTTCGAGGCTTTTTTCCTGGACGTCTTCTTCGGCCTGCCGAAGCTCTTTCTGGCGTCTGATCACCCCGCCATCATAGATGGTCTGATCCAGCTCTGCCTGCACCCGGTACTGATCCTTGCTGAACTCGGGCAGGGTCGTTCCGGGGACCTTGAAGGGAAAAGAGATCGTCTGGGTCTGATAAGTGGCCTGGCCGGAGAAGCTCAGCTGCGGAAGCCATCCTTTTGCGGCGTTCTCGATGGAGTAATCCCTGGTCTTGAGGATCAGCTCCCGTTGCCGGATCAGCGGATAATTCTGTCTGGCCAGGGTGTAGCATTCTCCCAGGGTAAGCTCGCCGGGCCGGGCGGCGGGTGCGCTCTGCGGCAGGGCCTGCGCGCAGCATCCTGAAAAGAATAGGAGGAGTAATATGGGCTTCATCACGATGGAATTTTATGATTGACTTATAAGCATTGTCTTTATCCAGATGGGGATCCATTTCTTACGTTCTTCCATGATCTTCTTAAAATCGGCCTCGGCCAGATTGCCTACCTCCACGACCAGGGGTGCGGCCAGGAAGGGAAAGATCGTCATGGAAAAAAGGTTCATTACCAGGTGCAGGGGATTCAGGGCCGGCTTCTTCCGCCGTTTCAGCTCTTCGACCAGCTGCTGCATGAAATGGGACTTCAGGAGCATATCCTTTGTAAATCCTCTGGCCCGCAGTTTCTTGGGGTCTGACCGGATCTCGTTCAGCACGAACAAGGGCAGGTCCGGATTGGCAGAGAGCTGGTTGATATAGAATTCGACGAGGTTCTCCAGTTTCTGTTCCAGGGAGCTGTTCTTATCATTGAAGAGCGTTCGTATCCCGCTGACGAATTGCCCGAAGTTCTCGAGCATCACGATGTCGAAAAGCTTCTCCTTGCTGCGGAAATAATAGTTCAGCAGGGCCAGGTTGATCCCTGCTTCTTCGGCGATGTCGCGGGTGCGGGTCGCGGAATAACCCTTTCGGGTAAAGATCTTGCGGGCCGCCTCCTTGATCTTTTCTTCGGTGCTGAGTTCTGCTGACTTTTTTTCCATTTTGTGCTGTTGCCGGGACAAAGGTAGGGAAGGTTTTTTGTATTTAATCAAAATATTTAATCAAATGATTAAATCAGGGTATTAACGCGCGGACAGGACGGCGGGCAGAAGGAAGGATCGGATATGCGGTTCGGCTGCATTCGGGCCAGGGCCTGGTCACTGTACCGGGCCCGCCATTGGTCGGGAATATACCCTGGGGGATAGACTAGGACATCCCTTGCAGCGCCAGCAGGCGCCCTGGCGGGGCCGCAACCGGAAATATTTTGCAGAACTCGCAGGAACGATTATCCAAACCCTTATTTTTGGACATTATTTACTCACAAATAACATATCTGCCATGAACAAAGCTGAATTGATCGAAAAGATCGCCGGGGATGCCGATATCTCCAAGAAACAGGCAAATGCCGCTCTGGATTCCTTCACTGAAGCCGTAGCAAAGACCTTGAAAAAAGGAGCAAAAGTCACATTGGTAGGCTTTGGTACCTTCTCTGTTTCGAAAAGGGCCGCCCGTACAGGCCGCAATCCGCAGACCGGTGCGGTGATCAAGATTAAAGCTAAGAAAGTTGCGAAGTTCAAAGCTGGCGCAACTCTGTCTTCCAAGGTTTAGATTAGTCAGCGCGATAACAACATTCGTTAAAAGAAAATGCCCATGTCCCTCACCGGCGGGGCTTTTCTTCGTTCATTCCACCCTTATGTTCAATCAACTTGAGGCCCTTCATCCGACAACAAGATTCTCCAACCGCGTGGAGAATTATGTAAAGTATCGCCCCTCTTATCCCCGGCAGATCATCCCTTTCCTCGAAGAACATATCGGCCTGAAGAAGGAATTCCGGATCGCCGATATCGGCTCCGGCACTGGCATATTTTCCGAGCTCTTCCTGGAAAAAGGTTATGCTGTCACCGGGATCGAACCCAACGGGGATATGCGTATGGCCGCGGAGCATCACCTGCGTCATTACCCCGGCTTCTGCAGTCTTGACCAGCGGGCCGAAACAACGGGCCTCAGGAGCCAGAGCATCGACCTGATCACCGTAGCCCAGGCCTTCCACTGGATGGACCCCGGGCCTACCAAAGTTGAATTCAGCCGGATCCTCCGGCCAGGCGGACATATCCTGCTGGCCTGGAACCTGCGCCTCCACAACTCCCCCTTCCTGAAGGAATACGAGACCCTCAAGCAACGCTTTGGCATCGATTACAAACTTACCAAGCGTGCCGATGAGACGGCGATCCGTGAATTCTTCGCACCGGATCCCGTGCATATACAGGACTTCTCCAATGTTCAATGGCTGGATTTCGATGCCCTGAAAGGACAGCTCTTGTCCGCCTCCTATATTCCACTGCCGGGCCATCCTTCTTACGATAATATGATCAGCGAGCTGGTGCGTTTATTCGTCAGCTTCAATGAGAACGGTCTTGTAAAAATGGAATTCGAGACGAAATTGTATATGAATGCTTAATGGCAGACCGGCGGCGCCCTGCCGCAGGCAGTCAGCCATCGATGAATTCCCAGGCGCTCTGGTAAGCGCTCTTTTGCTGGGCATACTCGATAAAATCGGCGTAGAAAGGCAACTGGGATAAAGTAGCGCTGTCGCCGATCACCACCAGTTTCTTCCGCGCCCGGGTCATGGCGACATTCATCCGGCGGATGTCGGAGAGAAAGCCGATATTATTTTCCGTATTGCTCCGCGTCATGCTGATATAGACGATATCCCGCTCCTGTCCCTGGAAGCTGTCGATGGTATTCACAGCGATCTTATCCCCGTAGATCTGCAGTGCGGGCGAGTGCGCCAATTGCTCTTTCAGTTCCTGGATCTGCCGCTGATAGGGGGAGATCACGGCAATGGTTGGAAAGGCCGCCGGTTTGTACCGGTGAGCCAGATCTGTCACCAGCGCGTTGAAATGCCTGAATAAGAACGCAGCTTCTTCGGGATTGCCCGTGCCAACGCCTTCTGACCTCTCATCGAAGCCGCAGCCTGCCGTATCGATGAATACCAGCGGAAGATCCCCGGGGAACAAGCGGTGATCGGCCACCGAAGCATGCGCCCTCAGCTTGCCCCCATAAAATACTCCCGAAGAATAATTCATGATCATTTCATTCATGCGATATTGTTCTTCGAGCAGCACGACGGCCTCCGGATGCAGGGCCACGACTTTTTCAAGCAGGGTGTCGCCAAGCCCGTTACGGGCCGCCTCTCTCGACTTGACGGTGGGCGGCAGCTGGCAATGGTCGCCGGCCAGCACCAATTTTTTAGCCTTGAGGATCGGGATCCAGCTTGCGGGCTCGATAGCCTGACCGGCCTCATCGATCACTACCGTATGGAATTTACGATCGCCGATGGTATAATGGTTCGCGCCTACCAGGGTCGCCGTGATCACTTGCGCCTTGGCCAGCACATCATCCGCGATATATTGTTCCGTGCGTTCCACATCCCGCATGATCTTCCGGGCCTCATCGAACAAGGCTTTTCTCTGCTCGCGCTCGGCATGGCCGAAACTACGCTTGTACTTATGGGCCATATTCCTGAAGTCGCTGGCCTGCTTTTTTAGTTTTTTGATCTCCTTCGTGCTGGCATGTTCCGCCATCTTGTGGTCCAGCGTCAGGGAGAGCAGCCGTTGGGAGACGCGCGCGGGATTGCCGATGCGCAGGGTATTCAGGCCTTCATACGATAATTTTTCACTCAGCAGGTCGACTGCGGTATTGCTGGGGGCAACGACCAGTACCTGCTGATGATCCCGCGCGATCAGGGCCCTGATGGCCTGCACCAGGGTCGTGGTCTTGCCCGTGCCCGGCGGGCCGTGTATGATGGCCAGCTCTTCGGCGGCCAGGATCTTGTTCACGGCGGACTGCTGGGAAGGATTTAACCGGGGTACGACGACCGGCGCCAGATCCGTCCGGAAGCCCGGCTTTTTTTGGCCGGTAAGAATATTGATCAACCGCCCTTTTTCTTCATTTTCACTCAGCGTGGCGGCCTGCCTGAGGGCATTCTGCATTTCATCATAACTATTGTCGTCGAAGAGCAGGTCGATGCCCAGCTTGCCATCCTTTGCCCATTCGGGCAGCTCATCAGTGCGCAAGGTTATCTTCAGCCGCTGGCCGCCCAGGTAGGAAATGGTGCCCTCTACTCTGTCTTTCCGGGGATCATGATTGGAGAACAGCGCGGCGGAAGCGCCGGGACGCAGCTGATGGATGATATCCTGGTGCGTGGTCCGCTCCACTTCAACACTGAGATAATCTCCCCGGCCCATCTCCGTGTCCCTGATGGCAATGGGATACCAGGCGAGCCCGGCAGAGCGGCGTTCGGCTATCGAGGAGGTCTCGGTGAGCTTGCTGTAAGATTGTTTGTCCTCTTCACGTTCTGTTTTCAGAAGTTCCAGTAGCTTTGAAAAATAATCCATCCGGCAAAAGTAACAAAAACACCACTACATGGGCCGCAGCCCCGGAAGCATGATGACCAGAACAGGAAGCCTTATCGCGTTATTGCTGGCCACATTTATCCTCCGCCCCGTTCTTGCGCGGGGGCAACAGGGCAGCGATCCTAACCGTAAAACAGCGGATTCCCCTCATCGTACCGCGGACTCCAGTCATAAAGCCACCGATTCCACCCACCATACCGATACGGTGCATTATCATTTCGCTTACAGCGGAACGGGCACCTATAATAACACCAGTGTCGGCAAGTCCTATGTGCTCGGCAATGCATTTAAGTTCAGCGTGCTCAGACAAAGCGCCGCATTGAACCTCAACAATAGCTGGCTTTGGGGCCAGCAGGCAGGCGATCTCACGAACAACGACTTCTCTTCCATTCTCGATGTCGGTATCTATAAGACCCTGAAGCATTTCTATTACTGGGGGCTGGCCAATTATACGACCAGCTATTCCCTGAAGGTCAACCAGCAGGAACAGTTCGGACCGGGCATCGGCTATAACCTGGTCGACAAGAAAAAAGCCTTGCTGATCCTAAGCGACGGGATCTTATATGAACACGCGGATCTTTATGACAGCCTCTACGGCGGCCCCAACGGGAATGTCATCCAGCGCGACCGGTATCAGACCGTACGCAATTCTTTCCGCATCCTTTATCATTTCATCATCAGGGATATGTTCTTCCTGGACGGCGCCGGCTTTTACCAGAATGCGCTTTCCAACGGCAGGGATTATATTATCAAGGTGAACGCCTCCTTCTCCGTCAAGCTTCAAAAATGGCTGAATTTCACCGTCGCCGCCACCTATAATAAATTCAACCGGACCCGGAGCGAGAACACCCTGCTGACTTTCGGGCTGACGATCCAAAAATGAAGGCCTTCACTGTTAATTTATTGCAATATATATAATATATTGTTAGTTAATGAATTACATATGGGAAGCGGCTATCTTCCCGCCTCGCGAATATTTTTTTTCATTTTCTTTTTAATCATGCAGCAATCTTCTCAACGAGTTGTCTAATCTATGATTGCCGTTAACTAAAGCTTAACAAACTTTTTTTGGAGGTAATCATTTTTATTTTTAGTCACATTAAACGCTAACTTAAAATCAGTTACATGAGAAAATTGCTAACACTGCTGGCAGTGCTGTGCCTGTATGCACCAGCATTTGCCCAGACCTCTCCGGTCACCGGGCAAGTAAGAGATGAAAAAGGAGGGATAGTCCCCTTCGCAACCGTCAGGATCAGAGGCAGCAAAGCCGCTGTCGCAGCCGACCAGGACGGAAAATTCAAGATCAATGCAGAAAATGGGTCGATGCTAGTGATCACCGCAGCCGGCTTCGAACGCACCGAAGTAAAAGTCAGCGGCGGCACGGTCACCGTCGCCTTGAAGAATTCAGAAGCGATGTCCGAGGTCGTGGTTACCGCACTGGGCGTCAAAAGATTAAAAAATTCCCTGCCTTATGCGGCCCAGCAGATCAGCGGTGACGAGATCAGCAAGACCAGGAGTGGCAATGTCGCCAGTGAATTATCCGGTAAAATATCGGGGCTGCAGATCATCCAGGGCAACAGCATCGGCGGATCGACCAATGTCGTGATCCGGGGAGCCAAATCCTTAACGGGAAATAACCAGGCGCTCTTCGTCGTCGACGGAGTACCGGTGGACAACACCATATCAAAAACCCTGGATCCGGGCACACGCGGTAATATGCAGGCCACGGGCAGGGGCGGCTATGACTATGGCAATTCCGCATCGGATATCAATCCAGATGATATCGAGTCCATCAACGTCCTGAAGGGCGCCGCCGCCACGGCCTTATATGGCTCGAGAGCGGCCAATGGCGTGATCATGATCACCACGAAAAAAGCCAGGAAAGGATTGGGGATCACGGTGAATTCCGGCGTCATCGTCGGCAAGATCGACAAGTCCACCTTCCCCGGCTACCAGAAGCAATACGGGGCCGGCTATTCTTCCACTTATCAGAAAGACGGGTTCTTATTCTTCGACGTGACGGGCACCGGCACCAAGGACTATGTCGTTCCGACTACGGAAGATGCATCTTACGGGGTGAAATTCGACCCCAACCTGATGGTCTACCAATGGGACGCTTTCGACAAAAGCTCGCCTTTCTATATGAAGAAGAAGCCCTGGGTAGCCGCCCAGAACGACCCTTCCACCTTCTATCAGACATCGGTCTCCACCGTTAATAATGTAATGCTGGCGGGGTCATCCGATAAGGGGAGCATCAAGCTGGGCTTTACACGGAATGAAGATAAGGGCATACTGCCCAACAGCAAGATCGTCAAGAATATCATCAATTTCGGATCGAGCTACAATGTCACCGATAAGCTCACCTTCAGCGCCCTGGCCAATTACTCGAAGATCGACGGAAAGGGCAGGTATGGCACGGGGTACAGCGGCCGTAACGTGAACCAGAACTTTCGCCAGTGGTACCAGACGAATGTCGATGTCCAGGAACAAAAGGACGCTTATTTCCGAACCGGGAAAAATATCACCTGGAATTGGTCAGACCCATCCACCCCCAGCGGGCTGAAACCGATCTATACCGACAATTATTACTGGACGGTGTACCAGAACTATGAGAATGACACCCGTTCGCGCATATTCGGAAATGTGGAGATGAACTACAAGGCCACCCCATGGCTGAGCTTTTTAGGACGCATCTCCGTCGATAATTATAATGAGACGCAGGAAGAACGCATCGCCGTGGGCAGCCAGGCCGTACCCTTCTATTCCCGGAATGACAGGAGCTTCAACGAGACCAACTATGACCTGATGGCCAGTGTGGACAAACAGCTCAGCAGGGATTTTAACCTCAAGGCCCTGCTGGGGGTCAACGAAAGGAGGAACACGATCAAGACGATCTTTGCCACCACCTCCGGAGGCCTGATCGTTCCCGGCCTGTACGATATCGCCAATTCGAAAGGCACCGTACCTGCCCCGATCGAGACCTACCAGCCAAAGGCGGTTGACGGTTATTTTGGCGGCCTTACGCTTGGGTACAAGAAATTCTTAACGCTTGACGGAACCCTACGCCGGGACCGATCATCCACATTGCCCACGAACAACAACGCCTATAACTATTACGCGATCTCAGGCAGCTGGCTTTTTTCCGAGCACCTGACGAATATTCCCTGGCTTACGTCCGGTAAATTGCGGCTCAACTATGCCACGGTGGGCAATGACGCACCCTGGGGAAGCATCAAGGACGTCTACGATCAGCCCAATCCATTCGGAAGCACGATCCTGTTCTCGCTGCCAGCCACTAAGAACAATGCTACACTCAAGCCCGAGCAGACGAGGAGTAAAGAGATCGGCCTGGAAATGTCCTTCCTCCATGGCCGCATTGGATTTGACGCAACCTACTATCATACCAATTCCGTGGATCAGATCATCCCCGTTGCCGTCTCCACTGCCACCGGGTATGCCAACGAGTTCGTGAACGCCGGCAATATCGAGAACAAGGGTATCGAGCTGTCGGTATTCGCTACGCCGGTGAAGACACAGGACTTCTCCTGGACGGTCAATGTCAACTGGACGCGTAACCGCAATAAGGTGATCTCTTTGTATAACGACAGCAAGAACTTATTGCTGGGCAGCTTCCAGGGAGGCGTCAGCGTAAATGCGTCGATCAACCAGCCCTATGGAACGATCCAGGGAAAGACCTGGACCTTGCTGAACGGCAAGAAGCTGGTGAACGCCAACGGATATTATGCCGTTACCAGCACGACTACTAATGTCATCGGGAATATAAACCCCGACTGGATCGGCGGCATCGGCAATACCTTCCGCTATAAGAGCGTGTCCCTGAATTTCCTGGTCGATGTACGCCAGGGCGGAACCGTATGGTCGCTGGATCAGTTCTATTCACAGTACACAGGCGTGCTCAAAGAATCGGCGGCCCTGAACGACCTGGGCAAGCCGAGAAGGAATAGCCTGGCCAACGGTGGGGGGCTCATTCTCGACGGAGTTACGGCCGATGGTAAAAAGAACACCCAGCGTGTCGTGATCGACGCGAATTCTCCAAAATTCCCTGCCTCCAACTATTCTTTCGATGCCAGCTATATAAAGCTGAGGGAATTGTCCCTGTCTTATGAATTACCTCAGAAGGCCTATTCCAACACCCCCCTGAAAGGGATTGAATTTTCGCTTTTCGGCAGGAATCTCTGGATCATCCATAAGAACCTGCCCTATGCCGATCCTGAAGAGAACCTCTCTGCGGGCAATCTCCAGGGAATACAGAGCGGCGCTTATCCGACCACCCGCTCCATCGGTCTTAACGTTAAGTTGAAATTCTAAAAAAGTAATTATGAAAAAACTATTTTATATACTCCTACCAGTCCTGCTGATAACGGCAGCGTGTACAAAGAATATTTCCCGCTTCAACGAGGAAACGAAGAAGCCCGCCGTCGTTCCTGCCGGTGAAAGTGTGGAGAACGGTCTCGGTGCGGGCGGGGTCCAACTTGAAGACTGTTCCTCCTCGTGAAGTGCCGCCACTCAGAGTGGTACCGTACAGATTGCCCGCTGGGTCGCGCACCAAACCTGCAACCGGCCAATAGCCGTCGGCTCCTCCCGTAAATCTGTGGAGCACCGCTTTCTTACCGAATTTATTCAGCTTGAAAACTGTCCCATAGTCAAGACGGTTACCGCGTCCGGACGTGGTCCCGTACAAGTTACCTTTCGAGTCCCGAACCAAACCTCCCCAGGGATATCGGCCGTTTCCTCCCGCGAAACTGTAGAGCACGGTTTCGTTCCCCTCTGTATCCAACTTGAAGACTGTTCCGAGGGTTGCAGCGGCAGCACCACCTCCTTCGGTGGTCCCGTAAAGATTTCCGGACGCGTCGCGAATCAGGCCAATGTCAGGGAACCCGCCGTCAGCCCCTCCGGTGAAGTTGTAAAGGACTTTGAGATTTCCCGCAGAGTCAAGCCTGAACACAGTTCCGGCACCAAAAGCGCCTCCCATGTAGGTTGTACCGTAGAGGTTCCCATGACCATCGCGGAGGAGTCTTCCCCGGGGCTCCGACCCGTCCGAGCCGCTGAAGATATGGAGCACTTTG
>Ga0137403_10001950_pt1 | contig 25722 bp, 27 predicted proteins | sample CZOMad2_1_16fung_FD_122057 | JGI IMG/M metagenome (GOLD analysis project Ga0137403, IMG submission 122057) | Vadose zone soil fungal communities from Angelo Coast Range Reserve, California, USA - CZOMad2_1_16fungal (Hybrid Assembly) | ecosystem: Environmental > Terrestrial > Soil > Vadose zone... | reverse complement strand
CAGCGTCGCGATTACTCTCATTCTACCGCAAGAAGTTACCTTCACATCGTCAGCGATTTTGCCCGGTATTTTCGGCGGTCACCGGATACGCTCGGGCCGGAACACATCCGGCAGTATCAACTTCATTTGTTCCAGAAGAAGTTGTCTCCCTACACGATCCGGCAACATACGGCCGCGTTGCGTTTCTTTTTCTTCAAGACTCTCCACCGGAACTTCCGCGCCGAATATATTCCTTTCCCCAAGTTCCGCAAACGACTACCGACCATACTCAGTCCCGAGGAAGTAGGCCGATTGATTGACTCTGCTAGTAACCTCTTTCACCGCACCTTGATCATGACTCTGTATTCCACCGCCATGCGGCGGGCAGAACTATGCCAACTCAAGGTCAGCGACATCGACAGCCAGCGCATGATGATTCGCATTGAGCAAGGCAAGGGCGGCCGAGACCGCGAGGTGCCGCTCAGTCCAACCTTGCTCAAAACCATGCGCGTCTACTGGCGCTGGATGAAACCAAAAACCTATCTCTTCCCGGGAACCGTGAAGGGCTGGCGCACCGACGTGCCCATCAGTCCGAACACCGTCTGGTTAGCCTGTCACGAAGCCGCTCAAGCCGCCGGCATCACCAAACGCTTTTCTCCCCACAGCCTGAGGCACAGCTGCGCGACTCACTGGCTGGAAGCCGGAACCGACCTCCGTACCATCCAGCTCTTACTCGGTCATTCCACCCTCGAACACACTCTCGTCTACCTGCATCTGTCACACAAGCATCTGCAGACCGTACCGAATCCACTCGACCAGTTGCAGATCTCCAATCTGGACAACGTTCAACGATCCCGGAGGTTACAAAAAAAATGAACCGGCCACACTTAGAAGTGGCCGACATTGTACGGGCGCAAGGCGAACGCTTCCTCGCCAACAACCGCAGCTGGATTCACTGGGCGCACCAAAAAGTGCTTCGCGCCATCGCTCACTGCCGTACCGCGGTCCTGGGAGGACATCTCCTGCAGTGCCCCAGTTGTGGCCATCGTGCTGTCGTCTTCCACTCCTGTCGCAATCGGCATTGCCCAAAGTGTCAAGTCGCAGCTCGTCACCGTTGGCTCACGACTCGCCAAAAAGAACTGCTCGCCGTCGGCTACTTCCACGTGGTCTTTACCTTGCCCCACCAACTCTCTCCGCTGCTACTGCAGAACAAGAAACTCCTTTACGACCTGTTGTTCCGGGCCAGCGCCGAAACTCTTCTGGAGATTGCCCTCGACCCCAAGCATCTCGGAGCCGAGATCGGTTTCCTTTCTGTGCTCCATACCTGGGGTCAGAACTTACGACATCACCCGCACATCCATTGCGTAATCCCAGCCGGAGGTCTCTCTCCCGATCACCGTCGCTGGATTCATCCTCGCTACCGCTTCCTGTTGCCGCACAACCTGCTCAGCCGCGTCTTCCGCGGCAAGTTTGTTGCCGCTTTAAAAAAATGCCACCCCCAACTCACTCTCTCTGGAGCTCTCCAACCCCTCCGTCAGAAGCCAGCTTTTGCCTCCTTCTTGCGCACCCTGTTCCGGCAAGACTGGGTGGTCTATCTGAAGCCGCCTTTCGGCGGCCCACAGAATGTTCTGCGCTACCTGGCCGGCTACACCCATCGCGTCGCCATTTCCAATCATCGCTTAGTCGCCTTCGAGCACGATCAGGTTACCTTTCGCTACAAGGACTATGCCCATGGCAACAAGAAACACTTGATGACGCTCTCTTCGCACGAGTTCTTGCGGCGCTTCCTGTTGCACGTGCTTCCCCGTGGATTCGTCCGCATTCGTTTCTACGGCTTCCTTGCCAATCGACGAAAAGCCAACTTGCTGCCTCTCTGTCAGCAGTTACTGCTACATCATCCCAAGGCCGACCCATCCCCGCTACCTGACTCCACAGCCACTCCCATCACTGCCTTCCGCTGTCCTCACTGCGCAACCCTGATGCGAATCCTAGAAACATTCTCTGCCTCGACCTTCGCGCCCACCGCGCCCAGGAGTACTCCCCTTGATTCTTCCTAACCGCAATACCTATCTGCTCTGCCCAGCGCGAACTTCGGCTCGCACCGCCGTCGTGTCCCTACCCTCTTTTCCTGCCACTCATCCGCCGTTTATAACTCGCGAAAACCTGCCGTTTGGCCCAACCTTCACTCTCGATCTTCGCCCTTCGTTCTGTTTCCTCAAATCCTTTTCCCACTTAGTACTCCTGAAGATCGGAGAAATCCCCATCGAATACCCATAGCCCACCGCGTCCGTCGCAAACACCAGCGACTTCGTTCAACAGACTTTATCGCAAGTCCCGCCACCGGCCTCGATCTGCGCAGAATTCCTGCTTAGCGGGACCTGCGATAAAGTACTAACTGTTATCGCCAACTACGCGTAGTGTGCGGAGAATCCAAGCCGCCTATGTATGGAGGGCGCGTCTGGCTTTGGCATAGTCTCCAGTCTGGCTCCTCCAGTTGCTCGATAGCGTTCCGATTGCCCAGAACATCGCGAAGATCAGAAACAGCTTACTGCCGGGAATGCCTGCTCTCCAGGCGCAGACGGTGCTGAGGGTCGGAAGCACAGCCGAGGACGTCACTCCTGCCGACCACATGAGGGCCTTGGCCTTCGGACTGGCTTTCTGCATCGAGGCCCGGTCAGTCTGCACGCCGAAGAATGGGAGATGTTCGAACACCCAACGCATGCCGGCGGGGTACCCTTCAGGATTGCCGGTTCCTCCGATGGTGTAGAAGGCGAAGCGAATGCCGAGAAGGCGCCCGACCGCCCAGTGCGCGATGCCGTGACAGAAGAAATAAAGGAGGAGCCACGCGGCGATCAACATCGCTGCGGCGAACGCGGCAGGTCTTGGCTGGACAGATCGCGCCAGAGCGAGAGCGGCACAGGCGGCTGTGATTCCCGCAATCTGCAACATGTTCCCGACAACGATCGAAAGGTGGCCGAAGATCTTTCGTTGCTGAAGCGAACTTGAGGCGTTCATATTTGCCGCCGCGTTTCGAGGCGGGAATTCCAGCGAAATCAGTGTCTCACGATTGCCGTTGCCGCCCCCGTTGCTCCTGTCGGGCTCGCTAGTTGGTGTAGCATCGCCATTTCACTCACAACTCCGGAGCAAGCTGCCCTGGGGTAGGCTCCCGGGTCGTAGTGGCCGTAATCACCTGTTTACACAGTTATGCTGACCATGGCTCATTGTCGTGTGCTGATAGCACGTTCGTGCCATTCCATGGCCCGATTGATGCAGGTATGTTCTCCCGGTGCGAGCAGACTTCGGGGGAGGGCTGTTCGACGAACGTCCCATGACTTAACCGAGTCTGGGGCGTTTTCGCTTGTGGCCCGCTTCTTTGACTAGAAGAAGTCCGTCGGACCCTCCCGTGTAACGCGAGAGACTTGAGTGGGAAGACTCAAGCTAGCGGCAGATGACGAGTGCGAATGATCCTCACAATCTGCAACGTTTCGTGGACGCCCAAAACGCGGTGTTCGAGCAGGTGTGCACAGAACTGCGGGAGGGACAGAAACAAGGCCACTGGATGTGGTTCATTTTCCCTCAGCTTCGAGGGTTGGGAAATAGTGAGGTGGCAGGTCATTTTGCGATCACTTCACGGGACGAAGCCCAGATGTATTTGAAACACGGGGTTCTGGGGCCACGAATGAGAGAGTGTACCCGGCTCGTGAACCTTGTAGAAGGTCGGTTGATCAACCAGATATTCGGATACCCTGACGATCTGAAGTTTCGATCTTCAATGACCTTGTTTGCCGCAGCGACTTCCGAAAACAAGATCTTCAATGATGCCTTGCAAAAGTACTTCTGCGGCGAACCCGATCGGCTCACTCTTGAGCGCCTATGATTGTTGGCGCCTCACGCGAGTTTTAGACTGCCTGGAATCAGCGGCAGCGAGCGCAGCCGATCTCCGGTGGCATCACAGATGGCATTCGCAATCGCTGGCGCTAGACCGATCATCGGGCACTCTCCCGCTCCAGCCGAGGGAAGGTCTTTGCGGTCGAGCAAAACGGTTTCGATGACGGGAAGGTCGCTGAAGCGTGGAACGCGATATTGCGACATCCTGCCATTGAGGATTCGGCCGTTCTCAAATTGGATGGCTTCGAAGAGAGCTCCACCCATCCCTTGAACGTTCGATCCTTCGACCTGATTGCGGAGGTTTCCGGGGTTCACGATGGCGCCGCACTCGAAAGCGGAAACGATCCGAACAACTCTCACCACTTTAGCCTTGCGATCCAGATTGACCTCCGCGAAGGTCGCAATATTTCCCAGCTTTTCGTAGCCGCCGCCCATTCCAAATCCCTGACCCGGCTCAGCTTTTTGTTTTCCCCAGCCGAACTTGTCCGCCGCAGCCTGGAAAACTGCGCGCAGTCTTTCGTTTCTCAGGTTCTTCATGCGGAACTCAAGCGGATCCATCTTCAAAGCACTCGCCAGTTCGTCCATGTACGACTCGCGGGCAAAATGGTTTGCCGTGGCGGCAAGCGCGCGATAGGACCCTTGCCGCAACGGAGAACGCGCCGGGTGAAAGACGATACGCTGGTTTGGAATCTCGTAGTAGGTGCGGAGTCCCGCAGAACCGGAGTTGTAGTTGTGGAACTCCCACGCTGTAATGGTGCCGTCGCTCCGAACCCCTCCAACAACGTCAATGACGCCAGCAGGGCGGAAATAGGCCCACGTGAACTCCTCTTCACGGGTCCAAATCACCTTAACCGGGCGCCTGGCCGCGCGGGCTAGCCGCGCCGCCTCGATCGCCGTCTCCCCTGTATGTTTGCCGCCGTAGGCCGATCCGGTATCCGGCATGAGTACCCGCACCCGATCTTCGGGCACCCGAAAGGCTTCGGCAAGTTCGTCGCGTACTCCAAAGGGGCGCTGGGTTCCGGTCCAGACCGTAAGGTTGTCGCCGTCCCACTTTGCCAGCGCTGCGCGAGGCTCGAGGGGCACGTGTGCGATGTAAGACACCGTGTAGGTCCGTTGGACACGCGGCCCGGAGGAAGCAAAGGCTTCATCCACATTGCCGACGTCATAGCGGTCGCCGTCCCCGGAAAGGTCGGTGCCGTCGTCTGTATTCTTTTTCAGATAGTCAAAGAGCTCTTTGCTCGAAGGCTGCGGCTCGGACTTCCATTCAGCGTGGATGGAAGCAATCGCAGCGGCGGAGAGCCCGGAACTCGGCGCGGCAACGCCAACAAAATTGCCGTCGCGGACCACCGTGGCGCCCATTTGTTCTGCTTTTCTTGAGTCCACTGAAAGCAGTGTCGCTCCAAAAGCAGGCGGGCGTAGGATTTTGCCGTGCCACATGTCCGGTAATATCTGGTCCGATGGATAGCGGTGTTTCCCGGTCACAAAATCGATACCATTCAGCTTGGGAAGCGATTGACCCATCACAGTCCAACTTGCCGCAGGAGTGAGTGGATCTTCCCCCGGAATACGTTGTGCAAGCCGCTGTCCCTTAACCAGCGCGCCGTATTCTAAGGATCCCTTGGTTATGGGATCCATAACTTTGCCATCCGCAGCGACTAGATGCCGGCGATCGGTCTGCCACCGGGCAGCTGCCAGATCAATCAACAGATCGCGCGCTGCGGCAGCCACCTTGCGCAGTTGGAGATTCATGGTAGGGGTTGTCCGGCTTCCGAATGTGCCCATGTCGAAAGGGGTGAGCTGAGTATCGCCCATAACCAGGTCGATCTGTTCCATGGGGAGACGAAGTTCCTCGGCGACACCCTGGCCCAGCGAGGTGCGGACGTTCTGACCCACCTCCACTTTTCCTGTGTACACCCTCACTTTGCCGTTCTCCCCAATGTGCAACCAGGCGTCGATTTCCTCGGGGAGCGAGTCTCCCCTCCGGGCTCTCGCTCTGCCGGATTCCTGCGACCAGGCGGCCTGTTTCAGAACGGAAAACACCAAAACGCCGGCCCCGAGGAACTTGAAAAAATCGCGCCGATCGAGGTCAAAGCGGTACGCAGGAGCGGACGCAAGCTCGTAACGCTCGGGCTCCCACGGAGCTGAAGTACGCTTGATCTCACTCATTGCCGGCATCCCTTGCCCATGTCTGATTTGGCCAGCCTCGTCGCAGCCTTTTGCACCGCGCTGATGATTCGGGAGTAGGCTCCACAACGACACAGGTTACCGTCGAGGGAGTCGATGATCTCGGTTCGCGTGGGATGATCGTTTCGAATGAGTAGCGCCACCGTCGATAGGATCATGCCCGGAGTGCAGTACCCGCATTGCAGCGCGCCTTCTTCCAGAAATGCCTCCTGTACCGGATGAAGCTGGTCGCCGCGCGCAAGACCTTCAATGGTGGTGATCTGCTTTTGCGCCATGTTTTCGGCTCGCGTGACGCAAGACCGTTGGGCCCTTCCATCCACTAGGACGGTGCAGGCGCCACACTGGCCCTCTCCGCAACCGTACTTGGTTCCGGTCAGATCAAGATTCTCGCGCAATACCGTCAGAAGACTGATCTGAGAATCCGCCTCGACCGTGCTGGGACGTCCGTTGACAGAAAGCTTAATCGTAGCCATGCGACCCCTCCTAACCGCGAACCGCTCCAAAACAGTTGAGGCCGTTTATTTGAAATGATACTCGCGTCGAAGGCACTTTGATGTTGGACGTGCCCGCAGAACGGAATCGCCACTTTCAGTACCGAGCCTCGGGAAGGTTAGTCAGAGAATCGCGACAGGCTCACCAGAAACTGGCGAGCCGTCAGAATCGAGATTTCGCAGAAGACTACGAGACTCCTGCGCCAGGGGGACCAACCTGCGGATGAACCACACACACCGTGAAGCCGAGTGTTCAGTCGGCTTGCATTCTGTTTCAAAAGCTCTCGACTTTGGCTCAGCAGACGCGTACAGGCTGAGTCACATTAACATCACGTATACGACTAAAGCCAGACACAATGCAGCGGATAGAGCAGCGATCAAATAGCAGGTTAGGCGCACTTCCTTGTCGCTATCTTCATGCCATGACTGTAATGGATGGTTCATCTCGCGCGACCTTCCGCGAGCACCCAGACATTTTACATATATCGTATCACGATATATAAATGAACTAGGCAGGTTACCGCGTTGTCGTGGCGGTACACAATTGCGTTGGTCTTCACGCTTGCGATGTTTCCTTGGTTCGGGCCTCATGTGGTTCTCCTGGGTCCCTTGCTTACACGCTGCTGTATAACTCTTTGATCAGTTGACAACGCTACATCAGCTGATGAACAATCCATCCCTTTGTGGGTTTAACCTCTCCAAAACCCGTGTCGGAAGCGGTATCTGGCGTAGTCATTAAGCCAGACGACGAACTAGAAAAGCTACGCTCAAACCTGCTTCACGCCTACGACAAACCAAAACCGTTGACTCGCAGAATTATCGAAGCGGTAAAAGCTCGCGCCCCGAGGAAGACTCGGGAACATGAAACCAAAAAGAAGGAAGACGCCGCGTGACCTGGAAGTTGACAATCGCTGGCAACCGTCTAGCGATGCATGGCGGATCCGCGTCCCTACGGCCCAAGCTGTTGTTTACCGGTACAATCTCGCGCCAAACGGTAATGACTGTGTTGCTGGGGAATCCGCGAAAGGGTTGGATGAGGAAATGAAAATCGTTACCGCGTTGTCCCCGATGCTTGGCGCGGCTCGTGCTCAGATGGTCGCGACTCACGTCGTATTTGGCGTGCCCGAACTATCCAAACTGCAAGAGCCAGGAGGATCGTCCCATGCATTCAGGGCGCGTGATTGCGTATTGCCGCGTAGTCAATTCCGCATCGTTTTTCTCTTGATCTTTAAAATCCAGTCGGCCTGTTTTCGAAGAAACGCTTGGCCCATCCGCAGGTCGTTACGGCAGCATTTTCACTCAGTCCCAGAATTACCAATTCCGTCTGCGGATCGTTTGTGTAGGCTGCTATTTTGGCTTCGTCCATGGTTTGTGCGGTGATGATCCTGCGAGAGGGTAGAGTATGTGGGTCGGCCATGAAGGCCAGAATATTCCTTGGCAACATGGGTGGTCAGGTTACGTAAGGGTGGGGGTGCTGATGGCCGAAAATCGGTCCCATTTTCAATCGGGCTTGCGCCTATCTTTCGACGGGCGACATGGCCGCCAAAAAGTACGTGTTGTTGTTTAATGTTAGATCAATCTTTCCGGTCGCATGGCAGTTTTTGACTTCTCACCTGCAATTTGCTCTAACTTCAGGAATAGCGCTACGTCTAACCAAGTCAAGCGGGCAAAGGGCGAGAGGAAGCGTCCAGATGGGAGATCGAGGGACGCTACAACGTCTTGGGCTCCAACAGATTGAGGAGAGTCACTCTAATGAAACGAGTACGAATTTTCTTGGTGTCGGCAGTGCTCATCTTTGCCGTGACCGCCTTGGGACAGGGCACAAAAAGCGCCTCAGCCGCCATGGCGGCTCAGGCGCTAGAGTCGCACCCTCCACCAACCATAGCTTCAACTGTGGATCGTGAGATCAGCACCATCGAAAGGCAAATTGTGGAAGCTGCCGAAGCCATGCCGGAGGACAAGTTCAACTTCTCTCCTGAGAGCTTGAACATTCCAGGCGATGACTACAAGGGTGTGCGCACGTTTGCCTTGCAGGTCAAGCATGTCGCCGCTTCCAACTATGCCCTATGGTCGCCGCTTACCGGCGATAAGTTCCCGGAAGACTTCATGGGTGGGAACGGTCCCGGGGGCTTGAAGACCAAAGCCGAGATCCTGAAGTTCCTGAAGGATTCTTTTGCTCTGGGTCACAAAGCGGCAGCTACGTTGACGACTCAGAACATGTTGCAGACCGTGAACGGCGGCAAATCACCCCGCCTGCACTTGGCCACATTTGCCGTCGCCCACGGATTTGATCACTACGGACAGATGGTGGAGTATTTACGGATGAACGGAATTGTGCCGCCCGCCAGTCGGGGAAAGTCAGACTGATTGCCTGCCATAACCGTCGCCCGCATCCTTCTACTTGTCCGTCAATTCGGCTGATCTTGCTAGTTGCATGGCCCCACCCCGCCCACGGTTTACTTCAAGAGTCGGGCCAATGCGATACGCGCTTGTTCCGATTCCGATGTGTTCAACTCAGCAGATTGCCGCAGGTAACGTTCGGCAGACGCATGATCGCCAGCCGCCAGTCTGATTTCCCCGGCGTGCCGAAACAATTGAGCGTCTTGGATTCCAACTGCCAGCGCCGCAGTGATCTGATTCAGGGCTTCTTGGTTTCGGTTATTCAAACCTAGAGCCCAGGCGTAACAATCCGTAGTGAACACATCGTGCCGTCGGGCATACTCCCGCTGCGCCACCTCTAGCGCCTTGGCGGGCTGCTTCGCGTAGTCGGCATAGTAGAAGATCAATTCATGATTGGAATTGTCTGCTCGATTCGTTTCCAGTAGCGATTTCTGTTCAAATTCAGCGAAGGCTGTCTGCGCTTCTTCTCTGTGTCCAGCCCACTGCAGCGCACGCGCCAGGTCGAAGAGATTTTCGGCGTGCGGGGCTGCTTGATAGCGCTGCCTTAGCAACTCCACGGCCTCGTCATAGCGCTTCTGCTGGATTCTTACTTTTGCTAGATTTCCCAGCGCATAGTGATAGCCGGGAAACATAAGGAGCGCCTGTTGTGAAAGCTTTTCTGCTTCGTCAATCTTGCCGATTGACAGGTCCAGGTGAGCCATCTGAGTGACGATCCAGGCTGCGTCTTCAACCTCGCTGGGAGGTATCGACTGGTAAGCCATGTTCATCAAATCCATCGCGCCGTCAATATCGCCGAAAAGCTCCCTAAGGTAGGCTGCGCGGGTCAGGCCGGGCATGTTTCCAGGTTTGAGATCAAGCATCCACTGAGCCGCGGTTTCCGCTTCTTTGTAGTTCCCTAGCTCAACATTGGCGTCCGTCAGAAATCCGTACACCATGACGTCATCTGGTAGCTTCCGGTTGAGTTCCTTGGCAGCCTCCAACGCGGCTGCGAACTCGTGTTTTCCCAGCAGCAGCCAGACTCGAATCCTCTGACCATCGAAATTATCAGGGGAGATGGCAAAGGACTTCTGTAGCGCCTCTTCTCCCTCTCTATAAAAAGCAACATTGGAAGTTTCGCGCGCACGTCGAGAAAAAGCCAAAGCAAGTGAGTTATAGGCCTCGAAGTCATTGGGGTTTTTCTCGATTAACTTCTTTGCCTGCGCCATGCTTCGCTCAGCCGGAGAGAGTTTTTGGCCGGCGGAGGCGCTGGGAGTCTGAGCTAACCCGGCGGCCGTTGCCATAGCCAGCAATAGAAGACCTGCAATTCGCTTCATGATATTCCTCGCATATTCAGGGAAAAGTTTGTGGCCGCGGTTGCCCCGCAGCCACAAAGCAGATTTACTTAACCGGGCAAACACCGGTAGGTTGACCAGTACAACCCATTTGGCCGGGACCGGTGTGGTGACTGTCGCGACCGCTGTGAGCAGGCGTCACATACGGGAATGTATTGCCGTAACCGACTTCGTTGGTATTCACCCCATCGCCGATCGATGTGCCGAACTTTTTCGGGTCTGCCAGAATGCCAGCCACGGCACGAGCGGCAATGTCAACCACGTCGTCGATGGGGCGCCGACCTTGCGGGAAGCCGGCAAAGTCTCCCGCCAGGAAGCCGAGACGTTTCTGGTTCCCGACCGGAGTGGGAGGAATACCCGTATTCAGCCGCAGCAGATCAGCAATCGGTCCGGCATCTTTCGGACCGCACCCTGGACAAATCGGGGCCATATATTGGACCAAAGGGAGCAGGTCGGTGCGCGGCGCCGCGGCAACAGGAATGCCCAGTGAGCCGAACAGATGAGCCAGAAGCGGATCGAGAAAGAAGCTGGCAAACTGCTTGTCGTTTGCTGGTTCGTCCACGCTGAAACGGTCTTTGAATCCAGTGCCGATAATTAGCTCATTGATCAGCGGGTTGCCTTCGCGGTTGACTTGCCTCCACTCGCCTTGGCTATCCACGGCCGCGCTGAGACGCCGGATCGTAATGCGCCGACGCGAGGTCGCTCCATATGTTCCAATCACCGCATTCTTGTCGTTGGCGGCATGAAGTTTTCCATCTACGGTCAGCATAGTGATGGGCACTTCCAGCACAATGGAATTGACGTTGAAGCCGGCCACTGCGTCGGGAGCGTAATTGTGGGTGTCATCTGCATCCTCCGCGGCCGACATCACGCCTCCAACCCCCATGCGGAAGTTCAGCGAGTCAAAGGCGGCACCCAGGTCGATGTAGAAAGGATCATCGACCGTTCCCGCGAACACACGCACGCCGTCGTCTAACTCGTAAATTCCCTGTTTGAACAAGTCGTTGTAGTTCGGCATGGTGAGCGGGCCCACGTTGGAAGGCACTGCATAGAGAGTTTGTCCATTCGTCAGATCGGTAGAGTTGCCATCCTTCACCATCGTCACCTTGTACGTTTGACGGAGGCTTAGCCCGGCGGCGCCCGCGCCCGACAATGAAGTGATAGGCGGGATTCCGGCAATCCCACCGACGTAGCCGGTAAAGACACCAGGCTGCCTGATTTCCGTCTTAAAACGAAATTGAAACGTGATGTCCTCATGCCCACCCCGATCGTTATCGACCTTCATTTCATAAAGGACGTTGGGATCAAAGGGAAAGTAGTTGGGCCCATTCGATGGTTCAAGAAAACCGTCGACGTTCAGAATCATGGTGACTCGATCTGGATGGTCATAGCTGACGAACGCGTACCAATCGGTCACGTCCGCGCTATGGTCCAGGGCCGAGATGGGAGCTTCGCGGTGGCTGGATGCAATCAAATGGGTTGGCACCAGCACACACATCGCTGCAACAAAGGCCAGAAGTCGATTCAGTTGCTGCATAAGATTTTCCTCTTGTGTTGCGTTTGATTTGACGTCGCCCACGGTGACTGGCGCTGCTCGCCCCAGAAGATTGCGACGGGCGCCGTTCAAAGGATGTACGTCACTGGAGGCGCTCTTGGATGTTTCGGGCTTTTCGCTGTGCTTGGCCGTTCGAGTCGTCGCCGTAGTGGGGTATTGGAGATTGTGAAACGGAGAGCCCTGGGCTGATCTCAAATTTAAGGACGCGAACAGAGGAAGGGGCGCACTAGCGACGGCGGAAATAATAGGTAAAAGAAGCGCTCACAAAGGACTTTAGCGGAAACCCGGTGACGCGCTCGAATGGAGCGCCTTCTCCGGGAAGCGCCAGCGTCTCCAAAGTCTGGCCCCCGTATCCGTTGACTATGAACGCGTTGACTCCGATGTCGAAGCCTTTCGATTGGAAGGGTCGGATCATAGCGCCGTGAAATTCGCGGACTGGCACTGCGACAAAGCCATCACCCAGAGGCTTCCGCCCGACCTCTTCATATTGACCGCGGGCCAACAGGTGAAATGGAAGTTTGTCCAGCGTTGCGAGAATACCCCAAATCTGCCGCGGGGCCTCCGGTGTAGGCAGGCCGGTCAGGCGATCTCGTGCGTCCGCCCTCGAGAACAAACCTTGCACGAAGCCGTGGGGGAAATTCTGCCGGACCATAAACGTTAACGATTTTAGGATTCCGGGACCTTCGTCCTCCTGCAGCCCGGTATCGTTGGAAATGCGGGCCAGTTGTTGTGCTGTGGTGACGTGAGTCATGGTAAGACGAAGCTCGGTTTTCACCACGGTTTTGCTAGCCACCAACTGATAGGCGCGCGCCTCGGCAACGAGGGTGCCACCCGGAATTGCCGTGGTGCCGATGCGCGGGTCGTCAGTGTGAAAAGCCTGTCCGTAGCTCAGTGAAACCGAAGGCAAGATTGATGCCGATTCCGGCGGCAGAAAGGTCAACGTCCCCTTGGGCGAACTGACGGTAGCAGCTCGGTTGAAGGAGAAGGTCGGCCGGAATAAATCCTGATTGTCCATCGTGACTTGATCCAGCCGGTAGCCTGCGTTGTAGTGCAGGACATGGAAAACCGTTCCATCCGTTCCGACAAATGGGCTATAGAAATTGATCGTGAGGTTATTCGACGTATCCGGTATAAACGCACCCGCGGCATCGGCCTTATCCAGATTCAGCGCCCGCGGCGCTTCCCGCCGGACGTCAACGCCGGCCAGGAGTGAGACGGCCTTGCTGAAACGGTCCGTATAAAGTATGTCCCCAGAGTTCGCGTTCCGATGTTCACTCTGCCGAACTAGTCCGTCGCCGAAGTTTGGCCGCACGTCCAGGGTGTAATAACGGTAGAACCCAGAAAACTGAAATTGACGGTGGTCGGTCAAATGCCACACATCATTGAAGATCAGGGCTCCGTTGGACGTCTCTTCGTGCTGGCGGGCGTCGATCGTGTCGTTGGGAACTGGAGTGTTAATCGGTATCAGCCCCGGCTGGAAAGCACTGCCGTAATAGCCGATGCCGTAAACCGTCAATTCATGTCTGCCGAAGACCAACACCTTCGAGATGTTGCCCTTGTATTGCCTCCGATGCTCCAGTCGATCGAGGTAGCCGTTGCCAAGGGAGATTTCGGCCCCCATCCAGGTCCGGTTAGACGGATTGGCCGGGCTCCAACCGGCAACCAGATTGAGGTCACGATAGTCGCCGGTGAGGCGGATCATCGGATCAATGCGATCACGGAGACCAAAGGTAATGGAGGAGTTCACTGAATTATTGCCTTCACGCACGTTAAATGCGGCGCCATCGGTTTGCACGCTTTCGATCGCGACCGGGATAATGACGTTCGGGTCGGCATAGCCGTTGCCGTGTGCGTTGGCGGGCAAATTATTTGGGAAAAGATATCCGCCGACCTGGAAAAACATCGCGATTGGCTCGCCGTGATCTCCGGCCACTCCAGGGACGAAATATTGCGGTGGCTTCACACCGCCCGCAGGAGAGTCGACAGGCATACCGGGAATCGAGACTGGCATCCCCGGGCGCCCCGGGTTCGCGTCTAGAGTCTCATCGCGAATCATGACCCGCTGTGCTGGATCTGGCTCAAAAACACCCACGTCCGAGACCGCGGCGGTGACGGTAACGGATTCATGCGACGATGCAAGACTGGTGAAACGCAGATTTTCGGCCTGCTGACCATTCGCTTGCACTGCCACCGTCTGCGTTCGAACCGCAAAGCCGGGCGACTCCGCGGTTACGCGATATTCTCCGCCATCTAGGCCATTAAAGGAGAATCGCCCTTGTGCGTCAGTTTTGGTCTCCCGCCGCGTAGAGTCCGCGCGCCGTAACAGACGAATAGTTGCCTCCGGGATCAACTGGCCCTCAGGGTCGGTCAAATTGCCCGTGAGGTCTGTCGCCGCTGCGGTCCGGGCACCGAAACAGCAAACCCAAAGCAGCAAGGCGGAGCAAAGGCAATACGCAGACAGAAATCGAATTATGAGGTTGGGTCGCAACATCTCCCCTCTCCCCAGGAGGCCTGGGGCATCCCTACAGACGGAATACGTGGAGCGGGAAGGAACGGATTTGTGGGCCAGTCCCTAAAAGTAGATGGGCCCTATCCTCAGTATGCGTGACCAGCAACTGCAGTATGCGTGACCGCAACTGCTGAGCGCTTGATGTACCCAAACGGGGTCAAGATAGGTACTGATAAATGCTTCCGTGTACTTTTACTTCCGGATCGCAGGCGCGTGATGCAGCCCTGACTTGGCTAATGGCCGATGCGGTGGATTGAGACAGACTCGGCGATCGGATGTTCTCTCCACTGCCTCATGATTAGTCCGCCAAATAATGGTTGCTGAACAATCAGTGTGGCCGAAGCAGTGCGGAAAACGGACAGACTGGTAGGCTGGGTCAGAAAGTATGGGCTGTCGGTTTGACTTGATTGTTCGCGGGATCGGCGCTATAGAGTAGTGGGCGATTTCGTTGCCGTTAGGATGCCACCCCGAGGGCAAAATGGATCTCCTTCCGCAGCAATTAAAGGTCTTAGTTGCCGACGACTCACCGCTCTATCGGAAACTTGTCGAACAAGCTCTCTTGCCCGAACAATACAGCGTGATGTTCGCGAAAAACGGCCGCGAAGCGATCGATCTTTTCGGCGCGCATCAGCCTCCGTTGCTCATTACGGATTGGATGATGCCCGACATCACGGGAATTGAGCTTTGTGAGCGCATCCGCCAGGATTCTCGAACCTCTTACACTTACATCATCCTACTGACCGGAATGACGGAGATGGACAAAGTTGTAAGCGGCTTGGCCGCTGGAGCCGATGATTATCTGACCAAGCCTTTCCATGCCGAGGAACTGCAGGCCCGTTTGGGAGTGGGGCGTCGGGTTGTAGACCTACACCGACAGCTCGAAGCTAAGAATCGTCTCTTGGAGGAGCTAGCGCTCACTGATGCACTAACCGGTTTGCCAAACCGTCGCGCGGTTGAAGCGTGGGCGGAGCGACAACTAGCGGGGGCCGCCAGACACGGCTTTTCCTTTTGGGTCGTAATGGCCGACCTAGATCACTTTAAGAGCGTAAATGACACCTGTGGGCACGAAGCAGGTGACGCGGTCCTGAAGCGATTTGCTCAAATCCTGAAGACCAATACCCGAAGTTCCAACATCTGTTCTCGTTTGGGAGGTGAGGAGTTTCTCCTGGTTCTGACCCATGCCGAAAAGGCGAATGTCGAGGCTGCAATCAACCGGATTCGCGAACAGCTTGAGGCGCAGGCATTCGGGTTTGGTGATGCGAGTCTGCGGGTCACTGCTAGTTTCGGCGTTTCGGGCTTTCAGGCAGGATCGCCGCCCGATTTTCCCGTTTTAGTTAACCAAGCTGACGTAGCGCTGTATTCGGCAAAACACCGTGGGCGCAACCGCATCGAATTTGCTGTCGCTTGAGGGTGGTAGTGGCTCACCCCTCGTACATGGACAGAGTTGTAACCGGCTTGGCCGGTGGAGCCGATTCTGCCGGGGTCTAGACCTGATTAACCATAACGGACTGGATAAACAATCGTAGCTGCTGGCGCACCTCTTCGGTCATTTCCGTGAACTTAATTGAGATGCCGAAACCAGGGCGCCGACTGGCTACAATCCCACGCATGGCCAGCTTGGTGTTGTTTGCCCAAACCATAATCTTTACCTGCCCCTGATCTGGGGGCAGGGTGCGCATTTCCAAAAAACATCCGCCTTCGCTGATGTCTCGCACATCCACCCGCACGAGGGCTTCGAACCTTGCATATAAAGCTCAGCGCCCAATTTGCACGGCACACGCCGGTGCTGCCTGCGTTCCTTGGCTTTAGCAGCATACGTATCGGCCGTTGCCGGGGGTAAAGTTGCGGCATCCCAAATGCACTTCGCAGGGTCAATGATCTGCACACCCATTTCACCCGCTCTGTTCGTACGCGCGTCGCCCATCCAGCTCACTTGGAAGCGAGCTTTATTGTTCCTGTAGCTCAGGGAGATGATTTCACCCGGCGTAAATTCACGTTCAATGCCTTCTAAGCGAGCTCCGTGGCGACTGATGTCCCGCGTCGTAACCATCTGCAGCAGTGCGCGTCCTCTGGCATCAGTCCCTGCAACTCGGACTTGCAGTCTGACCTGTATCCGGGGCTCTCGGCGTTCGCCCATGTCCCCCTCTCCCCGGGCAACCACCACTGGGCTGTGAATTATGGCGCAACCATCGGTATTCAATAACTCACGGGCATGGATTCGCCGCTCTCGCTCGCGCTAATTGCATATCGTGGATTTTGGTCGCTTTCCGGCTCGGGTACGGTCGGGATTCGGCGACACTCGCCTGTGTCTTTCAGGCGCTCCAGTCCGCTGGCGGATTTTCGACGCCCCAAAGATTGCCTGGGCTGTCGAACTCCACTCCCAAAAACCATGAAAAATTCTCAAGAAGCGGGATGGCAAGCACAACCCGGCCCCTTTTTGTGGCGCCATTCGAGCCCAGTTCTACCGTCACTGGAGTTTGATTGTTCAGCAGTTGTGGCACGATGATGCCGCAGCCATGAGCGTTGACGATCGCAGTTTTGCATTCCTTACGAAAAAAATATGCAGGATCGAGGCTGGTGAGGATGACAGGGATTTGGAGCGCCAGACGTGTGCTACGTCGGGCACCGAGCTCGCGCTTCGACAAGTCAGCCCCTCCGAGTCAGCATGGACTAGCGAATTGGTTTTTCGAGGGCATGCAGCGTCGATTCGGTGGACTTGCTTCCTCGTTTTGTCTTTGAATTGCCGATTGAGTTCAACATTGCTCTAGCACCCACATCCCCGGGGACTGCTGTAGTCTCCAGTGCGGCTTTCGCCGTGTCCGCATCGAGCATTCTCAGAGCCGGGGCACGATAGGGTTTCCTTGGGGCTTCAGGTTTATCAGGCATAAATTGAGTTGCTACGCCGCTCTATAGTCGTTTCTGGCCGGTGCACTTCCAAGAAGCATCCGTTCCTCCGTTTTCGGACCATGCGGGATTTCAAATACGAAGGACCTCGGCGAATTGTCGCGTTACAAAGAGATTTTGGGTTGAAAATAAGATCGAGGTCGGTTTCCCGACGAGACTGGCCACGACTGCCAAAAAACAAACCTGTGAACACCGCGTAAGACTTTCTTTTCTGGCTCTTACGGACGAGATCCCATGCGAGGAGAAACCGGTCGAATAAGTTATTTCCCACAGGAAGAGATCGCGTAACGTTGCTGATCGGAGTACCCGCTACCTATGTCCGAAGGCATAACTGTCCGCCGGAAATCGCCGTGAGCGGAAAACCTTAACCGCCTAGTCTGGGCGGCGGGACTTGCTTTCACGACATTTGGAGTGCGAATGGGAGTGAGGGTGAGTGCGGAGCACTTGCTCGAACCGCTGGTCAGTCATCTGCCTGCGGGGTGGAAGCCAGAAAGTTCGAGGACAGTCGAGCGGCTGTATTCCGTTATAAGAGGCAGCGTCAGTCCGCGACCTTCGGTGCGACCCTTCAGTTTCTTGTATGCCGACGCGCAACAACTAGCTCGAACTTTGCACACCGAAGATTTGTATGATGCGCTAGAGGCGGACATCGATTTCTACCTTGCACAAGCGGCGCGGCAAAGATTGTTCGTGCATGCCGGGGTTGTAGCTTGGAAAGGCCAAGCCATCGTGATTCCAGGACGAAGCCGGAGCGGTAAGACCACTCTGGTGAAGGCCTTTTTACAGGCAGGCGCTAGTTACTACTCAGACGAATACGCAGTGTTCGATGGACGCGGTAGGGTCTATCCCTTTCCTCGACCGCTCTCCATTCGAGGAGACAATCAAACCAGCCGGCTTAGACCCGAGACCTTCGGTTCGCAAACGGGCACCGAACCGCTTCCGGTTGCCCTGATCGCCTTGACTCGCTACAAGGCCGGCGCGCAGTGGAAACCGAAAGTGTTGTCCCCGGGAAGGGGAACGCTCGGTCTCCTGGCCAACACCTTGGCGGCACGAAAACAGCCAGCACGAGCGTTGGCCATGCTGGGAAGGGTGGCGCACGACGCTCCGGTCCTTGCAAGCACTCGGGGCGAAGCATCGGAAACCGTCGCGTTTATCTTGCAGGTTATCGGTAGTTAAGATTCAACTTCTTTCGCGACTAGCGATCCATCCGTTTGTCAGTAGGAGGGAATCCAAAGTGAGAACGACACCTGACAAGTCTGTTTTTGTGCCAAAGCGTAAGGACACTATCGTTCGACAACTATGCGATGAGTTACTGGTGTATGACAAAGCAACAAACAAGGCACACTGTCTTAACGAAAGTGCCGCGGAAGTTTGGAACCTGTGCGACGGAAAAAGAACTGTCGCAGAGATCGTTCCCCTACTGAAGAAAAAGGCGAAGGCGCCGACTGACGAACAGTTGTTATGGATGGCCTTGCTAAGGCTTGAAAAAGCCGGGTTGCTGCAGAACAATCTTCCCCTGTCTGGTCCCGTGTGTACTCTATCCCGTCGTGAAGCTTCACGAAGAGTCGGAGCGACGGCAGCTGCGTTGGCGGTTCCCGTCATAGCCTCCATACTGGTGCCAAAGGCGGAGGCGGCGGTGTCCTGTTCGACATTAGGAGGAGTGTGTAACCCAAGACCCTGTTGCGCGGGGATGTTACTCACCTGCGTCGCGCATAGGTGTGTCTAGACAGTCTCGGGGAGGAGCTGAATGCCTGAAATTGAGTCACCAGGTCATGCAGTTGCGGCTGCTCTGGCTGAATCTTGGCTCAAGTCCCCGCCGAAATCAAAAATGGCAGCCCGAGATTTAGCCGCAATAGTGCCATTGCTTCTAAAATCTGGTGCAGGGGCTTTGGGCTGGTGGCGATTTCGGAACTCTGACGAGCAACTTTTACCGGCTGTCCGTTCTTTGCGTGAAACCTACCTGCAGTACGCCATTCACTCGGCTGGGCACGAGCGCCAGGTCGTTGCCACCTTCCGCGTGCTGAGGTCGGTTGGGGTCGAGCCAATCCTAATCAAGGGATGGGCAATTGCCCGAGCCTACCCAGAGACAGGGCTTCGTCCTTCTGGGGATATCGACCTGTATGTGTCGCCAGAGCGGCAGGCAAAGGCTCAAGCCGTCCTAAACGCTGCGAGTCGCCAGCAATATTGGGTGGATCTCGAGCACGATGAGATCAACCGATTCAGCGAATTTGACTTTGCCGAGTTGTCCGGTCGTTCCGAGTTAGTGAACCTCAATGGCACCGAGATACGGGTGATGGGTGCCGAGGATCACTTGCGTATTCTGTGTTTGCATTTGCTCAAGCACGGGGCATGGCGGCCCCTTTGGCTTTGCGACGTAGCGGCCGCCTTAGAATCCCGACACCCAAACTTTGATTGGGACCGGTGCTTCGGAAGAAACAAGCGTCGGGCGGATTGGATTGCTTGCGCCATTGGGCTGGCAAACCGGCTTCTCGGGGCAGAGCTAAGAGATGTGCCCGTAGAGTACAGAGCGAACAGTCTGCCGCGATGGCTTATCTCAAGCGTCCTGAAGCAGTGGAGCACCCCTTATCCGCCGAACCTGCCTTCGTTCGTCTCTCAATTGAAGGGCAACTGGTGGAGAGCTGAAATCCTAACTGCAGTTCGCCAGAGGTGGCCGAACCCGATCCAGGCGACGGTGGATGGCGACGGTTCGTTTGACAATACGACGCGGCTGCCATTCCAGCTACGAGACTGCATTGCGCGCGCCGTTAAGTTATGCCTTCCATTACACTCATCCGCGCGCGATTGATTCGGTGATCCCTAAGAGTCTCCCACAGGAAAATACGGAGATCATTTTCTGATGCGTTCGCAAGATCCGCGCGGTAGGTGGTAGCCGACCGCTGCAACGTCGCAGTGGAAACAGCTCCAACGGCCCGGTTGGATTGTCAGGATTGCAGAGTGTCTACCCAAGGCGCAATTTTCGGAGCATATTGCCCAGGCACAAAGATGTTACGACTGTAACTGTTTGTCATGTGACCTGTGTCATACACCATCCCGGGAATGAACGCACCCTTCTTACTAGACAAGCAAAGGCGAACATCGCTCAATGCGAGGTTACCTCAATCTCTGCGCCCCAATCAATCGGCAAGATGCTTCTTGTGGTTCTGTCAACTTGATTTGGCCCCTTTCGATGGTCTCATTTGGCCCCACCCCAACCTTAGTTATTAGGTACAGTTGTTAGGTTCGTAGAGATACCAGCAGCAGTCGGGGCTGTGGGAAAAGTGGAATCCCGCGGGTTGTGCGGGATTCCAAGGGCGGTGGGAAGAGAGGAAAACCTGCCTTTGGTTTTCCTCTCTTTCCACGGACCGGCTTTTTCCACAGCCCGTCGGCCGCCGCGTTTTTGTTTTTCCCGGATCGAACCTGGGTTGCGCGATACCACCGTGGCGTAAGTCAGTTCTTGCCGCCTTTCTTCTTCTCCAGGGTTCTACGGAAACGATAGGATTCGGTTCCGGTCTCGATGATGTGGGCTTGATCGGTCAGCCGGTCGAGCATCGCTTTGCAGAGGCGCGCGTTGGGGAACATCGTGGTCCACTCTGAGAAGGGCAGATTCGTGGTGACGATCACGGCCGCTCTTTCCGCTCTTCCAGCAATGATCTGAAACAACATCTCAGCGGCGGTCTCTGGCATCGCAACATACGCCATCTCATCGATGACGATCAGCTCGTATCGTGTCCACCGCCGCGTAACCCGATTGAGTTCACTGTTGTTCTTGGCTTCCGTCAGTTCGTTCACCATCTCGGCCGCGGTGGTGAAACGCACCCGCTTCCGTTGCCGGCAAGCCTCCACCGCCAGTCCCGTCGCCAAGTGGGTTTTGCCGGTTCCGGCTTCCCCAAGAAAAATGATCGGCTCACTGCGCTGCATATATCCACCTTCAGCCAAGTGCCGCACCACAGCGGCCGGGATGTGCGGAGCATCACCGAACGCGAACTCTTCCAGCGTCTTCACTTTCGGAAAGTGCGCATCCTTGATGCGTCGCGCCACCGTATTGCGTTCTCGCTCTTCCACCTCCATCCCCAACAACACTTCCAGATAACGGAGATGGCTCTGCTTCTCTTTGATGGCCTGGTCCGCCACCGTTGCGAACTGTCCCGCCATCGTGACCAGTTGGAGTCGTTTGGCATACTGCCGGATCGTGGCTTGCTGCACGGGAACCGTGGCCGCGCTCATTGAATCACCCCGCTCGCCGGATAGTTCTCCAGCAACTGGTCATAGTTTTTTGTGGTGGGTTGCGGTCGATCGTAAGATCGCAAGGCCCCGATCTCGACCGTTTCGCTCGGCTCGCGCTTCCCGCTTCGTTCTGCACTCAACAGCAGACGCAGGGCCTCGACGTCAAAACAACTCAGATCCAGAGCCTTCTCCAGCGCTTCCTTCAGCGCTGCATAGCCATACTGACGGCCTAGCAGCAGCGCCTCGATCATGGCTCGGGTTCCACCTTGTTTTCCTCGGCGTTGCTTCAGCATCTCCCAAAAACGATCGAAGCTCGCCGGCCAGCGTCCCTGCGCCCGCCACTGTTCCAGCGGAGTCGAACTGGCGAAAGCCCCGGGCTTCTTCGTCAGCGCGTCCAGGTAGTGCTCCAGGTTCAGTACCTTCTGTTGTCGGTCGAAACAGCGTTCGTGTCTGGCCACGCACTGTCCCTGGTGCCAGATCTCTACATACGCCGAGTGCACCTTGGCTTGCACTTCCACCCCCACCGGAACAGGAACCGAATAGAAGTTGGTCAGCACCTTTACACATCCGCTACCGTTCACATGCGGAAAATGAACTGCCGCCAGATCAAAACCTTCCTCCGCCAGGGCACGCAGGTGTTCTCGCTCCACCCTCATCCCGGCGCCCACCGTCTGACTCCGCTCGCCGATCCTTCGCTCCTCGTCCCGCCTGGATTCTTCCCGCAAGTGGAGGTTCAGGGCCTCCCAGTTGGCCACCTCGGGCACCGGCACCATGTGATTCCGGCGAAAATATCCTCCTTCTTCTTCCACTCCGCCCTTCTCGTGCCCTTCGCCCGGAGTGCAGAACTCCGACTGGAAGCCCCAATGCGATCGGAAGGCGATGAATCGCGTCGTCTCTTCTCGCTGGTGGCCGCGCAGTATCTTCTTTACTGCACTCTTGAGATTGTCATACCGACAAAGTCCGAACACTCCCCCGAAATAGGCAAAGGCTCGCTCGTGCGCCTCCAAAAACGCCTGCTGACTAGCGTGCGGGAAGGCGCAATGGTACGCTCCTCCACTGGCCATGCTGCGCATGCAAAATACGTAGGCCTTTTCTCGCTCTCCCCCGATATCGGCGTAAGCTTCGTACCAGTCCACCTGCGCTTCTTGTCCCCAAACGTAGGACTGCGGAATGAATGTCTCGCGCTTAATCAGTTTCAGTTCAATCTTCCGCTCGCGAACATAACGACGAATCGAGCTCTCGGCCACTCCGACTTCCGGAAGTTCCTTCCGAATCCGCGACCAGATCCGGTGCGCTGTGTGTCGTTGCTTTCGTGGCGCGTTCTCGTCGCCCTGCAGAATGGCTTCGATGAAGGCCTTCACCGGTTCTATCCTTGGCTTACCCCGCGTGTTGATCTTTCGCTCTCGTGGGACCGCATCGCCCAACGCTTCCCGCACCATGCGCCGGTGGATCCCAAGCTTCCTGGCCACTCCTTTGATCGTCCCCACCCCATGGTCGTACTCCCGTCGAATCTGTTCGAATAGTTCCACTTTGGCTCTCCTGTCCAATCGGGTCTCCTTACCGGCTCGTATGCCCGGAACGAGATCCACGCTATATGGGTTTATCTTCAGGGGGCCAATTTAGATGATCGTTGGGGGGCCAAATTAGAGTATCGAAATCACCGAATGGCAGAGCGCACGATTGGCGATGGTTCTTGCCCTCAACACCACCATGCGTGGGTGTGAAATCAAGGCGCTTAGGTGGTATGACGTGGATTTCCTGGCTGGCACGGTCACGGTTCGGAGGAGCAAGACCGAGGCAGGGCAGCGCGTGATTCCGCTCAATGAGGACGCCTTAAGCGCGATCCGGGAGCTATATCGTAGGGCTTCTGCGATAGGGGGTACGCAGCCGGATCACTACGTCTTCCCCGCGTGTGAGAATGGCCGCTTCGATCCTACGAGCCCACAGAAGAGTTGGCGTTCGGCATGGAGGAGTCTGCGGAAGGCCGCTGGAATCGGTGCGGTGCGTTGCGTTGCGCTTCCACGACCTCCGGCACCACGCAATTACGGAGTTAGCTGAATCTCAAGCTAGCGATGCGACCATCTTGGCAATTGCCGGTCACGTCTCACGGCAGATGTTGGACTCCCACGTTCGTCTTGATCTCAAGCGCAAGGCATTGGACGGGCTAGCGACTCGCAAGGGCAATTCGGAGGACAGACCAACCGGTTACGACACAAAGTACGACACAATACCGCTCTCGGGCGAGAGCGACCACGACCCAAGCTACAGAAAAGATTGGTCGGGGCGAGAGGATTTGAACCTCCGACCCCCTGGTCCCGAAGATTGGCCGCACCAAGAATCAGTGACTTAGACGGAGCGCTACGAATTACGACGGAGTGCGACAAACGCCTTGTCCAACTGGGCTATGCAGCGGGCCAGCGACACTCCGTCGCACTCGGTAGGGTTTGGTGGTGGGCACAAAACTGGGCACAAATTCCGAAGGGTTTGTCCTCGGGAATTGTCCAGGGGTAAGCCACCCGGGGGCGCATATGGATGCACCTGCCCGTGCCCAATTCAGAAAAAATAAAAAATGGATGGGATTGCGGGAGTAACGGGTCATAGAGTGTTCATCCCATCTGTTTACGACACCTATACTAGGATAGGAGGTCTACAATGGCGGCGAACCCAGTTGTTCCCACCCCAGAGTTGCAAATCAATACAGAGCAGAGAGCCGACGAAACCGTAGTCCACGGGTCGGGCAGGATCACATCGTCAACCGCTGATTTGTTGCAGAAAGCAATCCGCGGGCTCATTCCGGGAACCAAGCGCATAGTGTTGGACCTGGCGGAGGTCAGCTACATCGACAGTTCTGGCCTCGGTGCGCTGGTCAGCGTCTATTTAGCCGCGAGCAGAGCACAGTGTGTTTTGGAGCTGGCGAATCTGCAGCCACGGATTAGAGATCTGTTCGAACTGAGCAGGCTACAGGCGGTCTTCGAGAGTCACCGATGATAATCGGAGCTTGACTCCTGGTTAACCGGTTCTAGCATCCGAAACGCCCGCTCGACGGCTGCCTTGGGGGGATGCTCTCCGGGGTCGTAGTTGGTGTAATCGCTTGTGGCTGCTGAAAAACCCCCTCTTTTGAAAAAAACTGTCCCGGCCAATAGGTCCACAAAATCGAGAACGTCGTTTATAGGGCATCCTAGCGCGATGAAATTTCTGCGAATTTCGAGAGCGTGAGTTTTTCAACATCAGCCACGCCTGTTAACACCAACAACGACATCTTCCACCGTTTGCGCTAAGGTTTGGCTCCCCCCAGTATTGTAGACTGCCCTGTGCGTCGCTCTCTGCTCGTTCTCAACCTGAACCGGCAACTCGTGATCACTGCTGTACTTTGCTGTTCCTTTCTCTACGCACAAGACGCTGGAAAAGTTGAGAAGAGCGCCGACCAGAAGGCTGTTGGATCACAGACCAAATGCCATGGCCCGATAGAAATTCTCAGTGACACCAAGGGTGTCAACTTCGGGCATTACAAAGATCAGATTTTGAACAAAGTTCGCGAGCATTGGTACAAAGTGATTCCTGATGAGGCTCGTCCACCAGTTTCGAAGAAGGGGGTAGTCGGGTTAGAGTTTGCCATCGAGAAGGACGGCCAAGTGAAAGAATCAAGAATAGTGAACAGTTCGGAAGATGCCTCGCTGGATCATGCAGCATGGACTGGATTCACGTCGTCGGTCCCTTTCCCACGTTTACCGTCAAAATTCAAAGGGGAGTACTTAGCCGTCCGTATTTGCTTCTTCTATAACCCTGATATGTCCGTGATTTCGGCTAAGCCAACACCGTGATCTGAATCGTGACAGCCAAGACTTCACCTTACGGGCCGTCCTGTTGGATGATGACAATACCGTTAGGTAGACCCTTGGGAAGGTGCGAACAAACGGCGCAAGCCTGCGCTAACGCCTGTGGATGTTGAAAAACGCCGTCAAGCGAATCTCTTTCAGTTGGGAGTTTCGCCACTTTCTTCGCTCACCTCAGTTAAGTGGTAGCTTCCCCAATGGGTGTTGTCGGTTGACTGAGGAAGCGCACCAGTGGCTTGACGCTCTGGGCCGCCGCGGCAAGGAAGAACTGCTCCCGAACGAACTTCATCCTACGTAAGCGCAAGCGACGCAGTCCGATCACATTCTTGAGTTCCGCAAACATCGCCTCCACCTTTTTCCGTTCCCGCTGCCGACTGACAGCATCGGGAATCGCTCCCATCCGCTCCGCTCGGCGGATCGGGGGTCG
>Ga0137403_10001949_pt1 | contig 25744 bp, 24 predicted proteins | sample CZOMad2_1_16fung_FD_122057 | JGI IMG/M metagenome (GOLD analysis project Ga0137403, IMG submission 122057) | Vadose zone soil fungal communities from Angelo Coast Range Reserve, California, USA - CZOMad2_1_16fungal (Hybrid Assembly) | ecosystem: Environmental > Terrestrial > Soil > Vadose zone... | reverse complement strand
TCCTCGGTGCCCGGCGGAATCGTCACGTCGAGCGTCTTGCCGTCCGTCAGCATCAGCCGCTTCTTGGCGCCCACGGCAGCCTCGATGAAGTCGACCTCGGCCACGTAGGTGACGTCGGCGCCGCGCAAATGCATCGGCCGCTCCGGCCGGCGCTGGCGGAACAGGTTGGCGAAGAGATCGTCGATGGCGGAATCTTCGTCGAGGCCGAAATCCTGATATTTGGCGCCCTCGCGGCCTTCGGCATAGCGCCGGTAGAAGGGACGGTCGGGGCGCTCGGCGCCGGAGGCGTCGATCTCGCCGCGGTCGTAGCGCGCCCGCTTGGCCGGATCCGACAGCAAATCATAGGCCCCCGAGAGTTCCTTGAACTGCTGCTCGACTCGCTTGTTGCCGGGGTTCAGGTCAGGATGCAGCTTCTTGGCCAGGGCGCGATAGGCCTTCTTGATGTCGTCGGCGCTGGCCGACGGCTGCACGCCGAGGATTTCGTAGGGTGTAGGCATGACGGGTCGCCGCTGCCGGCGGCTTGCTCCCTGCTTACTCAACTCTCGATGCGCCGAGTGCCGTCGGGCTCGCGGCAGATCGTATCATGAGCCGATTGCGTCTTCCCGTCGATGACGACCGAGGCGACGTATTCGCGACAAGGTTCCTGTGCGCCGTCGTCGGTGCGAGTCGGCACCGTCGAGCCGCTGTGGCCGGAAATCGGGCTTCTCCAGACCGAGGCGCCGCTGTCCGGATTGCTCTCCAGCGCCGTCTGCGCAGTGAGAACAATTTTCATCCGCATGTGTTCATCCTTTCGTAGCCCGATCGAGGCGCCCGTTTGGGCCCAAGGAACGCCACCGCGGCCACGGCGGGAACCGTTGCGCCGGGCAAGGTTGCCGGTGCAAATAGGCGAGTCGCTCGCTCAATTCAAGTCGGCGATTCAAGGCAGGATCGGGACCAGCACGGCAGGAATATGACGAGGATGACCAACGAGCAACGCGATCCCTTCGAACAGTTCGACGAGTGGTTCAAGGCTGCGGCCGACAAGGAGCCGATCGAGCCGAACGCTATGGCGCTGGCCACCGTCGGGGCGGATGGTATGCCCTCGCTGCGGATGGTGCTGCTCAAGGGCGTGGATGACCGCGGGTTCGTCTTCTACACCAACTACGAGGGCCGCAAGGGCCGACAGCTGTTGGCCCATCCGCAGGCGGCGCTCTGCTTTCACTGGAAAACCTCGAAGCGCCAGGTGCGCGTCGAAGGAGCGGTGGAGCAGGTGACCCCGGAAGAGGCCGACGCCTATTTCGCGACGCGGGCGCGCACCAGCCAGATCGGCGCCTGGGCTTCGCAGCAGTCGCGTCCGCTGACCGCCCGCTTCGAGCTCGAGAAGCGGGTCGCGCAGTTCACCGCCAAGTTCGGCATCGGCGCCGTGCCGCGGCCACCCCATTGGTCGGGGTTCCGCGTGCTCCCGCGGCTGATCGAGTTCTGGGAGGATCGGCCATTCCGGTTGCATGACCGCCTAGTCTATCATCGCGCGGGCGACGGCTGGTCGACAGAACGGCTATATCCGTGAGAAACGAGCGATGATGACGTCACCGGACCATGTCGCGACCGCGGCGCCCGACCTGACGAGGAACGCCGCTGGCCAGCTGATGCGCTGGGCGACCTATGCGTCGGTCGCAACCGCGCTCGTACTCATTGCTGCCAAGGTGGGCGCCTACGTCCTGACCGATTCCGTCAGCCTGTTGTCCACCCTGCTCGACTCGCTGCTCGATGCGGCGGCATCGCTGATCAACCTTCTGGCCGTCCGCCATGCGCTGACCCCGGCCGACCGCGAGCACCGGTTCGGCCATGGCAAGGCCGAGCCGCTGGCGGCCCTCGGCCAGTCGACATTCATCGCCGGTTCGGCCGTCTTCCTGGTCGTGCAGGCGGCCAACCGCCTGGTGTCGCCCCACCCGGTGACGAACACCGGCGTCGGCCTGGGCGTGATGGCCTTTTCGATCGCGGCGACCCTGGTGCTGGTGCTGTTCCAGCGCTTCGTGATCCGGCGCACCGGCTCGCTCGCCATCAAGGCCGATTCGCTGCACTACGCCAGCGATCTCGTCGTCAATGCGAGCGTCGTCCTGGCGCTCATTCTGGTCGCGGTCTATGGCTGGCAGCGCGTCGATCCCGTGTTCGGCGCCGGCATCGCCCTCTACATCATCTACACCGCGTGGCAGATCGCGCACAGCGCGCTCGACATGCTGATGGATCGCGAACTTCCGGACGAGGAGCGCAAGCGCATCCGGGCGATCGCAACCGCCAACCCGGGCGTGCGCGCCGTCCACGACCTGCGGACGCGCGCTGCGGGGCAGACGGTGTTCGTGCAGCTGCATCTCGAGGTCGACGGCAAGCTGACCCTGGCAGAGGCGCACACGATCGCCGATGCGGTCGAAGCCGAGATCTGCGCCGCCTATCCCGGCGCCGAAGTCATCATCCACGAAGACCCGGACGGCATCGTCGAGCCGCGGCCGGTGTATCGCTGATCGGCAGGGACGGAGGGCCATTGACCCAGATCAATGCGTCAGGGGGCCCTCATGCGTTTCAATGAAGCGTTCGCACGAGAGGCCTCGTCGGGCGCTCCGAAAGGAGGCTTCGGATGACCATCAAGATGATTCTTGCGCTGGCGGATGGCGGCGGCGGCACGGCGGCGACGCTGCGGGCAGCGGTGGCCGTGGCGCGCCGGTTCTCGGCCAACCTCGACGTGCTGCATGTGCGGGCAGACGTCGAGACCATGGTCCCGGTGATCGGCGAGGGCATGTCCGGCGCCATGGTCGAGCAGATGATGAGCGCCATGGCGCAGACCGTGGAGACGCGGGCCGCCAAGGCCAAGGCCGCCTATCAGGAGGTCTGCGCCGGGGCCGGTCCGCAGGCGGTCTGGCGCGAGAGCACTGGGCGCGAGACCGACATCGTCGCCAACGCCGGGCGACTCGTCGATCTCATCGTCGTCGGCAAGCCCGATGCGGAGACCGAAACGCCGCTCGCCGCCACCCTCGACGCCGCCCTCTTCGACACCGGGCGGCCGGTTCTCGTCGCCCCGGCGGCGCCGACGGTCGGCAACCGCGTCGTCGTCGCCTGGAACGGCAGCGCGCAGGCGGCCCGCGTCGTCGCGGCGGCATTGCCGTTCCTGCGGGCGGCCGAGCAGGTCACGGTGGTCACCGTCGGCGAGATCGGGCGCAGCGCGTCGGCCGCCGATCTGATTGGGTATCTCGGCCAGCACGGCGTTCGGGCCGTCCATGAGGCCTTGACCGCCGAGCACGCCACGACCGGCGCGACGCTCTTGAGCTACGCCGGCCGCACCCAGGCGGACCTGCTGGTGATGGGCGCCTATGGCCACAGCCGCCTGCGCGAGATGATCCTGGGCGGCGCGACGCGCGACCTGCTGACGACGACGACGGTGCCGCTGCTGATGGCGCACTGATCGGCGGCGACGCCGACGATCGTGTCGGCGTCCAGGGGTGGAAGTCGCGCCGGGTTCGGCTACACTGGCGGCCATGTCCGACCACAGCAAGACCGTGATCCTCACCGGCGCCAGCCGCGGGATCGGCCACGCCACCGTGCAGCGATTCAGCGACGAGGGCTGGCGCATCATCACCTGCAGCCGCGAGGACGTGCCGGCCGAGTGCAAGCGCGATCCGAACTGGACCCACCACGTCGTCGCCGACTTGGCGGAGCCCGATAGCCTCGATCGCTTTGTCGCCGAAACCGACCGCTTGCTGGCGGGCGGACCGCTCCATGCCCTCGTGAACAACGCCGCCGTCTCGCCGAAGACGCCATTCAAGGAGCGGCTCGGCTGCCTGAATGGCGACGTGCAGGCCTGGCGCGACGTCTTCGAGCTCAATCTGTTTGCACCGCTCCAACTCGCGCGCGGCTTCGCCCATGCGCTGCATCGCGGGCGCGGCGCGATCGTCAACATCACCTCGATCGCCGGCCACTCCATTCATCCGTTTGCCGGCTCGGCCTACAGCATCTCCAAGGCGGCGCTCTCGGCCTTGACCCGCGAGCTGGCGGTCGAACTCGCCGATCTCGGCGTGCGCGTCAACGCGGTGGCGCCCGGCGAGATCGAGACGGCAATGATCGGGCCTGAATACGAATCCCTGATCCCGCGCATTCCCATGCACCGCCTGGGCCGACCGGAGGAAGTGGCCTCCGCCGTGTATCGGCTGTGCACGGACGATTTCGGCTACGTGACGGGCACGGAAATCTTCGTCACCGGCGGGCAGCACCTGTTCTGACGCGCAGCTGCGCGGATCCCCTCAGTATTCGTCGTTCTGTGGCAGGTCGTCCGTAATGTGCCACCAGGGCATCTTGGATCCGACATAGATATGGCGCGCTTTTCCGGGCGCATGGCCCGGATGGGCGCCGCCATCGAGCGTGCCGATGGTGTAGAAGCGGATGTCCGGCAGACTATCGACATCGCCATAGACCTGCGCGCCGCAGCGCGAACAGAAGTAGCGCTGCACGCCCGGCGTGCTGTCATAGCGGGTCAGCCGCTCGTCCCCCTGCGTGATGATGAAGCTCTTGGGCGGGACGATGGCGAAGCTGGCGAAGGCCGCGCCGTGAACGCGACGGCAGATGCTGCAATGACAGTGGCAGACCTCATCCGCCGGCGCCGTCACCCGGTAGCGGACGGCGCCGCAATGGCAGCCGCCGGTGACGGAGAACGCGGTCATGGGAATCTAGAGGCGTTCCTGCAGACTGCGGAACCAGCCAAGCCGCTGCTCGACCTGTACGATATCGTGGTCGAGCCAGTCGATCAGATGGCCCGAACGGCCGTCATAGTGGCGACGCAGATCGGTGAGCCGCGTCAGCTCGCGCTCGCAGATCTCGGCCAACAGCTCGGCCTGTAGGCGGCGGGCCGAAGGCTCGAGCAGAGGCAGGAACCGCAGCTTGAGCGCGATGACCAGTTTGTTGAATTCGCCGAGCGGGCCGCGCAGGTTGGCGCCCAGCAGCCGCATCAGTTCCTGCCGTCCGGCCTCGGTGATGCAGACAGTGGCGGCAGCCCCGCCGCCACCCGCCGACTCGATCAATCCTTCGACGCGCAGGACTTCGATGGGTGGGCCGATCAGGTCGAGCGACGGACCGACGATGCGGCTGGTGAAAAGCCGGACCTCGTCGGCGAGGTCGCCATAGGACCGCGGGCCCTCGGTCAGCAACCCGAGGGCGGCCAGACGCACCGCTTCCGTCGGAATGAGGCTGTTGTCCTTGTACATGCCCCGATGATAGCGATTCGAGGAGCCGAATTCCACCCTATGGGCCGGCAGTGCCTGCGGAATGATGGCGCCGCAGGCGGCGCTAACTGCGTATGCCGCGCAGCCGCTCGGAGCGGCGACGCAGCAGTTCGACGGTCGTCAGCATGATGACCGCGAACAGGATGAGCATGGTCGCGGCCGCCGTGATCGTCGGGCTGATCGTTTCGCGGATGCCGCTGAACATCTGCCTCGGCAGGGTCCGCTGTTCGGGTCCCGCGAGAAAGACGACGACCACCACTTCGTCGAATGAGGTGACGAAGGCGAACAAGGCCCCGGAGATGACGCCGGGCAGGATGAGCGGCAGGATCACCTTGAAGAAGACCGTCTGCGGCGGCGCCCCCAGACTGGCGCCGGCACGCACGAGCGAATAGTCGAAGCCGGAGAGGGTCGCCGTCACCACGATGACGACGAACGGTGTCGCCAGCGCCGTGTGCGCGAGGATGAGCCCGGGCAAGGAATTCGACAGACTGATCGACGTATAGAAGAAGTACATGCCGACCGCGCTGATGATCACCGGCACCATCATCGGCGAGATCAGGATGCTCATGATGGTCTCGCGGGCGGGAAAGCGCCCGCGACTCAGGCCCAGGGCCGCAAGCGTGCCGAGCGCCGTCGCCAGGATCGTCACGGAAACGCCGACGATCATGCTGTTCTTCACGCCCAACATCCATTGGGGGTTGGTGAAGAAGTCATCGTACCATTTGAGCGACAGGCCGGGCATCGGATAGGTGAAGAAAGACTCGGCATTGAACGAGAGCGGCATGATCGCGAGGATCGGCGCGATCAGAAACAGGAGGACCGCGAAACAGATCAGCCGGTGCGCGTAGTACCAGGCACGCTCGGGCGGTGTGGCATAGGGGGCGATAGCCATGGCGCTACCCGAACTTCATCTTGTCGATGCCGACGATGCGATTATAGAGCACGTATAGCACGATGATGGCTGCCAGCAGGACCGTGCCCAGCGCGGAAGCCATGCCCCAGTTGTTTTCCTGGTTGATCGCCGAGGCGATGAAGCCGCTCACCATCTGGTCCGTGGGGCCGCCGACCAACGCCGGCGTAATGTAGTAGCCGAGCGACAGGATGAAGGTCAGCAGGCAGCCGGCGGCGATGCCCGGCATCGTCTGCGGGAAATACACGCGCCAGAAGGCATAGAAAGGACCGGCGCCCAGAGAGCGGGCCGCCCGCACGTGGCTCGGTGGAATCGTCTTCATGACGCTGAAGATGGGCAGCAGCGTGAACGGCAGCTGGATATGCGTCATGGCAACGACGGTGCCGAAGCGGCTGAAGATGAGTCTTAGCGGATGGTCGGTGAGGTGCAAGTACTGCAACGCGTCGTTGATGACGCCATTGTCCTGCAAGAGCACGAACCATGCCGTCGTTCGCACGAGCAGCGACGTCCAGAACGGCAGCAGCACGAGTATCATCAGCAAATTGCTGGTCCTCGTCGGCAGCGACGCCAGCAGATAGGCGACGGGAAAGCCTAAAAGCAGTGTGGACAGCGTGACCAGGGTGGCGATCCAGAACGTCCGCGCCATGATCGCCACGTAGACGGCGCGGTTCGGATCGACGCTCACCGTCGTGCTCAGCACGATGAACCAGACAAGGCAGGCGACGGCGCCGGCCGCGAAATAGGGCAACGCCGGGCGCCAGGCTGCGGATGCTCGACTGCCGGCCCCGGCCAAGGCGGTGATGATGCCGACGCCGGCCACGCCGTATCGCGCCAGCGCGTCCGGCTGCTGCGCGGAGATCATGAACAGCACGATCAGGACAGACGCGCACATGGGCGGGCCAACCGGCGCATAGACGGGATTGATCCGGCTGCCGATAAATGCCACGGACAGCACGGCCAAGAGAAGCAGGAGCGTGACGTTGATATGGAACCCGCCGGCGGCGCTGCGATCGGCGTTGCTGGCAAAGGGCCACGTACGATCGACCGCCGTCATCAGGTAGAGAGGCGTGACTCGGTGACCGGCCTGCTGGATCGCCTGCCAGGTCTCTAGTTGTCCCCAGACCGGGTCGATTGCGATCAGCGCCTCCTTGTAGGGACCGGCCTCCAGTTTGTCGGCCTTGCGGGCGGAGGCGATAATCTTGCTGCGCACGCCCGACAACACGTAGTTGAGCCGCTTGCCGATCAGGGCCGTCGTCTTGTCCTTTTGCGCTTGTTTGAGATCGTCGGTCAGGGCCGCAAAGGCGTTTTCGTCGGGGATGTCCGACCCGGCCCAGCCCTGGAGCACCGCCATCGTCCGTGACAAGGCGGTGCCAACATATTCGGGGTCGAGCACGCCGTTGCGGAGCATGTCGGCGATCGGCAGCGCGAAGGACAACGCAATGTACAGGAACAGCGGCAGGACGAGGCCAAGCGCTCGCAGCTTCTGTGACCGCTCGACGCGCGCGAGCTTGTCCTTGAGCGGAATGCCGTCGGCAGTGCGGACGATATCGAAAGCTGCGGTGGCTACCATGCCGGCAAAACCAGGCCGTTGGAAACGGGGAGGGGTGCCGCCCCTCCCCGATAGGCTCTACTGGGCCAGCCAGGTATTAAAGCGCTGGCGCAGTTCCTCGCCCTTGTCGGCCCAGAACTGCACGTCGACGATGAGCGCCGTGGTCATGTTCTCCGGTGCCGTCGGCAGGTTCGGCAGCACGGCCGGATCGACGTTCGGAATCGCGTCCTTGTTGGCCGGTCCGTAGGAAATGTACTTGGTCTGGTTCGCCATCTTGTCCGGCTGGCTGGAGTAGGTGATGAACTTGTAGGCCGTATCGACCCGCGGCCCGCCCTTCGGAATCGACCACCAGTCCCAGTCGAAGCCCTGCGCATCCCAGATGATCTTGAACGGTTTCTTGTCTTTCTGGACGGCGTTGTAGATGCGGCCGTTCCAGGCCGAAGTGATGGCGACCTGACCGTCGGCCAGGAGTTGCGGCGGCTGCGCGCCGGCTTCCCACCAGACGACCTGGCTCTTGATGGTGTCGAGCTTCTTGAAGGCGCGATCGACGCCCTCCGGCGTGTTCAGGACCTTGTAGACGTCGGCGATGGGAACGCCATCGGCGATCAGCGCCCACTCGAGATTGACGAAGGGGTTCTTCTGCAGGCCGCGCTTGCCTGGGAATTTCTGCAGATCGAACAGGTCCTTGATCGACGTCGGGCCCGGATTGAGCTTGGTCGTGTCGTAGGCGATCACCGTGGCATAGACGATGTTCGGGACCGCGCAATCCTGCAGGTCGCCACCGATGAACTTCGAGCGATCGAGACCGAGCTTCTTCCAGTCGATCGTCTCCAGGATGCCTTCCGCGCAGGCCGCGAGCGCCGTCTGCGTATCGATGTCGATCACATCCCAGGTGACGCTCTTTGCTTGCACCATGGCGCGGATCTTGGCGATCTCGCCGTTGTATTCCTCTTCCGTAATCTTCGTGCCGGTGTCCTTCTGGAACGGCTTCATGAAGGCTTCGCGCTGACTGTCCTGATAGGCGCCGCCCCAGGAGACGACCGTTAGTTGATCCTCCGCGGCCGCCGGCTTGGCGGCGGACAATGCGATGGCGGCGACCCCCGTCATCAGCAAGCCCGCGAGTCCCAGTTTGATTTTCATTCGTTGCAGTCTCCCTGTTGTGCCGGCTTCGCCGGCGGTTGCACTTGCCTCGTTGGCCGGGCGCTCGCTTCGAGCGAGCGGATCAGCCGCGAGTTTACCCTGTCAGAACGCATCGAGCGCCCGACAATCCTCCTTCTTCCAGCCTACGGTAATGGCGGCGCCCCGGGCGAGGTTCGGCACGCCTTCGGAGTTCGGCACCTTGATCACGAAGTCGTGATTGCCGCATACCGACGCCCGCACACGCGTATGGTCGCCGAGGTAGATGAGTTCTTCGACCCTGGCGGAGAAAATGTTGACACAGCCGCCATTGACCGGGTTCAACTTGACCCGTTCGGGTCGCAACGAAAGGGTTGTCGGCGAGCCCAGGCTGTCGACCTTCACGGACATGGCCTCGACCTTGGCGCCTCCGTCGACCTCGACCTGGCACGCGGTGCCGCTGACCGCGATCACCTTACCGTGCAGCCGGTTATTCTCGCCGATGAATTGCGCGACGAAGGAATTCTGCGGCCGTTCATAGAGGTCGTCCGGCGTTGCCAACTGCTGAATCGCCCCGTCGTTGAATACGGCGATGCGGTCAGACATGGTCAGCGCTTCGCTCTGATCATGAGTCACGTACACGACCGTGACGCCGAGGTTGCGGTGGATGTGCTTGACCTCGAGCTGCATATGCTCGCGCAACTGCTTGTCGAGCGCTCCCAGAGGTTCGTCCATCAGCACGAGTTTGGGCTCGAACACGAGGGCGCGGGCCAGCGCGACGCGCTGCTGCTGGCCGCCGGACAGCTGTCCCGGTCGCCGACTGCCAAAACCCGATAGCTTGACCATGTCGAGGGCGCGCTTGATTTTCGCCTCGATCTCGGACTTCGCCATCCGGCGCACTTCGAGCGGAAAGGCGAGGTTCTCGACGACCGTCATGTGCGGGAACAGGGCATAACTCTGGAACACCATGCCGATGTTCCGCTTGTGCGGCGGAACGTTGTCGATGGGCTGCCCGTCCAGATCGATGCGCCCGTTGGTCGGCACCTCGAAGCCGGCCAGCATCATCAGCGTGGTCGTCTTGCCCGAACCCGACGGTCCGAGGAGCGTCAAAAATTCTCCGGCCCGAATGCTGAGATTCAGGTCCTTAACGACCAGCGTTTCACCGTCGTAGCTCTTTTGAACATCGGAGAATTGGACGTAACTATCCTGTCGCGTTGCCATCCCTTTTCCGTGAAGCCTCTCGCTCCCGTTGGGTTCGTCTTCTTTGCTCTTTTTAAGCGGCTGGCACTCTAACACGGTATGCCAGCGACGCCGCGCGATTCCTATACGGCATTGTTACGGATATTTGGAGTCATTTTTTGCTGCGCCGCAACAGAAATAACCGATCGCCCGTTCTGAGCGACCCGTCTCCGCGGCGGGGCGGCGAGGCGGACCGGCGATCGGAGGCTCAGGCCGCCAGCAAGCCTTGCTGTCGGAGCCAGGCGTAGGTGTCGTCGAACGCCTTGCCGTAGCGCGCGAGCATATCGCCGATCTGCGCCTCGTTGATGATGAGCGGAGGACAGAAGGCCAGCGTGTCGCCGAGCGACCGGGTGATAAGCCCATGCTCCTGCGCGCATTTGACCGCGTAGGGGCCGACCGCAAGCTTGGGATCGAACGATTCCTTCGTCTTCTTGTCCTTGACCAGCTCGATGCCGCCGATCAACCCGATGCCGCGCACCTCGCCGGCCAGCGGATGCTCGCCGAGTTTGCGCAGGCCGCTCTGGAAGGTCGGCGTCACGCGGCGAACCTGAGACAGAATGTCGCGCTCCTCGTAGATCTTCAGGGTCTCGACGGCGACCGCCGCACTCACGGGATGGCCGCTGTAGGTGTAGCCGTGGCCGAAGGTGCCGAGCTTGCCGCTGTTGTCGCGGATGGCCCGGTAGAGCTTCTCGTTGATGAGGAGGGCGGAGATCGGCAGATAGGCCGACGACAATGCCTTCGCCATCGTCATGATGTCCGGCTGCAGCCTGAAGGTCTCGCTGCCGAACATGTTGCCGGTGCGCCCGAAGCCGCAGATCACCTCGTCGGCGATGAACAGGATGTCGTATTTCCGCAGGATGGCCTGGACCTTCTCGAAGTAGGTCTTCGGCGGCAGGATGACCCCGCCGGCGCCCTGGATCGGCTCGGCGATGAAGGCCGCCACGGTCTCCGGTCCCTGCTCCAGGATCAGCTTCTCCAGATTGGCGGCGCAGCGGGTGGCGAAATCCTCCTCGCTCTCGCCCGCCTGCGCGAAGCGATAGTAGTGCGGGCAGTCCGTGTGCAGCATGTTGGCGATCGGAAGATCGAAGTCTTTCTGAAAGGCCGGCAGGCCCATCAGGCTGGCCGCCGCAATGGTGACGCCGTGATAGCCCTTCTGGCGCCCGATGATCTTCTTCTTGGCGGGGCGGCCGAGGGCGTTGTTGTAGTACCAGACCATCTTGACGGCGGTGTCGTTGGCCTCCGATCCGGAGTTACAGAAGAAGGCGTGCGACATCGGCACCGGCGCCAGCTTGACGAGGCGCTCGGCCAGCTCGACCGTGATATCAGGCACTTTCTGACCGAAGCTGGGATAGTAGGGCAGCTTGCGCATCTGGCGCGTCGCCGCCTCGACCAGACGCTCCTCGCCGAAGCCGAGCGACGTGCACCACAGGCCGGACAGGCCCTCGATATATTCCTTGCCTTCCTCATCATAGACGTAGATGCCCTTGCCGCGCGTCAGCACCAGCGGACCCTCGGCCTCCTGCTTCACCGCATTCGCGTAGGGATGCAGGTGATAGGCGATGTCGCGGGCGGCCGTGGAATTGGGCATGACGGTCATGGAGTCCTCGCTGAGGGAAGCTGTCGATGGAGGCGGTCGTGCGGACGCGAATGTGCCGTTACTATCGGGTGACCGCCGGTCGAAGTCAAAGGCACAGCGCCGGCGGATGGCGACACAGACGGCCCTTGATCACGACAATCTGATACGCCTGCGACAAATCGCACTTTGATCTGCGAGCCGCGATTCACGCCACTATGCCGCCATCGACGCCCGTCCGGAGGCACACCGATGTTCGAGAAGACAACGGTGCATGAATTATTTCCGACGCCCGTCTGGGTCGTCGATCTCAGGCCCGACGTTCACGGGCCGCTCAATCTGAAGATCATCGAAGCGATCAAGGTACTGGCGTCCGCCCGGCCGACGATCAAGCCGGGCGAGACCTGGCAAACCGACCCCTACATCCACAGGCTGCCGCAATTCGCCGAGGTCGCGGCGGTCATCCGCGCCGGCGCCAAGGGCGCGCTCGAGTTTCTGCAGATCGAGTACGGCGCCTTCGAGATCACGGGCTGCTGGGTCAACATCAATCCGAAGGGCGGTCTCAACACGCGCCACACCCATCCGAACAACTTCCTCTCCGGGGTCTACTACGTGCAGGTTCCGGCCGGTGCCGACCGCATCGTCTTCGACGATCCGCGGGCGCAGGCGATGACCATGCTGCCGCGCACCAAGAAGTACAGCAAATTCATCGGTAACGAGATCGGCGTCGAGGTCAGGGCCGGCCGCCTCGTGCTGTTTCCCGCCTGGCTCTCGCATGGGGTGCCGGCAAATCCGAACGAACTCGAGCGCATCTCCATCAGCTTCAATATCATGTTCGGCGCCTATACGGAGACGATGAGCCGCCCGCTCTGGCGCGGCACGGTAGGCCCGCGCATCGGCTAGCGGGCGGGCGCGATCCGGCAAGGCGGCCGCGCCGAGCCGTGCTATCATCTCGTCATCGACTCGCTTGTGGTGGCCAGAAGAGAGAGATGAGCGCGATGAAGCAGCATTACACGGTCGGCATGACCCTCAACCGCAAGGCGGACCACGTCAACGTCGAGGCCGAGGACGCGCTCGTCGCCGCCCTCAAGGTCAAGCTCGACAAGCCGACGGCGCGCATCAACTATGTCCGCCCGCAGAACAAGCGCGGCGACCGCCGGCATCCGTCCCATGAAATCAGCGAGCTGCCGGGCTGAACGGCACTCTCACGCACGCGGATCGAGGGCATCCTGAAGCCCGTCGCCGAGGAAGTTGCAGGAAATCACCGTCACGAAGATCAGCAGCCCCGGCCAGACCGCGAGCATGGGGGCCGACCAGATCATCTCCTGCGCGTTGGTCAGCATGTTGCCCCAGCTGGCCATCGGCGGCTGGATGCCGAGGCCGAGGAAACTCAGCACCGACTCCAGCAGGATGATGCCGCCAACCGACAGCGTGGTGGCGACCACGATCGATCCCGCCAGGTTCGGCAGGATGTGCACGAACATGATGCGGGCAGACCCGGCGCCCAGCGCGTTGGCAGCGCGCACGAACTCGCGCTCGCGCAACGAGAGGGTGGCGCCGCGCACCAGCCGGGCCACCGTCGTCCAGCCGACGAGCGTGATGATGACGGCGATGCGCCAGAAGGCCAGCATCGGCGCATGCGCCCATTGGTCGGGCAGCCCCAGCTTGGTGACGTCGAGCGCTGCCAGCACGATCAGCAGCGGCAGCCTGGGCAGCGCGATGATGCCGTCGGTCAGCCGCATCAGGACCGTGTCCGTGCGGCCGCCGACATAGCCGGCCGTCAGCCCGACCAGCGTGCCGATGACGGCTGCGGCGAGCGCAATGACAAGCCCGATGCCGAGCGACACGCGCCCGCCTTCGAGCAGGCGCAGCAGCAGGTCGCGGCCGAGTTCGTCCGTGCCCAGCCAATGCGCGGCCGATGGCGGCTGCATGCGCGCGAACAGATCCTGGGTATCGCTGTCGATGCCCAGACCCATCCCGATCAGCGGCGTCGCCAGCACCAGCAGCGCCAAAGCCAGGAGGATGACGGCGCCGACGACGGCCAGCGGATGGGAAAGCAGGCGCTCACGGAGTGTCCGCTGCAGGCGTGTGGCGCTCGCCGGGCGGCCGACGTCTGCCGCGAGAAGGGTATCGGCGCCCGCGCGCGGGATCGTCATCGATAGGTGATCCGCGGATCGAGCCAGGCATAGGCCAGGTCGGCGGCGAGGTTGCTCAGGAGCACCACGGCCGTGCTCAGCAGCAGGCCGACCATGGCGAGATTGAAATCGTTGCCCATGATGGCATCGAAGATCGTCTTGCCCATGCCGAGATAGGCGAAAATCTGCTCGACGATGAGCGCGCCCGAGAACAGCGTGCCGAAATCGAGCGCCAGGATCGTAACGAACGGGATCATCGCGTTGCGGAGGGCGTGGCCATAGAGCAGCCGTCGCCGCGAGACGCCCTTGGCGGCCGCCGTGCGAATGAAGTCCTGGCGCAGGACTTCCGTCATCGCCGAACGGACATATCTGAGCTGACTGCCGACGGTGACGAGCGTCAGGCTCAACACGGGCATGATGAGATAGACCGCGCGGTCCGCCAGACTGTGGACGCCGACGGTGGCCGTGCCGCTCGCCGGCAGGATGCGCAGATAGACCGAGAACAGCATGATCAAGAGGATGCCGAGCCAGAACAGCGGCACGGACATGCCGGCAAAGGCCGTGAGATTGATCATGTTGTCGGCGAGCGAGCCCGGCCGCGCCGCCGCCCGCACGCCGGCGGGAATGGCAATCGCGAGCGCGATCAGCTGACTGATGCCCATGAGCAGGATCGTGTTCCACAGCCGGGGCGTCAGCACCTGCCAGACCGGCAGCGATTGCAGCCGCGAATAGCCGAAGTCGCCCTGGAGTGCCGCCGAGAGCCAGAGGAGATAGCGGTGGATGAGCGGCTGATCGAGGCCCTGGAGCGCCTTCAGCCGCGCGACATCCGCCGCCGTCAGTTTCGGATCGGCGGTCAGCATCAGGTCGATGGGGTCGCCGGGCATCAGGCCGATGAGTCCGTAGATCACGAACGACATCACCAGCAGCACGATCAGCGTCTCCGCCAGTCGCTGGAGGATGAAGCGTGTCACGGACCGTCCGTGCTCGATGCCGATGCCGGCGCTACTCTTCGATCCGCCACTGCTCCGCCCACAGGGTCGACTGATATTGATGGCCGGTGGGCCGCACGCCCTTCAACCACTTCGGCATGATGAAGGCCTGGGCGCGGAAATAGAGCGGCAGGTCGGGCAGGTCCTCGGCGTAGATCGCCTGCAGCTTGTGCCACATCTGCTCCCGCTTGCCGCGGTCGAGCTCGATCTCGATGCAATCCATGAGATCGTCGAGTTCGGGATTGCGGTAGTCGGCGTAGTTCTGGCCGGCCCAGCCGTTGGCTTCGGTCGGCACCATGGTCGAATGCAGGGTCGTGTGCGGCACGTTCTCCGGCGACGACAGCCAGGCGAACAGGGTCATGCCCGTGAACCTGCGTTTGTTGATGGTCTCGCCGAACAGCACGCGCGCCGGCTCGTTCTTGATGCGCACATCGACGCCGATCGCCTTCCACTGGCTCTGCAGCACCTGTTCGACCAATTCGCGCGTGCGCTCGCCCGCGGTGGTCATCAATTCGAAGGCGAGAGGCGCGCCGGCGGCATCGTGGCGCAGGCCGTCGGACCCGAGCTTCCAGCCGGCGGCGTCGAGGAGCGCCGCCGCCTGCGCGGGGTCATGCCGGTATTTCCTGACATCGTCGGTGTGGATCCAGTCGAGCGGGCTGACGTCGCTGTCGGCCACGGGCTGCCGTCCCCCGAACAGCTGCTGCGACAAGGCCTCGCGGTCGAGCGCATAGAGCAACGCCTGACGCACGCGCTTGTCGCCCAGGGCCGGATTGTCGTGGTTGGGCGTCACATGCTCGAAGAACAGCACGGGTTTGTAGAGGATATCGTAAGCGTCGTTGTGGCGCTGTTCGAAGGCGATGGCCTCATCGATGCTGAGGCCGTTCTCGCCGGCGATATAGTCGATGGCGCCCGACAGCAGATTTGCTTCGAGCGCGGAGCTGTTTTCGATCGTCTTGATGATGATGCGCTTGATCTGGGGCTTCTCGCCCCACCAGGTCGGATTCTGTTCGAGCACGATCTGAGTGCCGGGCTCGATGCTGGCGATGCGGTAGGGGCCGAACCACAGGCCCGGGTTGGTCGGATCGGTGTTGTAGAGCGTGCGGTTGTGGTATTCGGCCGGATCGGCGAAGGCGGCCCGCTCCAGATGGGCGGGAATGAGCTGGAAGTCGTTGATGCCGTTATAGCCGAATTCGACCCGGTCCTCGTGCATGGTGAAGGTCTTCTTGTCCAGCACATCGATCTTCACGATGCGGCGGTACAGTTCGCTGTTGCTGAAGCCGCTCTTCTCGTCCTTGCCGACCTCGTAGGTGAACATCACGTCGTCGGTGGTCACGGGCGTGCCGTCGCCCCAGGTGGCGTTCGGCTGGATCGTGTAGGTGACGGCCATGCCTTTGCTGGCCAGGGCCGGATCGGCGCTCTTGCAGAAGGTGGTGCCGGCGTCGCGCTTGAAGCCGGGCGGGAGGTCCTCGATCTTGGCCTTGCCGTTCTCGATCGTCGGCAGCTCGGTGCAGAGCAGGCACACCAGTTCCCAGTTCTGGTCATAGGTGGTGAAGGGACGCTGCGTCAGACCGAGCACGTAGGACTTCGCCAGCATCGAATCGATGCTCGGATGCAGCGTCGACGGGAACTGCGTCGTACCGATGATCAGCTGGTCGCGGGCAGCGGCCGGCCCCGTGGCCGAGATCAGGATGGCCGCCAGGCCGATCAGGACTCGAAGCAGCGTCCGTGTCATCGCGCAGATCCTTTCCCCAGGGATTCCGCATCATAGCGACCACGGCCGCCCCGCAATAGGGCGCCGCCGGAGCGGCCGCCACCGGCGCGGACCGGCCTGGCTGAAACAATCGCAACAAAGCGCGGCTTTCCCGACATCATCGTGAAATGCCGCGTCGGTACATACCCAGCCCACGAGACACCGATCGACCAACTGCATCAAGCGCTTCGGCGGGGTCGCATCGGCGGGGAAGCTTTTCAGACACGGAGGGGAGTCACATGTTGAGCAAGAGCATCAAGGGCGTTGCCTTTTCAGGAATGTTGATCGCCGGCATGGCTGCCGTCGCGACGGTGGCATCGAGCGCGACGGCGCTCCCGGGCGAGACGACCTATGTTCCCATGCAGGCCATCAGCCATGACCTCGGCTCGAAGGCGGCCATCGGCTACTTCGTCCGCGAGGCAGGCGCCTGCCAAGTGGTCATGATGATCGGCGAAAAGGCCGATGCCGAGTCCGCGTCGATGTCCTCGGCCGCCCGCCTGCGTCTGGCACTGCTGCCGGGCCAGCGTGCCGGCGTCGACAGCGAGGAAGGCCGCTCGATCGACCTGACCTGCGGCGAAGCGGCGGACACGCTCATCGTCCGCAACGGCCCGACCGCCGAGATCGCCCCCCTGACCAACTGACGGGCCGGCCGGCTTCCATGGACAGGGCTGCCATAATCGCCCGCATTGCAAGAGCCGCCGCCAGGTCGATCTATGTTCGAACCCTGTCGGCGGCCGGCCGCCACCGCATGCGGCAGCCGGGAAAGGCCTGCGATGACAAGGGTACATCTGTCGGCGTTGTTCGCCGTCCTCGGCCTGCTCGCCGCTGAAGCCGGTGTGGCGGCCGGCCCCGGTGCCGGCGCGACGCCAGACAAGCCCTACCGCGTCGTGGACGGCAAGGTCGACGCACGGACCTACAACGGCTATCGCCGCTACAACGCTGTCTGCATTCACTGTCACGGTCCCGATGGCGCCGGCAGCTCCTTTGCGCCGTCGTTGATCGCGGCGCCGCTCGACCTGCCCGCCTTCCGGCAAGTGGTGCTGGGAGGCCGGAAGAATGGCAACTCGGTCATGAAGGGATTCGCAGGCGATGGCAACGTCGAGCCCTACATCGAAGACATCTACGCCTACCTGCAGGCGCGAGCCGACGGAGTCCTTGGTCGCGGCCGTCCGGCGCGCCTGGACTGACCTGCCGGCGGCGGACTTCGACAGCCCGGGCGGGCGCGGTGTAGACTGCCCGGCCGTGGACGAAGAGACCAACGATCGCGCAGGAACCGGCGCCCCGGAGGCGCAGGCACCCGCTGCAATGGCGGCGGACGAACGCAGTGCGCCGCCGTCGGCGTCGCTGCTCCAGCGCGTGCTCGACAGCCTCGTGGACGGCGTCATCGCGGTCGACGGCACCGGCAACGTCATCGCCGCCAATCGGCGCATCTACGATCTGATCGACGTGCCGCGCGGCGGGCTGCGCGCCGGCATCAGCTTCTTCGACGTGCTGCTGGCGCGCGCGCAAGCCGGCGCGTTCGGCCCCGGCGATCCGACGGAGCAGGCGCGCGAGCGCGTGGCGGTCAAGCTGCAGCCCGGCAGCAGGCCGGTCCGCTCGGTCGGCAAGAACAAGCGCATCCTCGAATTCCGCCGCGGCGAGCTCGGCGATGGCGGTTTCGTGGCCATCTACACCGACGTCACCGAGCGCGACCGGCTGGAGCAGCAGGAACGCAGCATGGAGCAGCGCCTGCGCGAGATCGTCGAGGCCAATCCGCTGCCGATGACGATCACGATGGTCGCCGATGGCCGGGTCGTCTATGCCAACCAGCGGGCCGCCGAGATGATGCGCACCTCGCTCGCCGACCTGGCCGGCAGGCGATCGGTCGACTTCTATGCCGATCCCGCGGACCGCGATCAGGTGGTCGAATTGTTGCAGACGCGGGGCGCCATCGACGCGCTCGAGCTCAGATTCCGTCGCGATGGCGCCGGCGAGTTCTGGCTGGCGCTCACCTGCCGGCCGATCGTCTATTCAGGCCAGCCCGCGATCGTCTCCGGCTTCCACGATCTCACCGAGCGGCGCCAGGCGATGGTCGAGCTGGCGCGCCGCACGGAGATGCTGGATGCCGTGTCCTATGCGGCCACCCGCATCGTCGGCAGCGGCGACTGGCGGGATGCCATCCCGGATCTCCTGACCCGGCTCGGCGTCGCGGCCGGGGTCGATCGGGTGACCCTGTTCGAGGTCCATCACACGGCCGCGGGAACCCCGGTCGAGAGTTGCCGCTACGACTGGGCGGCAGCGGGATTGAGCTCGCTGAGCGCGGACCCCAGCTGTCAGAACATGTCGCTGATCGACGAGCAGGGTCGCCTCGACGAGTGGACCGAGCGGCGCCAGCGTGGCGAGGTCGTGCAGGCCCTCTTGAGCGAGCTGACAGGGTACAACCGACAGGTCTTCCTCGAGCAAGGGACGCGGTCGTTCATCTCCGTGCCGATCATGTTGCGCGCAGGCTCCTGGGGGTTCCTCGGCTTCGATGACTGCAAGTTCGAGCGTGTTTGGACCAGCCTCGAGATCGACGTCCTGAAGACCGCGGCGGCGCTCATCGCCGGTGCCATCGAGCGTGCGCGCATGGACGAACGGCTGCGCGTGAGCGAGCAGCGCTACGCCCTGGCGGCGCGCGGCGCCAACGACGGCCTGTGGGACTGGGACGTGGTCGCCGGGCGTGCCTACTATTCACCGCGACTGCACGAGATCCTCGGCCTCGACGACGCCGATCTCGGGATGACTTCCGACGCGCTGTTCGATCGGGTGGTCGAAGAGGATCGGGAACAGGTCCGGGCCTATCTGCAGGGACGCATCGCCCGCCAGCGGCGCAAGTTCGCCTGCGAGTGCCGCGTGCGGCATCCGGCTTCCGGCGATCGATGGACGGCGTGGCGCGGCCTCATCGTCTACGGCGACGGGCAGCCGCTGCGGGTGGTCGGCTCGGTCCATGACATCACCGAACGCAAGGGCGCCGAGGCCGCCTTGCGCGAACGCGAAGAGCGTTTGCGCATCCTCACCGACGATGCGCCGGTGCTGCTGTCGATGATCGATCCGGACGACAATCTGGTCTTCGCCAACAACCGCTTTCTGTCCTTCTTCGGCCGCTCTCTCGACGACATGTCGCGGGGCCGATGGGAGTGGATGAACGACATCCACCCCGAAGACCTGCCGGAGGTGAAGCGGATCTATTTCGAGGCGCTGCGCCGCCAGGAATCGGTGGAGATGGAGCACCGCGTCCGCCGCTTCGACGGCGACTATCGCTGGGTGCGCGAGACCCAGGTGGCGCGCTTCGAGGCCGACGGCGCCTTCGCCGGCTTCGTCGGCGCACTGGTCGACATCACCGACCGCAAGCGCGCCGAGGCGGAGCTGGCGCGCCAGCGCGAGGCGCTCTATCAGAGCGAGAAGCTGAGCGCGCTCGGCTCGCTGCTGGCCGGCGTGGCCCACGAGCTCAACAATCCGCTCTCCGTCGTCGTCGGCCAGGCCACGATGCTGGAGGACGGCGCGACCGATCCGAAGATCGTCGAGCGGGCCGCCAAGATCCGTCGCGCCGCCGATCGCTGCTCGCGCATCGTGCGCAGCTTCCTGTCGCTCGCCCGGCGCCGCACGCCCGAGCTCACGGCCGTCCAGCTCAATACCGTCGTCGAGATGGCGATCGAGCTGCTCTCCTATCAGCTGCGCACCGCCGACGTGCAGCTCTCGCTCGAGCTGGCAGAGGACCTGCCGTCCGTCCTGGCCGATGCCGACCAGCTGAACCAGGTCGTCACCAATCTCGTCCACAACGCGCTGCAGGCGCTCGGCGACAAGGCGGGCCTGCGCCGGCTCACGGTCTCCACCGGCTATGCCGGCAACGGGACGTTGCGCCTCAATGTCATCGACAATGGCCCGGGCGTGCCGGCGGAACTGCGCGCCCGCATCTTCGAGCCGTTCTTCACGACCAAGTCGCCGGGGGCCGGGACCGGCATCGGCTTGTCCCTGTGTCTCGCGAGCATCGCGGCCCATGGCGGCTCCATCGCGGTGGAAGAGACGCCGGGCGGCGGGGCCACCTTTATCGTCGAGCTGCCGGTGCGGGCCGGCGGAGCAGTCGAGGCGGGCCTGGGCAAGGCGAAGGTAGAGCGGCCTGCAATGCCGCGGCGACGCATCCTGGTGGTCGATGACGAGCCGGAGATCGCGGCGACGCTGGCGGAGATGCTGCAGGATGCCGGCCACTGGGTCGAGACGGCCGAGAACGGCCGCCAGGCGCTCGACCGCCTGGCCGCCGGCGCCTTCGACCTGATCCTCAGCGATCTGCGCATGCCCGTGATGGATGGTCCGGCGCTCTATGGCGCCCTGCGTGCCGCCCATCCGGCCCTCCTCGGCCGCATCGCCTTCATCACCGGCGACACGCTTTCGACGCAGATCAAGGAATTTCTCAGCGCCACCGGCGTGCCCAGCATCGAGAAGCCGTTCACGACCGAGGCTATCCGCACGCTGGTGGCCCGCCTCTCATAGGCCCCGCATCCCCGCCAACTCCGAATTTCCCTGCGCCGCGACTCGGCTATAATCATGCCCTGGAGGGAAGGGGATGGACGCGAAACGGCATCTCCTGATCGTCGACGACGATCCGGACCTGCGCGATACCTTGCATGAGTACTTCGAGACCAACGGCTTCACGGTCTCGTCGGTGGCCGACGGCCCAGGCATGCGCCGCGTCCTCAAGGACGGTCCTGCCGACATCATCATCATGGACCTGCATCTGCCGGGCGAGGACGGCCTGGCGCTGACGCGCGAGCTGCGCGCCCAGGGCCCGGTCGGGATCATCATGCTGACCGGCTCCGGCGATACCGTCGACCGCATCGTCGGCCTGGAGATGGGCGCGGACGACTATCTGGCCAAGCCGGTCGACCTGCGCGAATTGCTGGCGCGGGTGAAGAGCGTGTTGCGCCGGGCGCAGAAGGCGCCCGACAGCGACGCGGCGCCCGCTCCCGAGGCGGGTCAGAAGGTGCGCATGGGCACCTGCATGCTCGACCTCGCCGCCCATCGCCTCTACGACGCCGCCGGCCAGGAGGTCGCGCTCACCAGCATGGAATTCGACCTCCTGAAAGCCTTCGCCCAGCACCCGAACCGCGTGCTGAGCCGCGATCAGCTGCTCGATCTCGCCCACAACCGCGAATCCGACGTCTTCGACCGCAGTATCGACGTGCGCATCACGCGAATCCGAAAGAAGATCGAGATCGATGCCGAGAAGCCGCAGGTCCTGAAGACCGTGCGCGGCGCCGGCTATATGTTCGTGCAGGAAGGCCGAAAAGCCTGAACCCGCCGCTCGGGCGCACGCCGCTCCCGATTGCTACGCTAAGACCTTCCCGCCATGGGCCACCGACCAGCCTTCGGGATCGTCGAGGAAGGCGCGCACGTCCTTCGCATCGGCGGCTGAGAGCAAGTCGGCTGCCTCCGCCGCCGCCAGCATGTCGCGCCAGGTCGCCAGGCCATGCAGGCGCACGCCGAGCTTGGCCAGCGTCTCCACGCTCTGCGGGAAGATGCCGTAGTGGAAGACGACGAAGGCATCCTTCACCTGCCCCTCGGCGTCGCGGATGGCGTTGACGAAGTTCACCTTGCTGCCGCCGTCGGTCGCCAGGTCCTCGACCAGCAGGCAGCGGCAGCCGGATTTCATGTTGCCTTCGATCTGGGCGCCGCGGCCGAAGCCCTTCGGCTTCTTGCGCACATAGAGCATGGGCAGGCTGAGGCGATCGGCGATCCAGGCGGCGAAGGGGATGCCGGCCGTCTCGCCGCCGGCGATGGCGTCGAGGGATTCGAAGCCGATCTCGCGCTCGATCAGCTCGACGGCGAGATCGATGATCTTCGTCCGCGCCCGCGGAAAGGAGATGATCTTGCGGCAATCGATATAGACTGGGCTCGCCCGCCCGGAGGTCAGCGTGAAGGGCTGCCGCGGCCGGAAATGCACGGCTTCGATCTCCAGCAGGATCCGGGCAGTGGTGCGGGCGGCCTCGGCGGCAGCGGTCATGGACGGTCTCCCGGACGAGCGTTGGTCGCGCCCTGTCTAGCGGCTAATTGCCGGAGCGACAATGCAGCCGACGTCGCGGCGGCAATTCTCGCCATGGCCAGGCTGGCATCGGATCCTCGCATTCTGAAAAGAAACAGGACGCTTTCGAATGCTGTAAGTTCGGCTGTCACCCCGGCGAAAGCCGGGGGCCATATTCCAGAGGGCAGTGTTTATGGACCCCCTAAACTCACAAACGAAGTGCAACACCAAGTTAAGGTGTTGCACTTCGTTTGTGAGTTTAGGGGGGTGACACGGGAGTGGGCTGCGTTGCCGGTGCTCCGTTTCATTCCTCGCGAGTCTACACAGTCGGTGGAAACTCTGATGTCGTGCCTGTCGCCGGCGGCGGCAGGGGCGGCAACCGGGGGATCTCCCGGCCGTCTGACGAAGACGGCCTCAGCTGCCCGGTGCCGGGGGTTAGACGTCTTGTCGCACGTGCTTGTAAGGCCGGTCGCAACGCTCCCGCCGATAGGCGCGGGAGGCCGGCCAGGGCTGCCCGCAGCGAACGCCGGCCCTCAACGCAGGCAGGCCGGCTCGCGATTTGATAAGCCGCGCCGTCCGGGCGAGGGGCAGCTGTGAACCGGACGCACGCGACGGCTGTGCGGGTTGGTTCCCGCAGTCCAGTGGCAGTCGACGCCAGGGAAGTCGACGGCACCGCATCGCAGGATGCGCCGCCGCGGGGCCGTCTCGCTCGGCCCAGGCCGCCATGCACAGCGGCCCCAAAACGACGATGGAGCCGGCGCCCATTCCCGGACGCACGACTCCATCGCATAATTTTCGTATTATAGGATATCGATCCTATTCCCGTCAAGAAGAATCTGCATTCATCTTTTGCGTAATCGGCGACGTTGCGCCGCAAGGCGCGAAGCTCTTCGTTGTCATGCCGGCTTTCGCCCAGTAGGTGGGATGGAGGAGGGGGCGGCGGTGCCACGCGTTGGGACCTTGTCTTGGCGCCTGCGCGCTCGCCCCCCGCGGCGCCGTCAACCCTGGTAAGTTACGCGCTCCTATGCAACGGAGGCGAGGCCTTACCCATGTCCGACGTCGTGTTGCTATCCCGCGATGGCGACATCGCGACAGTCACGCTCAATCGGCCCGATCGATTGAACGCGCTCGACAAGGCGATGTGGCAGCGACTCGCCGCCATCATGGCGGAGATCGCTGGCGACGACGCGGTTCGTTGCGTGATCCTGCGCGGCGCCGGGTCGGCTTTCGGCGCCGGTGCCGATGTGACCGAGTTCGCCCGCGAGCGGGACACGCCGGCCAAGGCGGCGGCCTATGCAGAGATCATGGGCGCCGCCCTGAGCGCGCTGCGCGATTGCCCCGTGCCGACGGTGGCGCAGATTCACGGCGCTTGCGCGGGGGCCGGCCTGGAGATCGCGATCCACTGCGATCTCCGCATCGCCGGCGACGGCAGCAAGTTCGGCGCGCCCGTGCAGCGCCTGGGCATCACCATGCCCTATCCGGAGATCGCGGCCCTCCTGGAACTGGTCGGCCGCGCGACGACGATCGAGATCCTGCTCGAAGGCCGGATGCTCGGCGCGCGCGAAGCCTATGAGAAGGGGTTGGTGTGCCGCGTGGTGCCGGATTCGGCCGTCGAAGAAGAGGCGAGCGCGACGGCGCGCCGGATCGCCGATGGGGCGCCGCTCGTCCATCGCTGGCACAAGAAGTTCGCGCGCCGGCTGCTCGATCCGAAGCCGCTGTCGGCGGCCGAGATCGCGGAGTCCTATGCCGCCTGCGGCACCGAGGACTATCGCGCCGGCATCAAGGCATTCCTGGCCAAGGAGAAGCCGCGGTTCCAGGGGTGCTAGCGTCGACGAGCCAAACAGAAATTCTCACGTCGCGACACACTTACACTGTCATTCCCGCGAAAGCGGGAATCCAGGGCAACCGCTCCGTCACTTGCCCTGGACCCCCGCTTTCGCGGGGGTGACAACTCAAATGTGGCATCTTCAAGTAAGCCCTGCTTAGAGCGCGCCCTGCTTGCGCAACCGGTCGCGAATATCGCGAAAGCCCAGCAACACGAGATTCTGTCTGCGCACCTCGGCCACGAATGCCGCATCCTGGAGCAGGTGCGCTTCCGCGATCCGGCAGCGGGCGCGCGGCGGATCGATGACGTCGATGTCGCCGGCGTGATTGGGATGGAAGGCGAGGAACGTCAGGCCGAGCGCGACGTCGGCGATCATTCGCCGATAGGCGTCCGCGTCGCCGAGTGCGGTCCAGGGCGTCTCGGCGAAGCGGTCGATGATCGGATGTCCGCGCGCCTCCAGTTCGGCGATGCGCGCCGCATGGCGCGCGGGATCGACCTCGCCGAGCTTCAGGCCGGCGCCGTAGTTGTCCCAGTGGCGCGGAAACAGCACCGGCAGCCGGTAGTCGCGGCCGAGCCGCAGATAAATGTCGGCGAACGCCGGGGCCAGCGCCGTGCCCATGTGGCAATCGAGATGGGTGGCATCGATGCCGGCAGCGAGCGCCGCGTCGATCTGCGCGCGCAGTTCGGCTTCGACGGCGTCAGGACGGGCATGATCGTGCGCGGCGCGCGCCGTCCGCCACATATAGCCGTCGTCGTCGACCAGGCCGCTCGCCTTCGAGGCGCCCGTGAGCGGACGCCAGCGATAATGTCGCCATTCGCTGGTCAGCGTCAGATGAACGCCGAGATCGAACTGCGCATCGCTCGCCGCCATCTCCGCGATCTCGCGGAACCAGGGGCAAGGCACCATCACCGAGCCGGACGTGATGAAGCCCTTGCCGGCGACGGCGGCAAAGGCGGTGTTGGCGCCATGGCACATGCCGATGTCGTCGGCGTGGGCGATGACGAGTTTTCGCGCCGTACGATCGGCGTTGGCTGCGGTGGTGTGTGCCATCGTCAGGGTGCTCAGTGCGTCAATCCATCGTAGCGAAGATAACTCGCAACTCAGAGTCTCGCACGACCTCAATTAACAAGGGTTTGATGCGGCCGAGCCGGCGTCATCGTCCGCGCGCGGCGCGCGTCGCCACTCGCATTCGGCAAGGGATTCGGGGCAATCGCACGAACCACCTAACCCCCTCACTTGTCATTCCCGCGCAAGCGGGAATCCAGGGCACCCGCACCGTCGCTTGCCCTGGACCCCCGCTTTCGCGCTACGGTATGCACACAAATCCGTGCTGACGCAGGGCCGTCCTATAGGGTCCCCTCTCCCCTTGTGGGAGAGGGA
>Ga0137403_10001948_pt1 | contig 25750 bp, 18 predicted proteins | sample CZOMad2_1_16fung_FD_122057 | JGI IMG/M metagenome (GOLD analysis project Ga0137403, IMG submission 122057) | Vadose zone soil fungal communities from Angelo Coast Range Reserve, California, USA - CZOMad2_1_16fungal (Hybrid Assembly) | ecosystem: Environmental > Terrestrial > Soil > Vadose zone... | reverse complement strand
CGATGGCGGCGGAGCGCGGCGGCGCGGATCGCATCGAACTTTGCGGAACTCTGTCCTTCGGCGGAGTTACGCCGCGCGGGGAGCTGCTTCGCGGAGTTCGGCCGCAACTTCGCATTCCTATTTTCTGCATGATCCGGCCGCGCGCGGGAGACTTCGTTTATTCGGGCGCGGAATTTTCAGAGATGCGGCGCTCGATCGCGAACGCCAAAGAATCCGGAATGGATGGCCTCGTTCTGGGCGTCTTGACGAAAGACCATCGCGTCGACGTTGAGCGCACACGGGAACTCGTTGAACTTGCAAAGCCATTGCCCGTGACGTATCACCGAGCATTCGACGAGACAGGTGATCTTCACCAGGCGCTCGAAGATGTGATCGAGACTGGCGCGAAAAGAATCCTGACGTCCGGCGGCGCGAAAAGTGCGCTGGAGGGAGCCGCCGTGCTCGCCGAACTTATCGAAGCTGCTCTGGAACGGATCGTCATTGTCCCCGGCGCGGGAATCAGCGGCGCGAATATCGCCGAAGTTGTTCGGCGAACAAGAGCACTCGAGTTTCACTCCGGACTGAGCGCGGCTCTTCCCTATGGCAGCACCGAGTACAAAAAGTTTGAAGAGGAGGTAGGCAAGCTGGTAGAGCAGCTCGCGCAAGTTTGCACTTCGCGTTGAAGGTCCCCCGACCCCCTGTTTCTCATAAGTGTTGCACCCGAAGGGCTTAGGATTCATGTAAGTGGTTTAGAATCAACATTTGCGGGCATTTCTTTAAGTGTTGATTCTAAAAGGACTTACATTGCACCGAAATTGTGCACAATGGCCTTCTTCTCGCGGTGAGTATCCGTTTCCCCGTTCCCTGCGCGAAGCCCAGGGTTTAGGAGTCGGTTGAAGAAATTTTGGTCCTGAAAGCAAATCTGCGGCAGCCCAGGCTGCCGGAGCTTGTACAGATCACAATTTGACCTGAAAACATTATGGATCCCCTCTTGCCGCCTATTGTCATCGACGAGTCTGCTGACCATTAAGCATCGCGGACGAATCACCGGCCACTCTCCAGGAAACAAACGCGTAAGTCGTTTGTTTCCTGTCACCACTGACGGCGTAAAACGCCGTCCCCTGCTCGGAAGTTGGATGGAAAGATCCGTTTCATCGTTGCTCCCTGACCAGAGTGGTCAACGAAGAAGACAAAGCGATCTAGAACGTATCACGGAGCTTCACGGGCGGAGGAAGCGGACTCGGCTACGATCGTCCCTGCACGCCGTTGATCTGCACCAGATTCGGCCCTTGTCTATCTGATTGAGGTACAAATCCGGGAGGTTTGAACTGCATTGCCCGATTGCCTTCAGCTTCCAGAGTTTCGGCGACGTGCCGCGCATAGCGGATGAAGTGGTGCCCGGAGAGCGCAAGCTCGAACCCAAGCCGCCTTTTCTGTGGGTCCAGTCCCCAGCGAATGATGAGCCGGCGCAAAAAGCGCCAGTAAGCGCGACGATAGCCGGAGAGCACGCCTTGCCTCCACACGGATTTGAACATTACCCTCAACAGGTACAGCAAGGAAAGCGCCGGAGTTCTCTGTTCCGGTTGAAGTTGCCAGCGTTCCAGGGAATCGAATACACGTTCATAGAAGCGACGCGGGTCGTAAAGCGTAAGCAGCATCCGCTTCGTGCCGGCGAGCAGCTCGGGCAGGGGCAGCACTGTCCGGAAATTCGGGGGGCTAAAGTTGCTCGGTTCGGAGCTCTCTTGAACGAGCCGGCCCTCTCTTTTCATACGGTCATATAACGGAGTGGTAGGCGGCGCCTGCAGGAGACCCGTCATCGCCCAAGGGATACTGGCACGCTCCACAAACTCAATCTGCCGGTCAAAAATATCCGGTGGATCGCTATCAAAGCCGACGATGAAGCCGCCCATGACCCAGAGGCCACGCTGTTGAATGAGGCGTATGGAGTCCAGCGGGTCCCGGCGGAGATTCTGAAATTTCTTTGCCTCCTTTAGCGACTCTGCTGAGGGCGATTCGATCCCGATGAACACACGACAGAAATTTGCTTTGACCATCGCATCCAGCAATCCCGGCCGCGAAGCAAGATCAATGGAAGCTTCTGTGAAAAACCCGAACGGATACCGTTTGCAGCGCTGCCATCGTTCCAATTCACAGGTGAGCTCCAAAGCCGCTTTGTGATTTCCGATAAAATTGTCATCGACAATGAATACTTCTTTCCGCCAGCTGAGTTGCAGGAGCGCGTCGAGTTCTCCAATCAATTGTGCCGGAGACTTGGTCCTCGGACGGCGTCCGTAGAGCGTAATGATGTCGCAAAACTCGCACGTGAACGGACAACCCCGCGAAAATTGCACCGACATGAAAGAGTATTTGTTCAGCGCCAACAGGTCGAAACGCGGTACCGGGGTGCGAGTGACATCAGGCTTTTCCGCAACACGGTACAGCCTGCGGGCTGAGCCGCCCTCGAGATCCGTGGCGATTCCCTGAAAGATTTCGTCCGGCTCACCGACGACCACATGGTCAGCTAGTGGCAATAATGCATACGGTTCGCTGCTAGCGTAAGGACCTCCGATCATAGTGCGCCGATTGAGCTTGGAGGCGCGTTCGAGCGTTTGACGCACGCCCTCGCGCTGGACCCCCATCGCACTGACCATCACAAGGTTGGCCCAAAGCAGGTCCTCATCGCTCAACTCTTCGAACGCAAGGTCAACCAGGCGGATTTTCCATTGTCTGGGACAAAGCGCGGCCACGGTGATGAGACCGAGCGGAGGCACGAGGGAACGCTCCGGGACGATTTCCATCACTTCCCCAAGGCTCCAAAACGAGGCAGGAAAGCGCGGCCAGACCATTAGAACTTTGATCGCAGGTCCGAGTGGCGGGAAAGATCTAATCTCTTCTGGATCTCGGTTCATGAATAAATCCCCCAGTTACCAGTTCGTGGAACTGGCATCCAAGGATTGGAAGAAGCGGAGTATAACACGGGCCACAGCGACGCAATGAGAGTAGTAGCGAATGGATGAAAGGCTCCTCACGTGCGGGAATTATTATGCGAATCTCGACATGACCCGGTTGAAGACATCTGAGCCCCAAATCGGTCCTTGCAACAGACCGAGTGGGCCTTATTGTAACTCCTGAGTAGTTCTATAGAAGTCAAGAAAAATACCTCACCCATGGCCAGATTTTTCTTCACTTCCAGCCCGCATAATTGAGCAGGATCTCTCCTAGCCTTCCGCCCCATGTGCTCGCTTTGCCGTGCATTGTTACGCAGCGGTTTTGTTTCTCTCCCAGCAGTGTTCATCGCGTTTTCGCGACGAGGCCAGCCGTTCTGAAACCAACAAGCAGCTAGCGTGTGCGATATGGACCGAAGACGCGGACTTTTTTGGAACCGGAATAGCCGTCTGGACGACAAGTCGCATTGAGATTTTTCTCCGGGCGCAAGCGAAGGTGCCCGAATCAGAAGAAGGGTGATACCGCAGATCCAACTTCCGAACCTTCGGATGCGAATTGCCAAAAAGAGGCGGGCGGGTGTACGGTCACAGTTAACTAGGTGTCCGAAAAATGGAAATCCTAGCCCACGGAAAAATCCGGAGATGCTATGAGACGCCGACGCTTCCTGGCCCAAGCGGGCGCGATGGTGGGCACCCGAGCTCTTGCGCGGGTCATCCAGTTCCCTCCGGTCTCGGCCGCTTCTGCGGCGATCCGCCTAAATGCCCAAAGTCCGGCCGCCTCAGGGTCTGAGCTCGAACGGCTGCTTTCACTTTTCGACTTTGAAAACGAGGCTCACACACGCATCCCCCATGGAGCATGGGAACGCATTTCCGGAGGCTCCGCGGATGAGATCACTCTACGCTGGAATCGCGAAGCGTATGAACACATCCGCCTGAAGCCTCGCATTCTAGTGGATGTGTCGAAGCTCGACACGCGCGTGAGGCTGTTCGGGCAGGAACTACCGTTCCCGATTTTGCTCGCACCTACTGGGGGCCAGCGATTCATCCACCCGGAGGGCGAAGTTGCCGCCGCGCGCGGAGCTGCCGCCGCAAACTCTATCTACGTAATCAGCAGTAGTGCTTCCATGAAGGTCGAAGACATTGCGAGCTCCACAAAAGGTCCGGTCTGGTTCCAACTGTACGTGCAGAAGGACCGCGCATTTACCCGCGATCTGGTGCAGCGCGCCGAAGACTCCGGCTGCCGCGCTCTTTGCGTTACCGTCGATTCGCCTACGTTTGGTACGCGCAATCGGGAGGATCGCACCAAGAAGGAGTTGCCTGAGCGCGAGCTGCCCAACCTGAAGGGCAAAGATTATCTGGACCCGACCCTAACCTGGAAGGACATTGACTGGTTGCGGTCATTCGCGCGGAGGCCGGTGCTGCTTAAAGGCGTTCTGAATCCCGACGACGCAGCGACCGCCGTGAAGGCTGGAGCCTCAGGCATCATCGTTTCGAATCATGGTGCACGCAATCTCGATACCGTTCCCGCCACCATCGATGCGCTTCCGTTGGTGGTCGAGAAGGTCGCAGGCCGGGTGCCGGTGCTTGTGGACGGAGGCATTCGTCGCGGCACGGACATTATCAAGGCGTTTGCGCTCGGCGCGTCGGCGGTGCAGATCGGCCGTCCCTACTTGTGGGGTCTGGGGATTTCCGGAGCGGAAGGCGTCACCCGCGTGGTCGAGATTCTTCGGAAGGAATTTGAAATCGCGATGGCGTTGACTGGACGCCCGACTATCGCGAGTATCGATCGGTCAGTCCTGTGGTAGGCGGCATGACGAAAAACCCTTCAATAGACCAATTGGACTTCCGATCTGTGGCCCTATGACACTCGCTTTACCGTTCGTCGTTTTGCTGTAAGAAAAGAAATATTGCAAAACGGCGATCAGGGATCAGATGGGAACCTCGTCGCATCAAAAAGATACGAGATGGTCTATTTGCCGGAGCCGGGAGAACGGAGAGTGACGGGCGGCTTGGGGCGCTCGTCCACGACCAGCTGGAAGATGTCGGGGCGGGCGTAGTGGCCGACGACGTCGAGATCGAATTTACCGCGGGCGATCTGGGCGCGATCAATTTCGGCGAACAGGATTTCTTCGCCGGTGAGCTGAGGGCCGGCAAGGAAATTGCCGAAGGGATCCACGATGCAGCTGCCGCCGCGGCAGACGACGGAAGCGGGGTCGTCGCCGAGAGCGGAGTGGTAGTGAGCGGGATAGTCGCTGACGCGGCAAAACTGGTTAGCGGAAAGAACGAAGCAGCGGCCTTCGACGGCGATGTGGCGGACGGTGGCCAGCCATGAATCGCGGCAGTCGGCGGTGGGAGCGCAGTAGAGTTCGATGCCCTTGGCGTACATGGCGGTGCGGAGAAGCGGCATGTAGTTTTCCCAGCAGATGACCGCGCCAAGGCGGCCGAGTTGAGTATCGAAAACGGGCAGAGTTGCACCGTCGCCAAATCCCCAGACGAGACGTTCGGAGGCAGTGGGCATGACCTTGCGGTGCTTGCCGAGATTAATCGCCGTCAGGCGCAAAGAAGAGCACGGTGCAGTAAAGGGTGCCGCGATCACGTTCGATCACGCCGATGACGAGATAGATTTTGTGTTTGGCAGCAGTGCGAGAGAGCGTGATCACGGCGGGTCCAGGAACGTCAACACTAGAGTCGTAGTAACGGCGAAAGTCTTCGCGGCCGCGATCGCTTCGCGACCCGACGACGGCGCCGAAGTCGAGCCCACGAGGATAGGCGGAAACGAAGGCTTCGGGGAAGACAACTAGTTTTACGCCCTGGCGGGCAGCTTGTCCGGCGAGGGCGTGGACTTTTTTGAGAGTGCGGTCGCGGTCAAAGAGTACCGGAGCGGCCTGGACGACTGCAACTTTGACTTTCTCCCCGAAAGTTGGCGAGGGTTTCCTCTTGTGGCGAAGGGATGGCGTCATATTTGGTGGTTAGAATGAATCTGTTTCCGCAACTATACACCTCAATGCTGCCCGGCTGTTGCAACTGCCGACGTGCCGAACAGCAGATTATGTTGGGGCCAAGATACCTCATTTCACGTTTCCCGTGGGTATAGGCCTAATCCATCACTAAAACACCGTAGATTCAGGGCTCGCCCGCAGCGAGGCGATCATGTTGTTACGCGTCGTGGGGCTCGTAGCTCAGCGGTTAGAGCAGCGGACTCATAAACTGTGATCGGACACGTCAAACAAACGAGATAGCTGTAAACTCAAGAGTTTAGCTGCCCTTCACAACCCATCACTGCCCATTATTTCCGATCCTACAACGCAAAAAGAACGCAAACTGAACTCGCAGTTGTTTCTCCTCAACGCCCAGACAGACGGCGTTGCGTCTAAAAGCTCTTGCCTAGATCTGACGACGGGGATGGATGCTTGTAGGCGCGAACGTTGACGAGGACGACATCCGAACGGAAGATTTTGCCGGATATTGAAGCGCGTAGTTAGTGGCGGGATGGCGGGTCGAACAGAATGAAGAATCTTTCGAGGTGAACAGCATGCTTACAAACAGGCCTAAAACGAAAATTCTGGTCGACGGTGGCGACCTCGATGAGACTCCGGATCAAAAGCTTGCTCGGGTTTGTGGATGGCCAGACCGGACGAGCGTCGACGCCTACCCCAAGTGGCAGGCCTGGATGCGTGAAAAGCAGCCCCGCCTTTTGGTGATCTGGGGGAAATATGAACTGTCGTTCGACCCTTCGGAGCCGGAAGCCTATCGCCGCGATGTGCCGAAGGCCGAAGTGCACATCGTCAATGGCGGGCATTTCGCGCTCGATACCGCAGCGGATCAGATTGCGCAGCTCGTCCGTAGCTTCATGAAGTAGCGGCGGCGAAAAGGTGCTGTAACCAATTCCGTAGATTCAAGTCCTGAACGCCCCAGCAGTGACCAACCAATCGCTGGAGGGAAGCCGACTACTGGGACTTGGCCGGACTTCGCGGTGACTGTTCCTTGACCGGCGACTTGGTCTGGCGTAGTTTGTGAAAGCCCGCGACCGGTCATTCCCACACTACGAGTTCACGCAAAACGGAGGCAGCCATGAGCACCAAGCCAGTCCCTATTAAAGACCCGAGCAGTGACCCGAAAGTAGCCACAGTTGACATGAAGTTCGAGATCGTCGTCCTGCCCGTCTCGGATGTTGATCGCGCGAAGCAGTTCTACGCGAAGCTCGGATGGCGGCTCGACGCCGACTACGCTCACGAGGACGACTTCCGCGTGATCCAGTTCACGCCGCCTGGCTCCGGGTGCTCGGTCATCTTCGGCAAGAACGTCACTGCGGCGGCGCCCGGCTCCGCTCAGGGCCTGTACCTGATCGTCTCTGACATCGAGGCTGCCCGCGCCGAGCTGCTCCGTCGGGGCGTCGAGGTCAGCGAGGTGTTCCACAGCGACGGTGTGTACGGCGGCACGGACGAGCCCTACCTGTTTGGGCGAGTTCGGGTCAGCGGTCCCGACTCCGAGCATCGCACCTACCGCTCATTTGCCTCGTTCCGTGATCCGGACGGCAACGGCTGGCTATTCCAGGAGCTTACAACGCGGTTGCCCGGCCGCATTGACTCTGCGGCGACGACCTTCGCGTCGGCAAACGATTTGGCGAACGCAATGCGGCGCGCGGCGAAGGCCCACGGCGAGCACGAAGCCCGCACCGGCGGTCAACGCGACGAGAACTGGCCCGACTGGTACGCCGCGTACATGGTGGCGGAGCATGCCGGGAAAGAGCTGCCGCAATGAACGACTACGACGTGATCGTCTTCGGGGCCAGTGCTCGTGCCGCCGCAACCAAAGTTTCTTCGCTTTCAATCAAGGCTAGCGAGCATCCGCCCGGAATTTGCCGGGCGCGAACAGCACTTCTGTAGCGCGACAGAGCGGATCCTTCTTTTTGGATCTCGCAATCGCGAAGCCCCGCTGGAACGGACAAAGCGTTCGGGTCCAACTGACTCCGCTAGGGGCCAACCAGCAGGCTGCTGCTTTGGCAGCGTAACGCTTCGTTGCGTTACAGAGCGGTCAAGAACGCCACGAGGTCAGATTCGTCCTGTGCCGTCAATACCAAACCGAAGCGATGTTCGTAAAAGCGAACTGCATCGAGCAATGTTTGCGCCGCGCCATTGTGGAAATAAGGCGCGCGAGCGGATAGTCCACGCAGGATCGGACCCTTGATTTTTCCGACGTGGTCGAACTTGCCGTCAATCAGTGCCTGTCCCAGGTCAGTGGTGGTTTTGCAAGTGCTGGTGGCCAGGCCTGTAGAGGGATCCGTTTTGCACACCACGAACGTCGGGAGATAGCTGATGTCCAGTCCTCCCATGTTCACAAACAAACTGGTTGGACTGGGATCACCAGTGCCGATGTCCAGCGGTGTCGGAAAAGAATGGTTGCCGACGTCGGAAGTATCGTGGCAAGTACCGCAAGTACCCTGAAGAGCCGGAACGCCACCCGCGACGAGACCACCCGCAGCCACATCATCGTTGATACCAGAAACTCCAGTGATATTAATTGGCTTGGAATTGAAAATGGCCTCACCGCGAGCAATGGCCGCACGCGGGCTGTTATAGGGGAATGCGGACCACGCGGAAAAGGTATTGAAGATAGCTGGCGAGAACTGGCCATCTCCTGGACTGTTGAGACCACCGGGTTGTTCGAGAGAGGGCACTAAAGGGTTCACGCTCGAGTTAGCGCTGATAAAGAAAGGCTGATTGATCAGTGGCGCGGGACCTCCATGTGCGCCTTGCGCGTCCAGCCGGCCGGCGGTGGTGCTAGTCATTTGCGCTGTGAACAGGCTCATCTCAAAGTCCACGATGGCCTGCTGCTCTTCGGGTGTTGGCCGGGAACCATCGCCCTCGGCGTGGCCCTTAGTGGCATCGAGAGTTTGATGAGCCAGATCGCTGCGTAAAGAGTTTGGATAATTGGCAAAGAGAATTTTTGTAGTTCCCGTGGCGGCTGAAGACTCGCGGCCGTCAAACATCACCGCGCTCAGGAAGCGCAGGTTGGTTGAAGGCAGTGGCCGGCGATACATGGAAAGGATATCGGCTTCGTTGCAACCATATTGATTGTTCACGCTGACCACCTGGTAGTCGGCGTTCGTGGGCACGGCGAGTGCAATTCGGATAAGTCCCCGCGTGCGTAGCAAGCTGTAAGCGTCGGTCCTGCCCGCAACTGTGGAAAGTTCCACATTGTGATTGCAGTTCGCGCCGTCCACTTTGCGAAAAATCGGATCCAGCCCTTGCGTAGCGGCAAACCTGGCTTGCACGTTCGCGGCGGAGATGGACATGCCGTCACTGGGCTGATGACAACTGGCACAGGACCGGCCATTGCTGCCAAGGCTCTGGAAAAAGGGCCCGGTCAGATCAATTCCTTTTCCGTTGACGCTGTAAGTCTGTGACGCCCCGCCTGGATTGCCAAAGAGCGCTCCGTTGGCGACGAAAGAGAACTGCTGCCCACCCATCGAGGTCACCAATAATGTTGTGCCGGCGGCCAGAAGGGCGAAGGAGACGAGTCGCCGACTGTGACGCCTAAAAAGGCTGCCGATGGTTGTGCTGACAAGGAGGAGGTTGTTCATGGTGTCGCTTCCTTTCCACCAACACGGATACCGGGAAGAAAGACGCCCAGACAGAAATTGACTCGGGACACGATCGAGGCTGGGCTCTTACTTATAGAATCGGAATTGACGGGCGAAAGACGACAACCTGAAAGACTAATTTGTGAAGGCGTAACTGGCAGCGACCAGATTTGGGACAGAAACCACCTATCTCAGCCGCAGGAATTACGCCGCACTGCTCGTGTGTTGGGGTGTAGCTTGCCCACGGCTTTATCCAAGATTCGCAGCGCTCTTCGGAAACATCGGCTGGCGGCACTCACGCCACCACGCGATTTGTAGAACAGAGCCAGGTTGTTCAGGGTGATCGCGACGTCTGGGTGAGACGGGCCTAACTGGGAGCGTTTCATCTGGAGGGCCGCGCGATAATTGGACTCGGCGCGCCCGTGCAACGCGGCCGACTGATAAAGCGCGCCAAGATTGTTCAAAACGACTGCGATCTCGGGATGGCGGCCGTGCGCGCGGCGATAGGTGCGGAGCGCCTGTCGATAGAGGCTTTCCGATTCCGTGAATCTACTCTGGCCTTGGAGGATGGCTGCCAGCGCTGCCTTATCCGCAGCAACGGCCAGACTGCCAGCGGCAGCCACTTTGCGCCGTACTTGCAAAGACTTCCGCGCGTAGTGCTCGCCGCGACGAAAGCATCGTTTCGAATGTTCCACGCCGCCGAGGTTGTGATACAGATTGGCTAGGAAAAAGTCGCGTTCGCGTCCCGCCAGCCGTCGGGGCGCATGCCTCAGTGCCAACCTATAGTACCGCGCGGCATCGCGGAACTTTCCCAAGTATTTGCAGACCATTCCCAACTCGTTCCACAAAAGTAAGCGGTCGCAAGTGGGAGAGGCAACCCTCGCAGTACGCAGCCGTAACGCCGTGCGGAGATAACATTCCGCTTCGCGATACTGGCCTCGGCCGACATGCCGCGCGGCTCGCCTTCGCAGTTCACTTACACCAATATCGTCGCCTAAATAGACGCGATTCAACAGTCTGGCCATTGCAGGTTTCAAGCGCCGCTATTGGTTATTTCAGCAGAAGGGTCTCGTTATGGTTGGCCGCTAACCTTGGCATAACCGTCGTCGAGCTCTTTCGCACCGGCGTTTTCAGATCAATCTTCTTTTGCGAAGCCAATGCAGTCTTTGCTGTGGTTTTTTTCTGTGCCATTGTTTTACTCCCTTTCGAGGCAATCCGGAATATGGATCAGGGCGAATCTGGCCCGCGCTTCTATATAGGTAATCGGAAAAGGCGAGCAAAACACGACAGGATAATTGCGGGTGGAGCGGGTTTCGGTGGAACGAGCGTCACCGAAGAGACGAAGAGTGCTCGTGGAGATGCTTTGAGGCGTTGCGCACAGCGGTAGATGCCTGTTGACGGCGCTGCTGATCGTAACTAGTCGATTGACCAACGTCCGTCCAATGCTCCCACAGGTTAGCGCTCTTCTCGTATTGAAGTTTTGCGGTTTGCCAGTCCGAGCGATGCGCGGCAAGGTCTCCCTTGGCCTGGTAACAATCGGCGAGGTCGCGGAAAAACAGAAGGGTGTTGGGAAATTCTTTATGTAGGTCGGACAGGACTTGCTCGGATTGTTGCAGATCCTTTTCCGCGCCAGCGGCGTCACCGAGGAAGAGCAACTGGCGTGCCCGTGTGTAGAGAGCAACACCGAGAACCTCGCGAGCCGGAATGCTGGTGTGGTCACGATCAACGAGCCGTTGAGCGACAGTCACCGCAGAGGTAAGTTCCGATAAGGCGCGCTGCTTCTTGCCGAGGCGCTGCAAGTTCATGGAGAACCAGATTCGGGCAAAAGACTGCCAGGTGAGGGCGTCGGCGTCCGGATCGGTTTGCAGTGGCGAATTTCCGAGGCTCAACGAACGTTCGTAAAGTTTCTCTGCTCTTGGTGGATCAGCGTCACGATAAGCGCCCGCCAGCTCCGCGAGCGACTGGCTCAGGTCAAAACGCGCGCGCTGATCGCGAGAATCAGCCGCCACCCGCTGCTCGCACTCGCTCACGTACTTTTGTAACCATTCCACGGCCGCCGGGCGATCACCCAGATTGAAGTAATCGGGCTCGCCGCTCACCAAACCCAGCCGTTCCATAATGACCAAACGCTCGCGGTCCCAATCCGCGTTTGCAGGATCTTCAGCAATCGCATCTTTGAACATCGCAAGAGCCTGCAAGAACGTTTCGCGGGCTTGCGGGAGGTCTCCCGTTCCCCAGAAGATATCTCCCTTCTCTCTCGTGAACAGTGCCGCGAACATCCTCGGTTCTGGACCTGCCTCGACGTGCGACCACTCGGTCGAAAGATCAAGCGCATGACGAAGCGGCTCAGCGGCGCGGACAGGATCGAAGAGCCCATCGATGTCGCCGAGGTAGCCATAGGCCAAAACTCGTAGCTGGTAGTAAGGCTTTCCGGTGAGCTTCGGGAGAGAATCGGCGATCGTTGTTGCGAGCCTGAGGTTCTCGCGGCCCTCCGTGCGCAAACCAAGCTGCATCCCTTGAACCGAACCCACTTCGGAATAGGTATTGGCAAGAAGTTCGAGCGCTTCAGGAGACTGGCCGACCTTACGGGCGATGGCGACCGATTTGCCGTAGCTTTCCAACGCGGCTTCCGAATGACCCAAATTGGAGTACTTTGCGTTGCCCTGGACGTTTCCAATCTTCGCGTACGCCGTGGCGAGTTCCAATTGCAAGCTGGGATCGTTGCCGCTTTCCTTCGCCAAGCTGTCGAGATAGTCGAGAGAAGTTTTCACCAGCAACTCGCGTGCTGTGGTGGATCCGCTGAGATTTTCGATTTCGGGATTCAGATCGAAGAGCACGGTGCGCGCCAGCTTTCGCACTTGTTGAAAGCGAGCTTCAGCGCGGCGCGCCTCGCGATTTATCGCCATGAGCGCGGTAAGGGTCGCGATGACCATCAAAGCCGCGAGCGCTAAGCCGAGCTTATTGCGGCGCGTGAATTTGGCAAAACGGTAAGTGAACGTGTCGGGACGCGCGGCGATGGGCTGGAGATGGAGATGGCGATGCAGGTCTTCAGCAACGGCGCCAACAGCGGAGTAGCGCTCGGCAGGATTTTTCTTCAGCATCTTGCCAAGAATGGTGTCCAGGTCTCCGCGCAACAGACGGCGAAGTTTTTCCGGTGTTGCGCCGCGGAGTTCGGCTATCGCGCGAGATTCTGCGGATAGGATTGCGTCCGATGGCCGAAGCGGTTCGGTGTCCAGGATGGCTTTGACAAGCTCCGCGGGCGAAAGCGGGCCGCTACCTAGCGGATGCTGACCCGTAAGAAGAAGGTAGAGCAGCACACCGAGAGCATAGACGTCCGTTGCAGTGGTGATGGTGGCGCCGGTGATCTGCTCGGGAGCGGCGAACTGCGGGGTGAGGGCGCCCGCGCCTTCCTTGGTGAGCTGAGTCGCGACAGCTGAGTCGGATCCTTCCGCAAGCAATTTGGCTATGCCAAAGTCCAACAATTTCACCTGGCCTTGTTCGCTGACCAGGACATTCGAAGGCTTGATGTCGCGATGAACGACAAGATTGGCATGCGCCCGAGCCACCGCACTCAGCACATCGAGAAACAGGCGGATTCGATCTTCGACGGTAAGTTTGCGCTCGTCGCAAACTTCGGTGATGGGCTGGCCTTGCACGTGTTCGAGAACGAGATACGGCTGGCCGCTGGAGGTGACGCCAGCATCGAGGAGTTCGGCGATGTTTGGATGCGCAAGCTGGGCCAAAATTCTGCCCTCGCGTTTGAACCGCTCGGCACCGCTTGACGCCACAGCAAAGCGCATGAGCTTAACGGCTACACGTTTTTCAAAGCGGCCGTCGCTGCGTTCGGCCAGCCAGACGTCTCCCATGCCGCCGTGACCGATGGGATTGAGGAGCTTATAAGCCGACGGAATGACCCCTCAATGAAGACTCGAAGTCGCCCGGCAGCTGTTCAAGAAATGGTCCGCTGACAATTCGCGATGGTTCTCTAAGAGCTGGAGCAAAGTGTCGACAAGGTCCGGTCGCTGTGTACGGAAAGAGTGCAGCCAGGCTTGGCGTTCGTTTTCGGGAAGGCAGAGGACCTGATCCAGAAAGGGACTTAACACTCGCCATTGTTCCGGATTTAGAGCGGCCATCGCCGATTAAACCTCCAAATCCGACCGGATCTTGCGATGTAAATAAATGCGAGCCTTTTCCCACTGGCGTTGCGCGGTACGTTCGGAAATTCCCTTCATGGCCGCAATTTCAGCAAAAGTAAAGCCACAGAAAAAGCGCAAGTCAACAATTTGCGCCAGCGGAGGCTCCACCTCCGCAAGCTCGTCAAGGGCGCCGCTGATACGCGTGAGCTCACGGTCATCAACGGCATGCTCGAAATCGGTGGGAGCCGAAGTTATCTCAAACTGACCACCTCGCTTTTGTGCGTGGCGACTGCGTACGTGGTCGATGATCAGGCCGCGCATGACTCGCGCGGCGTATCCCATAAATCTGGCGCGATCCGGAAAGGATGGGCCCTCGCGCGGTGCGATCTCAATATAAGCCTGATGCAAGAGCGTTGTCGGGCTGAGACTGAGAGGAACACCTTGACGGGCCAATTCGCGGGCAGCGAGACGACGCAACTCAGCGTAAAGAGTGCTGAAGAGAGCGTTCGCGCAAGAAGTGTCTCCGCGCTCGACGGAGTCAATGAGTGACAACAAGTTAGGCTGGACGTCCAAGGCCGTATCCGTTTGCGCAGCGGCGCGAGGCTTGGCAGCAACACAATTTGTTGTGCATTCTAGCCTAAATTTCTAAATTCGTGCGACCTATTGCCCCGCTTTGGTGGTCGCCGCTGGACGTATCGAAGGTCATGGGTCAAACATCGAATTTTTCTTCGATAACGCTAAAGACGATTTTTCTTCCATCAATGCCTAGGACGAAGCGTTCGCGCACGTTTCTTACCGGGAAGATTGTTTTTCTTGCGCTGAAGGTCGTGACCGCGGGAGCAGCAGAATTTGGATCCGCTACAATCCGCTGCTCTCCCTTTGACGGGACTTTCGTGGAAACAAAGACCCTAGATCAGTGTAAATACTGGGGCTGAAACTTTTCTTGCTTCCTCAATACATAGCTACAGTGCGAAGGACACAATGTGATCGCGATTGCCCTTCTGCGCCGGAGGCTTTCGGGCCGTAGACAGTTAAACTGCATAGTCGACCCGAAAGCCAGTAAACTCAAACGCTTGCGAACGGAGTGAGACGAAGCTAGAATCAAACTTGGCTTCTCCCTTCTAAGGTGTCACTTGTTTGTTTCCTTCGTGCCAGGAAAGTGAAAGCATAAGTGAAGATGGAAGCGCGATGGTCGCCGCTCGATAGAGCGGAGGGTGGTTCGTATCAGGCGGCGCGTTTCTAAATTGAAGGAAGGACAACGACCTCCGATTTTGTGTCGACTGCAACGCAAGAATGACGCAAAGTTGTTGAGGTCGTTTTAAGTAGCCCAACAAGTCCTTTATTATCAAGGGGCTCGTAGCTCAGCGGTTAGAGCAGCGGACTCATAATCCGTTGGTCCCAGGTTCGAATCCTGGCGGGCCCACCAAACACACACGGGAATTTTTCAATCAGCTGATCTGGGAGTTTTTCGCGAGCTGCGCGATCACGATGCTTGCTTCTTCCAAGATCGTGCAGAGAATCGGGTTGTCCCGATACACATCGATCACTCCATATAGAAAACTTCGTTCATCATGGCAAAGCGTTCGCCGGGTTGAAGATCTGGAACAGGCTCGAAGTATTCAGCCATTTCTCGCTGCCATTTCAGATTGATCGCGTCGCTGTCGAGTTTTCGCCATGCAGAATCAAAATCATGGACTTGCATGACAAGGAACAGATCTTGGCCTCGTCGGAAGATCGAATAGTGAGATATCCCGACTTCCTTTAGCTTGGATAGCAGTGCTGGCCAGACGCGCCGGTGCGCGGCGTCATATTCTTGCTCCTTGCCGGTTTTTATTCGCAATCGAAAAGCGGTCCTGGGCATCGCGATCTCCTTACACCGCGGCGGAAAAAAACCGTGGAGTGTCATATTGTGCGTCAAAACGGCAGACGACACGTCAAGGAACGTGGACGATAGGAATTCAATAGAAAAATATATACAATACCGAAACTTCTAGGCCTTCGGAGATTGCAATGAGCAAACAGCAAGGGGCAAGAATTTTCTTTGGGCTACTTCTGGAGCTCACAGCGAGTGTGACCCTAAATATTCCGGCCAAAGCGATTCCTGAGCCTGACGCTACCGTGTCAGGCGGAGCGCCCTCGGAGCTGGAGTGTCAGGCCATGACGACGCCACTTGGCCTGGGCAACGCTCATCCCCGCTTGTCTTGGCGGCTCAACGATCCGCGACGAGGGGCAGTGCAGATCGCTTACGAGATACGCGTTGCCAGCTCATCAGAAAAGCTTCAGCGGAACGAGCCGGATGTCTGGGATAGCGGCAAGATTATGTCGGCGGACTCTATCAACGCTCCCTACGGAGGGCCCGCTCTTGTTTCTCGTGTCAGGTATTTCTGGGAGGTTCGCGTCTGGGATGGACAAGGGAAGCCAACTGCGTACAGCAAACCGAGCTGGTGGGAGATGGGATTGCTTTCGGCCGAAGATTGGACTGCGCGCTGGATCGCACAAGACATGCCAGTTGAGCGGGGCGACCATGCATCCAATCCGAAATGGATCTGGAGTACTGACGAAGGAGCTTTGTCAAAGGCATCCGTCGGGAAGCGTGATTTTCGTCTGAATTTCACGCTTTCACGAAAACCAAAAACCGCAGCGCTCTTCATTACAGGCAAAGACAACATCGGTGTGTGGGTAAACGGGAAAATCGTGCTGCAAGAATCACCTGCGGGCAAATTTGGCCGCCCGCATGATCCGTGGGGAACTTTCCGCGAAGTTACCTTAAGTAATTTGGAATCCGGCAAGAATTCGATCGCGGCAGAAGTGACTGTCGACAAACCGGACTGGGCCCAAGCTCCCGTATCCGGCGGACTGGTGGCTGTGCTGCGCGTGGAATTACCGGATGGCACGTTTCAGCGGATCATCTCCGATACGAACTGGAAGACAAGGAAGGACGGAGGGAACTCCGAATGGAGCGTACAGGATTTCGACGACAGTTCATGGCCGGCGGCCGGAGTCGCTGCAGAAATTGGACAAGATCCGCTTGGCACGCCGTGGCCGGCTGAGCCCATCAGTTGGTTCGGGAAAAATTTCCACGTTGCAAAAACCGTGCAGAGAGTGCGGATTTATTCGACAGCGCTGGGCGCTTATCAGTTGTACCTGAATGGGAAACGCGTAGGAGATGATGTCCTTGCGCCCGGGTGGACCGACTATCGAAAGCGAATTCCTTATCAGGTCTATGATGTCACCTCTCTGGTACAACCGGGCACAAACGCCGTTCGTGCGTTGTTAGCAGGAGGATGGTACGCGGACGGACTCGCCTGGCTGCAAAATCGATACAACTTTGGGCCGCCGCCTGTGCGTATTCTGGGTCAATTGGAGGTCGAATATACCGATGGAACCCGAGATACGATTTCCACGGACGAAAGCTGGAAAACCGCACCTTCGGCGATCGTGAGTTCGGATCTCTACAATGGTGAATTCTACGACGCACGACGGGAAAAAAAAGACGCAGGCGACGCAGCTTCGCTCGAAGGCGAGTGGAGGCCTGCAGCCGCTTTGTCCGCGCCCAAAGCGCCGCTTGTTGCACAGGATTTTCAACCCATCCGGCCACACGAGACTCTTTCGCCCAGAGAAATGACCAATCCAGTTCCTGGTGTTTACATCTTTGATCTGGGACAAAACATGGTCGGATGGGCGCGGTTACGTGTTTCTGGACAGAGCGGGACAAAAGTCAAATTGCGTTTTGGAGAAGTGTTGAAGCCAAGCGGCGAGCTGTATACGGAAAACCTGCGAACTGCGGAAGCGACGGACACATACGTTCTGCGCGGTGGAGGCGAAGAAGTATTCGAGCCGCACTTCACGTTCCATGGATTCCGCTATGTCGAAGTGACAGGGTACCCGGGGACGCCGAACCGCGATTCGGTTGAGGGAGTAGTCTTCTATACGAGCGCACCCTTCACCATGACGTTCCGCACAGCAAACGCCACGGTAAACCAACTTTGGAGAAACATTGCCTGGGGTCAACGCGGGAATTTTCTCAGCGTGCCGACCGATTGCCCGCAGCGAGACGAACGTCTGGGATGGATGGGCGATGCGGAAGTGTTCTGGCGCACGGCCAGTTATAACGTGAACCTTGCTGCGTTCTCGCACAAATTTACGACCGACATTCGAGACGCGCAGAGCGCGCAGGGCGCATACGCAGATGTGTCGCCGCGGGTAGGGCCGACGGGAGAAAGCGTTGCGGGCTGGGCGGATGCCGGAGTCATCATCCCCTGGACGGCCTATTTGCAATACGGTGATAAGACGATCATGGAAGAGAACTGGGCCGCGATGGAACGCTGGATGGCCCACCTGGAAAGAGCGAATTCTGACTACTTGTGGCTTAAGGAACGTGGAAATGACTACGGCGATTGGCTGGCGATTGGCAGCCAGACGCCAAAGGACTTGATTGCCACGGCCTATTGGGCGTACGACGCGTCTTTGATGCAGCAAATGGCGCAAGCGCTGGGCCGCAACGCAGAAGCGGAAAAGTATGGCCAGTTATTCGAAAAGATTCGTGGCGCGTTCAATCAGGCTTATGTCAAAGCGGACGGCACTGTTGGGAGTGGCAGCCAGACGAGCTACGTCTTGGCGCTTCACATGAATCTGTTGGAAAAAGATAAACACAAGATTGCCATGCAACGATTGGTAGACGACATCAAAGCGCACGACTTTCATCTGACGACTGGATTTTTGGGAACGCCCTATCTCTTGATCGAGCTGAGCAAGGGCGGTTACACCGATGTTGCGTACAGGCTGCTTCTGCAACGAACGTATCCATCGTGGTTCTACATGATCGAGCGTGGTGCAACCACGATGTGGGAGAGATGGAACGGCGATCAAAAATTGGACGACCCTTCGATGAATTCGTTCAACCATTACGCCTATGGCGCGGTTGCGGAATGGCTATACCGGTATGTGGCGGGCATCGACGCGGATATAGAAAATCCCGGATTCCATCGAATCGTGCTTCATCCACAGTTCAGTGCCGAACTTGGCGAGGCAGAGGCCACCTACGAATCCGCGTACGGCGCGATCGGCTCGCGCTGGAGAGCGGAGAATAAGAGCACAGTCTGGAGCGTTACGATTCCAGCAAACACCACCGGGGTACTTTATTTCCCCACAAAGGCGCAAATTCGAGAAGGCAGCAACGACATCGCGCATAGTGGCGGAATCAAGTTTGTTCGGACCGAGGGGAATTCGGATGTGTATGAGGCGGGCGCTGGAAATTACGCGTTCCGATTTTAGGCGCAGCCATGGGGACTGATGAGAACTATTCCTCTCGCGACGGATAAGATTCCAAAGTTGATATGGCTAATTGGGATCGGTGCTGTTCATCGCGCGGCGGCAGTCTTAGATTCATTTGCAATTCCGACATAGTTTCCGTACCCGACCACTACGGTCGAGAGGACCAGAACGAACAAACTCAACGCCACAAGGACCTTTGTGCGGCGGCCGGTTCCGTTCCACTCCCGCAACGCGATACCCCAGAGTGTGCTGAAAATCATGATGCTGGCCATGTGGAGAGTCCAGCTAGAGAATCTATAGTGGCCCATCTTGGTCTCACCCATGGTGTAGAAGAAGAACTGCAAGTACCAAGTGATTCCGGCGATTGCCGAAAATACATAGTTCATCAGCATCGGGGCATGGTTGGGCGCCGCCTCCGTAGAGCCGCTGGCCTTCGCCATCTCTTCCGCCGGAGCGTCGGTGACTGTTTCGAGTGGCGGACCCGAGAGTAGATTTTGACGGATCTCTGAATTGAGGTACTGATAGCCCGTGCGATTGCGGATATTGAGCGCAACGCACCAGATGAAATTCGTCGTAAATCCGCCCAACAAGACAACGACCAGCACTGGCAGGCCTTGCCACAGAGGCGGGGTGCCGTGACGAATGGTCATTCCTTTGATGGGATCGCCCGCTGCCAATCCATAAGCGAAGCATGCGCTCATTACGCCTGAGAAAGTGGCTACCAGCAGTCCTTTCTTCAGGTCGAATTCCTTGATGGACAGGCGTTTTTGCTCTTGTGACAGTTCTTTTTCTTTGGACATTCCTGCGGTGCCGGCAAAGACGATTCCAAACAGGCATATGGCGACACCGATAAGGATAATGAGTCCAGAATGCGTGCCCAGGACTTCAGTTCTAAATTGTCCGCGGAAGATCGGCGGCATCAAAGTTCCGAAAGCTGCTGTATATCCGAGGGCAACGGCCATTCCGAGAGACATACCGAGGTAGCGCATTGTTAAGCCGAAAGTGAGTCCCCCGAGTCCCCACAACAGGCCGAAAGCATAAGCCCAAAACAGACTGGTGAGAGGTGATTCCCTGAGCACAGCAAAGAGATCGTGGGTGAGGACAAGAGCCAGCAACCAGGGTGCAATGATCCAACTGAAAAAACCTCCGACAAGCCAATAAGTTTCCCACGCCCAATGTTTCACCCGGCGATAGGGGACGTAGAAGCTGCCAGAGGCCAAACCGCCGAGCCAGTGCAGGAAAACCCCGAGGATAGGATTGGGCACGAGGAAGATTCCTTTCCCTGAGCGAACGCGGAGGCCACCGGCAGCCGCAAGGCCACGCTGGCTGAGAACTCTAATTGCAACCAGAACGACAGGTCAATACGAAAGAAGTCCATCTATTGAAACAACGGGATCGGCTGGCGCTAGGGTATACTTTCGCTCGCCCAATTGTGTGTAAACCTAATGCACCGAACTAGCTCCAAGGCGCGTCCCGCTCGGCTTTACCTCATCCCAGTGCTCTCCAAAGCACTGGATATTCTCGAATTGCTGCAGGTTGAGAACCAGCCGAAATCCCTCGAAGAGATTTACCGGCGGACGAAAATTTCGAAAACGACCGTCTATAGGATTCTGAAAACGCTGACGCACAGAGGGTACCTCGGACAGTCCGAGAACGGACTCTACAGGTTGGTGTCCCGACCTAGGAAGGTGCGCTTCGGCTTTGGCGCGCAGTCGCGCGAAATGCCGTTTTCCGAGGCGGTGCGCGAGAGTTTGGCAGCGGCGGCCTCCTCCGCCGGAGTGGACCTGCTGGTCCTGGACAACAAGTATGACGCCGCAGCCGCAGTTAAGAACGCCGAAGAGTTTGTGAAGCAAAGGGCTGATCTGGTCATTGAATTTCAAATCGACCAGCGGATAGCGCCGATCATTGCGGACAAGATTCACGGCGCGGGAATCCCGCTGATCGCAGTCGATATACCGCATCCACATGCGACATTTTTCGGTGTGGACAATTACAGAGTTGGGCACGAAGCTGGCAATTTTCTCGCCCAACATTCGAAAAATCTGTGGGGTGGAAAACTGAGTTGGGTGGTTGGATTAGATATTCAAGAAGCCGGGCCTCTCGTCCACAGTCGGATTACAGGCGCTTTTGCCGGGATCCGATCGAAATTTCCAGGCTTACGGGATGAAAACTATGTTTTGTTGAACGGAGAAGGTTTGCGGGGAAGGAGCCACCGCTTGATGGCTGACTTTCTGAAGCGTCACCCTGCGCAGCATGGTGTGCTCGTTGCCGCGGCGACAGATACGAGCGGACTGGGGGCGCTACAAGCCGTACGGGAAGCGAAACGCGATAAGGATGTAGCGATCGTTGGACAGGATTGCATTCCGGAAGCGCTGGATGAAATGAGTATTCCGGGCAGCCCGTTCATCGCCTCCGTATCGCACGAGGCGGGCAGTTATGGACCACAATTGATCGAATTGGGTCTAGCAATTTTGAACGGCCAAATCGTGTCTCCCTACAATTACGTCAAACACAAACTCATCACTTCTGCGTCGCTGACCAAAAAGATGCGTGCCGCCAGGTAGATGTCTGTTCCACTATTGAAATAATTATCCTATTGCACCGAGCTTTCCAATTCGATACTGTCGAATTTCGAATCGCGGAATCGGGTATTGGATTCAGTCGCGCTATACGATCCCCTGCGCCATCTCTAAGGGCACTTGTTGATGAAGACTCAGGAAACTCTTCGCTATCTAGAAGATCGATGGGATGAGGACTTCGCCCGAAAGCTCGATGCGCCTGAACTCTTGCGCTACCGCTCCAATATACTGGGCTCCGATCTTCGAATCACAAATTTCGGCGGTGGAAACACCAGTTCGAAAATTGAGGAATCCGATCCACTCGACGCTACAAAACGCGCGGTCCTTTGGATCAAAGGAAGCGGCGGCGATATTGGGAGCATTCAGCGAAACGGTTTCGCGTCTCTCTACCTTGACAAGCTCCATGCCCTGAGGAATCGGTATCGCGGCGTACAGTTCGAAGATGAAATCGTCGAGATGTATCCTCTCTGCGCTTTTGGCCACAACACCGTCGCCGCCTCAATTGATACTCCGCTGCACGGATTTCTTCCATTCGAACACATTGACCACCTTCATCCGGATTGGGGCATCGCGCTTGCAGCCGCTGCCAATGGCAACGAGAAGATGCGCGAGTTCAACCGCCTTTTCGGGCACAAGCTGATCTGGTTACCCTGGCAACGCCCGGGTTTTGAATTGGCGATGATGCTAAGGGACGCGGTTGAGGCGAACCCGGGCTGCGACGGAGTCGTTCTGGGTGGGCATGGCCTCTTTACCTGGGGAAGCACGCAGCGTGAATGTTATTTGAATACGATCACCATCATCGACCGGCTCGGTCAATTCATTGTTGATCATATCGAGCGAAGAGGCTCTGATCTATTCGGTGGCAAGCGGCACAGCGCACTGCCAAATTACCGTGAATTGGCGCTGGATATTTTTCCGTTTGTGCGCGGGCGTGTTTGCGATAAACAGCGGATGATTGGCCACTTTAACGATCTTCCGGAGATCTTACGATTTGTAAATTCGCCAGACGGTGAGAAGCTCGCGCACCTCGGAACAAGCTGCCCGGATCATTTCATTCGAACCAAAATTCGCCCGCTGTTCGTCCAGTGGGATCCTTCGACCAATTTGATCGGATTAAGGGAGCACCTCGATGTCGCTCTTATTCGATATCGGGAAGAGTATCGCCAATACTACAAATCATTTGCGAAAACCGATTCGCCGGCGATGCGTGATCCTAGTCCGACTGTAATCCTGATTCCGGGCATCGGCATGTTCAGTTTCGGGAAGACCAAGACGGAGGCCCGCGTCTCCGGAGAGTTCTACACCAACGCAGTCCATGTAATGGAAGGCGCCACGGCACTCGGCGCCGGCGACACACCGAAGGCGCTCCCTCAAGCTGGGCCCGCCGCATCGACCGACGCCTTCACAGTGCATTCGAACTATGTGGCATTGCCTCCGTCCGAAGCTTTCGGCATTGAGTATTGGCAGCTAGAGGAAGCGAAAATTCGGCGGCAGCCGCCGGAAAAGGAACTCAGCCGGCGAATTGCATTTGTGGTTGGCGGCGGAAACGGTGTGGGACGCGAGACGGCTCTTCTGGCCGCCCAACGCGGAGCTCATGTCGTCGTGGCCGACCGCGATCTGGAAGCCGCAAGAACGACGAGCTTAGAGGCGCAGAAGATCGCAGGGAAGGAATCTGCATCGGCAGTCTCGATTGATATTCGTGAGCGTGAGTCCATCCGCAATGCTTTGCGGGAGGTTGTCGGTGCCTACGGCGGGCTCGACATCATTGTGAACACTGCAGCCATTTTCCCATCCTCACCCGACGGACAAATTAGTGATCGTCAGTGGGGCGAGACCTTGGATATTAATGTTACGGCGAATCACCGGTTGCTTGAGGAGTCCGGCGGAATCTTGCGCGAACAGGGGCTTGACGCGAGTGTGGTTCTCACAAGCTCGGCCAATGCAGTCGTTCCGAAGCACGGAAGCGAGGCTTACGATGTGAGCAAGGCGGCGGTCAGCCATCTTGTCCGTGAATTCGCGATTTCCCTTGCGCCCAGGGTTCGCGTAAACGGCATTAGTCCGGCCACGGTTGTGAAAGGCTCGACCATGTTCCCTCGTGACAGGGTGGTGGCCTCGCTCAACAAATATAAGATTCCACACGACTCCTCTGCCTCGGATGAACAGCTTCGTACTTTGCTCGCCGAATTTTACGCCCAGCGCACGCTTACACATCAGCCGATTGATCCGAAGGACTGCGCTTCCGCAATCTTGTTCCTGGCAGGCCCGCAGTCGCGCTGCACCACCGGGCACCTGATTCCGGTAGACGGTGGCTTAACCGAGGCTTTCCTTAGATAGGCATCGACGGTGTTCATGTCATCGAGGAGGGTTTTATGCAGCGGTCAGCGGGCAAAGCATCTCTTGTTGCAGTGGATCTAGGGGCACAAAGTTGCCGTGTATCGATCCTGCGCTGGAAACAGGGCGGCGTTCCACAAATTGAAGTCATTCATCGTTTTTCAAACGCTCCTATCTCGACTGCCACGGGACTGCACTGGAACATCGACGCCATATTCGAGGGCGTAAGCACTGGCCTGAGAACCTGCGCGGAGGCCGCGCCCGAAGGAGTCGCATCGATCGGAGTGGACGGGTGGGCTGTTGACTATGTGCGCCTGCGGAGTGACGGCAGCCCGTTCGGGAATCCATTTTGTTATCGGGATGAGAGAACCGCAAAAGCAGTGGCGGAAGTTCATCGCCTCATTTCCCCGGACAGGCTCTACTCGCTTACGGGAATACAACTGTTGAGCTTGAACACGCTCTACCAGCTTTACGCCGACAAGCTGGCAGGCATCGATTCCGGCTCCCGTTGGTTGAATCTTCCCGAGTACGTTACGCATCTCCTTGGCGGGAAACCGGTGTCCGAGTATACGAATGCTACGCACACGCAGCTGGTGACGCTCGGAACAAGGAACTGGTGTGATGAGATCTTTCAGGCCACCGGCTTAGAGAAGGCGGCCGCGCCTGAAATTGTGCCCACGGGATCAATTGTCGGAACACTGAACGGGCCATTGAGCACATTGCCTGCTTTCTGCGGCACGCGCCTGATCGTGCCCGCCTGCCATGACACAGCTTCTGCCATTGCTGCGATTCCGGCCAAAGGCGAAGACTGGGCCTTTATCAGCTCTGGCACGTGGTCGCTTGTCGGGACGGTGCTGAATTCGCCTTGCATTACGAAAGAGGCTCGCGAATTGAACTTCACGAACCTTGGAGGCGTCGGTGGAACTACCTGTTTTCTCAAAAATGTGAATGGTATGTGGCTCCTCCGCCAGTGCATGGATGAATGGGAACGTCTCGGCCAGCATTGGACCTTGCCCGATCTTATTCGACAATGCGCTCTGTTACCGCAACCGCAAATTTTGATAGACCTAGACGCCCCCGAATTGGTACTGCCCGGAAAGATGCTTGGCAAGATCAACGCGCAGTGCAATCGCGCAGGTCATGAATCGTTCTTAGCTGACAGCCGGGGAATTCCGTTGCTGGCGAATACGATTTTTCACAGCCTCGCCCGGCGTTATGCTGAGGTGCTATCTGCGATCACTGGGATTACGGGAAAAAAGCTCAAGCGTCTGTTCATCGTTGGCGGCGGGAGCAAGAACACGTTCCTAAACCGGTTGACAGCGGAATACAGCAGGCTCGAAGTCGTCCCCGGTTCAAGCGAAAGCACGACGATTGGTAACTTCGCTATTCAGATGGCAACTCTACAGGACGACGGGAGTTCATCGCACAACGTGACCGCAGCAAGGGTTGCTGAGATTGCGCAGACAATATCATTCAACTCCACGCCGATTTTAATGGACGAGGACAAACAACCAAGGGAACTTGATGCGCGTACCCAGGTAGGGCAGACGGAGACTTCACGATGAAGGACAAATTGATTGAAGTAGCATATGCGGCCTTGGACCGACTGAAGATCGAACTCCCATCGTGGGGTTTTGCCAATACGGGCACTCGCTTCGGAAAATTCGTTCAACCCGGTGCCGCCACAACACTTGAGGAGAAATTCAGCGATGCCGGTCAGGTGCACTCCATCACTGGCGCTTGCCCTACTCTTGCCTTGCACGTGCAATGGGATGTTCCTAACGGCCTCAAAGATGTAGGCGAAGTAGAAAAACTGAGCAAGAAATTCGGCATTCGTCCGGGATCGATCAATCCGAACACCTTTCAAAATCAGGAATACAAATACGGGTCCGTCGGTAATCCCGATCCAAATGTTCGCCGAAC
>Ga0137403_10001947_pt1 | contig 25751 bp, 17 predicted proteins | sample CZOMad2_1_16fung_FD_122057 | JGI IMG/M metagenome (GOLD analysis project Ga0137403, IMG submission 122057) | Vadose zone soil fungal communities from Angelo Coast Range Reserve, California, USA - CZOMad2_1_16fungal (Hybrid Assembly) | ecosystem: Environmental > Terrestrial > Soil > Vadose zone... | reverse complement strand
TTCGGCACCCCCGCCTGGCGCCAAACCATAGCCTCATCCTTTCCCCTCTCGCCCCCCAGCCGTCCGCCCACAACCCCGCGTAATGGTGGATCTTTGGATCCGTCACCCGATCCTCAACCGCCTCGCCCATCTTCGCCATCGCCCGCCCCGCTCTCACCGCCCGCATCTCGACATAATGGCGGATCTTTAGATCCGTCACCAAATCCGTCCACCGCACCCAAGTCCGCTCCGCCGCACACAGCCCCTCCCCAACCAACTCCCGCTGCCCGGGGCGAAGGTTCCGGCAGGGGCACGATACATCGTGCCCTCTTCGCGCCATCGCGCCACCACTCCCGGCCCCTAGCACCACCGAGCCACTCGGCCTGCCGGCAAGAGCAAAGACCAGTCGCCCGGCCCCACCGCCGCAGCGCCGGAGGCGCGGCACAAGTTAGCCCAACGCCCCAGCGTTGGCGTAGCCGTCGCACCAGGCCCCAGCACCGTAGGCGCAACACAGGTTCTTCACTCTGCCCCGGTCGCCCGACGCCCAATTTCGCACCCTCTAACCCCTGTAGAATCAACACTTACAAATCTGTATGAAAACAAAGGACTTGCAGCCGTTCTAACCCCTTTAGAATCAACACTTACAAAAAACGGGGAGGGGGGCAGCCACTCACCACTCATCCTATATATTATGTGTAGGACCCCGACTCCGCCGCATGATAGATCGCCTCGACCATCGCCAGGCTCCGCCGCCCTTCGACGCCATCACATAGCGGCACCCGCTTCTCGCGGATCGCCCCGAGAAAATCTTCCAGTACCGCTTGGTGTGCCCGGAAGTCGCTCACTGCCGCTGATGTCGCGGTCTGATTTTGGTCCCCGCCCGAGGCCATCAACTCCTTTGCCCCGGCAGGAGCGTCTCTCAAGTCGAGAGCGACGATTCGGTCCTGCTCCAGAATCACCGTGCCCAGCGTCGTTGTCACTTGGATACGCCGCGGATACCCCGGATACGCTGCGGTGGTCGCGTGCAGCATTCCCAGCGCGCCACTGGAAAATTCCAGCAGCGCAACGGCCGTATCTTCCGCTTCGATTTTGTGCAGCAGCGTAGCCGTACGCGCCTGTACGCGCTGCACGTCCCCAAACAGCCACAACAGCAAATCTACGGTGTGAATCCCTTGATTGATCAGCGCGCCGCCGCCATCGAGAGCCCGCGTCCCGCGCCAACGGGAATTGCCGTAATACTCCGGGGGCCGGTACCAGTCCACCCGCGCCTCAACAAAAATCGGCTTACCCAGTACGCCCTCGTCGAGCCAGCTTTTCAGTTGCCGGATGTGCGGCTTGGTACGGTCCTGAAAAATTACGCCGAGTTGCACGCCGGATTCTTTCGCGGCAGCGATCAGCGCGTCCGCTCGCTCCGTCGCAATCTCGATCGGCTTTTCCGTCAGCACGTGCAGCCCGCGCCGCGCCGCCGCAATTCCCTGCTCCGCGTGCAAACCTGACGGACTCCCAAGAATCACCACATCCATCGGCCGATGCTCGAGGAAAACACCAACGTCCTGATACGGGGTGCCGCCGTGCTCGCGGCACAGCTGCGCAACTTTCTCGGCGTTGCTTCCGTGGATCGCGGAAATGACCACGCCGCGAATCGCGCGCGCCGCACGCGCATGCGTCTCCGTGATATTCCCGCCGCCCACCAGCCCGATCTGCATGGTCATGGGTTCATGCGGGCATTCGCCCGCGAAATCGTCGTAGGCCGCAACTGCCTGCGCGCAAGTCGAGGCACTTGTAGGGGCGGCTTTACGCCGCCTTCCGTAGCGGAAATCCCCGCGTAACGATGGGGCCCTCCGCGGTGCGCAGAGGATACAACACCGGCTTTTTCAGCGTCGTCGGCCAGATGTACGAGGTAAACGCCTTGCCATCGATGGTGACATCAACGCTACGCGCGGCTTCCTTGACAACCACGCTAACGCGTTCCGAAGAATACGGGTTGGCGGAAACGAAGCAGGCAAGCAGCGCCGCGCCGCCAAGGGCCAGGGCGATGATTGCAAGAGGCACGGAGGTTCCGGCAATGGGCATGCGCATGACTAGCTGTGGCCTCCGACAACGACTTGCTGCTTGGCGTCGTCAAACGTAATTCGCTGTCCGGTCTGAATGGCAGCCACGTTCATGCACAACGCCACTGAGTGGCTGTAGCCGGCCTCGACGTGCGCATTGGTGGTTTTGCGGCTGCGGATGCACTCAAGCCAGTTGCGCACGTTGGCCACGGTCATGTCGTCCGTGCCGGTGTCTGCCGCCGTGCTCGCTGCCGCCGCGGTCTTGGTCAGCGAGACCGTCGGCAACAAGTTCGCTTTCATATCCATTTCCGCCGCCAACTTCTCGGTCAGCCCGCCTTCCGAAGTGATTTCATTCTTGTCCAAATTCAAAGTCCCGCCATTTGAAAAATATAACTCCTTGACTCCTCCCGCCGAATTGGTCATGCGCGACGAATAAATCACCTGGAATCCTTTCGCCGGATCGTTGAGCGGGCCGTAATCGAAAACTGCAGTCATGGTGTCCCAATTCTTCCTGCCGTCATTCCACTTGTAGATCCCGCCATTGGCCACCACGCTGCGCGGCCGCGGCAATCCCGTGAACCAGTGCACCGTATCGATCTGGTGCACTAGCCATTGATCGGGAATCCCGGAAGAGAACGGCCAGAACAGCCGGAACTCCACGTACTTACGCGCGTCAAACGGTTCGTACGGATGATTGATCAAGTAGCGCTTCCAATCCGTATCCTCTTCGCGCAGTTGCGGAACCAGCTTGGGCCGCCGCCAGCGCCCTGGTTGATTCACGTTCCAGGTCATCTCCACCGAAACAATGTCGCCGAACTGGCCGGACTTGATGAACTCGCAGGCTTTCTGATACGTGGGAGAGCTGCGGCGCTGCGTGCCTACCGCGAAAACGCGATCGCTGTTCTTTACGGCATTGCGAATGGCCTGAGCATCTTCCATGGTGTGGGCCAGCGGCTTTTCGACGTAAGCGTCGCGGCCCGCGCGAATCGCTTCCACGCCGTGAAAAGCGTGCTGGAAATCGGCGGTGCCGACGATGACGGCCTGGACGTTCTTGTTGTCGTAGAGTTCGTCGTTGTTGCGGGCCAGGGTCACCTGCTTGCCGGAAAGTTTGGCGATGTAGGCGGCGCCTTCGTCGCGGCGGCGGCTCCAGATGTCCGAAAGAGCCACGAACTCAAAGTTGAGGCCTGGAGCAACTTTCAGGAAGGATGGAATGAGGGCCCCGCGGGTGCGGTCAGAGAAACCGACCACGCCAACGCCGATGCGGTCGTTGGCGCCGACAATTCTGGCGTAGCTGGATGCCGTGGAACTCAATGCGACACCGGCGACTCCGGCACCGGTGAGTTTCAGGAAGTCGCGCCGCGAAGCTTTTTGTGCAGACATACAGCCTCCTTGGAAAGACGAAGATGCGCCCGAGTTGTTGCGAGGCAGCGCTCGCGAGCCGTTGCCGCGTTGCGAACTCAAAACAACCGCGCTGACGTACCCCTACAGCCATGCGCCAGAATTGGCCGAAGCAGAGTAATAGTAAGCCAAGAGCCGGAAATCGGGTGTTGAGAGTTATTAAAGGAATCGTTTATCAGGCTTGCGCTGAAGAAGACGGAGTGGGGCCATAAAAACCTGAGCAGAAGTAAAACGACTAAGGCCGGGACTACAAGTACGACGCTGCGGCACGGAAAGCGACGGTGCCGTTCAAAGGGGCAACAAAACTGAAGCTAAAGGAAGCGGCCAGCCTTTTCACCCGGTAGCGCCCGGCCGACGATTCCCTCAGCTCTCCAACAGTGCGTTGCGCAGAAAAGCGGCGATCGATTCGGTGAGCTTGCGAGGGCACTCGGTTCGCGCCATGGCCAGCGCCAGAGTACGGGTCAGGCGATGGCCGGCCACGCGAAACTTTTGGAAGAGATGAGAACGCCCGCGAAGCGCATGCTCGGGGAGAATCGAGCAGCCAAAACCGGATTCCACGAGGCGCTTGATCGCTTCAGTGTCATCCGCTTCCATGACTACCCGAGGGGTGATGCCGATTTCGCCGAAGAAACGGTCGATCACCAACCGCATATTGCTACGTTTCGGATATAGGAGGAAGGGCGCGTCGGCGAGCTCCGAAGCGCGCAGGGAACTCACATGTCCACTGCCGGCCTTGCTGGCCGACGGCCGCACGATGAGGAGTTCTTCATCAAAAAGCGGGATAAGCTGGAGATTGGTTTCGGAAACGGGAAGAGAGATGAGCGCAAGATCGAAGCGGCGGTCGAGCAGGCCGGCAACCATTTCTTCAGTGACCCCGACGGTGACGCGAATCTCAGCATTGGGGAATTGTTTGCGAAGCTGGCGCAGCGGCCCGCCCAACTGGTAGATCAGCGTGGTCACGCCGGTAGCAAAATGAAATGGGCGCACATCCTTGGCAAGATCGTTGACGAAAGTCTGCTGGATATGGCCCATCATGGTGACGACCTGCTTGGCGAGCTCGGCCAGGCGGGCGGCCGCCGGAGTGGGAAGGAGGCGCTTGCCACGGCGCACGAAGAGCTCGATGTTCAGCTCGTCAGCCAGATTGTGAAGCTGAAGACTTACCGCGCCTGGGGACAAGTGAATTTTTTCGGCCGCGCGAGTCATGCTGGGAGAGTCCATGACTGCAAGAAAGAGCTCGAGTTGGTGGATGTCCATTTACCTGTTTCCGTGGGCGCCAGCCTTCCTGCCAGCGCGGATTGGAATTGCCCCCCTTTTGCCTTCGTGCGAGATCGCCACGCATTCTACACTGCGAACGCGTGCTGGCGGCAAGTTCCACGGTCAGGTCCCTGCGCAACTCTTTGAAAATGAGTGCTGGCCGCAAAGGAAATCATTCGGCTCAAGATGTGGGGAGCAGCGGAATAGCGCGCTCGACAGATCCGCACAGCGGGGGGCTGAAGTGGTGCCAGACTCTCTATTGGTTTACACCGCTCGCCAAAATGCCGCCGTCTACCACCAACAAGTGACCGGTGACGAAGCTGGCGGCGTCCGAGGCCAGGAAGACCGCCGCCCCCACCAGTTCTTCGAGCTTGCCGAATCTCTTCATCGGCGTGCGCATCAGGAATTCGCGGCCACGTTCGGTGCCGTCGAGTAAAGCTGCGTTCAGGTCGGTACGCAATACCCCCGGAACGAGGGCATTGACGCAGACCCCGGAGGTAGCCCATTCGATGGCCAGCGTTTTAGTGAGGGATGCCACAGCGGCCTTGCTGGCTCCATAGGCGGCTACTTCGAAGAGACCCAGAAATGATGATAGCGAGCCGATGTTGATGATGCGGCCGTAGCGTTTTTCGATCATGTGCCGGCCAAAAACGCGGCAGGCGCGGAGAGTTCCGTTGAGGTTGGTTTCGATGATGGCGTTCCAGTCTTCTTCGGGAACCTGCAACGTGGGCATGCGCTTGGTTCGCCCGGCGCAGTTCACAAGAATCTGGACGCTGCCGAATTCAGCACCTACAGACTGCAGAAGCTGTTCGATAGTAGCGTTGTCGGTAACGTCGCAAGTCTGAGCAAGCGAACGCCGTCCAAGGGCCACGACTTCCGCCGCCGCACTGCGCACTTGCTCGGCGCGGCGCCCAGTCGGCACGACATTCGCGCCTGCCTGGGCCAACCCTCGAGCGAGTGCCAGTCCGATGCCGCTGGTCCCGCCGATCACCACCGCCGTTTTGTTCGTTAGATCCAGAAGCGGATGACCCACGCAACTCTCCTCAGATACAAATTTGTCAGATCAGCCGGCGGAAAATGGCCGCAGTAATTGTAATGTGAGACGGGGAGCTCCGAGCGTTGAATATTCCTAAAGCCAATGTTTATCGGTGTTGATTGACACAGCGCGAAACATTCCAGTACTTGGATCGATGCGTGGTAACCGCAAGTCCGGCAAAATGGTGGTAGATTTCGTCGTGTGAAACGAACATATGCACAGGTGGGCATTCGGAACTAAGGCCGAGCAGTTGGCGCAGAATGATTTCATTCCGTGGAAGAGAGGAGTGTCGCTCTAGAGCCCACAGCTCCGGCATCCTGGAATCGATCGCGAGAGGCCCACAAACCGAGGCCGGGATTCTCGATAAAAAGAATGTCTTCGCCTGCGACGTGATTCCAACCCTGCTGAAGCCTGGCGGGATCGTATCGCTGCATCATGCGAGCGAGGTCACCGTACTGGAATCCCACAGCTTCGACTTCTGCGCGAGTCAGATGACCGGGGCAAAGAGTGATTTGAAAGCGGCCTTCCGACGATCCATGAATCAAGTGCGCCGGGGCGCTCAGGTCGGCGGCCAAGTCCGCATGGTCCCGGACCATTTCCAGAGTGGCGTCGGTGCCGTGGTAGCCGAACCTGCGAATGAGTTTGTCGATGGCCGGGTCTTCGCCGAACGCGCTCACGCCCGGAGCCAGCACGATCAATTCTCCGCCATCCGCCAAGGCCATGCGCGTTCGATAAATCGCCTTATTGCCCAGCCAGGTGCTGTGAAATTCGTGCGGATCGAGATAGACGACAATTTTCGGGATAGGCTTCGGCAGGAGCGCGAGATTGACCTGGAGACTTAACTCCGCGGCACGATGAAAGCATTCCGAGTCATCGCCAACAAATAGACCACGCACCACAGGCTGTCCAAAAGAGTTGCGGGCGATCACCGTCAAAACGTAGACAATCGGACGGTCGCGAAGGAAGTGGGAAGCGGCGTAGTTCAATACGCGGCGCACGGGATTATCGGCGCGTCCCATGATGCGCTCCATGCCGTAGACTGCCCCAAGATAGTGGCTGCGATTGATGCTATCCGGGCCGCCAGTGCCGACCAAAATATTTTTGTTGTAGTTGGCCATGCCGATCACTTCGTGCGGCACGACTTGTCCGATGGAGAGAATGAGGTCGAAACCGCCGCGCCAGACCAGCCGGTTGACCTGCGCCGGCCAGTCATAGTCGAGCCTTCCTTCGGATTGTTCCTGAATGAATTCTCGGGGGACGACTCCGATAGTTTCGACGTCTTCGCGCCAATTGTGGACGTGAAACAGATCGCGGGGCATGTCACCAAACATCGCTGCTAGGCGCTCCGGCGACATGGCTTTGTGGGTCCCGAGAGCAGGCAGCACCGCGCGGAGATTCTTGCCGAAGTAGTTCCACGCGTAACGCGTCAGTTCGCCGGCACGCGAAGCAACACGCGTTTGATCCGGCGGAATCGCCAGAATATTGCCGCGTTTGCCGAGCTTTTCAAGCGCGGAGAGCAGAAAATCCTGCAGCTCGCGAGGCGAAAGCTCGCAATCTGGGCCCCCTTGCGCGCAGTAGAGACTCATGATTTACACTGGCACCATTTCAGTGAGCGCAGGTTCCGCGCGCAGCAGGGTCGAGAGCCACGCGCCATGGCGACTTCGACTATGGTGTCAGTCATGCTCATCACCAGCACGCTCGTCAGGGGCGATCAGGCTTAGCTTCTGGAGCGCTTCTTGGACGATCTCTCGGGGTGATTGATTCACTCGCAGAATGACCGCATCCTGCGGTTCCTGCAGGTCCGCAAATTGTCCGGCCAAGATCGCTTCGCCCGCGAAGTGGCCCCGGCGCGCAGCTAGATGGCTCTTCATTTCGTCATACGCGCCCTTGAGGTAACAAACACGAACATCCAGCCCCGCTGCGAGCTGGTCGCGATAGCTCTGCTTCAACGCGGAACAAGCCAGCACCACATCCAGATGTTTCGCCGTGCAATTCACAAGTTCAGAATGGATTGCGGCCAACCACGGCTCGCGGTCGTCATCGGTGAGAGGAATGCCGAGTCTCATTTTCTCAACGTTCGCCGGGGGATGAAACGAGTCTCCATCGAGAAACAGCCAGTCCAGACGCTGAGCGAGAAGTTTTCCTACGGTGGTTTTTCCCGCCGCGGTTACACCCATCACTAACAGAATCATGCGACGGCTCATCTCCCCATCTCCTATTGTATAGGTGAAGCGCGGATCGGTGTGCAACGCCTTCTAGACTTGACGCTCGGGGATGTTGGCACGGGATCAGACCGTGCCACGCGGCTTTTCGTTGCGGACAAAAATATTGTCCCGCGGTTCATTTATTGAAATTCAGCATCTTCGTACCCAGATCGCTTGCAAATTACAACCGTTCCGTTTAATAACGTGGTAGCGGGAGCGTAGATGGCGTTTCGCGTTTCACGTCGTGAGTTTCTCGGCGGTCTCGGGGCGATGACGGCTGCGACCGCAACTGCCCTTCCTTCGATCCCAGGCTTTGGTTCTATAGTTTCGTCTTTGAAATCGCCATTCCGGATTGCGGTCATCAGCGACGAGATCACTCAGGATTTTGGCCGTGCTTGCGAAATCGTGTCGGGAGAATTCGGACTGGAATGGATCGAGCTTCGAGGAATGTGGAACAAAAACTTGCTTAAACTGGATGCCAAGGAAATCGACGAGGCCCGCCGCCGCCTGAAACAATACCAATTGCGGGTCACGGATATCGCGAGCCCGCTGTTCAAAGTGGACTGGCCGGGGGCACCGCGATCGCAGTTCAGTCCGAAGCGCGACCAGTTTAACGCAGACTTTACTTTCGAACAGCAGGACGAGGTGCTGGAGCGCAGCATCGAGCTGGCCAAAGCCTTCAATACGGATCGGGTGCGTGTCTTCGATTTCTGGCGACTCGATGATCAGGCGCCGCATCGCGAGGCCATTAACGAAAAATTGCGAAGCGTCACGGCAAAAGCTGCTAAGAAAGGCGTAATTCTCGTGCTCGAGAATGAGCCTTCTTGTAATACCGCGACCGCAGCGGAAGCGGCCAAAGTCCTAGGTGCGATCTCCTCTCCCAACCTAATGCTCAATTGGGATCCGGGAAACGCAGTGGAGCGGGGTGAGAAGCCATATCCGGATGGATACAATCTGCTGCCAAAGGAACGCATCGGCCATTGCCACTGTAAGGATGCGGTAAAGCCGGACGGTAGCGGCTACGAGTGGACGGCCATGGGCCGTGGCATGATCGATTGGGTCGGCCAGTTTAGGGCCATGAAACGCGACGGATATCGCTTCGCGGTAAGTTTGGAGACGCACTGGCGCGGAGCGGAAACAGCGGAAGAATCTACGCGACAGAGTTGGGCAGGCATGAAAAGTGAGTTGCGCGCGGCCGGAGCGATTTAGGAAGTCGAGGAGAATTGGCGAGAGAGCACCAGGTGTGTTGTTCCTTGAAGGAGCGCATTGGGGGACGCTGCAACCATGACAACGGTTAAAAGGAAAACCATGGTTACGAAACGTGAGTGTCTCGATGGGCTAGCAGCAGGCGCGGCGGGCCTGCCTGCGAGAGCTTCAGCGGAGGGCCTCAACTTCTCCCGGCGCAATTTTGTGCGTTCCAGTGCGCTCGCCACGGCGACATTCCTTGCGGCGAACCGCGGATACGGGTTGACCTCGATACCGCTGACCACTGACGAATCTCCGATCCACCTGGGGCTTGCCAGCTACACCTTCCGTAACTTCTCTCGCGCGCACATGGCTGGCTTCATGAAGCGACTTAATGTTTTCGCCTTGAATGCCAAAGACGTGAAGGACCACCTCCCTGCGAATACCTCGGAGCAAGCAGCTGCCTTGGCGGACTATGCCGCCGCCGGTATCCAGCTGCACGCTGCCGGTACTATCTATTTCGAGAAAAATGAAGACGCGGACATCCGCAGTAAGTTCGAATACTGCAAGCGGGCGGGGATTGCCGTTATTGTCGCCAGCCCGGCGCCGGAGACACTCGCGCGAGTTGAGAAGTTCGTAAAGGAATACGATATCCGCATGGCAATCCACAATCACGGGCCGGAAGATAAGTTCTGGCATTCGCCGCTGGATGTACTGAAAGCGGTTAAGAGCATGGATTCCCGCATCGGGTGCTGCATCGATGTTGGGCATACGGTCCGTGCTGGCGAGGATGTGGTTCAGGCAATTCACGAGGCCGGGCCGAAGCTGTTCAACGTGCACATGAAAGACCTCACGAATTTTCAGGACAAGGAGAGCCAAGTCGCCGTGGGAGACGGCGTTATGCCGGTGCGAAAGATTTTTGAAGCCCTGATCGCGGTGAAGTACAAGGGTTTCGTCGATCTCGAGTATGAAATTCATCCCGACGATCCGATGCCGGGCGTCATCAGCAGCTTCGCTTATATGCGAGGCGTCTTGTCGGGCCTGGGATATTCGACCCGGAGTTGAAGGATTGGAAGCCACCGGCGCCGCCGTTTCTACAAATTGACCCGCAACGCTGCAGTTGGGGCGAACTGATCCGCGTGATGGATGTCGCGCTCTCCGGCGGTTAGCGTTCTAAGAAACCATGCCTGACTGGAAACAATTCGTCCGGGAACACCTGCCGGACCCGACCCATTGAGACCACCGCGTCAACCAGGCGCGGCAAACTGAATTCAGATCCACCGTAACGTGGTGATGGAATCGGCAGTCAGCGGGATTTTACAAGTTTGGCTGCCGCAAGCGACTGTTACTTCCTTTGCTTCGCCGGGATTGGTCAGCACCAGCACCAAGGATCCGTCGGGATTTTTCGCCGCGGTGTGAAACACCCGGGAAGTCAGGGCGCTATTCGGGGTCGCTGTTGCAATGGATGAGGGTGCCAGCTGGATGACGGCTGCGCCGTTGAACGCCGGGGCGTCTCCGTTCGCGTCATGCGAAGCGACAATTACGGCTCCGCGGCGAAACGCTCGGGCAAACTGAACCAGTGCCCAGTACAATCCCGCCTCGGTGATTTCTTTTGTCACCGAATGAATCTGCAGCAGCCCGCCGCAATCGAAGGGACCGATATTCGGTCGCCCGCGCTCATCGAGAGCCATATTCCATGTGGTTATGCTCTGCGGCCCGTTGGCCAGAATGCCGCTGAACGTCGCGCCCCACTTGCTCCAGTTCGTCCAATAATCAGGAAACTTGTAGTCGTCCCCGCCCTCGGTCCAATGCATTTCGATGTCTGGAAATTTGTCCTTCACGTTACGGATCATCTCTGGGCTGCCTACATACCCGTGCCAGGCCACAGTGTTCACGTATTTCTTGATGCGGGGGCGCGAGAGTTGATCGAGCGCGCGGCCGAACAAATTGTAATTGTGATCAAGCGTCCAGATTTTCGTGCCACTCGCTTCGAGCAGTGGGCCGAGCGCTGCCACCAGGCGCTCCTCGTCCTCTTCCGGCCAGGGACAAGCGGGCATTCGACCGCCCTGGTCCGCGTCGATTTCGTTTTGGGTGGTCACCGCGCGCACAGGCACACCCGCCGCGGAGTAGGCCTCGACGAATTTCTGGAAGTATCGTGCGTAAACAGGAATATGTTCGGGCCGAATGTTTCCGCCCAACATGGAGTTGCTGTACTTCATCCATCCCGGAGGGCTCCACGGAGAGGCAAACAAAAACAGCTCGGGATTCGCGCTTAGGGCGGCGCGCAAGGTCGGTAAAATGTAATCGCGGTCGTGGTCGATGCTGAAGCGCTTCAGCTCCGGATCAGCCGCACCGTCGTCGTAGCTATATGCCGCGGTGCTGTAATCGCTCGCGCCGATCGCAATGCGTCCCATGCTCAGAGCATGTTGATCCTGGCTGAACATGGTATGCAGGAGGTTGCGGCGATCGTTCTCGCCGAGGCGGGAGAGCGTGAAGCATGCAGCATCGGTAAACGCGGCGCCGAATCCCAAGATGGTCTGCGCCGATCGCGTCGGGTCCACTGTCACGTCCGCCGCCGGAGCCTTTTTCGCAGCCTTCGTCCAGACAATCTGTGGCCCCGCCGCCAGCCGCTTTCCGCTCTTGTCAGTGACTTCCGTTTGGGCGGGCTCGGCCGGGGCCTGCGGTCCATTAGTTTCGGGCGTTTCGGCCTTAGGGTTTGCCGACACTCCTAACGCGGAAGCTGCCGCCGCGCCGATTCCCATTCCCGCATACTTCAAGACTTCTCGTCGTGTCGTCACGCTCGGCTCCCGGTTATCCCTGAATCATTCATGCGGCTTCCAACCAAAGCGGTTTACTTTTCTGAACAGCATAGGGCAGGTCGGAATACTGCTTTAACCGCATGCCCGACCATCTTCCAAGAGTGAGACCCGGGGCGGTCTTCAGCGAGGTTCCTTTCCGCCCTGCGCCACCGACCGGCCGTTCGGGTGAGCCCCGGCGCTGGGCTGGGTCATTTCCATGGCCCAGATCGCGGCTGGCCGCATATACATGGAAGCGCGGTAGTTTCCGGTGATGTCCCAGGCTTCGGGAGTACGGAACCAGTAGCCCTTGGTTTCATAGGTGACATGGTAGATGCCCCAGGCGGTGTGGTAGGCCTGTTCTTTCATTCCTTCGCTGAGGAGCAGCGCAGCCAGCCCAAATGTGGTCCCCGTCCACACTTCCTGAACCTGTTCGTTGGTGGTAATCAGGGAACCGTCGGAGGCAATGCCGTTCACCGCACCCATTTCTCCGCCGGCAAACTTCATGACATTAAGCGCGAAGATCTTTGCGAGAGCCTTCCGTTGCATGTCGGGCGGAATCAGGTCACCCAGACCGGTCATGTTGGCGTACCACTGCCCTGCAAGCTGATCCGCCTGGATGCTGTTGCGGTAATCGCTTTCGGTGTCGTAGGAGAGATACTCGCCATTCCACAATTTACTGAGGTAGGTTTTCTGGCCCTTCAAAAACATTTCGTGGTATTGGGTCGCCGCAGCAGCCTCGCCAAGAGTCTTGGCTATTTCTTCGGACGCGCGCAAGGCGGCCAGCCACAGACCACCGGAGTAAGCACTTGGACCGCGCACAACCCAAGTGTCGTAGGTTTGGTCGGGGTACCCGTCATTTTCAGGCAGGCCTCCACCGTGGTCGAATTGCCGAAGGTAGTTCATGGCTTGCTTGACTGCCGGCCAGGTGTAGCGGAGGAAAGCGAGATCCCGTGACTGGGTCAGGATGAAGTCGCGGTAAATCATGAGAACGAACTTGGTGTTCAAGTCCTTCCAGCCGTTGGTGTCCTGCCAGGCGAACTGATTTACGTTGAAAAAAGGATCTTCTTCGGGAACGCCGAGGTCGTGCGGAACGGCTCCTTGCCGCTTGCGGACGCGGAGCGTCAGGTCGCCCGCCTGTTGCGACTTCCAGATCCAGATTCCCTTTTCCGGCAGCTCGCGTGGCACGGTATCGGCAAACTGCCGCAGCTCCTGCTTATCAATGTCCGGCCAGAATTTGGCGAGGGGCATAGAACCGTAGAAACGAACATCCAATGTCGCGTAGTAGGGATAATCAAAGCACTCCATGAAAGCAAAGGTGGCAGGGACCTTCTTGTCAGATGCCACGGGGTGGCCCCAAAAGGAACCTCCATCCGCAATGGTGTAGAGCTCGTTGAAGAGCATGCCGCGATACCAAAGCGGCTTGCTCGCATCGTTAACGTAAGGAGCTTGCCAGGCATCAATCTTGTCGCTCCACTCGGCTGAATGGAGCAGACCATCGCGGGCAATGTTCCAAGCATTTGTGCCTGTGGTGCCATAGAAATCGGTGTAACGGCGATACCACTGACGTCCGGAACCGAACTCGACGAGCGGCAGGTCCCACGAAATGACCATGGGGATGATGCGCTTCTCGCCCGGCTTAAGGGTGAAACGGACGACGATTGCGCCAGCTAGTTTCTCGCCGCTGCTCGTCCAAGCCTCACTGCTGTTAGCGAGGCGTCCTTCCTTGGCGAAGGGCGTCCATACGGATTTTCCGTCCCCTTCCGCCGCAAAGGTTGTCTGGTAGCTGACTTCAACACCAGGCGACTCCAAGGTCGAGATAGCGAACTGTCCGTCCCATTCATTTGGAGCAGAACCAGCGCGCTCGTGTTCGAACACGATGCCTCGCATAGCGCCAGCCGGGCCCAGAGACTCGCTAACGAAGCGGTTATGGTTTCCCTGATTCAAAGCTCCATGAAAATCGCGCGAAAACGTGCGGAACCACCCCAGCATATTGGTCCAGGAACACAGGATGGACACGGTGACGCTCTGGCTGGTTGGGTTTTCCGCGTGCCAGCGATAAACAGCAACCGGATAACTCGATTCCCGATAGTTGTCCGGAAGAATAGGGGAAAACTGCTCGAGGACGACATGCGCCGGAAATCTCTCCCAGCGGTAATCAAACCAGGACTTGGGATAGAGGGCGTAATAGTCGCCCGCGCCCACGGGATAATTCCAATCCCAACTGCTAAGGTGTCCTCCTGACGGACGGCCGGTGAAGAGAACCCGCGCGGTTCCTGTGGGAGTTCCCTCCGCTTGCTGAAACATCGCGAACTGATTGGCACTTACGGAGCTATAGGTATGTACGCCAGCCTTAATGTGCCAGCGGGCAAAATCACCCCGGAAGGTGCGGGAGAACGTCCCTGCGCCGAATCCGCCCACCGGCGCACCTTGCCAGAAACCGTCATCAATGTGGCCTGCGCCCAGAGCTGGTTTTTTGGTGCCAGCATTTTCCAAAGGTTGCCCGATAGGGCGCTTCCAGGCGGCGCTGGGGATTTGGGGGCCGCCCCAGGCCGTTGGCGCCAGGGTGTAGAAAATAAGAAGAAGAATCGCCTGCCGACGCAAAAGTGTGCTCACACAACCTCCGATGATTCGCCCTCACACCCAGGCCCCCGCCAACCGCGAATGGCAGTCCAGATCAGACCAGGCAGATAATAGAAGAAAACCGGTATTCTAGCAAACACCTAACAGGCCGGGATGACGGTGACAGAAGAACCACCGCATTTGCCAGGTGCCGGCAAATCTGGGAACTGTGCTGCCGGCTGAGCAAGACCTTTTAGATGGCGTGGGTGCCGGTGCGACGATGTGGGGCGGGTCGCGCCGGTGCGCGTCTGGCCTGAATGACTTCGACGTTGTTGCAACACTCGCCGCATTTAGGGCTGAACCATCTCCAGGCTTTCGCGCTTCTTTAGCCTGTTAGCTTCTATTAATTTCTGGTAAGCCGCCAGCGCCTCCTGCGCTTGCTGCGAACGGCCAGCGCGACGATACGCTTGGCTCAATTGGAAGTACACGGCGTCGTGATCGGGGGCAAGTTTTTTGGCGATTTCCAGACTATCGATGGCGCCGGTAGTATCTTCCAGCTGCAGGAGAGCGCGCCCCAGTTCGAAGTAAGCCAGTTCGTAGTCGGGCTTGGCTTTGACAACCTCACGCAAGAGGCCCACCGACTCGGATAACTGGTTCTGCAAAAGCAACGTGTAACCGAGATGGTACATCGTGACAGGATCACTGGGACGAAGATCAAGTTCGGCGCGAAATTCCCGTGCAGCGGACTCAAAATCGTTCTGGTGAAGGTAGACCAAGCCGACGTAGTAATGAGCTTCCGGAAGCTGAGGATCTATCCGCACAGCGTCTCTAAGCTCTTTGATGGCGCTCGGATAATCTTTCTGCTGCGCGTAGGCTTTTCCAAGCAAAAGGTGGACCGGGGCGTTCTCGGCATTTCGATCCAGCAGCCGGCGAAAAATACCAGCAGCAGCTTCGGATTGACGCATGCGGACTAGAGCGGTACCCCACGCGAAGAGCAGGCCGGGGTCGTCGGGCAGGTGGCCGAGAAAGGGGCGGAGGACGTCGACGACTTTGGCATCGTTCTCCAACACTGAATAGCTGAGGCCCAAAAGTTGGCGGACGAAAGAGTCATCGGGGTGCGCTGTGAGCTGGCGTTCGAGCGGCGGAACGGCCTCCGAGTAGAGCTCGGCACGGAAGCAGGCCAATCCCCAATTGCGGTCCAGGCCAGGGAGATCCGGCTTCCATGAAGCAGCCTGTTTGAAAAATTCGGCGGCCTCGGGGAACTTTGCGTCTTTGGCGCGCATAACGCCCAGGTCGTTAAAGGAACTTCCGAGGATTTCTCCGACAAAGGCGCGGTACTGTCTGACTGCTTCTGTTTCTTTCGCCATGGCCGGAGGACCGGGGGCAGCGCCCGCGGGCAAGCCCTGCTGAATCATCGTCTGCGCGCCGCCCTGCTGTTCCGGGGTAGCGGCGGCGAGCAGGTCGGCGACCTGATCTGAAACGCGACTCTCGCCGTCGCTTTCAGGAGTTCTCTTCTCGTCGAAAATATGTTTTACGTCATATTTAAATTTCGCTTCGCGTATCTGCTGGGAGCGCGCCAGCGCCTGCCTGGATTCCTCGTCGCGACCGAGACGCCGCAGATTCTGCCCGAGCAAATAGTAAGCCCGGCTGACTTCGCGCAGCTTATCTTCCGGGTTGCCCACCATGCCGACATACTTCTGGAGGACTTCCACTGCCCGCTTGACGCGGTTTGTTGCCGCGTAGGTCTCGCCTAAATAGAGGTACAGGGAAGGCTCCGCGGGACGCAGCCGCGCCGCGTGCAGAAGGGCATCTTCTGCGGCAGGAAAGTCGCGCAAATTGATGTTGGCAATCCCTAGAAGTTCCAGAACCTGATATTCATCGGGATGGAGCTTGATCTCTTTTTGGAATTCCTCGCGCGCCTGCGGATAGCCTTCTTCTTGATAATGCTCGAGATAAGCGTAACCGAGAAAACCGTGAGCGCGCGGATACTTTGGGTCAAGCTCGATCGTTTTGCGAAACTCAGAAATCGCCTGCCAGGGCAACTTGGCGATGAGATAGGCCCGTCCAAAGAGCATGTGCAGCGCCGCCGACTCTCCCATCGTGGACTGAAGCTGATGGAACCACGCGGAGGCCTCAGCTAGTTTTCCGGCCTTCAGGTAAGCAACCCCGAGAAAATAGGCGGCCTCAAAGTCGTCCTGCAGCTTCACGGAGGCCTTCAATTCCTGAATAGCATTGTCGAAATCGCCTTCGAACAGGTAGATGCGGCCCAACAGGCCACGCGCCCGCGGGTTGTCCGCGGAATTAGCGGCGACGACTTTCAGGAGCGCCTCGGCCTTCGAAACTTCGCCTTTGCGGAAGCAAACGCCAGCCGCATCCACCTGAGCTTCTACATCGCCTGGCTTGAGCTTCAGCGCGTAATCAACATAAGCGGCGGCTTGATCCGTTTTGTCGAGGGACAAATCAAGTTGCGCGAGTTGCCGCAGACCGAACACGACGGCGTCTATGTAGTGGTTCTGCGCGGCGGCAACATCTCCGGCGCCCAAAGACGCTTTGGCAGCCTCGAACGCCGCCTGGAGTGTTTTGGCCGGATCATCGGCTGCTCGGCTGAGCGGCGGAAAAAAGGCAACCAGCGCGGCGGGCACAAGGAGGCAGGCGATAACTCGCTCGCACAGGCTCAACAACAGGCCAGATCGTTCACGGGCTGCAGGCGTGGGATGATCCCGGAAAGACCTCGCGGGAGTCGGAGAGTTTCGGCAGCAGCTCCGTTCAATGAGCGCCATGCGGCGCACCTTTTTCGGGAGATACGGAGGGGGGCGGCAGCGGCGTCTTGTCCTGGATGCCCTTCCCTTCCACGAGGGTATAAATATAGTCGCCGGCAACGTCTTTGAGCAACTCAAGGTTGCCATTGGGCCAACGAATCTCGACCGATTCCATCTTGGAGGCGGTACCCAGACCGAAGTGCAAGCGCAAGTCATTCTGAGACAGGTAACTGCCTCCGCCGCGCACCTCGCTGAATTGCTTAACGCCGGCAGCCTGGATGGTCACGCGAGCCCCGATGGCGGCGCGATTGCTTTTGGTTCCAACCAGGCGGAACAGGACGCGGTGATAGCCATCGTGATTAGTGTTAAAGAGCAGCGAGGGAGGCTCTCCGACGTTCAGCAGCACGACGTCGATGTTCCCGGTATTAAAAATGTCGCCGAAAGCCGCGCCGCGGCGTGATTCCAGCGGCAGACTCTGCAGACCTGCTTCCTTGGATACTTCGTCAAAGGTTCCGTCTCGATTGTTGCGGTGAAGTAGCAGCGGTTCACGGAATCGGGGGCCCGTATCCAAGGTATCTATCTGCGGATAGACGTGGCCGTTGGCCACCAAAAGATCCAACCAAGTGTCGTTATCCATGTCAAAGAAAGCTGTACCCCAGCCAACGTACGGATAGCTGGGCTGGCCGACTCCGGAAGTCCAACTCACATCGTCGAAACCCTTTTCGCCCATGTTGCGATATAGCGAATTGGGTTGCTCCTCGAAGTGGGTAACAAAGAAACTTAAGCGCCCGCTGTGATCGTAGTCGCCCCAATCAACTCCCATATTCCCAAGTTCCATGCCTTCGCCGCTCAACGCGACACCCGTCAGTAGGCCGACATCGGTGAACGTACCGTTGTGATTGTTGTGATAGAGGTAGTTAGGGACAGAGTCGTTGGCGACGAGCAGATCCGGCCATCCGTCATCGTCGTAATCGACCCACATCACGCCCAGGCCATAGTAGCCGATATCATCATGGACTCCGGCTTTGACCGACACCTCTTCAAAGGTGCCGTCTCCCCGGTTGTGGTAGAGAAAATCAGTCTCACCCTCCAGGCCCCAGGGGCCGCACTGCACGAGGATGCCCTTGAAACGGCAGAACTTATTGCTGCCGAATTGCGGAAGATTGTTCATGTCCAGGTGCGAGTAGCGGGCTACAAATAGGTCCACGTTGCCGTCGCGATCGTAGTCGCCCCAGGCTGCACCGGTGCTGAAGCCACCGCCGCGGACTCCGGCCTTCTCGGTCACGTCCTCGAATTTGCAGTTCCCCAGATTGTGGTACAGCACATTGCCGTTGTAGCCAGTCACAAACAAATCAAGCTTGCCATCGTTGTCGTAGTCAGCGACGGCCACGCCCATTCCCCAGCCAAGCCTGGTCAGACCAGCTTCCTTCGTGATGTCCTTGAAGGTGCCGTCGGGTTCCTGATGATAAAGAGTGACCAGAGGGTCGCCGCCGGCGCGATAGCGCTCGACGGTGGAGCCGTTGACAAGGACGACGTCCAGGCGGCCATCATCATCGCAATCGAAAAGTCCAACCCCTCCACTGGTTGAGTCAATAACGTAGCGGGCTTCGGGAGCGGCGATGTGGGAAGCGGTGAGACCGACGTCCTTGGCGATATCTTTGAAAGTGGGAATGGGCGGCAGGCCGCTGCGGTCTTTCTTCTCTTGCGGAGAGTGCTTCGCCGGACGCGGGACAGGCACTGGAACACTTTGAGGTCCTTGCGTTTGCGCGAATAGAGGGGGACCAAAGAGCGGGGAGAGAACCAGCAAGGAAATGGAAAGAACAACCGAGCAATGCCGATTCACTGTCATAGGCCCCATTATACTGGAAAGAATTTGAGCATTAGTTCGGCAGAGAAACGAGGAGCAGATGAATTTAGAAAAGAAAATCCCGCCAAGCCCCTCGACGGGCCTGGCGGGACGGTGGAGGAACAGGTTGTGCCTGTACGATCAGAAGGTGAGCCTTAACGAGTACTGAATCTGCCGGTCTCGCTGATTGTCTGCGTTCACCTGGCCTACAACCGTATTGGGGGTGGAGTTGGCGATCGAAACAGCGTTTGAAACGGTCGTGGAAGGAGTTCCGTTCGCGGTTAGGAACGCTGGGCTGGCGACGGTGTTCACCGCGCTGAAGCCTATATTCACGTAGCCGTTGGTGTTCCCGTTGTTGGGGTTGTTATATTGCGGATGGTTGAACAAGTTAAAGAAGTCCATACGAAATTGCAGTTTTATGCGCTCGGTGATCGAGAAGTTCTTCGCCACGGCGAAGTCCGCCCTCTTTGATCCCGGCCCAAAGCAATCGCCGGCGGGAGTGGTCCCGATGGTTCCCAACTGGAAACCGTCCAGGGTGTAGCGGTTGGGGTTTACCCACTGGAAATTTTTGAAGTTGGAGTTGCGGCAAGACTGTCCGCGCACGATGTTTGGCCGGTCCGCGCCATTTCCCAGACCGATGCCGGAAAGATCTTTCACGTCCGAACCAGCGGCACTGAAACCATTGATAACCGGAGTATAGGGAGTTCCACTCGTAACGTTGACAATCACGCTGAGTTGCCAATCTCCCAAACCGTGTTGGACGATCCGATTCATGTCGTGCAAGGCAGGGGTATTGTAGATCGCGTTGGCTCCGAAAATATGCGGCCGGTCGATGGTCGCCAGTCCACGCATAGCGCCCAGATTGAAGGGATCCAAAAGGAGGTTGCCGTTTCCATTGTTGGATCTGAGCGCCACATCGGAGATGGTTTTGGAGTAAGTGTAAACCGCGGCGATAGTCAGATCGTGCCGGAGGCGTGAGTTGAACGCTGCCTGCAGCGAATCGTAGGAGGCGCTGCCATGATAGGAATAAACCGCGATATTCCCGGAATTGATGACATTATAAGGCTTCAGGGTATTATCGCTTGCGCCTGACTGTACATAGGCGAGCCGATCCGATGGGTTGATGGCGTTTGCGTCGTACTTGCTTTGAGCGTTTTTCGTCCGGCTGGCGACGTAGCCCACTTCCAGCCGGGTATCCTTCATGAACTCATGCTGAACGCTGACATTCCACTGCAAGGTATAAGGTTGCCGGGCGGTCAGTTCCGTACCGACCGAGGCATTGCCCAACCCGGTGCCAAAGCAATTCGGATCGCAGGCGGGAAGCTGATTGGTATTGTCGAGAAACCTTCCGTTATTGTTAACGGATCTGAAACTGGCAACAAACGGAGGATTCTGTCCGCCGAGGCCGTCCGTCAAGCTGATGTCGTCGCGGTTGTAGAATTGCCCGAACCCTGCCCGGAGCGACCACTTCCCCGCTCCAGTGGGATCCCACGCGACGCCCAGCCGGGGCGCGAACCCACGGTTATAGTTGTTGCGCAGAGCCCTGTTGGGACCCGGCAACCCGCCTGTTCCCGGCGGGCAGGGATTCGCCAGCAGGCCGGCGGAGTAGAACAAACCGTTGCAAGTCGCGTTGCCGAGGGACGGATTGAATGCCGCCTGATTGAATACCGTGTACTTATCATTTGCCGCGTAGGGATTGGGCAGATAGGAATAGCGCATGCCCATGTTGAACGTTATGCGGTTGGTGAACTTAAAATCGTCGTGGACATACCACTCCAGGTTTTCCCAGCGTCCGAGGTTAGAGAAGAAATTGCCCTGCTCGCCCCACCCGAATGCCGAGCCCGCCAGGAACAAATCCGACGTGGTAAACCCGGTCGAAGTGGCGGTCAGATTTCGACAGAAAATAGGCTCACTGGTATCGAGGGCCCCATGATTTTTGCTGCCGTCGAAACCGACAGCCCCCGAGAGGTGTCCGTTCTCCGAGTCAAAGAGGTCCTGGTTTTTCTCGTTGCGGCTGTAAAGGACGCCCGCCCTCAGAGTGTGACGCCCTATGGCCTTCGAAAAGTCATCCTGAAAGGTGTAGAGATTTTCAGCGTTGGCCCACGGCCCAAAATTCCAGACGTCGGGAATATTTCCGACGCTGAGCCAGGTAGCCGGCCCGTTGGCGGGAGTGAATCCTTTGTTCTCCGCGGGCATGAATTGCGGAAAGAGGCTCGAGAGCGCCGTCGCCGCGCCTTGATTCGTCGGCGTAATATTGATGCGGTTGTCCGAGAAGGAGAATTGGAAATCGTTTACCGCGGTCGAGCCGATGGTCTTGCTCAAGCGGGCCACGGCGATGCGGCTGGGTTGGCTCCACGTTTCGGAAAGGAGGGACGTGCCGGAATCATCGCCCCAGCCGGAACTCCCGGTTGCCGGGGGGCCAAATGTGTTGTTGTCCTGGACGTACCTCAACATCAGCTTCAAGCTCGGCGTGAGATTGACGTCTCCTTTGATACTCTCTTCGCGGAAGTTGTTGGCCTGATTGAAGGACTTTGAAAAGTTGTTGCCGCAGCCATAGTTGGGCGCCCCCTGTGGAAGCGTGGGCAGAAGATACGTATTCAGAACACCCACTCCAGCGGTACTCATGCGGGAAGTGGGGATGACGTCTATAAAACCCGCCCCTGTGGCGGCTGTATTATTTGGGCTGGCCGTGAAAGCGCCGCCCACACCATTTCCCGGGTCCGCGAGTCCGGCCTTAGGCAGGCAGCCGACCGTATTCGCCGAATTCGAGGCCGTGTCGTTGGCCTGATCGGAAAAGTCGCCGGTCCTCTCCAGGGGCGTGGGCACACGCCCGGTGTTGACTCTTCCGGTAATCTGGCGATTCCATTCCTGGGACCAGAAGAAAAAGATTTTGTCCTTCTTGATCGGCCCACCCACGGTGTATCCAAAGTCGTTGCGGCGAAGCTTGGGCGTATGGGACCCAGGACTGTTGGCCTTAAGGTTGGTATTGTTGGCGTTCAGGACGTCATTGCGTCCGAAATAATAGGCGCTGCCGTGAAATTGGTTGGTGCCGCTCTTCGTGACCAGGGTGACCTGGCCTCCGGAATTTCCGCCGAACTCCGCTCCATAGCTGTTCCGCTGGACCTTGAATTCTTCAATGGAGTCAATGGAAGGGTAAACAAGCAGCGTGCGGCCCGAGCCGACGTCCACGTTGTTGGCTCCATCCACAAGGAAGGTGTTGGCATTCGATGCGCCACCGCTGATGGAGAGGTCCGCGCCGCCGGTAAGGCCTTTTTGATTGTAGGCGAACCCATTGTCAATGGCCACGCCGGGCACCATCAACAGCAATTGCGCGTAACTGCGGCCATTGAGCGGCAATTCGGTGATCTGTTTGCCGTAAATCGTGCCGCTCAAATCAGCATTGGTCAGTTCCACTTGCGTGGTGCTGCTAACCACCTCGATTGTTTCGCTCTTTGCTCCGACGTCCAATCGTGCATCCATCGTCAGGCTATCGGCGACGTGAAGGACCACATCGCGTGCCTCGAAGCCCTTGAAGCCTTCCTTGGTCACCCTAAGAGTGTAACGGCCGAGTGGAAGGCTCGGAAACACGTAGATGCCCTCCGGTCCAGTTTTCTGAGTCTGCTGAGAGCCGGTGTCTACACTAGTTACGGTGACGTCGGCACCAGAGACGGCCGCGCCTTGCACGTCGGTCACAGTGCCGCGCAAGGAAGCAGAAGTGTTCTGAGCACGCGCGGTGAAAGCGGTACAAAGAATCAGCGCCAGCACGACGAGCATTGAACTGATCGGCCGCAATTTACCGATTGACTTAGTTGCGTTGAAAAATTGAATCTTCATTCGTAGACCCCTCGAGGAAGTATTCTCACAAAGAAAAACCAATGAGCCCCGGGCATACCCCTAGCTAGCAGAGGACTCAGTTCCCTCGTTCCACCATCAAAATTTGGATCGAACCCAACCCCTTAGACACTACGGGACGTAGTGCATTCCTACTAGCGGGTATTTACAACCATTCCCGGAAGCTTGTCAAGCAGAAATAATGATATTCTACAGAAAAAATAATGATATTCTAGGCCGCATCGCAGGGGAGGATAGGAGCCCCCTCACGGACTGGGACTGGGTTTAGGGGCCTGTTTCCGTGCATATATAAACGTAGAATTGCGCTTAGTCACGGGCGAAACCACGAGATTGTGGTGTGCGCCGGAAGCCTACCAAGCGGTGCCAATGGGGGATCCCCTCAAGAAACGGTCTTTGCCCCCTATCCTAATTCTTGGAAGATTCGTCGAGGACCTCTGGATGACTCCGCTTCCGCCGAAACGAAAAACAGGTTCGCGCATTTCTGCCAAGGTCACCCTCAAGACCATTGCGGAGCACTTAGGACTGACTGCAGGGACAGTTTCCGCGGCATTGAACAATTCGCCCGCGGCGCGGTCCATCCCCGAACACACCAAAAAGCGCATTATCGCCGCAGCGCGCGAATTGAATTACCGGCCGAATTTTTTCGCACGCACGTTGAGGCTGAAACGGACGTATACGATAGGGGTGATTGCCGAAGAGATCGGCGACGCCTACGGTGCGATGGTGATCAGCGGCATCGAAGAATACCTGCGAAAAAATAATTACTTCTTCCTGATAGTGCTTCACCGGCACGATCCGAAATTGCTGCAGACTTATGCACAGATGCTGCTGACACGTGGAGTAGAAGGGTTTATCACGACGGACGCGTCGGTCAAAGAAACGCTGACGCTTCCAACCGTGGCGGTGGCGGGTCATGCGCGCGTCGAAGGAGTGACCAACGTTGTGCTGGATCACAAGCGAGCAGCGAGGCTGGCTCTGAAACATCTGAAGGAGCTGGGGCACGAGGACATCGCATTCATCAAAGGCCAGACAGTGAGTTCGGACTCCGCGGTGCGATGGAACGCGATATGCGAGGTAGCGCAAGAGATGCACATTCGGGTGCGGCCAGAATTGACGATCCAATTGGAAGGAACGGATTCGACACCGGCCATCGGGTATCCCTTCGCGAAACAACTGCTAGCGCGAAAGCATCCTTTCACGGCGCTGTTTGCTTACAACGATATTTCCGCGATCGGTTCGATCTGGGCGATTAAGGAAGCAGGATTGCGCGTGCCGGAAGACGTCTCGGTGGTAGGGTTTGACGATATTCCCGGGGCGGCGTATGCCAATCCGGGGCTGACTACGGTGCAGCAACCGCTGATAAGAATGGGCCAGATTGCCGCGCAAACGATTGTCGATCAGATTGAAGGACGCGCCGAATACGTTCCGGAAATAGCGATTGAGCCCGAGTTCGTGGTGCGCGCTTCCACAGGCCCGGTGTCCTTGCGAAAAGTGAGGGAAGAATCGCGCGAAACGAGCGAGGAAGCAAAAGAAGATGCCGGCCAACCTGTCGGTCAAACCTCCAAGACTGATTACGAGAACACTCAGGGGCCGAAAGGCGTGCAATGAACGAACATAAAGAAGTGGTTGGGTTCGGGAGGAGTTCCTGGCCAGCAGAAAAAACTTTGCGGGCGGTGTCAATTGCCTTGGGCACTTTGATTGCAGCCGCCGAGAGTGTATTCGGATCGGCGACGGCGCTGCTGGTTGGGATTAGCCTGGCAATGAACCCTTTTTGCTTCCAGGCCAAGGCCGGCAAGGCGCGACTCTTTGGTGCAACAGAATCCGATGATCACACCCCAGTCGTTCATGTCAACCAATGGCCGGAAAGCAAGTCACCGATTGGACTCGACGCGAAAATCGAAATGCGCATCGACGGCCTACTCAAACGGATGACGGTCGGGGAAAAGGTCGGTCAGGTCGTCCAGCCCGAGTGGAAGTCGATCAGCCCGGCGGAGGTGGCTCAATATCATATCGGCTCGATTGAAAACGGCGGCGGTGCGGTGCCCGGCGGCAATAAGCATTCGAGCGTTCAGGACTGGGTCAACTTAATCGAGCCCTATTATGACGCCTCGGTTGATCCAGCGAGAAACCGCGTCATCGTTCCGCTAATCTGGGCCTCGGATGCTGTGCATGGCCACAACAATGTCTATGGGGCTACGCTTTTCCCGCACAATATCGGCCTGGGCGCGGCGCACAACCCGGACCTGATCCGCCGCATCGGCGAGGTCACTGCCGCCGAAATGCGCTCGACCGGCATGGACTGGTCGTTCTCTCCGACGATTGCAGTCGCGCGCGACGACCGCTGGGGCCGCACCTATGAAAGTTACTCGGAAGATCCGAAAATCGTGGCCCAGTATGCCGCCGCCTTCGTGACGGGACTGGAAGGTTCGGGTTCGACCTTCCTTAATAAGGATCATGTCATCTCGACCGCCAAGCACTTCCTCGGCGATGGCTCGACTGACGGCGGCCGAGACCAGGGCGATTCCCTCGTCTCCGAAGCCGATCTGATTCGGTTGCATGCTGCCGGCTATACCCAGGCGATCGATGCCGGCACGCAGTCAATTATGGCGTCTTACAATTCGTGGCACGGTGTCAAGATGCATGCCAATAAGGTGCTGATGACCGACGTGCTGAAGGGCCAGATGGGCTTCGACGGCTTCGTCATAGGTGACTGGAACGCGCACGGCCAAATTCCCGGCTGCACCAAGGCTGATTGCGCCTAGGCGTTCAACGCGGGGGTCGATATCTTCAACGCACCGCAGGATTGGAAGGCGCTCTACGCCAATCTGGT
>Ga0137403_10001946_pt1 | contig 25751 bp, 21 predicted proteins | sample CZOMad2_1_16fung_FD_122057 | JGI IMG/M metagenome (GOLD analysis project Ga0137403, IMG submission 122057) | Vadose zone soil fungal communities from Angelo Coast Range Reserve, California, USA - CZOMad2_1_16fungal (Hybrid Assembly) | ecosystem: Environmental > Terrestrial > Soil > Vadose zone... | reverse complement strand
TCGGGCACGGCGGCGATCCAGACGTGCGGCGCCGGCACGAACTTCGACACGGTCCTCTATGTCCGTAGCCCGTCCTGTACCGGGCCGGAGATCACGAGCGGCTGTAATGACGACGCCTGTCCGAACAGCACGGGCCTCTTCCGCGCCTCGAAGCTCACCCCCAACGTAACGGCTGGGACAACCTACTTCATCGTCGTCGACGGCTACGGCGGCGCGGCGGGCAGCTTCGCGCTCCAGGTGGTGGCGGCCGTCCTCACCAGCGGCCAGCCGGTGTTCGCGACCGCCGGAAGCAGCCAGATGGTGCCGTGCGTCCTCGACGTGCGGAACGGGAGCGCCTCCGCCGACCTCGAGGACATCCTGTCCTGCGCCGCCGGCCCCCAGCAGGGGAGCTTGACCTTCGACACGCCCGACACCTGGCACATGGTGGTTGCCACCTTCCGTCCCTGAAAGACCCCTTCCTCCTCTGCTTCCGCGTCAAGGGCGTCCGGGGACAACCCAAGCCCCGGAGGGTCGTAGGGCTGGCGGTGCACAACGAGTTCGGGGGCGAGAGCCTGACCGCGAGACGGGAACGCGAGCTCTGTCTCCCGACCCTGCTGATGGGGCCGAGCTCGGCCCTGCGTCGGTGGCGGACGCCCAGGACGACTGACCGGAGCCGCCGGGCCCGATAACCGGGAGGTCACTCCGGCCGCGACGACCGGCGGCGCTAGCCGGGAGCGCCGCCTCGCCCGCGCGCTACGCCTTGAAAGCGACTGTTGCAGTGTTCGCCTTCGGGACTCCGCCGCCCGCCGCCTCGCGTCCGGCCCGCGGCTTGCTCTCGGGGGCGTGCACCCCGCGCTTCGCGTCGTCCTCGGCGGCACCCAGGTCGCCGTCTCGCTGCACGGGCTCGCCATCGTGCTCGGCGTGGGCTCGGGGGCGCTCCTCGCCGTTCGCCGTGCGCGCGAGCCCGCGCCGGTGCTGGTCGCCGTGGCGGCCGTCGCGGCGGCGTCCCTGGCCGGTGGACACGCGCTCTTCGCCCTCCTTCACGGGGGACGCGGCGCGCTCTGGACCGGCGGGCTCGCGTCCACCGGCGGCATCGCGGCGGCGCTCGCCGCGGCGTGCATCGTCGCGCGGGTGACACGCCGCCCGGCGGGCGAGCTGCTCGACGCGCTCGTGCCGGCGGGGCTGGTGGCGCTCGCCATCGGCCGCGTCGGCTGTTTCCTCGCCGGCTGCTGCTACGGGCGGCCGACGGCACTCCCGTGGGGCGTCGTCTTCCCGGCGCTCGGGCCGCCGGCGCGCCATCCGCTCCAGCTCTACTCCGCGGCCGGCGACCTGCTGCTCCTCCTGCTGCTACCCAGGCGCGCGCCCGTGCCCGGCACCGTCGCCCGGCGCGGATGCATCGGGTTCGGGTGCCTCCGCGCCGCGCTCGAGACGCTGCGCGACCCGGCCACCACCGACTCGATCGCCGGCGGCTGGCTCACGCTCCCGCAGGCCGCGGCGCTGCTGCTCGCGCTCGCCGCCGCATGCTTGCGCCCCCGGGAGCCTTCCATATATGCCTCCCCTCGGAGGAGCCCTGCGCATGGCCGATGAGAAGACGCTGAAGGACGTCGCGGTGTGGAGCGGTCACCGGGAGATGACGCTCGAGGACATCGCCGTCATCCAGCCGGGCCTCGGACGCCTCATGCCCGAGATCGGGGCGCGCACCTGGAAGGTGTTCTACGCCGCCAAGGCGCGGAACTGGCCGCTCGCGCGCTTCCAGGCGAAGGAGATCCGCGGCCTCATGGAGCTCGCCGCCTTCACGCGGCCCAAGTACGAGGAGAACCTGAACCAGTTCCTCGGCGAGAACTGGAAGCCGCTGGAGGAGGCGATCGCCAGGGAGGATTTCTCCGCCGTCGAGGCTGCCTTCCACAAGGCGGTGGAAGCGGCCAACGCGTTTCACGAGCTGCGCGACAAGCCCTACATCAAGTGGAAGCTCCCCGACACGCCGCCGCCCGACCTCGACCTCACGCCGCGCAGGAAGTGAGCGAGCGGCGCGCGCCGGCGCCGTCCGCCGCGCGCTGACGGGTCCAATGTCCGGGGCCAGGCGGCTCGGGGCCTCGATCGTCGCGTCCGCGCTGCTGCACGCGCTCGTGCTCGGAGTGGTGCTGCGCGGCCAGCGCGTCACGCTTCGCCCGCCGCTGGTCGCGATCCCGGTGGCGCTCGTCGGAGGCGTGGGCGGAGGTGGCGGCGCGGCGAGTCCGGCGAGCGAGCCCGCGCCGGCGCCAGCACCCGCGCCTCCCGCCGCGCCGCAGGCTAAGCCGCGCCCGCGGCCGGCGGCCGTGGCGCGGCGGCCGGCTCCGACGCCACCTGCGCCGCCCGAGAGCGCGGCCCCGGGGGGTGGCGGCGAGGGGGTCGCAGCCGCGCGTGGCGGCGGTGGCGGCGGCGACGGGAGCGGAGGCGACGGCAGCGGCGGGGCGCGCGTCGCCTACGGCACGAACCCGCTCCCGCCGTACCCGCTGGTGGCGCGCCGGCTCGGGAAGGAGGGCGTCGTCCTCCTCGAGGTCTTGGTCGCGCCCGACGGGCGTGCGGCGGATGTGCGCATGATCCGCTCCTCCGGCTTCGCGCCGCTCGACGAGTCGGCCGTGACGACGGTGCGCGACCGCTGGCGCTTCGTCCCGGCGCGCCGGGACGGCCTGCCGGTCGAGAGCCGCGTCACGGTGCCGATCCGCTTCCGGCTCGCCGGCGAGCCGGGCTAGCGAGCCTCCACGAGATCGCCCACGTCCCACAACGCCACGTGCCCGGCGGTGTCGCCGGAGACCAGCACCGGCCCGGCCCAGGCGAGCCCGAGCACCTGGCGCGTGTGCCAGGTGAGCGTCGCCGCCACGCTCGCGCGCGGCAGCGCCGAGACGCGCACGCTGCCGTCGTTGTGGGCGCTCGCCACGAGGCGCGCGCCGGGCGCGGCCGCGAGCCGCGTGATGCCCGTGCCCGGCGGGCCCCCGGCGACGAGCTCGCCGCTCTCCGGGTCGAAGACGCGCAGCACGCCGTCGTTGCCGCCCACGAGGAGGCGCCCGCCCGCGAAGAGGAGCACGCTCGCCGGGCCGGACGTCGCAGGAAGCAGGCGCGACGGTGTGTCCGCGTCGATGGGATAGAGCGCGACCGAGCCGAGCTCGCTGCCGACCGCGACCTGCTTGCCGTCCGGGGCGAACGCCACGCCCGCGCCCTCGCGCTCGACCGGGAAGCGGTGCAGCTCGCGGCCGTCGTCGGCGCGCACGAGGTGCGCGCTCGCGTCGTAGAAGGCGGTCACCAGCAGGCGCGCGCCGTCCGGCGACCAGGCGACGCTGCGCAGCACGCCGCGCGGCGCCGCGAGCTCGCGCGCGAGGCGGCCGGTCCGGGTCGAGTAGCAGAGAAGGCGGCCCTCGAGCGCGACCACCGCCTCGCTGCCGTCCGGGCTGACCGCGACGTCGTTCGCCGACTCGGGGTGCGCCTGGAGCCCCTCGGGCCCGGGCACGACGAGCGGGGGCGGGGGCGCGAAGGCGAGTGCCAGCTGCCCCGCCGGCAGCCGCCACGCGCTCACGCCGAGGTCGATGGCCGCGACCAGCGCGAGCGCGCCGTCGGGCGTGGCCGCGACCACGGTGACCGGGCGCGCGAAGTCGAGCGTGCAGCGCGGCGCACGCGCCACGCCCGGGCTCCCGGCGAGCGCGACGCAGCCGTGTACCGGGACGCCGGCCGCGCCCGCGCCCCCGGCGCGGACCGGGAGCACGAAGTCCATCTCGACCGGCTTCCCGCCGACGCCGAGCGCGAAGCGTGCGGTCACCTCCGGGCCGGGAAGCGCGGGCCCGCTCGCCTCGAGCGCATCGCCCGCGGCCGCGAGCGGCAGCGTGCGGTCGCCGTCGGCGAGCTCGAGCGTGACCGTGCCCGTCGCGCTGGCGGCCGGCAGCGGGCGGCGCCAGAAGTCGGTCAGGTAGACGCGCACCCGGCCGTCGGGCGCAGCCAGCGCTTCGAGGTGGAGGTCGCCCGCCATACCGACCACGCCGCCGTGGTGCGGCGTGTGATCGTGGACGCCCGGCCCCGAGGCGAGGGTCGAGGTGGTGGCCGGCGCGCCCGTCGAGTCGGCGCCGCGGCCGCACGCGGCCGCCACCGCGAGCGTGAGGAGCGGCAGCAGGCGGCGCGCCGGCATGTGGGTCGCGCGTATAGCGGCGGCGGGTGGGGGGGACAAGCGCGAGCGGCGCGGTGGGGCGGCGGCGGGGGGTGCCGCGCGGGCTCCCGCGTCCTCGGGCACGCGCGCGTCCGCTGGCCGCAGCGTCCCCCCGCCGGCTGCGGGCGCGCGCGGCCCTGCGGAGGTCGCCCGCGCGGCACCCCCCGCCGCCGCTGCGCGCGCCGGGGCGCTCAGCCGCCGACCGCCGTCGCGAGGGCTGCTCCCTCGGGGGTGCCGCGAAGTGCGTTGGCGATGCGGCGGGCGAGCGGGCGGTCGCCGGCGGCGAGGCGCTCGCGGGCGATCGCGGCGAGCGCGGCGCGTACGGCGGGCACCTCGGGGCCGAGCGCGAACGCGTCCAGGTAGGCGCCGAGCTCGCCCGCTCCGTCGCCGGCCAGGAGCGCGAGCTGGGCGCGCAGCAATGCGGCGCGCAGCGCGAAGCTCGCGCCGCCGATCGGCGCGGGCCGGGGGTCGAGGCGCGCCGCGACCCAGGCGAGCGCGGCGCGCGCGAGCCCCTCCTGGTGGAAGAAGGCGGCGGGCGCCGTGAACTCGAGGCGCGGGCGGTCGTCGGTGATGAGCGCGACGCCGGCGGTCGCGGTGCGGAGCCGCGCGCCGTCGCTCACGTAGAGCACGTCCAGGTCGCGCGGGTCGGCGAGACCGGCCGCGGCGAGGGCCGGCGCGAGCGTCGCGCCCGCGGCGCGCGCGCGCAGGGGCTGCGCGTCGGCCTCGAGCGGCTCCGCCGATCCGACGAGCGCGGCGAGCGGCGTCGCCGAACGATGGTACGCCACCCAGAGCTGGACGTGCGGGAAGGCCGCCGTGAAGCTCGCGACGATCGCCTCCAGGTCCGGTACCGCGAGCTGATGAAGCGGCAGCCACTGGCAGTAGAGGCCGCCCGGCCGGAGGTGCGCGAGCCCCACGCGGTAGAAGTCTGCCGAGTAGAGGTACGCCGTGCCCGCCGTCCAGGGCAGGAACAGGTCGGAGAGGATGACGTCGTAGGTCCCGGGCGCGGCGAGGAGGAAGCTCCGCGCGTCGTCGACGACGAAGCGGGCGCGCGGATCGGCGAGCGCGCCCCGGTTCTCGCGCACGAACACGGCGGCCGCCGCGAGCACCTCGGGGACGAGCTCCACCGCATCGACGCGCAGGCCCGGGTGCGCGAGCGCGGCGCCCACCGTGTCCGCGGTGCCGACGCCGAGCGCGAGGAGCCGCGTGGGCCGCGGATGCAGGAGGAGCGGGAGGTGCGCCTGGCGCTCCTCGAGGAGGAGCCCCGCGCTCCCGCCGAGCGAGTACTGGCCGTTCACGCGGAGACGCAGGTCGCCGCGCGCGTCGGCGGTGACCATGACGGTGGCGGCCGCCCCGTCGCGGTAGAAGAGGATGCGCTCGTCGCCCGCGCGCCACGGCAGCCGGAGGCTCGGGGAAGCGAGCGCCGCGAGCGCGACGGCCGCCGCCGCGAGCGCGCCCGCGGTGCGCCGTGTCGCGAGCGCGGCCAGCGCCGCGATGCCCGCCGTGGCGAGGAGCCCGCCGCCCAGGCCGAGCCGCGGCAGCAGCACGAAGGCGGCGCCGAGCGCCCCGGCGATGCCGCCGGCGGTGTTGGCGGCGAGCACCCGCCCCATCGCGCGGCCCGGCGCCGCCGCTCCGGCGAGCCCGAGGACGAGTGGAAAGATCGCCCCCAGCGCGAGCGCCGGCACGAGGACGACCAGCACGGCGAGCGCCGCCTCGACGGCGAGGCCGGCGCCGGGTCCGATGACGCCGAGGCCGCGGACGAGGAGCACGCTCGCGCCGGGCAGCGCGCGGAGCGCGAGTCGCGAGAGGAGAGTGGCGAGGGCGAGGGCCGCGAACGCGGCGCCGAGCCACGCCTCGGGCGCGCCCGCGCGCCGCAGCAAGCGCGCGCCCGTCGCGGCGCCGAGCGCGATCCCCACCAGCACCGCAGCCAGCACGAGCGCGATCGAGTAGACGCTCTGGCTGAGCACACCCGCGAGCCCGCGGGTCCACAGCACCTCGCCGGCGAGGCCGGCAAAGCCCGCCGCGGCGGCGAGCACGAGGGCCAGGCGGGGCGGCGCTCCCTGCGCGCCCGTCTCCCGGCGTGCCGCCGGCGCCGCCGTGCGTCGCGCCAGCGCGAGGGCCGCGGCGGCGACGGCCGCATCGAGCCCGGCCGCGGCGAGGAAGGCGCCGCGCACGCCGAGCACGCGGATCGCCACCACCCCGCACCCGAGCGCGCCGAGCGCGCCGCCGCAGGTGTTCCAGGCGTAGAGCCGTCCCGCCCCGGACGCATCGCCGGGCGCGAGCGTCGCCGTGGCCGCGGGCAGCGTCGCGCCGAGGAGCGTGGTCGGAACGACGAGGACGGCGAAGGCGAGGAGCGCGTGCGCCGCGGGCAGGAGCGCCGGCGGCGCCGCGCGCGCGAGCCACACCGCCGCCTCGGGGAGGAGCGGGCGCACGCCGAGGTAGAGGAGCGCCGCCGCGGCGACGCCTGCCTCGAGCGCCGCGTAGAGCCCGAGGCCCCGCCGCCTGCGGCCGAGCCGCGCCGCGAGGCCGGCGCCGAGTGCCAGGCCCGCGAAGTAGGCGGCCAGCACGACCGCGGTGCCGACCGCGGTCGATCCATAGACGAGTGCCCAGTCGCGCGCCCACAGCACCTCGTAGGCGAGCGCGGCCGTACCCGAGGCGAGGAGCAGGAGGCTCAGCACTCGCTTTCTCCTTGACAGTACGCACGTTGCACAGCTACAGCCCGGTCACACGATGAGCCGCCGCCTCGCCGCCACGGCCGCGCTCGGTGCGGCGCTGGCCGCGGCACCCGCCGGCGCGCTGCCCACCCGCTCGAGTCCACTCGCGGTCGCGCCCGACGGCCACGTCTTCGTCGTCAATCCCGATTCGAGCAGCGTCGCTCGTCTCGACTTCGGCACGCCGCCGGGTATGCTCACCCACGAGCGCGCCGTCGGCCAGTACCCGCGCACGCTCGCGCTCGACGGGACCCACGTCTTCACCGCCGGGCAGAAGGACGACAGCCTCTGGCGGCTCGACCAGGCGGACCTGGGGAGCCCGCTCGGCCCCGTCGACCTGGGCTTCGGCTGCGCCCCATACGGCGTCGCGGTCACGCCCGCGGGCGACCGCGTGCTGGTCACCTGCCAGGGGACGAGCGAGCTCGTCGTCCTCGATCCCGAGCTCGCGAACCCCGTCCGCATCCGCCTGCCGTGGCCGAACGCGCGCGCCATCGCGGTCGCGAGCGACGGCGGGACGGCATACGTGAGCCACTATCTCACCGACGAGCCCGACAACCACGCGCACGTGAGCGTGGTCGATCTCGCGAGCACGTCGGTCGTCAGGGTGTTCGCGGTCGCGCCGGACACCACGACCTGCGAGACGCAGAACTCGGGGCAGGGCCCGCTGAACCTCGTCTCCGCCATCGCCCTCATGCCCGACGGCGCGCCCGCCGAGGTCGCCAACCAGCTCTGGATCGGCGGCACGCAGGAGAACAACCTGAGCAAGGGCCTCTTCAAGCGGAGCGCCTTCTTCGCCGACCTGCCCGGCGCGGGCCTGTTCCCGTGGGCCACGTTTCGGCCGTTCCCGACCGGGGGCATCAACCGCGACATCTACAAGGCATCCTTCCACGACATCACGCGCTTCGGAATCTACAAGCTCGACGCGGGCGACGGCCACCTGGTCGGCAAGCTCGACATCGACGAGGCGAACAACGCGACCGACATCGAATTCTCGCCCGACGGCACGACGGCCTACGTCGTCGACCTGATGTTCAACAGCTACCACATCTTCGAGACGAGCAAGGGCCAGGGCGCCGACGTGACCACGCTGTTCGCGCCGCCGTCGGCCTTCGGGCCGGGCGGCGCCGATGCCTCGAAGCCGTGCGTGCCCGACGCGCTGCGGCCGGTCGCGCCCGAGAACCCCTTCCGCCACGCGCCGCAGGCGCAGATCGTCGTCATCGACGGCTACGACCCGGTCGACGCCACGAACACCGTCGTCCCGACCGGCCTCGACTTCGACGCCGCCACCTACATGAGCACGGGGAAGTCGCGCATGCGGAAGGTGGCGGACGGGGTGGGCACGGCGCCGATGGGCGTGCGCCTCGCGCCCGACGGGCAGAGCGTCTACGTGGCCAACTACCTGGCGCGCAACGTGGTGCGCGTCGCCGCCGCGCAGCCGATCCAGCCGGCCTCGGGGCTCCCGGACAACCTGCGCTGCATCAAGAGCGACTTCACGAAGCGGTGCGGCACGAACAACGACTGCCCGTCTTCGACCGGCTTCTGCAACCACCCGGGCGGGTCGGCCTGCTCGCAGGACGCGGACTGCGGCTCGAACCCGCCCTGCGTGCGGGGCGCGGACTGCGTGCCGCTCGTCCTCGCGCCGCCGGTCGCGAGCATCCAGGGGAAGTGCAGCCCGACCACGAGCCAGCGGTGCAGCGTGACTGGCGACTGCCCGAGCGGCGAGACCTGCAACGACCTGGTGGCCGACCCGACGGTCGACCCGGTCCCGGCCGCCGTCCTCGACGGCAAGATCCTCTTCAACACGGCGGCGCGCGACGCGAGCGTCACCAACGGCGTCGGCCTCGGCGCCGCCGCGCCGCGCTTCGACGACGCGGCGGTGACCGGCAAGGTGCCGGGCAGCGTGGTCAGCACCTCGCACGACGCCTCCTACGTCACCTGCTCCACCTGCCACGCCGACTTCGGCGGGCAGGACGGTCGCACCTGGGACTTCTCGCAGTTCGGCGCCTCGCTGCGGAACACCATGGACCTGCGCGGCCGGCCCGGCTTCTCGCCCGGCACGTGCAGCAACGACGCCGCCAAGGAGTGCTTCTTCGACGCCGCCTGCGACGACGACGGCGGGACGCCCGGCTTCTGCCGGATGAACCCGCAGATGATCCCGCCCAACGTGCCCGCCGCCGACCGCGACCGCTACTTCAACCCCATGCTCACCGTGCACTGGAACGGCGACCGCGACGAGGTGGAGGACTTCGAGCACACCTTCCGGAGCCTCATGGGCTGCGGGGACTGCGACTCGGCCGAGGACGTCTCCACCTGCCAGGGCTGCTTGATCCAGCGGGACCCGCTCACCTCGACCGATCCCGCCGACGTGCACGACGACCTGGGCGCGCCGAACCGCAACATCCACGCGAACGGCAAGGACGTCGGCGTCCGGCTCACGCACATGGCCGACTTCGTCTACTCGCTCACCGATTTCGTGCGCAACCCGAACCCGCCGGGCGCGGCCTCGGAGCGCGGGCGGAAGATCTTCAACGACCCGCAGACCAACTGCACCTCGTGCCACCTCGGCGGGCCGGGGGCGGGGAAGCAGTTCTTCACCGACAAGAAGCCGAACGCGAGCTTCGACCCCGGGCAGCCGGGCGCGGCCGACCACAACAACCCCTTCGTGCGCCACGACGTCGGCACCATGAACCTCTTCGATGCCGAGAGCCCGCTCGCGATCGCGCAGATGGACCAGGTCTTCCAGAACCCGCGCGTCCCGATCCCCGCGGCCCGCGGCCCGCTCGGCGACTACCTCACGCCCGTGCTGAACGACATCTGGAACACCGCGCCCTACCTGCACGACGGGAGCGCGCACACCCTCCTCGACGTGGTGCGGCCGTGCGACCCCACCGTCGACGACTGCCTCGAGGCGGGCCGGGGGCGGAACCTGAACGGGCAGCACGGGGTGACGTCCATCCTCACCCCGCAGCAGCTGAACGACCTGGTCGCCTTCCAGAAGACGCTCACGCTCGCCACCATCGTCGGCACCAACGAGCGCGTCATCAGCGCGGGCGCGCTCGACCTGTCGCGGGTCGTGCTGCAGTTCGGGAACCCGAAGCGCCTGGCCCACGATCGCGCGATCGGGCGGTTCAGCCTGAAGGGCCAGCTGCGCGGCGCTCCGGGACCGCTCGCTCCGGCGAAGGACGGCGTCGCCTTCTCGCTCGCCACGCCGCAGGGCGAGCAGATGGCGATCCTCGCGCGCACGCTCGCCATGAAGGGCGGCGGCCGGCGGCTGGTGGGACGGTCGAGCGAGGGCGGCGGGGTCGTCACCCTGGCGCTCGTGCGCACCCGGAGGGGCTATCGCTTCACCGCCAGGGGCCGGCGCCTGGATCTCGCGGCGCTCGCGCCGGACGCCGGCGATCCCAAGAGCCGCGACCTGACCGTCGCCTTCGAGGTGAGCGGCGCGAGCTTCGTGCGCAACCGGAACCTGGTCGTCAAGCGGAACGTGTTCAAGCTGTCCCGGAGGCGCACATGAGATACACCGTGCTCCCCCTGGCGCTCGTCCTCCTCGCCGGCCAGGCCCGCGCGACCGAAGGGACCTGCACCATCACGAGCGCGATCTCGACGAACAACTACCACCTCCCGTTTTCGGTCCCGGTCGCGGATGGCCTCGCCATGACGATCGAATTCGACGCATCGAGCGGGACGTTCTCCATGAAGCGCGACGCCTGGAGCGCCCAGTTCGGGTCGGGTGGCGCGCAGTTCGATACGGGCTTCGGGCCGTCCGGCTTCCTCATCATGAGCCCGGGTACGGTGAACGGCACGATCGACGCGGCCGGCAACGTGACGCTGCCCGGGTTCGCGATGGCCTTCGCGACCGATTTCTGCCTCCCGCGCAGCCCCGACTACCCGATCGTGCCCGACCTCGCGACCGGCCGGCAGTTCCGCTTCGTGACCGGGCAGGTCTTCCCGATCGAGGGCATCGCGCTCGATTTCATGACCGGGACGCTCACGCTCGAGGGGCAGGACGTCATCCCGGCTGCCTGCGGAGCCCCGGGGGCGCTGCTCTCGGGCCTGCGGCTCACCTGCACGCTGGCGCCCATCCCCGACCGCACGCAGCTGCCGCCTCCGCCTACGCTGGCGAGTCTGGGCGGCAAGGCAAAGATCGGGAAGCCGCTGCCGAGCGCACCGCCGAAGAAGCCCGACAAGGGCGACGTCCTGACGCTCAAGACCCGCCTCGCCGGCTGGCCGACGCCGCCCGATCTGGCCAGTGAGGACGTCTACGCGAGGCTCGCCGACGGGAACGGCGCTCTCGCCCTCCTGCGCATCCCGGCCGGAAAGTTCGCGACCAAGGGCAAACACAGCCGGGTCCGGGACAAGGATGGGAGCGCGATCCAGATCGTCACGGGCCACAAGGAGAGTGGCGCCGTGTCGGCCGGGTTTGGTGGGACGATGACGTTCGCGAGCAACAAGGGCGGGACGGCGCTGAAGCTCCGGGTGCAGGGCCTTGATATCGGCCGCCTCTCCGGCTCGGCGAGCGTGACGATCGCCGTGGGCCCGCACTCGGCGACGGCCCCGGTCGCCGTTCGGGGGAGCGGGAAGAGCCGGCGCCTCTACTGATGCACGGCCGCGCCGGAGCGAGCATCGTCCTGCTCGTCGCCTCGGTCTCCGCCGCCGCGGCGGGTGGGACCTACTTCCCCCTCTCGGCCGGCAACTGGTGGTCCTACCAGGAGCTCGACGGCGACGGCCGCGCGCTCTCGCGCGAGACGTGGACCGTGCTCGACGTGGCGCCGGCCGACCGGGCGGGCGAGTTCCACCTCCGCTCGTTCACCAAACGCCTCGACATGCTCGGGCACACCGGCCACCGCTGGGAAGGGCACGAGTTCCTGCGTACGACCGCCGTCGGGCTCTACAAGCGCTATCCGGCCAGGGGACGCGACGGGGAGGTCGAGGTGACGCTGCTCAAGGAGCCGGTCGCCGCCGGCACGCGCTGGCACGACGCGCAGGGCGACTGCGAGGTGATCTCGCGCGGCGTGTGCACGGGGCCGCGCGGCGAGCTGCCCGACTGCGCCGTCATCGCCTGCCGCCTGGGCCAGCCGACCGCGACCGTGGTGACCTCGACCTACGCGCGCGACGTCGGCATGGTGCGGCAGGAGCTCGACGTGGTGCAGTTCGTGCCGGGCTTCCACGCCTCCGGCCCGGTGCCGCTTCCGTGCGACAGCACCGGGAGTGGGCACTCGACGCTCCGCCTGACGGCGTTCCACGTCGCGCCACGCTGAGCGTCCGCGTCAGCTGCGGTAGATGCGGCAATCGTAGCGGGCGTGCAGCTCCTCGTAGAGACGCTGCCGCTCCGCCTGGCTCAGCCGTGACAGGACCGCGAGCAGGCGAGGCAGCGCCGCCTCGCTCACCGGCACGTCGGCGGGGGCGCCGGTCGGCGTGACCCCCGTGCCCTCGCAGAGCGGACAGGGATCGGGATCCCCCTCCTGGTCGGCCCAGAGCCCGGTGCCATCGCAGAATCCGCAGGCTGGCGGCCGATCCACGCTAGACCCCCTTCGCGGGCTAGTATTCGCCCGGCCCCCCGCGAGGTCAAGGCGGCGAAGGTCCCGAGCGCCGCGGCCCCTTTCGCCGCGCGCCGGTTGACGCTCTACCGCCGAGCCGCTAAGGGTTCCTGCTCCGCCGGGCCAGGTAGCTCAGTTGGTAGAGCACGTGACTGAAAATCACGGTGTCGGCGGTTCAACTCCGCCCCTGGCCATTCTGAAATCAGCCGCTTGTGTCGGCGACGCTTCATCCAGGTCGGGCGCCAGGTAGCGTATAGGTAGCAAGGGGCTGCGCGGGGCCCAGACGAGGTTCCTGCACGCCGGGGCAACCTGGGGACACCGATCACCCTGGCCGGCGCGACCCACCGAGACGCTCGTAGCGACGTCTTACGTGATCGGCCTGTAGCCCTCTGAACCTGTCTGGCTCCCATCGAGTGAGAAACCGAGCGGTCAGGCCGCACGCTTCGGTCTTCGGAATGCCGTGACTCAATAGGAGGCGGAGTAGGTTCACCGGTGGGACCTGTACCAGAGGGTTCCTCGTCTGCCGCAGCACGGCGGACCCGTTCGCCAGCACCTTCTTGATGACGCTGTAGGCGGGCGCGGTCCTGTCGAGCTCCCCCATGAGGATGGCCCGCAGGTCCATCCTGACCTGAGCTGCGTGAGGAAGTAGGCGGTCGACGTGGCGGATTACGCTTCGTAGGCCGGTCCGCTCTTGTGCCAGGCGTCGCCGGAGGTCGATCAGGTACTCAAGAGTGGCGTGTTCGCATTCGGCGACCGGGAGGTCGACTGACTCGAGGATGTCAGTTGGCATTATCCCCAAGGACAGAAGTTCTAACAGAAGGTTCCCGACCCGACCGAGCTTGCGAGAGAGTTCGGGCAGCCTGCTCGCTCGGACGACGTTGGTCGAGTCGATGATCCCCTCGAGAATCTCCCGTTCGCGCTTCGTCAGTCCGGCGCTTCCGAATGGTTCGAGCTGATCCAATGCGTCAAGGTCGGCTCGGGCGACGAGGAAGCTCTGGAGCGCGTCTTGGACGATCTTGATCGGCGCCTCGGCGTTGGCTCGGTGCGCGCGGCGACGGAGGCCCTTGGGCGCTGATGGCGATCGACGGCCCGGCGGCATGGCTGATCCGATCAAGAGCAGTCATGCGAGGGGCCGTGTCGTCAAGTGAGCGCTCGCGGGTGTTGTTGTCAGAACACGTCCGATGCGTTGACACACGGGCACGGACACGGACATCTCCCTGAAGGAGGCCGGGCGGCAGATCCCGTGGTGGCTAGGCAGTGATGGATTCGCCGGCCCGTTTCTCCTTTCCGCCCCTGTTCTCGGCGGGCATCATGACCGCCGTGACGATTACGAGCAGGACAAGCCCGGCGAGCGGCGCTGCGAACAGGATCATTCGCGTAGCGGCGGTCTGTGAGCGCACGGGCCTGTCCCGGACCACTGTGTGGCGCTTGGAGCGCCAGGGAGCATTCCCTGCCCGGCGTCGCTTGAGCCCTGGGGCCGTGGGCTGGCTGGAGTCGGAAGTCGACGAGTGGATCGCCTCTCGGCTGACGGTTCTGAGCAGTCTAGGGCGGCATTGCATGTCGGCCGGGGGCGCTGACGTGGCGCAACGCGTCGAGAAGGCGAACAGACCAAGCGACGCGAGGTGAGCTTGGCCTGCACCGAGGTTGACACCGCGGTGACCGTGACGGTGACGGAGGAGGTGAAGGTGAACGAGGGGCTTCAAGACGAAGAAAAGCGTCGACTGGCGGTGTTGGCCCAGGTGCACCGGTTTCTGCGGCAGCTCGACAAGCGCCGCCACGATAAGTCGCTGAAAACACGCGGGGAAACGTGAGGCAGGCAGCAGCACTATTTTTGAAGAAGGATTCTGTCTGTCCTATGATTCGGCGACATGAGACGCCGACGATGGACATCCCGGGAGCGAGACGTCGCCCGGCTGCTGGCGCGGCTGGCCTTAAGGACAACCACGGCCCCCACCGAGAGGCGCCAACACAGAAAGCGAGGGTCCGATGCAACGAGTTCCGGGACGGCATCTGGCACGACTGGCGGTCATATACCTTCGGCAGTCGACGGAGCAGCAGGTCCGCCAGAACGAGGGTAGCCGGCAGTACCAGGAAGAGCAGCGCGAGGTCGCTGTTCGGTATGGATGGCGCCCCGATATGGTCCGCATGATCTCGCGGGACCTAGGACTCAGCGGCATGCGGGCTGATCGGCCGGGCTATGTCGAACTGCTGGAGCTCATCCGGACTGGACAGGTGGGCGCGCTCTTCATTTCGGATGTCAGCCGAGCAGGGCGCGAAGAGAGAACCTGGTTTGATTTGCTCGAGCTGCTCATCGAGCACGACGTGCTGCTCGTCAAGAACGGGGGCATTACCGATCCGCAGGATGAGAGTCAGGCCTTCGTGACGAAGATCGAGGCGGTGATTGTCCGCCGGGAGAATCAGATGCGGCTCGCGAACATGCATCGCGGCCGCTTGGCGAAGGCTCGGAAGGGCAAGGCGGTATCGGCCCCCCCGATCGGTTACCGGCCGGTCTCTGAGACTCAAGACGGGATGTCCGTGAAGACTGGAGAATGGGAGCGAGACCCTGATCTACAAGTGCGCGAGGCTATCCGGGCGGTGTTCGAGGCGTTCCGCGAGGGCCGATCGCTCCGCAAGGCGGTCGACATACTGAACAAGCACGGGGCTAAGGTGCCTGCCCGCCGCGGCAGGCCTGCGTGGCGCAGGCGCGAGCAGGGGAGGGTGTGATGAGCATTCGGTGGGAGAGGCCAACGGTGCAGAACATACGCCAATTGATCAAGCACCCGGCCTTTGCGGGGGCCTACGTGTATGGGAGGAGGCACTGGCGCCGCGTACAGGGGGGAGGTGAGCCAGCGCCGGAGAATCGGCTCATCGGGCAGTTTGTCGAGTTGTGGGATCACCATGAAGGTTACATCAGCAAAGAGGAGTACCTGGAGAACCAGAGAATCCTCGCGCTCAACGCCAAGGGGCCCAACCAGTCGCAACTCGGGCCTGGGCCGGCGCTCCTGGGCGGGCGCTGCGTGTGCGCCCGACACGGCGGGATGGCGGTGCACTACCATCCTCGTGCTGGCGCCGTTGGGTGGTCCTTTCGATGCCTTGGAGACTACCTGAGCGGTGGTGACCAGTGTGTGTGCGTACCCGGGATCGTGCTCGAGCAGCTCGTGGTGGCGGCGGTCTTGGAGGCGATCGACGTCCCGGTTGTCGAAGAAGCGCATCGGCTCTGGCGGACATCTCAGCGCGACTGACGTCAGCGCCACCGTGGATTGGACCGCGAAATGGCTCGGAGGCTCACAGCGCTCGATCGCCTGAAGCAGCGCATCCTGGAGCAGGAAGCGGGACAGCATCCGCGATTGAGAGCCATGCTCGAGGATGAGTACGAGAAGGCCGCGGCCGAGATCGAGCGATTCAAACAGCGCATCGCGGCGGAGGAGGTTGAAGTTGATCCCTTTACCGAGGCTCGGTGGGCGGAGCTGAAGAGGCTATGTGCTGAGGTGAAGAAGATCTGGCACGCACCGACCACGACCGATCTGGACCGCAAGCAGCTCATCCGGATGCTGGTCGAGAAGATCGTGATCGACACCGTCGAGCCAGAGCGTATCGGACTGTCGATCTTGTGGGCCGATGGTCGCCCGCGGAAGCAGTTGGAGCTTCTCCGCAGTCCATATTTTCACCGGTTGATATGGGAGTGGCATCTCGAAGACGTGTGCCCTCGAGTGATGGTCGAGCGACTAGAAGGCATGGGAGCCCGCACGCAGCAGGCAAACGCATGGTCGGTGGACACCGTCAAGAGAACACTTGCCATTCTTGTGAAGCGGGCGCGCGTCTCGGCGATCGCTGGCGGGAAGGAAGCACCCCCGGCGCGCTTGCAGCCCTGGCAAGTGATGATCGAGCTGGACGCGGCGGGTCTGGAAGCTGAGGAAATAGCCGCTCGGCTCAATGCCAGGGGATTGCTCACGCGGTTTCGGGCTCCGTGGTCGGCGTCGTCAGTCCAGAGAGTCCTTCGGCAGAGGCAAAACTAGAACGGCGGGTGACCTGCTCCCGCGATGTCCTCCAGCGGGCCGGTTCGTGATCGCTCAGCACGGTGACTGACGGGCGCCGATGGACTGTCTCACGCCCATCCTGCGTCGCGGCGCTCGCAAGACGGCATCCGCTGCCCGCCTCCGCTTCGAATCTTCCTCCTTGGCACGAGTGGGTTCGTCCCGAGATGGCCTGGCTGATCGGGAGGCGAACCAATAACCCTTGCGGAAGCCGGATCGGTCGGGCGCCGTAGATTGGGCGGTTTCTACGCGGGCAGACCGCATTCCGCGCCACTCCAGAACCACACGATTTGCGCACACGCCCACGTCACGGGTATCAACAGCGCTCGTGGCGATCTTCTCACGAAGGAGCATCCAAGCGATGCTCGACCACAACGCGACCTCCATCGGCGCTGGGGCCACGAAGAGGCATGCTCAGCGATTGAACCGATGCGACGAGCAGAGCCTCGCCGTGGAATGGGAGGTCGCGGTCCTTTACGCTTTGTCTCGGTTGGGGACCGTCGTTCACGAACCGGCCCTCGGCGGCACCGCACGTCTCGACTTCGCGTTTGACGGACCGAGCGGCATCACCTTCTGCGGTGACGTGGCAACCGTCACGGATGCGGGAGTCTCCGAGCGCAATCCGCTCGATCACTTCGAGGAGGAACTACGTCGTCGCGCACGCAAGATGGGTCTGACGCTCGCAGGCTTCGGGGTGCAAATCGGAGGGCGAATCGAATGCACCCGGCGGGCCGAGAAAACGTATCTCGCCCTGCCTGCGAAGCGAGACATGCCGACCTTCTTCAACAAGGACTTCACACAGTTCCTCCAGCGAGTAGCCGAGAACCCGACGAGACCTGACAGGTTCCACCGTCCGAGCGCCAGCGTCGATGTCGAAATCGTTTACGCCCCCACCGAGAAGTTCGTCGGGGCCACTTATCCCTCATATGCACGGGCTCAGTCGCTGACGGTCAACTCGCTCTACAATTCACTGGACCTCAAAGCCGAGCAGTTAAAGCGCGCCGGCGGAACGGGCCACCGGGTCATCGTCGCGTGCGATGGAGCATCAGAGTCGCTGCGACATCGGATTGTGTCCCGGCGAGAGGAGTACGGCCGAACGCAGATCATCAAGCGCTTTCTTCAAGATCACACGGTCAGCGCGGTTTGCATGGTGACGGTTGAGCGAGGGCACTCGGGGCCTCTCAAGGTGCATGCAGAGGTCGTCACACATCCCACCATTCCCCAGGCTGACGCTCGCGGCATTCACGAGGTGTTCGAGGCGCTGCCGGCGAAACTGCCGCAGCCGAACAGTGACGCGCCGAACGCGCTCAGTCACCTGCGAGGGCCGAGGCGTCGTGTAGGGAGATCGTTCATTGGGGGGTTCAAGATGAGTGCATCACGAGTCAGGGTGTCTGCTCGGGCTGTACAGGAACTCCTGGCCGGCAACATATCGCAGGAGGACTTTAGGAGGCGCTACGGGAGCGTCCCCAACCCGATGACCGTCTTCGCCGCCGCCCTGAAGGCGGGACGGATCATTGAGAGCGTCAGCGTCGAGCACTGCCCGGACCAGGACGACGACTGGTTGACGTTCCACTTCTCAAAGCCTGATCCAGCGCTCGCGGCTTTTCAGGTGCGCTGAGCCGTTGAGCCACCGTCTCCAAACCATCCGATATTAGCGAATCCCGCGAAGCTCTCCACGGCCTAGGATTTCCGAATACTTCCGCGACCCGCCGCAGGGGGGATTTTGGTGAATCCCGTGAGATGGGCGTCAGCCTGCGAACTTGCCATGGACCGGCTTCGGGAATGCCCGTGGTTCGCCTCAGGAACGTGCAGGAGCCTCGCGGCGATGGTTCTTAACCCGAGGTCCCACCGACCGCCAAACTTGTCTCGTGAAGCCTCGCGCTGGTAATCGCCAATTGCGCGGCCTGATCGCACATTCCGTCATACGAGATCGGGCATGGCCGGGGTCAGGCGGGTCTCCTACTCACACCGTCTTCGTAGAGCGGCCTGAGGTATGAAATCCTGTACACGATCCATCAGACAATGACGGGAGAGGTCGGAATCTTCGGGGCGCAGGTCAGCTCCTCGAGCAACGCCTTCGCCTCGATAAGGTCGCGCGTGTCGAAGCCCTCGGTGAACGAGGCGTAGAGCGGGGCGAGCAACTCGCGGGCTTCGGCGGCGCGGCCGTGGGCGCGAAGGAAGAGGGCGTAGCTCGTCCCAGCGCGGAGCTCGTAGGCCTTCGCCCCCTGGCGGCGGGCTACGGTGAGCGCATCGCGGAAGGTCGCCTCGACCGTGGCCGTGTCGGCACCCGCGCGAGCGAGCAGCTCGGCACGGCGGCGGAGCGTGTCAGCGCGCCAGAGCTCCTCACCCGGCACGGCGCCCTCGGCCTCGTCCAGCGTGGCCAGCGCTTCGGCGGTGTCTCCAGCCTGCGCGTGCACGTCGGCGAGGCAGCCGAGGAGGAACTCGAGACCGAGCCGCTGCCCGGTCGCGAGATAGTGATCGAGGCCCTCCCGTAGCGCGGCAAGTCCGTCCGCCACTGCGCCCTCCTCAGCCAGGGCCCAGCCGCGGAGGATCGTCGCCGCCGCCTCGTGGACGGGGATCGGCTCTCCCGCGCAGGCCACGAGGGCCCGCTCCGCGTGCGCCCGCGCCGCCGCGGGCTCGCGGAGAAGGGTGTAGAGCAGGGCGGAAAATTGCTCCACCCGCGCCCGGTCGGCCGGCCGCCGCGCGACCTCGGCGAGCTCCACGCCCTGCCCCGCGTGCGCGCGGGCGTCGTCGGCGAGGCCGAGGTGCCACGCCGTCAGGGCCGCATAGCCAAGCGTCGCGATGCGCGGGTCGAACGTCCCCGGCACGGCCGCGGCCTCGTCGTAGAGGGCGAGAACCTGGGTCGCGTGCTCGCGTGCGCGCGCAAGGTCGCCCGCGTGAAAGCGCGTCACCACCTGCGCCCAGTGTGCCCACACCCGCGCGGGCGAGAGCCCCGCCCGCTCGGCCACCTGTAGGACCTGGTCAGCGACCGACTGTGCCGCTGCGGGGCCCTCATGGGCACTCGCCGATGCCCAGAGTCCCATGAGCATCGGCATGACCTGCAGCGGTTCCTCAAGGCTCTCGCCAAGCGCTCGCGCCCGCGTGTAGGAGCCGGCCGCCTCACGAGAGCCGTAGCCTTTCGTGACGCCTAGCAGGTGCCCCAGACGGAGCTGGAGGTGGAGATCCCGCTCGTCGCGCGCCGGGCTCTCCGGCAGCGTCGTCAGTACGGCCAGTCCGCGCCTGAAGTGGCTCGCCGCTTCGTCATGCGCACCACATCGGAGTGCCTGCTCGCCCGCCCGCTGCCATGCTGCCATGGCGGGCTCCGCCTCCCCGGCCTCCGTGTAGTGGTGGGCGAGCACCTCAGCATGATATCGCGTGGACGTATAGGCCGCTGCTAATGGATGTTCACAATAGCGCTCCCCGGCTCATCAGGCGACACGTGCTACGCGGACTCGTTCCTCGCGGGAGGACTGTTTCAGGGCACGTCATCCTCGTAGGAAAGCACAACGGAGGCGATCCCGACGGGACGAAGCAGCTCCTTGTTTGGCCTGGGCAAAGACCCCGGTCGCTTCTAGGCATCGTCTCGTTCAAGTGAGACTAGCTTCGCCCGCTGTCAGAAGGGCTGGACGTCAGCTGCTTTCGAGTAGAGAGGCATTATGAAGACGCCCGATGTCGTGCTCCTCGTTCCCGGCTTCCTCGGCTTCACCCGTTTCGGGGGCTTCTACTACTTCGCGGATCGGCTCATCGGGGTGCTCCGGGGGCTCTTGGAGGAGCCGCTCGGGCATCCGGTCCCCGTCGTCCCGGTCACGACGCTCCCGACGGACAGCCTCAGGGACCGCCAGGAAGCGCTCCTGCATAACCTCGCGGGAGTCTCTGACAAGCTCGCCGGAGTCCAACGCCTCCACCTGATCGGCCACAGCACGGGCGGCGTCGATGCCCAGCTTCTCGCTTGCACCAGGTCCTTCGACGGCCACGCCTGGGACAAGAAGGCGAACACCGTCCGCAAGAAGATCAAGTCGGTCGTCACGATCTCGGCCCCGCACTACGGCACGGGTCTGGCCGACAGCCGGCTCGCCCGCTGGGGCGAGAACCCGCTCCGGCACCCGACCGCCATCCTCCCCGAGGCGCGCACGCTCATCGACCTGCTGCTCCTCGTCCCGCGTGACGTCGCTGCCGCTGCTGGCTTCGAGTTCGCGGCCCCGAACGACGTGATCAAGTTCATGTGGCAGATCGCTCGGAACCGCGACCTGGTCGAAGACCTCAAGCCCGAGCGGATGGAAGCGGTCCGCGCTCGGCTCACCTCGGACCCCGAGATCGCGCTCACCTGCTTCGTCAGCGGCACGATGCCTCGCGACGATGCGACCCGCCCGAGCGATCCCTTCTTCAAGGACATGTACCGGCTCACGCAGGGATCGGAAGCCGTGTCGCCCGTCGTTCGGGACTGCGACCGCTTCCTCCGCACCCTGGTGCATGAGCAGCCCGACCTCGTGATCCGCAGTGGGGAGAGCCACATGCCGGCCATCTCCCCGACGCTCAACGACGGGGTGGTGAACACCGTCCGCCAGATCGTGGACCCGGGGCGGCGGGAGGAGGTCGGGGGCTTTGTCGTCGGGGATCATGCGGACGTGCTCGGGCACTACGACCGCCAAGACGCGCTGATCGGTGGGAAGCAGTACAACGCGGGCCTGTTCCACAGCGGCGCCGCGTTCGGGGACGACGAGTTCTTCGGGCTCTGCCGGCGCGTGGCGCAGGCGATCCTGAAGACGATCCCGCAAACGGCTGTCCAGTTTGTGCCTCCCCCAGGCATGGCGCAACCGGCCTAACACCTGGCAGCGAGACTCGGGCCGAGGACACCGCATATTGCGAGCGAGCATAAGTTGTCGAATCTCGGGATTGGGTGGAGAACCAAATGAAGGAACTATTTGAAGGATTCATAGAGAAGCTTTGGCCACTGTTCCCGTTCTACCCGCCGTGGGCTAAGGTGATTTTTGCCCTATGCTTCGCCTCGGTTCTCGTCGCAGTCTTTGTCTTCGGCACATGGTATTCTACGGCGGCGGCTGCACGAGAGGGGTTCGTTACGGACACGGAGTTGGTCAATCTTGCTCTCGAGGCGCGAAAGGCTACTCATGCCGACAAGCCCAACGACGCTGGGGCGGTGCAAGCCAACTCACGATACGTGATTCAGGAGGCCACAATGGTGGTCCGCCTAGAGAACACCGATGCGCAACATGTCGCAGATGTGCGTATCTTCTATACGCTATTTGCCCTGGACCCCTTGACGGCCGCGGACTTCGACGAAGAGTACCACAGTATGGGCGGGGCAAAGGTGGTCGCGTACCTGGCAGGCTCGGAAAATGAACATCTGAACGAACCCACGCAGTCTATGAAGCGGTATTCGGTTGATGTCGAGGTGCCAAGAGGAGGCCGCCTCACGTTGATGACGGCAGCGCGGTTCTTTTACGACCTTCCGCTTGCTGCGAGGCAGGTGCATCAGTTCGCCGTTTCTGGGACAGAAGATGCATGGTGTTATCCAAACGAGAGGGACTTTATAGGTCAGTTGACGATCATAGTAGAGTCAGACTCGTTAGACTTCGTCGAGCCACGCTCGGGAGATGCCTCCATGTGGGACAAGGCTACGGGGACGGTGAAACCGGGGGCGCCAGTACGACGGAGAAGCGAAAGTGAGGCCGTGAAGCACAATCTCCTGCTGGCGAGATGGGTGAACGTGCGCCCCGGCACGCGCGCGGGACTGAAAGTTGGCTGGAAGCCTGCTGGTCAAAACGGTCCGTAGTGTTTCGACCGTTTCCAAACGAGGTCGGTGGGCTATGCGCGCCCCGTCCTTGAGCCGCATACGGTCAAAGCTGTGTTGTCGGTTTGTGCGGCGGCAGTGATTTGGCCTACGCGCCTGGGTCGGTGACGTAGTGCATCACGGGATCGAGGCTCACCTGGTCCGTGACAATCTGCGGACACCTGAAACACGCGGACGCGCCCTCTTGGTTGAACCAGCGGCACGAGTCGCGAACGAGGCAAGCCGGTAGCTCGACGGCGGCGACTGGAAGGTCGGCCGCGACTTTCTGCCCGAGGCGGCACGTGCCCGAGCGGAAGTGTTGACACGCCGCATTGACACATGGGGCGGCGATGCGGAGCACCTCCGTTGGTTGGACGGGGGCGGTTAGCGTGAGGAGGTCTTCAGTGAGCGGAAGTGGCTCTGAAAGGTACTTCACGCGAGGTTCGTGTGCTGAACCACCGACGATCCCAAAGATGAACGCACCCGGCCATTCGGGTTGAGCGCTCGGGCAGGAGAGCTTGCGAGTGTCCCCTGGATTCGCTGCAGAGCTAGTACTCATTAGGGCTCTGTCGAACCGGCCTTGAGGTTCAAGATGCTCTGAATCTGCCCCCGTCCGAGGATGAACCTGCCCCCCGCACGGATGATCGGCTCCCATATGACTACCGCGTCGGTATTCGCCATGTGTCGTCGCAGTTCATCATGACTGGAGATGGCACGAAGAACGGACGCGGTGATCGCTTCAGTGATTTCGCTCAGTGCCGACTCGGTGGGCTTCGTCGCCATATGAGACCTCCCTGTGAGTGGACTAGTATGCTAGTCCCCGTCGAGTCCATACTGCCGATGTGAAGCGGTTGTCAAGATGCCCGTAGCGACAAGTGCCGTACCGAACGCGCGTCACATCCTGACTCGGCGCTCATCGGAAGGGCGCGCAACCCCCGTCTCAGCATCGCTGAAAACGGAGAGCGATGAGAGATATTGCTACGCGCTGGCTGCCTTCTTGACCCGACTATCCCCATTTGGGAACATTTCCTCGACGCGACCGACCAGGTTGGGGACGATGCGCTCACTAGCCCCGCTAACGATGCAGAGCAGGACGAGCAATGCGCGTGGGTGCTGAGTGTCCGCAAGCGCCCCCAGGAGCAAGTTGGCCTTGACCGCCGCCGCCACGAGCGCTGCGCCAAGGACTCCAATCGCGATTTTTGACGCCCCTTCGTAGTAGTACGGAGTGCGCCCAGCCGACACGTCTAGGGAGGCTTGACCTAGGCGGGTCGCGACGGACAGCCAGGCCCCAGCTGCACCAGCGCATGATCCGAGGACGAAATCCGTGCCATTGAGCCCAACAACCTGCGCCAAGGCGGTCCGCCAGACATAGACGCCGACCCCGATGGCGAGCAAGGGGAGTGCCACAACACTACTGGCGCTCAAATACCAAACTCGCGCGACCTCGTTGTTTCTCGCTGATAGCCAACGTTCCGCCGCATCGAGTGCCTGTGCGGCCTGAGTGATACTGCGATCGCCGAGAAGTCGAGCGATGGCTCCTGCGATGAGCTTGTTGAATGTGCCGAGCTGCTTCCGGGTCAGTGCATCGGTAGGCATATATGCCAGCGCCGACACGCGATTCAAAATAGTCCCTGCGCCCTCGCAAAGTGTACCATACCGCGTATCGTTGAAGCTCCAAAGTGTCCGTGCATCACTATCGAGGAAGACGATATAGTCGCGATCCGCATACACGATGTATTCGATGCGCTTACCGAATTCCGGATCGATATCCCCTTCACGAAGAGTACGGTAATCACCCACTTCTTCGTATGCTGGCGTTGCACCACGCTCGGCTATACCAGACGCATTCCGGAGCGGGGGGTGAGACGGCCTCTTGGGTGCCACGTGATGTTCATTCGTCGTTGTGCCTCCGCTATTTCGTGAACCGGGGCACCCACGGAAAACAGGCAAGCCCAGGAGCCAAGCCCGTATGCGTCCCTTCGAAATCGACATCCAGGCGCCTCTTACTCGGCGTTGGGCTGTCGAATGTGCGCCGGCGCGTTCGCCATGATGAGAATGTCGCGGCGTCAGCCGATCCCTCCCTTGCCGTAGGGAAACCCATTTGGCACGGGCAAGTTCGAATCGATATGTTTGCGTATCGCCACGTCGCAGATCGCGTAGCCCCAATTGATGAGGCGCTCTTGCGTCTGGGCGTCGAGCGCCTTCAGCCGCGTCGCCACATTGGCTAGGGCGATGGTCTTGTCGAAAGGGCATCCGGCCGCGTCGAAGGGGTAGCCGGGTATCGGAGGCAGGGCGTAGTCGCGCACGTCGCTGCGGATTCCCCAATACGTTCCCTCGCGGTGGTACTCATGCCCGGCCGGTAGCTGGTAGGAGTCGATCAACTGCCGCTTTCGAAGGGAGCGGACCTGGTTGTCGATGAGGTCGAGCACCCGCTTGCTGTGCTGCGCCCAATCAGCCGGGGGATCGGGCTCGGCCTCCATCTTGCCGCCCGCGTCGCTCGCGAGGACCGTCGTAAAGGACTTCCACACGGTTTCGATCCCGAGGTTGTCGTAGACGCCGCCATCCGTGAGCATGACCTCAGTGGTGTACGGTGTCTCGTTCAAGTCGTTGCCCTTCTCGAACTGGCACTCGCCGGGTTTCAGGTCGAGATGGGCGGGCGAGAGAACCGGAGGAAAGGCGGAAGAAGCGGCGACAGCGACGGCGAGGTCGATGGTGGGCTTCGGCACCATCCCGACGCGCCAGTCAGCCATGTAGGGCTTCGAGAAGCGCCAGAGGGCGCCCGATTGGACGTTGGTCGCATTGAAGACAAAGCGTGGTGGGTCGTCGGGAAGGTCTTGGAGCGTGGCGTCGTGGAAGAGGTACTTCCGGTAGGCGTTCGCCACCTTGTCGCTGATGGTCGAGCCCGGGGTGATGATGCCCCCGATGATCGCCCATTGGTCAATCGTGACGGAGGCGAGGCGGCGAACGGGAGTGACGACCAGTTCCGTGAAGCTCGGGCTGACGCCGCTCTTCGCATCGAAGCGAAGTTCCTTCCAGTTCATCGCCAGGACGCCAGCCGTGATCGACCCGCCCGAGACGCTCGATACGCGGGCCAGCTTGGGTAGGTAGCCGAGTTCGTTCAGCCGCCAGAGCGCCCCGAGGTGAAAGAGCATCGCCCGGTAGCCGCCGCCGGAGAGGCAGAGGCCGATCCCCTTCTCAGGCTTCTTCCCTGCGTCCTGCGGAAGGTGCTCGACGAAGCTTGGTTGCTCTTGCCTGATGGTCGCAAGGCATGGACCCGAAAATCCGACATGGCAGATCGAATTCTCCGGCGAGCAGAAAAAGGAGAACGCGATCCCGAAAGGCTTCGCGCAGCCGCGCTGATAACCGAACAGCCGCAAACCAGAAATATCGGAAATTGGTAAAGTGAGCCGAAGGCCCCTCTCAAACCCCATTACCCTTGACGTTGCAAACCCTGACGCTCCTGAGCAACGAGGAAGCATCATCGTGCTGGACTTGGTGGATGAGGAGTCAGCCGTGAGTATCGCGCAAAAAATC
>Ga0137403_10001945_pt1 | contig 25753 bp, 29 predicted proteins | sample CZOMad2_1_16fung_FD_122057 | JGI IMG/M metagenome (GOLD analysis project Ga0137403, IMG submission 122057) | Vadose zone soil fungal communities from Angelo Coast Range Reserve, California, USA - CZOMad2_1_16fungal (Hybrid Assembly) | ecosystem: Environmental > Terrestrial > Soil > Vadose zone... | reverse complement strand
CTGATCAAGCCGGCCGCCTGCGGCGCCCCTTGACTCCCGCAGAGCAGAACTGACGCGAGACGCAGTTCATTCTGCGGCCTGATTCCGACACATGACCGACGAGCAGCTGCTTCGCTATTCGCGGCACATCCTGTTGCCGGAGGTAGGCGTCGAAGGGCAGGAGAAGTTGCTGTCGGCGTCGGCTTTGGTGATCGGCGCGGGAGGGCTGGGCTCGCCGGCGGCGCTCTATCTCGCGGCGGCTGGCGTGGGCACCATCACGCTCGCCGACGGTGACTCCGTCGATCTCACCAACCTCCAGCGCCAGATCCTGCACACCACGGAATCGCTGGGGGAACCCAAGGCCGAGTCCGGGCGCAAGGCGCTCGCGAGAATCAACCCTCAAGTGAACGTCGTGCCCGTTCGGCAGCGCGTGCGCGACGAGACGCTCGCGCCGCTGGTCGCGGCGAGCGACGTCGTGCTCGACTGTTCGGACAATTTCGCTACTCGTCATTCTGTGAATCGCGCCTGCGTGCGGCACCGCAAGCCGCTCGTTTCGGGCGCGGCCGTGCGCTTCGACGGGCAGCTGAGCGTTTTCGACCTGAGAGACGATCTCAGCCCCTGCTATCACTGCCTGTTTCCGGAGAACGCGGAGCTGGAGGAGATGCGCTGCGCGGTGATGGGCGTCTTTGCTCCGCTCACGGGAATCATCGGTACCATGCAGGCCGCCGAAGCGCTCAAGCTGCTCGCCGGAGTCGGCGAAACTCTGAACGGGCGGCTTGCGATCGTGGACGCGCTCACCATGCAATGGCGGGCGATCAAGCTCGCCAAGGATCCAGGCTGCCCGGTGTGTGCTCGGGTTACGGTCTAGACTGCGAATCTAAACTGCGGTCTGACCCGAACGTCCGGCCTGCGCACCAGCCCGCGTCTAACGTGAGGCGAGCAGTGGCCATTGCTTCTCCCACAGCTCGGATGGCAGGCGCTTGAAACCGCTCTTTGCGTACTGCTGCCACCGTCCGATCACGTAGCAAAGAAGCAGGTTCGCGCGCGGTGAGGGATCGAGCGCCGGATCGGGTCCTGCGGTTCCCCCGCCTTGCGTGGCCGCAACGCGCAAGCACTGTTTCAACGTCGCCTCGAGCCGATCGTGCAGTTGATTGATACGGACCTGAAGCCGTTCGTCTTCATTCACCAGCGCGTCGCCGATCAGCACGCGTGTCATTCCCGGATTCTTCTCCGCGAAGCCCAGCAGCGAGGAGAGGATCGTCTGAATCTGTTTCAAGCCGTCGTCCTCTTCCGCGGTGATCTTGTTGATCAGGCCGAAGAGCGACTGTTCGATGAACTCGATCAGGCCCTCGAACATCTGGGCCTTGCTCGCGAAGTGCCGGTACAGGGCGGCTTCGGAAACGTCCAGTTCCTTGGCCAAGGCCGCCGTGGTGACCTTCTCGCCCTTCGGATTTTCGAGCATCCGCGCCAGCACCTGCAGGATTTGCAGACGGCGGGCACCGGGTTTAAGGGCGGGCATGGGTGTGCTCCCAGACGTAGGCAGGCGTTCATTGTATGACTCCGGGTGAGCGCTTGCTGCCCGGCTTTTGGGGCCATTTAGTGAAGTCTGTCGCGTCCGGTCGTCTGCCCTTCTACAATGCCGCCATGCAGTTATCGCCCAACTTTTCCCTGAGCGAGCTCATCTACTCGGAGACTGCCGAAAAGAACGGTATCGACAACACGCCGCCGCCGGACATCGTGGGGAACCTCAAACGCCTCGCCGCCGGGCTCGAAACGGTTCGCGCGCTGCTCGGCGCGCCGCTCGAGATTTCGAGCGGTTACCGCTGCGCCGCGCTCAACGAGGCGGTAGGAGGCTCGGGCGCTTCGCAGCACCTGCTGGGGCTCGCCGTCGATTTCGCCTGCCCGGCCTTCGGAACGCCCCTCGAGGTTGCGCGCGCGATCCGGGAATCGGGCATGCAGTTCGACCAATGCATTCTGGAATACGGCCGCTGGGTGCATCTGTCCTTCAGCGACGCGCCGCGGGGTCGCTTGCTGACCATTTACGACGAGAACGAAGGCTACCTCGCGGGGCTTTGGGACGAGGAGGGAAAGCAAATCGCCTAGGCGATCACTTCGAACGGATCAGCGTGCCCACGCCTTCGTCGGTCAGAATTTCGAGCAAGACCGCGTGCTCGACGCGGCCGTCTATGATGTGCACGCTCTTGACACCGGCCTTTGCGGCATCGAGCGCCGAACTTATCTTGGGCAGCATGCCCCCGGAGAGCGTGCCCTCGGCAACGAGCGCTTCGATCTTCTTCGGGGTCAAGCCGGTCAGGAGCTTTCCGTCCTTGTCGAGCACGCCGGCCGTATTGGTCAGCACCACGAGCTTCTCGGCGCGGAGCACCTCGGCGAGCTTTCCCGCGACGAGATCCGCGTTGATGTTGTAGGATTGCCCGTCCTCCCCGACGCCGATGGGCGCGACCACCGGAATGAAGCCGCCTTCCTGAAGGGCCCAGATCACTTTCGGGTCGATCGAGGCGATTTCTCCGACTTGACCGATATCGATCTTGTCGCCCCCGTTTTTCTTGTCCGAGAGAAGGAGTTTCCTGGCACGAACGAACGCGCCGTCCTGGCCGGTGAGGCCGACCGCTTTTCCTCCGGCCTGGTTGATCAGCGTGACGACTTCCTTGTTGACCTGACCGCCCAGGACCATCTCGACCACGTCCATGGTCTCGGCGTCCGTGACGCGCATGCCCTGGATGAATTCGCCCTTCTTGCCCAGGCGCGCCAGCTGCTCGTCGATCTGGGGGCCGCCGCCGTGGACGATCACCGGATTCATGCCGACCAGCTTCAGAAGCACGACGTCGTGCGCGAAGCTGCGCTTGAGCACGTCGTCCGTCATCGCGTTGCCGCCGTACTTCACGACGATCGTCTTGCCGTGGAAGCGCCGGATGTAGGGAAGGGCTTCGGACAGAACCTTGGTCTTGTAGACCGCTGTCAGGGCTGGATCGCTCATCGGCGCGCGCATTGTTAGCGCCGATTGTACCTTCGAGCGCAAGAAAAAGGCGGCCGATGTGGCCGCCTTGTCTCCGCGCCCGGCAACGGCGCGCCGTCGTACCGCGTATTACTGGATCGCCAGCTGCTTCGCCGAGGCGGCCGCTTTCTTGGGCAGCGTCAACTCGAGCACGCCGTCCGAGTACTTCGCGCTCGCCCGCGACTCGTCGATTTCCTGCGCGAGCCTGAAGGCCCGCGAGACCTTGCCGACGTAACGCTCGCTGTGGAGCAGGCGCTCGCCGTCCTTCGTTTCCTTCTCGGCGCGAGTTTCTGCGGTGATCGAGACTTCATCACCGTCGATATTCACCTTGATGTCTTCCTTCTTGACCCCGGGAAGCTCGGCAACGACTTTGTAGTCGCCGTTTTGCTCGGCTACATCGACCTTCATGCGGCGTACCGGTACCTCTGCATCGAAACCGACCGGTCGTACGACAAAACCGCGGAAAAAATCATCGACCAAATCCCCGAAGGGATCGTAACGCGTGATGTTTGCCATGTTCCTTCCTTTCGAATGAGTTCGGGCCTGACGCCCGTGCTCCGAAATGTTGGGACGCGCGATTCGATTTCAAGAGCACTTGCGATCCCCAGTCCAAGACGATAGATTTGAGCGCCCTCCCGGCACCCACGCTCATGCCCTCCGAGTCTTCCGCTCCTACGCCACTTGAATTGGAGCGACATCGTCCCTATCTATTGCGCTTCGCCCTCTTGCAGCTGCGCGACCGCGGCGCTGCAGAGGATGCCGTTCAGGACGCCCTTCTGGCGGCGATCCAGAGTGCCGCGCGATTCGCGGGGCAATCGTCGGTACGCACCTGGCTGGTCGGAATTCTCAAGCACAAGATCATCGACACCATCCGCAAGGCCTCGCGTGAGCGTCCGCCAGAATCGGAGCCCGCCAACGACGCCGGCGAGGATCTGGATCTATTTTTCGCCGACGACGGTCATTTCGCCGAGATTCCGGAGACTTGGACAAGCCCGGAGCGCTCGCTCGAGGAACGCCGCTTCTTCGAGGCGCTCGAGCGCTGCCTCCATGCACTACCCAAGAACACCGCCAGCGCTTTCACGATGCGCGAGCTCATGGGCCTGGAGACCGAAGAAATCTGTAAGGAATTGGGGATTTCCACGTCCAACTGCTGGGTGATGCTTTACCGAGCCCGGTTGAGCCTGCGCGCCTGCCTGGAACGAACGTGGTTCCAGCCGGGCCCGACGGGGCCGGGCAGAGGAGAAATACCCGGATGATTTTCCGTCTTTCGTGCAAGGAGGCGAGCAGGCTGATCTCGGAGGGCATGGACCGGCGCCTGTCCCTCACCGAGAGGATCGGGTTGCGCTTACACGTCGGCATCTGCGATGCGTGCACGCGATTCACGTCGCAGGTGAAATTCCTCCGCGACGCGCTGAAGGCTTATCCGGGCCCTAATGACCGCGAAGAACGCTAGACCGAACCTTTGCCCGGGTTGCGGTGGCGAATTCGAGTGCGGACTCCTGGCCGGCCGCGAGCGCTGCTGGTGCGTGGAACTTCCGGCTCTACCCAATCCTGTCGCAGGCCAACCCTGCTACTGTCCGCGTTGTCTCGAAGGTAAAGTCAAGGCAGGAACGGAGCGTCAAAGAACGTAGCGCGCGAGGTCCTCGCTCTGCGCGAGCTCCTTGAGCTTCGCGTCGACGAAGCCGGCGTCGATGCTGATGGTCTCCTTGCCGCGCCGGCCCGCGTCGAACGAGATTTCCTCGAGCAGCCTCTCCATGACTGTGTGCAGGCGTCGCGCGCCGATGTTTTCGGTTTTCTCGTTAACCGACCACGCGATCTCCGCAAGTCGCCGGATCCCGTCGGGCTGAAAGCTCACGTCTACGTCCTCCGTCGCGAGCAGCGCCTGATACTGGCGGGTGAGACAGGCATCGGTGGCGGTGAGAATTCTCTCGAAATCCTCGACCGACAAGGAATCGAGCTCGACCCGGATCGGAAAGCGCCCCTGCAGCTCGGGGATCAGGTCCGAGGGCTTGGAGAGGTGGAACGCGCCGCTCGCGATAAAAAGTATATGGTCGGTCTTGATCATCCCGTACTTGGTCGAGACGGTCGTGCCCTCGACGAGCGGCAGCAGATCCCGCTGCACGCCCTGCCGCGACACGTCGGCCCCCACCATCTCGCCGCGGCTCGCGATCTTGTCGATTTCGTCGAGGAACACGATGCCGTTCTGCTCGACGTTCGCGAGCGCCTTGGCGCGAAGGTCCTCGTCGTTCACCAGGCGCGCGGCCTCCTCGTCGGTGAGCATCCGCATCGCCTCGCGGATCTTCATGCGGCGCAGCTTCCTCCTGCCGCCTCCGAGGTTCTGGAACATCCCCTGGATCTGTTGCGTCAGGTCCTCCATCCCGGGCGGGGCGAATATTTCCATGTGCGCCTGAGGCGCGGACACTTCGATTTCCACGTCCTTGTCGTCGAGCTCTCCTTCCCGCAGTTTCTTGCGGAATTTCTGGCGCGTCGCCGACTCCTCGTCACCGGCGGGTTTTCCCGACGGCTGGGCCTCATCCGCTCCGAAGGGACTCGCAGAGCGAGCAACCGGGAGCAGCACGTCGAGTACGCGCTCCTCGGCCGAATCCACGGCCCTGCTTCGCACTTTTTTCATCGCGATTTCGCGCGTGTCCTTGATCGCGATCTCCACCAGGTCGCGAACGATGGTATCGACATCGCGGCCGACGTAGCCGACCTCGGTGAACTTGGTCGCCTCGACCTTGACGAACGGCGCGTCCGCGAGCCGCGCCAGGCGCCGCGCAATCTCGGTCTTGCCTACCCCGGTGGGCCCGATCATGAGGATGTTCTTGGGGGTGATCTCCTGGCGCAGCGGCTCGGCCACCTGCTGGCGGCGCCAGCGATTCCTGAGTGCGATCGCCACAGCGCGCTTCGCCCGGGCCTGGCCGACGATGTGCTTGTCGAGCTCGTGGACGATTTCCTGCGGAGTCATCGAAGACATGGGGAGCCCGCTGCGCTATTCCAGCGTTTCGACGACGATCTGGTGGTTGGTGTAGATGCAAAGATCCGCCGCGATCGAGAGGGACTTGCGCACGATGCTTTCGGCGTCGAGCTGGGTATTTTCCAGGAGCGCCCGCGCCGCCGACTGCGCGTAGGGGCCGCCGGAACCGATCGCGATCAGTCCCGATTCGGGCTCGATGACGTCGCCCATGCCGGTGATGATCAAGGAGGCTTCACGGTCGGCGACGGCCAGCATCGCCTCGAGGCGACGCAGCATCCGGTCGGTGCGCCAGTCCTTGGCGAGCTCGACGGCGGAGCGCATCAGGTTTCCCTGGTGCTTGTCGAGCTTGGACTCGAAGCGCTCGAACAGCGTGAACGCATCCGCGGTTCCGCCGGCGAAGCCCGCGAGAATCCGGTCGTGATAGAGGCGCCTGACCTTGCGCGCGCTCGCCTTCACCACGATGTTGCCCAGCGTCACCTGGCCGTCGCCGCCGAGCGCCACCTTGCCGTCGCGGCGCGCGGATACGATCGTCGTTCCGTGGAATTGTTCCATGCGTCAGCGCAAGATGGGGTCGGGGTGCCGCCGATCAAGCCCTCCGGCTCGTCGAGCGGACACCTAGCTTAGCATCGCGCCCCCTACGCCGGGCGGGGCAAGCGACCCAGAAGCCCTACGAGAACGCCGCAGGCGACGATGGCGCAAACGATCATCGAGCCGGACGGGAGATCGAGCCACAAGGAAGCGAGCAGGCCGACTCCGTAGCCGAGCACTCCGACCGTATAGGCCTTGAGATAGCGATGGCGCCGTGAATAGTAGGTGGCTAGCGCCGGCACCACCAGCGTGATGAAAACCAGGAACAGGCCGACCAGTTGGACCGACACGGTGACCGCGCAGGCGAACAGAACGTAGAACCCGATTCGTCCGAGCCGTTCGCGAAATCCGAACCAGAGCGCGAGGATCGCGGCATAGATCAGGGCCTCGAGCGGAAGCCGCTCGGGGTTGACCCACAGGATCTGCCCGATCAGCAACTCCTTGAGGTTCTCGCCGCCGCGTGGATTTTTAGCGAGCAACAGAATCGCCGCGCTCGACGCGAGGACATACACGACACCGATGATGGCTTCCTGGACCTCGGGCCATCGGCGTTCGGTCCAGGTCAACACCATGGCACCGACGAGCGCAGCGGACAGTGCCGCGATCTGTACCGCCGCGCCGCTGGGATGCCAGCCGAGGTAGTCGGCGAGGATCACGCCGACCCCGGCGATCTGCGCGACCGCGAGGTCGATGAACACGATGCCCCGCTCGAGCACCTGCATGCCGAGCGGGACGTGGGTGGCGGTCACCAGCAGGCCCGCGATGAATGCAGGCCACAGGATGCCGAGGCTCGCCGCGTCGAGCGTCATTTCACAGTGGCGAGCAAGCGACCGATGGTGTCGTCGAACAAGCCGAACAGGTCTTTCGCCTTGTCCGTTCCGCCGACTGTAAAGGGCATCATCACCGCTGGAATGTTGGCCCTGGCCGAGAGAAACTCCGCCGCCTGAGGGCTGTTGTACGGCGAATAGATGATGACTTTGGCGGGCTGGACCTTCATTCTGTCCACCAGGTCAGCGAGATGCGCCGGAGTGGGGGGCAGGCCCGGTTTCGGCTCGAGACTCCCCGCTTCGCGCATTCCCGCCCAATTGATGAAATACGAGAAGTCCTTATGGTACACGACGATCGGCACGCCCTTGAGCGGCGCCGCCTGCTGCTCCCAGCGCGCGATCGCCGATTGCCAGCGCCCGAGGAACGACTTGCCGCGCGCGCGGTAGCTCTCCGCATTCGCGGGATCGATCTGCACCAGACGCTCCTCGAGCGCCTGGGCAACCCGGGCAATGTTGCGCGGATCGGTGTGGATGTGCGGATTGCCGCCGGGATGGAGGTCCCCCAGCGCGCGATCGAGGACTTTCGGGATTTCCAGCTTGACGACGTACTGCGACGCTTCGAAGTAACCCGGATTGCCGAGCTGGACTTTGTCGTTCCCGCTCTGCGTGAGCAACAGCGGAATCCAGCCGATCTCCAGCTCCGAGCCGGAACAGATCAACAGATCGGTGGAGCGGATGCGCGCGATGAGGCTGGGGCGCGCTTCGATGCGGTGCGGGTCCTGCAGCGCGGTCGTTGCCGTGTAGACGGAGATCTTGTCCGCCCCCAGCTCCTGTGCCAGCGCTGCCCATTCGGGTTCGCACGCGAAGACGTTGAGCGCCGCCGCCGCAGGCAGTGCAACGACAACCGAGCTCAATGCGACAACAAATCTCAGAATCATTTTCATAGCGTCACCTCAGAATTTGTGGGCGCCGTGTGCGCCAAGACTCACGATGTACTGGAAGAACATCTGGTTGTCGGTCGCGTCGGAGCGCGACTTGTCCTGCGCGAACTGCAGGCGCACGCGGCTGAACTCGCTCGGACTCCAGTCGACCATCACCGTGTTCCGAGTTGGGTTGTACTTGGCCAGAATCGGGAAATCCGCCGTGGTGAGAGCGCCCGAGTCGACCAAGCCGTTGCTCGTCGTGCCCGCGTTCAGTCGATCGTAACGGTATCCGACCCGCCACATCGGGACGAACTGATAGACCCCCTGCAGGTACCAGCCCGACTGTGCCGAAGTGAAGCCGTCGGTCTGCGTGCCGAGCGAGGCCGCCGCAGTGTCGTAGGTGAGGTTGCCGTTTTCCTTGCGCCTGAAGAATTCGCCTTGCAGCTTGAAGTTGGTGTAGGTCGGGTTGAAGTTCGGCGCCCACTTCAGGATTCCGTCGAGCACCCACAGGCCGCTGGTGCCGGTAAAGCTGTTGGTGACTGTCGTGCCCGTTGAATCCAGGTCGTCGTAGGTGCGGTCCTGGGGCGAAGTGCTCAGATACGAAATCCCCGTCTGCCAGGCGGTGCCCGTTCCAAAGTCTCCGCCGACATGCGTGAAAATGTTGCTCGAGCTGACGCCGTTCTTGTTGCGTCCGCCCGCGGGCCCCGCGGGAAACTGCTTTCCGCGCCCTACTTCGACGCCGAGGTCGAAGTAGGTGGTGGTCGGCGCCACCCACTTGAGCTGGATGCCGTCATCACTCAGCTGGTTGCCGAGAAACACCTTGTTCGCGAGCGGCGCGTCGGTGAAGTCCCAGGCATGCGCGTGAATCTGGTTCAGGTAACCGACCGCCGAAAAAAACCGTCCGGCCTTGACGGTGAATCCGTACGATAGCGAAAGAGTTTGAATGTAGCCCTCCTCCACGCCGATGGTGTCTTCAGGCGTAATCGTTGCGATCAGCGTCCCGCGGAAGTGATGATCGATGTTCCCCGCAATGGCAAGCTCCGATTCGCCCAGGCTGAAGCCTCGCACTCCCGGCCCGACCTCGCCGAGCGTAGGCGTAAAGCCGTTGATCTTGAATCCGTGCGGATCCTGGGAAAGATTCGAGTAGATACCGTTCAGAATCACCGAAACGGCGGGGTTCATCGCGCTTTCACTGGCGGGACGGCTGGAAGCCTGGACTGCCGCCTGCTGGGCGGTAGTTTCGGCGTCCTGCACGCGCTTGTCGAGCTGCCTGACTTGTTCCCGCAACGCTTTCAGCTCATCTTGCGTCTGCGCTCCCGCCGTGTGGGGCAGACCCAGCGCCGCCGCGACGGCGAGCGCCATGGTTCCTTTTCTGTGCATTGTGTCTCTCCGAGTTCATGCGATCGCGGATGCGCCACGAGGGCGTTCGCGAACACGGTCGCTTCGCGCAAGCGAAGCGGGCTACCGAGCGACCGAGCTAGGAGAAAACTGGCGGTGCGCGCGAATCGAATGCGATCCGCGGCGAAAACGGAAGCGGAAGGGCAACCGGCGCAACCGCCGGCAAGGCAACGTAGGGTGGATCGATCGCAAGCGCAAGGGCCGGCAGCGCGCTGTCCACCGCGTGATACGCGATGCACTGCTCGGCCGGGTGACTGACTGGCGGGACGCACTTGCCGCCGCGCTCGGCCTTGGCCAGGTCGCGCTGGACGTGCGACAGCGCGTGCAGCTGCGCCGCCTGCTGGGTGAAGACCAGCGCGGCAGCGAGAAGCAGGTGGCGCAGTGTGCCTTTCATGGTTGGAGCACAGTGTACTCCAAGCGGTGCGACCGGTCGTCTACTCCCCGTACAGTCGCTGCTTTTGCTCGCGGCGCGTCTGCGCCTCGACCGAAAGCGTCGCCGTCGGCCGCGCGATCAGCCGGGCGATGCCGATGGGCTCGCCGGTCTCCTCGCAGTAGCCGTAGCTGCCTTCCTCGATCCGGCGCAGGGCCTCGTCGATTTTCTTGAGGAGCTTCCTTTCGCGGTCGCGGGCGCGCAGCTCGAGCGCGTATTCCTCCTCGATCGTCGCCTGGTCGGTCGGATCGGCCTCGAGCTCGTGCTCGCGCAGATGCTCCGAGGTGACGGTCGCCTTTTCCAGCAGCTCTTTTTGTGTTTCGCGCAGGCGCTCGCGAAAGAAAGCGAGTTGCTCGGCGCTCATGTACTGCGACGCGGGGGCGCGCATCAATTCGGCTTCGGTCAGGCCGTTCCTTTTCGCCGGTTTCTCCTCGACCGTCGCCGCGGCAACCGCCTTCGCCTCCGGCGCCTTCGCCGCTTTCGGCGCCGGCTTCTTTACTGCTTTTCGACCAAACATTGTTCGAGTCCCTTGATGAATAGCTCCTGCGGCAGATTCTTGCCGATGAAAACCATCGTGCTCGAGCGCTTCTCGTCCTTGCCCCAGGGCCGGCCGAGATCGCCGCCCATGAGCATGTGCACGCCCTGAAACACGACACGGTGGGTGTTGCCCTTCATGTACAGCACTCCTTTGTAGCGCAGCAAGTCCGGGCCGTAGATCTGCACGACCCCGGAAAGAAACTCCTCGAGCTTGGCGCTATCGAACGGCTTGCTCGAGCGGAACACGAAGGAGCTGACGTGCTCGTCATGCTCGTGCTCGGCGTCTTCGAGGAACTCCGGGTCGAGCTCGAGCACGGCATTGAGGTTGAAACCGCGGATATCGAGGATCTCGTCGATCGGAGCGTTTCCGAAATGGACCTTCTTGATCGGCGCCCGCGGATTCATCTTGACCAGGCGCTTCCTCAGCGTTTCCTGCTCGTTTTCAGAGACGAGGTCGGTCTTCGACAGGAGGATTCGGTCCGCGAAGCCGATCTGCTCCTGCGCCTCGCGAAACTCATCGAGGGTCTTCGCGGCGTGCTTCGCGTCGACCATGGTGATGACGCTGTCCAGGAGATAGTAGTTGCCGATTTTCTCGTCGATGAAGAAGCTCTGGGCGACCGGTCCCGGGTCCGCCATTCCGGTCGTCTCAATGATGACCCGCTCGAAGTCGAGCTTGCCCGAGTCGCGCCGCTCCTTGAGCTCGCCCAGGATACGGATCAGGTCGCCGCGCACGGTGCAGCAGACGCAGCCGTTGTTCATCTCGATGATCTGCTCGCCGCCGGTCTCGTTCAGCAGGATTTCGTTGTCCACGCCGGCCTCGCCGAATTCGTTCTCGATCACGGCGATGCGGTGACCGTGCTGCTCCTTCAGGATACGATTGACGAGCGTCGTCTTGCCGCTTCCCAAAAAGCCGGTGAGGATGGTCACGGGAACCATGTTTTCCTGTGCCGCCAATTCGATCTCCTAGAGCGCTTCCCAAGACCGGCCGCGGCGGGTTCGCCGGGCGCCGATCGAGCAACACTATTTGAGCATGCCGCGGGGAAAAAGTTTGCGGCGAGGTGGCCCCCGCGAGGGGCGGGCCGCCCAAAAAAGGGCGCATTACAGCACGCTCCGGATGACAAAGCAACCGTGCGCGCGATGTGGGCTTCGAGCGCTAACTCCTCTCCAGCAACAGGCCCTTCAGGTATTCCCCCTCCGGGAACTCGATCCGCACCGGATGGTCGGGCGCGGACCGATATCGCTCGCGCAGCAACAGGGGCGCGCCGGCGTCCGCGGCGGCCCCCGCGACGATCTTCTGGAACAACTCGGGCGAAACGCCCCCGGAGCACGAAAAAGTCGCGAGCAGCCCGCCCGGCCGCAAGAGCTTGAGAGCGTTCAGGTTGATGTCCTTGTATCCGCGCGCAGCGCGTGCGGCATCCTTCGCCGTGGGCGCGAATTTCGGGGGGTCGAGCACGATGAGGTCGAACTCGCGGCCCTCGCGCCTGAGGTTGCGCAGGGCCTGGAACACGTCGGCTTCTAGCCACTCCGCGCGGCCGGCGGCGATCCGGTTCAAGCCGAGATTGCCCTTCGCCTGCGCGAGCGCCTGCGCAGAGCTCTCGATCGACAGAACGGAACGCGCCCCGCCGACGAGCGCGGAAAGGGAAAAACCACCCGTGTAGCAGAAACAATCGAGCACGTCCCGGCCGTCGGCGAGATGCCTCACGCTCAGGCGGTTGTCCCGCTGATCGAGGAAGAACCCGGTTTTCTGCCCCGAGGCGGGGTCGACCGCGTACTCGATTCCGTGCTCGACTATCTTCAGCGGCCCATCGCCGGCGGCGCCGGAAATCCACCCTGACCTCGCAGGCAGGCCTTCGAGCTCGCGCGCATCGGTATCGGACCGCTCGTAGACACGGGGGCAACCGCTTCGCTCGCGAAGGATTCCAGCCAGCGTTTCGCGCCATTTCTCGCAGCCCGCGGCGAGAAACTGGACTACCAGCGCGTCGTCGTAGCGGTCGGCCACGAACCCGGGAAGTCCGTCCGACTCACCGTGCACCAGCCGCACTGCGTTGGTGGATTCGGCCGCGATTTCCGCCCGCCGGCGGGAAACCGCGGTTTCGATCTTCCGTTCGAACAGCTCCGGCCCCGGAACCTCCGCTTCGTCGAAGCTCCATACGCGGGCCCGGATCTGGGAGGCCGGGCTGTAAGCCGCCCAGGCGAGGAACCGCCCGTCCATGGCACGCACCTGCACGGTGTCGCCGGTGTGGGGAGACCCGACGATCGCCTCGACCGCGCCGGAAAAAACCCACGGATGGCGCCGCAGCACCGAACGCTCGCGGCCGGCCTTCAGCCTGAGTTGCGCCACGGCGCTCACGGAAGGTGTGCGCCGGTCAGACCCACCCGGCGAGGCCGAGCAGCCCGGCCGCCGCGAGGAGCCACAGGGGATGGATCCTGGTCGTCAGAACGACCGCGACCGTCGCCGCGGTGATGGCGAAGCCCGCGACGGAGTGGTCGGCCGCTAGCGTGATGAGATATCCGCCCGCGAGCATCAGGCCCACGGTCACGGGAACCAGGCCGTCCTCCACGACCTTGCGCCAGCGCGCACCGCGGAAGCGCTGCCAGACCCGCGAGACCGCGTAGGTCAGAAGGCTCGAGGGCGCGCACACTGCGCCGGTCGCCACCACAGCGCCGGCGAGGCCGGCCACTTTCCAGCCGATCAGGCTGACTATGAGAATGTTCGGGCCCGGCGACGCCTGGGCGAGCGCGAACAGCTGCGCGAACTCCGCGCCGCTCATCCATCCGTGGACCTCGACGACGTTACGGTGCATTTCGGGGAGCACGGTGATCACGCCGCCGAACGCGAAGAGCGACAGCAGCGAGAAATCGATGGCGAGCTGCGTCAGCGCTTCGCTCACCTGCCCCTCCACACCGCCGCTGCCACGCTCGCGGGCGCCGCCACCAGCAAGAAAACGCCCAGCGGCAATCGCGCGAGAGCGATTCCGACGAACGCCGCGAGCGCGAACACCGCCATCGGCGAGCGCAGGCGCCGGCTCGCCGCCATCTTCAGGCCCATGGCCACGATCAGACCCGCAGCGGCGGCGGAGATCCCGCGGAACGCCGCCGATATCGCCGGGAGCTCGCCGTACTGGGTGAACAGCGCACCCAGCGCGAGAATTATCGCGAACGGCGCGCACAACAGGCCCGCGAAGGCGGCCATCGCTCCACGGGCCCCGCGAAAGCGCGTACCCACGCATACCGCCATGTTCACGATGTTCGGGCCGGGGAGGACCTGGCACAGGCTCAGCGCCTCGCTGAATTCCTCGTCGCTAAGCCAGCGGCGCTCCTCGACGAGCATTCTGCGCGCCCAGGGCATCACGCCGCCGAAGCCCGAAACGCCGACCTGCGTGAAGCGGAGAAACAGCTCTCCGGCGCTCGGCGCGCTCGCCGGATGTTTCTCGGTCACGGCTTCTTCTCCGTGACGGTCACCTTCCTCTTCGCCCGCGGATGGGCCGCGTCGTACGCCTTGGCGAGGTGCTGAAAGTCCAGATGCGTGTAGACCTGCGTCGTGGAGATGCTCGAATGGCCGAGCAACTCCTGTACCGCACGCAAGTCTCCCGATGACTGCAGCACGTGGGTCGCGAAGGAATGCCGCAACATGTGCGGATGCACGTGCTGCGGCAGGCCGAGGCGCAGCGCCCAGTGGGAGAGAGCGTAGCGCACCGAGCTCGGGGCGATGCGGCTGCCGCGCGCGCCGACAAAAAGGGCGAGCTCCTCGGGCCGGGCGAGCCCGGCCCGCTTCCCGAGCCAGGTCTCGAGCGCCGCGCGCGCCTTGCTTCCCACCGGTACGGTGCGCGTCTTCGCTCCCTTGCCGGTCACCGTGACCTCGGCCTGCCGCAGGACGCCTTCAGCGTCGGCGAGGTCGAGACTTACCAGCTCCGCGAGGCGCAGCCCCGAGGAATAGAACAGTTCGAACATCGCCTTGTCGCGCCATTCCAGGGGCGTGTTCGCCGGGCCTTCCAGGAGCCGCGCCATGAGATCGGGCGAAAGTGCCTTTGGCAGGCCTTTCGGACTTTTCGGGGCGCGCAGTCCCGCACCGGGGTTGTGCGAAAAGCCGCGGTGCTTGACCAGCCAGGCGAAAAAACCGCGCCAGCCGGAGATCATGGTGGCGATAGTCCGGCCGGACACGCCGCGCGCGTGCAGCTGGGAGACGGTGCGGCGCAGCCGCTGAGAATCGAGCTTGTCCAGGGTCACCCCGGAATTCAGGGCAAAGAGCTCCTCGACGGCACGGCGATAGTTGCGCGCAGTCCCCGCGGACAGACGCCGTTGATGCGCGAGCTGATCGAGGAATTCTTCGAGCAGACTCTGGCGTGGGTCGCGCGCCATTCGCGCCGGCCGCCGCTAGAGAAATCTCAGCAGCGCCGCGCTCGCCAGATCGCCCATGCGCTTGAGATAAAGCGTGCCCATCTCGGGATAGAAGCGCAGAACGTCCTCGCTCCCCAGCGCGAGCATGCCGAAGCAATCCCTGTCGCGCAGGGCCATGTGCGCCACCGATCGAACGTGCGACGCGCCCTCGCCGAACCATGCGGCCGCTTCCGCGTCGCTGCTGGGACCGCAGAACGGCTGCGACAGCGACGCGGCGTAGCGCTTCAGCTGCTCGCCCACGCCGCGAAACTCAGGCGAACCGGCCGCCCCTTCCGGTGCGCCGCGCTCTGCGCCCCAGATCCGAAGCGCCGCGTGGGGCACCGCGAAGTCCTCCCGCAAGTGAAAGTACAAGGCGTTCATGAGGCTCTGCCAGTCGGGCGCGGCGAGGAGCGCGAGAGAGAGGCGGTGCATTTTCTCGCCGATCGCATCGTTCTCCTCGCCGATCTGGAGAAGCTCGGTGAGGCGCGACTCGAGCGCCCTGCTCTTTTCGCGCAGCGCGAGTAGTTGCCGGTCGGAGAGAGGGATCGCGCGGCCGCCGTGGGGATGGGGAATGCTTATATCGGCGAGCATGTCGGCGTGGGTCTCGAAGAACGTCGGGTTCTCGCGCAGGTAGCGCGCGACATCGTCAGCTTTCAATCTCTATCTCCCCTTCGAAAACGGTTACGGCGGGCCCCGTCATCCACACGGAGCGCTTGGGACCATTTTCACCGCCAGCCCAGCGTATCGTCAATTGGCCGCCGCGGGTAGCGACCCGCACGGTGTCCTCGAGCAGGCCTTCTCTGATCCCCGTCACGACCGCCGCGCAAGCGCCCGTGCCGCAGGCAAGCGTTTCGCCGGCGCCGCGCTCCCACACGCGCAGGCGCACGCTCGATCGGTCCATGACCTGCATGTAGCCCGCATTCGTCCGTTTCGGAAACCGGGGGTGGCGCTCGATCAAGGGACCCTCTTCCTTCACCGGCGCTGCATCGACGTCCGCGACCGTCTGAACCGCGTGGGGGTTACCCATGGAGAGGACCGCGACCTCGATTTCGCGACCCGCGACCCGCAGAGGCCAGCGCCTGCCTCCCTGCACCGGATGCAGTCCGCGCGCTTGGAAAGGCACGCGCTCGGGTTCGAGAATGGGCGCGCCCATGTCGACGCTCACCCGTCCGTCGGGTTCCAGGCGCGGGGCGATGATCCCGGAAAGGGTCTCGACGCGGATTTCGGTCTTGGTCGTGAGTCCCTTGTCGCGAACGAAACGCACGAAGCAGCGCGCGCCGTTGCCGCATTGCTCGACCTCGCCGCCGTCGGCGTTCCAGATGCGGTAGCGGAAATCCGCATCGACCCTCGGCGATTTCTCGACCAGAAGGATCTGGTCGCAGCCGACGCCGAAGTGGCGGTCCGCGATTTGTCTGGCGCGCTGCGGGGTCATCTCGACCGGGCGACTCACGCCGTCCAGGACGACGAAGTCGTTGCCGGCTCCCTGCATCTTGGTGAATTCCAGCTTCAATACCACTTCGCCTCTCCCGGAGGCCGCGTCTTGAAGCGTTTGTGCGTCCAGAAATACTGCTCGGGCATTTCGCGCACGCGCTCCTCGATGAATTCGTTCATGCGGCGCGCGTCCGCGGCGTCGTCGCCGCTCGGAAAATTCTCCCACGCGGGATAGCATTGGACTTCGTATCCGGCCCCGCCCGGGAACATGCGGGTCACGCAGGGCAGAACGCGCGCGCCCGTGAGCTTGGTCATGCGCGAGAGCCCGGTGACGGTCGCTGCGGGCACCCCGAAGAAGGGCACGAAGATGGATTCGCGGGCGCCGTAGTCCTGGTCGGGCAGATAGTAGAAAGGGATACCCTCCTTGACCGCGGCGATCGCCGGCCGCACGCCGTCCTGGCGCGGGATGGCGCGCTGGTGCCCGAAGCGGGAGCGCCCGGAGAGCAGCAGAGCGTCGATCAACGGGTGCTTTTGTCTCGCGTAGATGCCCGCCATGTCGATCTCGCAGGTGAGCCGGGTGCAGCCGGCGTCGAGCCCCACGAAGTGCGGCACGAGCAGGATGAGGGGTTGTCCCTTGAGGGCGAGCATCCGCTCCAGCCCGGCGATGCGCACCATGCGCGTGATCTCCTCGCGCGGCGCCCACCACAGAATCGAGCGCTCGAGGACGGTGCGCCCGAAAGCGCGGAAGTGCGCCTTGGCGATAGCGACGCGCTCGCGTTCCGGCATCTCCGGAAAGCAGCGCGCGAGGTTGGTCAGACACACGTTGCGGCGCTCGCGCGCGAAATGGTAGAGAAATCCGCCCAGGCCCGATCCGATCCGGGCGAAGATCGGCAGCGGAAGGAAATGCAGCAGCCAGACGATTCCGACGGCGACACGTGTCAGCACGGCGCGGGCTCTCGCATTCGTGTCAGCCGCCCGGGGGGCGCACGCCCGCGGGAACCTTGTAGCGGTTGTAGCTCCACAGGTACTGTTCCGGGCAGCGGCGGATGAGCTGCTCGAGCGAGCGGTTGAGCGCTCGCACCGGCGACTCGGGCGGACGCGGCGCGAGCAGCGGCTCGGCGACGAAACGAAAGCCGCGTCCCCTCGCCAGGCGCACCGCATGGCAAAGGAGCACCGGGGCGCCGGTTTGCTCGGATATACGCCCGACGAGCGTCATGGTGTAGGCGGGCCGGCCGAAGAACTCGACCCACTCGCCCTCGCCGACTCCGGGCACCTGGTCGGGCAGGATGCCTACCGCTTCTCCGCGTCGCAGCGCCTTCAGCATCGCCCGCACGCCACTGAGATCGGCCGGAACACTCTTCATCGCGGCGCCGCGGCTGCGGCCCTCGCGCAGCAGCGGCTCGAGAGAGCGTATCTTGGGGGGCCGGTACATCGCGGTCATCGGAACGCGACTCGCGACGTATTGCCCGACGATCTCCCAACAGCCGATGTGCGGAGTCACCACGATGAGCCCCTTGCCGTCCCTGGCCGCACGGTCCAGTCGCTCCAATCCTTCGGTCTCGACGACGAGCTGGGCGACGCGCTCCAGCGGGCGCAACCAGACCGCCGGCGCTTCGACTACGCACTTGCCCGCCTCCGCAATGGCGGCATGGCGCAGGCCCCTTTCGCGAAGTCCGGCCGCTTCGAGGTTTTGCTTCAAGTCCCTCCGGTAAGCCGCGGAACACAGATAGACGACCCAACCGAGCGCAGCCCCGACGGGATGCAGCAGCGCCAAGGGGAGACGCGCCACCAGCCGCAGCAGGAATAGCATGGACGTGGGACGAAAGTGGGAGCGGCGTGGGTTGGGCGAGCAGGATCGCTGTGCTAGACTTGCAAACCTTTTTTCGCAGGGAAAACCGCCAGCATGAGCAGCTATCTTTTCACGTCCGAATCGGTGTCCGAAGGGCATCCGGACAAGGTCGCAGACCAGATTTCCGATGCCGTTCTGGACGCCATTCTAGCGCAGGACAAACGCTCCCGAGTCGCCGCGGAAACGCTGGTGAAGGACAATCTGGTGGTGCTCGCCGGGGAAATCACCACCGGCGCGAACGTCAACTTCGACGAGGTCGCGCGCAAGACCATCAAGCGCATCGGCTACACCGATCCGGCGATCGGATTCGACGCCTCGACCTGCACCGTGCTGGTCGCCTACGGCAAGCAATCGCAGGACATCGCGCAGGGCGTGGACGAAGGCAAGGGCCTGGACCTCGAGCAGGGCGCGGGCGACCAGGGCCTGATGTTCGGATACGCGTGCGACGAGACGCCCCAGCTCATGCCGCTTCCCATTTATCTGGCGCACCGGCTGGTCGAGCGTCAATCGGAAGTGCGGCGCGACGGCCGCCTTTCGTGGTTGCGTCCCGACGCCAAGTCCCAGGTCACGATCCGGTACACCGACGGCAAGCCCGATTCGATCGACACGATCGTGCTCTCGACCCAGCACGCGCCGGGCATCAAGCACGAGCAGCTCAAGGAAGCGGTCATCGAGCAGATCATCAAGCCGGTGCTCCCCAAGAATTTCGTGAAGGGCAAGATCAACTATCTGGTCAACCCGACCGGCAGCTTCGAGATCGGCGGACCCAAGGGCGATTGCGGCGTCACCGGGCGGAAGATCATCGTCGACACCTACGGCGGCTCCTCGCCGCACGGCGGGGGCGCCTTCTCCGGCAAGGATCCTTCCAAGGTGGACCGCTCCGCGGCCTACGCGGCGCGCTACGTCGCGAAGAACATCGTAGCCGCGGGGCTCGCGTCACGGTGCGTGGTTCAAGTCTCCTACGCCATCGGCGTAGCGCGTCCCACGAGCATCATGGTCACCACGCAAGGCACCAGCAAGGTTTCCGACGAGAAGCTCTCGGAGCTGGTGCAAAAACACTTCGACCTGCGGCCGAAAGGCATCATCCAGATGCTCGACCTGCTGCGCCCGATCTACGAGAAGACCGCGGCGTACGGGCACTTCGGTCGCGACGAACCCGAGTTCACCTGGGAAACGACCGACAAGGCGCGGGGCCTCGCCGCCGATGCAGGGGTCAAGCAACCCGCGATGGCCTGAGCGCACTCGGCATCCTGGAGAAAGCCCGGCTTGTCGCCGGGCTTTCTCATTGCAGTATAATATTGTCCCTCCTCGAGGAGCGTTGCAACGAACCGCCAGGTTCGCCAGGCTCGAGGATTCACATTGCAACGGCGCTCGCAAACTCTTTGTACCAAAGGAGGGCGCGAGATGAGCGCCGTACTCAAACCCAAGCAGGATTTTCACGTAGCCGACCTCGCGCTCGCCGACTGGGGGCGCAAAGAAATCGCCATCGCCGAGACCGAGATGCCGGGCCTGATGGCGATCCGCGAGGAATTCGCCGCCACGCAACCTCTGCGCGGCGCTCGCATCACCGGCTCGCTGCACATGACCATTCAGACCGCGGTCCTGATCGAGACGCTGCAGGCGCTGGGCGCGCAGGTGCGCTGGGCCTCGTGCAACATCTTCTCCACCCAGGACCATGCCGCCGCTGCGATCGCAGTCAAGGGTACGCCAGTGTTCGCCTACAAGGGCGAGTCGCTGGAGGAGTACTGGGATTACACCCACCGCATTTTCGAGTGGCCCGACAACGCCTACTCCAACATGATCCTGGACGACGGCGGCGACGCGACCCTGCTGCTCCACCTGGGCGCGCGCGCGGAAAAGGATGCCTCCCTCATCGCGAAGCCTGCGAGCGAGGAGGAGAAGTTCCTGTTCGCCGCCATCAAAGCCAGGCTCGCCCGCGACCCGAAGTGGTACTCGACCCGCCTCGCGCAGGTGAAGGGCGTCACCGAGGAAACCACCACCGGCGTGCACCGTCTGTATCAGATGCACAAGGAGGGCAGGCTCGCCTTCCCGGCCATCAACGTCAACGATTCGGTCACCAAGAGCAAGTTCGACAATCTCTACGGCTGCCGCGAATCGCTGGTGGACGGCATCAAGCGCGCCACCGACGTGATGATCGCGGGCAAGGTCGCGCTGGTGTGCGGCTACGGCGACGTGGGCAAAGGAAGCGCACAGGCGCTGCGCGCGCTCTCCGCCCAGGTGTGGGTGACCGAGATCGACCCGATCAACGCGCTGCAGGCGGCGATGGAAGGCTACCGCGTCGTGACCATGGACTACGCCGCCGACAAGGCCGACATCTTCGTCACCGCCACGGGCAACTTCCACGTGATCACGCACGATCACATGAAGAAGATGAAGGACCAGGCCATCGTCTGCAACATCGGGCATTTCGACAACGAGATCGACATCGCCTCCGTCGAGAAGTACAAGTGGGAGGAGATCAAGCCTCAGGTCGACCACGTCATCTTTCCCGACGGCAAGAGGATCATCCTTCTCGCCAAGGGACGGCTGGTGAACCTGGGCTGCGGCACCGGGCATCCTTCGTACGTGATGAGCTCGTCCTTCGCCAACCAGACCATCGCGCAGATCGAGCTGTGGACCGAGTCGCAAAAGGGCTCGGGCAAATATCCGATCGGCGTCTATGTGTTGCCCAAGCACCTGGACGAGAAGGTGGCCCGGCTGCAGCTGAAAAAGCTCAACGCGCAGCTCACCGAGCTTACCGACGCCCAGGCCCGCTACATCGGCGTCCCCAAGCAGGGTCCCTACAAGGCGGATCACTACCGCTACTAGCAGGGACAGCTAATCTGGGGAGGGACGAATGATCTCGATCTGGCACGACAACTACGCGGCGATCGCGCTGCACCTCGTGATCGCCCTCGCCGCCGGAGGCATCATCGGCCTGGAGCGCAGCTATCACGGCCGGCCGGCTGGCTTCCGCACGCACGCGCTGGTGTGCCTGTCCTCCTCCATGCTGATGGTGCTGACGGTGTACCAGGACACTTGGTTCGGGTCGCTCAATCTGGAACAGGCCAACATCGATCCGACCCGCATGGCGCAAGGGATCATGACCGGCATCGGTTTCCTCGGGGCCGGGGTCATCATGAAGGAAGGGTTGAGCGTGCGCGGCCTGACCACGGCCGCCTCGATCTGGATCACGGCCGGCATCGGCATCATGATCGGCGTGGGGTTCTATTTTCCGGCCGGGATCGCCACCGCCATGACCCTCATCGTTCTTTCGGTGTTCCGCTGGATCGAGCGCAGTATGCCGATCGAGTTCTACGCGAATCTCGTGGTCGATTTCATCCGCAGCGGCAACCTGCCCGAAAACGACCTGCGCGCCTTGGTCGAGCGGCACGGCTTTGTCATCGCCAACATGAACTACGGGGTCACCGGAGACGGAAAGACGTTCGAGTACCAGATGGTGATCCACTCGCCGGACCGCAACAAGACCCGCGAGCTCGCCGAGGCGCTGAACGCGCTGCCCGCGGTCATGGCGTTCCGCATCTCCCCGACCGGCGACTAGGCGGCCGCCTGCGCGTTCGCAGCCGCGTCGCGCGCGGCAGCCTCGCGGCCGACGAGAGCGCGCTTGCGCGTGAGTCCCCAGCGATAGTCTCCGAAGTCGCCCGCCTTGCGGATGACCCGGTGGCAGGGAATGAGCACCGCGACCGGGTTCGCACCGACCGCCGCGCCGACCGCGCGCGAAGCCCGCGGATGACCGACGGCGCGGGCGACCTGCTCGTAGCTCGCCAGCTCGCCCGGCGCGATCCGCAGCAGCGCTTCCCACACCTTGATCTGAAAATTGCTGCCCTTCACCCACAGGTGCAGGGGCTTGTCGCGGTTCGCAGGGTCGAAGACCGACGAAACCAATCGTGCCGTCGCTTCCTGGTCGAGCGACAGACGCGCGCGCGGCCAGCTTTGCCCGAGCTCCTCGAGCTGTGCATCGCGTCCATCGGCACCCACGAACGCGAGTCGGCAGATTCCCCTGGCGGTGACCGCAATCAGGGACTCGCCGAAGGGCGTCGCATGGAAGCCGTAAGCGATCGCGACGCCCTCGCCGCGCGAGCGCTGCTCACCCGGGGACACGGCCTCGCAAGTCACCAGGAGATCGTGCAGCCTCCCGGGAGAAGACAGGCCCGCGGCGTACGCCGCGCCAAGCACGTCCTGGCGGTCGCGCAGCGCCTCCTTCGCGTATTCCTTGGTCAGGTACTGCAGGAAGCGCTTCGGGCTGATTCCCGCCCACTCCGAGAACCGGCGCTGAAAATGAAACTCCGACAAGCCCACTCGCGCCGCGACATCGGCGAGGCGCGGCTGCTCCCGGGCGTGCTCCTGCAGATATTCGATCGCCTGCTCGACCGTACTGTAGGCATCGCACTCTGCGACAAACCGCGTGCTCGGATTCATGGTCGCTCACTCGTTCATTTCACGACCGCAGTATAGGCAGCGTTTCGCCACCGGGCCACCCGATTCTTGCGACGGGTTACAGCTCGTACGCCTCCTTGCCCGCGAGTGCGGTTTCGATGAGCTTGCGGGTCAGCCTGGGGGAGAATAGCTCTATGAACGTGTAGACGTACCCGCGCAGCACGGCGCCGCGGCGCACCGCGACGCGGGTCGTCATCGTGCCGAAAAGATGCCCGGCTTCGAGCGAGCGCAGCGCGCGATCGCGCTTCTCGTCGAAGGCCATCGCGGCGATGATGCCGATTCCCAGGCCCAACTCGACGTAGGTCTTGATCACGTCGGAGTCGACCGCCGACAAGACGATGTCCGGGGCAAGTCCCTGCGAGCTGAACGCCTCGTCGATGTGACTCCTCCCGGCGAAAGCGGGATCGTAGGTGACGATCGGGTACCGCGCGACGGCGTCCAGGGTCAGCCGCTCGCCCTTCGCGAGCGGGTGCTTGGCCGGCACCACGACGCAGTGGGTCCACTCGTACCCGGGCAACGCGAGCAACTTCGGATAGTTGTCGAGCGCCTCGGTGGCGATCGCGATATCGGCCTCGCGCGCGATCACCATCTCGGCGAGCTGCGGCGGGCTGCCCTGCTTGATCGTGAGATGGACCTTGGGATAGCGCCGCGTGAAATCGCCCACCACCTTGGGCAGGGAGTAGCGCGCCTGGGTATGCGTGGTCGCGATCGTCAGCGTGCCCGAAGCCTGATCCTTGAACTCGCGACCGACCTGTTTCAGATTGTCCGCCTCCTGCAGCAGGTGATCGATGACATCGACCACGGCCTTGCCGGGCTCGGTCACTGCGACGATGCGTTTGCCGTGGCGCACGAAGATTTCGACGCCGAGCTCGTTCTCGAGCTCGCGGATCTGCTTCGATACCCCGGGCTGGGAGGTATGCAGCTTCTTGGCCGCTTCGGTGAGGTTCAACCCCTGCCTCACGGTCTCCCTGACATACCTTAATTGTTGGAAATTCATATACTTATCTCATATGTATCACGGTTATTAAATTCTAACACAAAAGTCTTTTGAGGTATTAAGAAGGGAAGCTAGGATGCCTGTCCACGCAGCATTCGCCTACACCATGTTCTCAATCGAAACCGGTGCGATCGTTCTTGTCGCAATGACGTTCTTCGCGGCCTTCGTCAACGGCGCGCTCGGCTACGGATTTTCATCGCTCACCGTACCCGTGGGCCTGCTGTTCTATACCAACCGCATCCTGAACCCGGCTCTGGTTCTCATCGAGGTCTTCATCAACCTGTATGTCCTGTTCATCAACCGGGCGAGCGTTCCGGCGGTGTGGAAAAGGGTCTATCCGATACTCATCGGACTGCTGCCCGGCGTTGCGGCAGGCAGTTACCTGCTCTCGCTTATTCATCCGGGATGGCTGAAATTCGCCATCTACGCGCTTCTCCTCCCGCTCATTCTTTTTCAGGCGGCCGGCGTGCGGAGGCCGATCCGGGCGGAAAAATTGTTCGGCGTCCCGTTCGGGGCGGGACTCGGGTTTCTTTATTCGGTCACCACCATATCCGGACCGCCCCTGGCTGTGCTGTTCAACAATCAGGGGCTGGTCAAGCAGGAGTTTCGGGCTGGCCTCGGACTGATTCGAGTCGCCGAGTCGACGCTGACCGCCGTCGCCTATTACCACCTCGGTTTATTCGCGGTCGACAGCCTCGGGATCGTCTCCACGATTGTTCCCAGCGTCCTCATAGGCATACCTCTGGGCGCCTACTTCATCCGGCGACTCGACGCGGAAACGTTTCGCCGCGTGTGCATGAGTTTCGACGTCTGGATCGTCGGTTTCGGTCTTTCCCGGGTGCTGATCGATTTGACTCTGGCGCACGGTGCTCTGGCGTACGGCCCGATGGCCGCTGCGATCGTGCTCGATGCCTGGCTGTTGTATATCTTTTTCAGCAGGAGGGGCGCGGCGAAATCGACTCTCGCCCGCGCCTGAACCGGTCATGTACAACTACGACGAAATCGACCAGAAGCTCGTCGACGAGCGCGTCACGCAGTTCCGCGATCAGACGCGTCGCTACCTGGCCGGAAGACTCTCCGAAGACGAGTTCCGCGCGCTGCGCCTGCGCAACGGCCTGTACATCCAGCGCTACGCGCCCATGCTCCGCATCGCGATCCCGTACGGGCTGCTGTCCACGAAGCAGCTCAGAAAGCTCGCCCACATCGCGGGCAAGTACGATCGCGGGTACGGGCACTTCAGCACGCGCCAGAACCTGCAGCTGAACTGGCCCAAGCTGCCGCAGGTGCCGGATATCCTGGCCGAGCTCGCGACCGTGCAGATGCACGCGATCCAGACCTCGGGCAATTCGTTCCGCAACATCACCACCGACCATTTCGCGGGCGTCGCTCGGGACGAGATCGTGGACTCCTTCGTCTGGTGCGAAATCATCCGCCAATGGTCAACGTTCCATCCCGAGTTTTCCTACCTGCCCCGCAAGTTCAAGTTCGCGGTGAACGGCTCGAAATCGGACCGTGCCGCGGTCGCGGTGCATGACATCGGATTGCACGCGGTGCGCGATGCGAACGGCGAAGTCGGCTTCAAGGTGCTGGTCGGCGGCGGGCTGGGCCGTACGCCGGTGATCGGCTTCGTCATCCGAGAATTCCTGCCGTGGCGGCATCTGCTCAGCTACTGCGAGGCGATACTGCGCGTCTACAACCGCTACGGTCGGCGCGACAATATCCACAAGGCGCGCATCAAGATCTTGGTGAAGGAGCGCGGCCCCGAGAAATTCCGCGAGGAAGTGGATGCCGAGTGGGCGCATCTCAAAGACGGTCCGTCGACGCTCATCCCCGAGGAGATCGCGCGCATCGAGCGCCGGTTTACGCGGCCAGACTATCTGCAACTGCCCGCCACCGATGCTGCGCTCGACGCCGCCCTGATCTCTGACAAGGCGTTCGCCAACTGGCACCAGCGCAACGTCCACCCGCACAAGCGGCCCGGCTACGCCGCTGTCACCCTGTCGCTCAAGCAGACGGGTGTGCCGCCGGG
>Ga0137403_10001944_pt1 | contig 25754 bp, 24 predicted proteins | sample CZOMad2_1_16fung_FD_122057 | JGI IMG/M metagenome (GOLD analysis project Ga0137403, IMG submission 122057) | Vadose zone soil fungal communities from Angelo Coast Range Reserve, California, USA - CZOMad2_1_16fungal (Hybrid Assembly) | ecosystem: Environmental > Terrestrial > Soil > Vadose zone... | reverse complement strand
CAGCCGCCGGCCAATTGGACGTCCTATACGTACGCCGCCGACACGGCGTCCGGAACCTTCAACATCTCCGCGTCGGGCGACAACGCCACCGTCTCGCTGCCGTAACGCGTCGTCGTCGCATCGCGCACGGGAAGGTCAACGCCTTTCCGTGCGCGTCGTCGTCAATCCTCCCAGCGACCCCGAGCCGCTCACTTCACGCTGCCGGCCGTGAGTCCGCCGACCAGATGGCGCTCGATCAAGGCGAAGAGCACGACCACGGGCACGATCGCGATGACCGAAGCGGCGAAGAGATAGTTCCAGTGCTGGACGTACGCCGTCACGTACGAGGTGATGCCGACCGTCAACGGCTTTCGCGCGGGGTCGGTCATGAGCGTGAGCGCCACGATGTACTCGTTCCACGCGGCGATGAAGGCGAAGATCACGGCGGTGACGATCGCCGGCAGGGACAGCGGCAGGACGACCCGGACCAGGGTCCGTAGTCGGCCACAACCGTCGACCGCGGCGGCCTCCTCGATCTCACGGGGGATGGCCGCGAAGAATGCGCGCAGGATCCAGACGGCGAACGCGAGGTTGAACGCCGCGTTGGTCAGGATGAGCGCCGTGTACGTGTCGACCAGGCCCAGCTCGACGAACTGGCGATAGAGTCCGACCACCAGCGCGGTCGGCGAGAACATCTGTGTGATGAGGACGATCAGGAGGAACGCCGAACGGCCGGGAAACCGGTGTCGCGCCGTGTAGTAGGCCGCCGGCGTCGCGGCCAGCACGACGATGGTCGTGGACGTCAGGGCGACGACCAGTGAGGCGCGCAGCCAGGTCTGAAAGCTCGGATCGCCGAGCACCTCGAGAAAGTTGCCGGGGCGCCACTCCACCGGCGTGAGCCGCGGCGGCGTGGTCCGCAGCTCACCCTCCGGCTTCAGCGCCGTGCAGACCATCACCGCGTACGGCGCCAGCACGACGACCGCGAGGGCGAGCCCCGCGCAGCAGAGCGCGGCCCGGCGGACGACGCGTCGGCGCCCGCGCGGCGCGCTCACGCCTCGGCCTCCCGCCAGGAGATTATCCGCACGTAGAGAACAACGGCGATCAGGATCACCAGCACGTTCACCACGCCCAGCGCGGCGGCCAGCCCGACGTCGCGCAGCGAGCTCTTGAACGCGATCTTGTACATGTACGTGATCATCGTGTCGTGGGCGAAGCCCGGGTTGCGATCGTTCAGGGTCCACACGATCGGGAACGAGTTGAAGACGTAGATCACGTTCAGGACGACCGCCACCAGCAGGGCCGGACGTAGCAGGGGCAACGTCATCGATCGATACGTGCGCCAGGGCGAGGCGCCGTCGACCCGCGCCGCCTCGTACACCTCGCCCGGGATGCTCGACAGTCCCGCCAGCACCACGTAGGTCGTGAACGGCAGCGAGACGAAGATCCCGACCGCGATCATCGCGGCCATCACGGTCGCGTCGTTGCCGAGCCAGTCCACGGGCGCCGCGACCAGACGCAGCGAGATCAGGACGTGATTCAGGATCCCGAAGTAGTAGTCGTAGAGCCAGACGAAGAGCTTCGAGGTCATGATGAGCGAAGCCGCCCACGGGACGATCAGCGCCCAGCGCACGAGGCGCCGGCCCGGGAAGTCTTCGTTCAGAAGCTGGGCAAGACCGAGCGAGGCGACAACCGTCAGGACGACGATCGCCGCCACCCAGATCACCGTGTTGGCGACGACCGTGGCCAGCGCCTCCTGCTCGAGGAGCCGCGCGTAGTTGGCCGCGCCCACCGAGCCTTGATAGAGGCCGGTGATGGAGTAGCGGCTCAGCGAGGCGCGCACGAGCGCGACAGCCGGATAGACGACGACGGCGGCGATGAGGGCCAGGCTGGGACCGAGCCAGAGGAGCGCCTGCCAGCGGCCCACGGCGTGGCGGCGCGCGCGGCCACGCTGCGGGGTCAGCAGCTCAGGCCGGGCGGCGCCACACGGGACCGCGCGCGGCCTCTCAGCGAGCGCTCGCCGCGGCCACGGCGTTCTTCTGGAGCTGATCGAGCACCTGCTTGGGGTTGCCGCCGGGCTGGACCGCCAGACCGATGTTCTGCTGGACGTCGAGCTTCACCCGATCCCACGCCGGGTCGGTCGTCGGCGCAAGCTTGGCGTTGGGCAGCGCGTCCAGGTAAGGCTTCAGCTTCGCGTTCGAGCTCATCTGCGAGAGACCGGACCTGGTCACGGGCAAGAAGCCCTCGGCCGTGATCCACCGCGTGATGTTCTCGGGCTGGTAGTAGAGATCCAGGAACTGCTTCACGGCGTCCTGGTTACCGCTCTTCTTGAACGCCAGCAGGTAATCCTCGACGCCGAGGGTCACCGCCTGGCCGGCGGCGGTCGGCATCTCGGCAACGCCATAGCGCACCTTCTTCTCGGCGTCGAGCTGGGCCGCGAGCGGGCTGAAGCCCATCACCATGCCCACCTTGCCGTCCTTGAAGAGCTGGAACGCGCCGTCGGTGCGATTGGTCTTGCCCGGATTGATCTGCGTGACCCGATGCCGATTGGCGAGATCGGCCAGGAACCGGAGCGTCTGCACGTTCTTGTCGCTGTTGATGGCCCACCCGTCGCCGGACTTCCAATCGCCGCCGTTGTTCCACATCCAGATCGCCCACTCCGCCTGCGCTTCCTCGGGCCCGAGCGGCAGGGCGTACCCGATGACGCCGCCGCCGAGCGCGTGGATCTTGCGGGCGGTTTGTACGAACTCGTCCCAGGTCTTCGGCGGCCCGGCCACGCCGGCGCGGGCGAAGAGGTCCTTGTTGTAGAAGAACGCGCGCGCGCTCGAGAGAATCGGGAACCCGTAGAGCTTGCCCTGGTACTCGCCTCCGCGCGCGAAGGCCCCGATGAAGTCGTCCCGGGTCTTCGGCGACAGCACATCATCGGCCGAATACAGGAGCTGGTCCTTGGCGTAGCTGGAGAAGGAATTCAGGTTCAGCACGTCCGGCGGCTGATTGTTCTGGATCATCGTGCTGACCTGCTGATCGATCGAGTTCCAGTCGACGATCCTGAGATCGACCTTCACTCCGGCCTGCTTGGTGTATTGCTCGGCCAGGCCTTGCCAGAAGGGCTTCGTGTGGTCCTTGCTGTACTCGGCGATCACCACGGTGATCGACTTCCCGCCGCCGGCGCCGCCGGGTCGTTCGGTGCCGCGATCGCACGCGCCGAGCAGGACCCCGGCGGCGGCGCCGAGCACCGCCAGAGCCGTGAAAGCTCGGGGCAGAGACCGCGTCCCTCCTGCGTGGTCAGGCCTGGCCACGGCCTCATCTTAGCCGGGAGGTCGGGAATGTCGGCTATTTCGCGTCGTTGGCTCCGGGACCGCCGGGCTCTGCTGGTCGTGGCCGTTCTTGCCGGTCAGACCATACTCGGTGACCTTGTTCAGGATCGTCTTGTAGCTGACCCTCAGGATCCGAGACGCCTCGAGCCGATTGCCCCGCACGCGTTCGAGCACCTCAGCGAGCGCGGTCCGCTCGGCCTCTCGCGCCGCGCGGCGGGCGATGTCGCGCAGGCCCTCGCCGATGGGGGCGAGCGGCGCCGGCGCTCCGCACCGGCGCCGGCCGTCCGCGACGAGGGCCGCGAACGCCTGCTCGCCGGCGGCGAGCACCACCATGCGGCGAATGACGTTCTCCAGCTCTCTCACGTTGCCCCACCACGGGTGCTCGCCGAGAAGCGCCAGGGTCTCGGCGGAGAGCTGCTTCTGCCGTCCGTACTGAGCATTGAACCGATCGAGAAACCAGGCGACCAGTCCCGGGATCTCTTCGCGCCGCTCCCGGAGCGGCGGGATTCGCAGCTCGACCGCGTTGAGCCGGTAGTACAGGTCCTCGCGAAACTCCAGGCGCGTGAGCGCCTTCTCGAGATCGCGATTCGTGGCGGCGATGACGCGCGCATCGAGCTCGACCTGCGCGTGACCGCCGACGCGCGAGAACCGAAAATCCTGGAGGACGTGCAGGAGCTTGGCCTGGAGCTCGTGGGACATGTCGCCGATCTCGTCCAGGTAGAGCGTGCCCCGGCTCGCGTGCTCGAAATGTCCGAGCTTCCGCCTGATGGCGCCGGTAAACGCTCCCTTCTCGTGGCCGAACAGCTCGGACTCGAGCAGGTCGGACGGGATCGCCGCGCAATTGATCCGGACGAACGGACCGTGGCGGTGGGCGGAGCGGGCATGAATGGCCCGCGCGACGAGATCCTTCCCGACACCGCTCTCGCCGCGCAGGAGCACGGTCGCATCCGTGTCGGCGATGCTGTCGATCGTCGCCCCGATGGCGCGCATGGCGATGCTCCGATCGAAGATCGGGACGTCGGCAGAGAGATCGTGCTCGCGGGTGCCGCCGAGTACCGTTGCACCGTTTGCAGCGTCAGCTCGATCAGTCTTCACAAACCCCTCCTGTTGCGAACCCTGAATCTGAGCGCCGGCGCGAGCCCGCGGTCCCGCCTTGTCGGCAGGTCGGCAGTCAGTGGATGGGTCCCGCGACTCGAGTCATTCAGGCCGGCCACCATGTTCGGCAGCCATCCTGCGCGGAGGGTCAGGCGAGCGGAGGACCTCGAGGCTGGTGCGGAGCGAAGGCCTGGCTCGAATCCAGCCGGTCGTCGGCTACCGGCACGGTCCAGATCGGCGCCCAATGGGGCTCGAGCGAGGACGACAAGCCCGTCTCGGTCACGCTCGACGTGGACGTAATTCGAACGATCACGTCGTCGAAGTCGGCGTCGTCCCAGAAGCCCGCGATCCAGGTCGGATCGGGTGGGTCGGCGTACGCGAGCACTTGACCACACACGAGCGCTCCAACCACCGCAAACGCGATGAGCCGACGCGTCATCCCGTCCAGTAACGTATCTGAGGCCACCCAGCCCCGCAAGCGATCGAGGCCTCTGGCCAGGCCACGAGGAAGGTCGCGCAAAATTTCCCACGGCGTGTAAAGGCCCCTGACAGGCTGCCGGCGCGCTCTGTTCACTCCGACCGAGAAACTTGTGGAGTTCGCTTCATACTCCCTTCTACTGGGCATGCCCGGTGCCAAACGACGCGGCGCGCGTGAAATCAATGGGTTCCTGCTGCGATCGCCGGCCAGCAAACCCGAAACGTAAAGAACGTCGACACCAGACGCGGGAAAGGTGTGCTCGAAGCAAGCCCATTGACGGGCGCGCCTGCTGGTCTTAGTTTGAGCGGCACGTGCACGCATGATGCCCCGGCGCTCATCGGCGCCCGCTCCGTACGCGCAAAAGCCAAGCGACCCATGCCCGTTCCCGATGCTCGTGCCGCCCCACCCGATCGCCACCAGCTGCACCCGAGGCCACTGACCCTGGTGGCGTCATGGCCCGAAGGAGACGCGCCCATGAAGACGCAGATCAGGACACTCGCTTCTCGATCGCTGCTCGCCGCCCTCGTCGTGCTGGCCGCCGCGGGCTGCACCCACTACTGGGAGCGGCCGGGCGGTGCCATCACCGACTTCGATCGGGAAAGCGCGGCCTGTATCGACGACGCGCGAGAGAGTCCGTACGGCCCGGACGGCATGCAGCAGGTCTACCGCGCCTGCATGCGGGCCCGGGGCTGGAAACGGGTCGAGGTCTCCGTCGCCGAGGACAATCAGTTCCGGGGGCCGGAAGACTCCGAAGACTTCGGCAACCCACCGCCGGCGCTAGGCGGCCGGCGCTATCAGAAGCGTTAGCAAACGGCCGGAGCGCCATGCCGCTTTCGATCCTGCACATCTCTGATCTTCACGTGGCCGGTGAGCTGTTTTCGCCGGTGACCGGTCTGGCGCGAAGCCACGACCCCGATCTCTTCGTCGCGCTCGATCGATACTGGCAGAGCGAGCCCGCCGACTACGTCGTGGCGACCGGGGACATCTCGACCGACGGACAGGTTCAGTCGCTGGAAGCCGCCAAACAGTTCCTCTATGCGTCCACGCCACGGCCAGCAAGGTCGGAGCGCGTCGGGATGCGCCTGGCGGCTTCCGACAAGCTGTTCATGGTCCCCGGAAATCACGATCGGTACGCCGGCGGGTATCTCCCCATCAGCCGTCAGATCAGGAACTTCGAATCCGTCTTCGGCGCCGCGTTCCAGAATCCGGGACGTCCCCGCGCCGCGGGCTGGATGACATCGAGCGACCTCCGCCTGCGAGTGCTCGCGATCGATTCGATGGGCGCCGCCGGCTGGGGGTCGGTGGCCACGGGAAAGGTCCACGAGGACGATCTCGACTGGCTCCAGGCGGTCTATCGGGAGGACACGCGCAAGGGGGAGACGTGCGACCTCAGGCTCCTGTTACTCCACCATCACGTCGCCATTCCCGACAGCCGCAAGTACAGCCGATGGACCAAGCTCAAGAACGCGGCCGCCGCGATCGAGAGCATGCTTCGCGCCGACATCGACGTGGTGATGTTCGGTCACGAGCACTACCACTACCTCGGCGAGCGGACCTACAGTGACCTTCTCGGCGACCGGCGCGTCCGCCGTCGGTTGTCGAAAGACGGGTACGAGCTAGAGAAGCGATTGATCACGTGCATGTGCGGGACGACGACGTGCAACGACGGCGGCGTGAATCTCGCGTGGCGGGTCGTGATCGACAAGCCGGGCGACCGGTACCGTCTTCGGTTCGCGCTCCTCGAGGCCAACAAGCACGCGGCCACCTTGAAGCCGGTGGCGGGAGCGGGGAAAGACATCCTGCTGTATCGCCGCGCGGCCCGGTGACGGAGCCGGGGGAACTCCCATCTCGCGTGCTACGCTCTCTGAGCCGATGACAAAGGCGCTCCTCGGTTTCACCCTCCTGGCCCTGACCGGCTGTAGCACCATCGCGAACATCAGGGCGACGCCGCTCAAGGAGCAAAGCCAGTCGCAGATCGAGGCCGATCGTCGGCGATGCGACGAGTGGGCGAAGAAAACGGCGGCCGTCCTTACTGGCTTCGCCGCCTGCCTGTTTGCCGCGGGATACGAAACGGAGCCGCAAGTGGGCTCCACGTCGCAACCCGTGCGGCTCGCTCGGCTGTCGACCACGATCGAGCCGACGCGGGTGCTGCTGGACGTGCTCGACTGCGACGCCCAGGCGCGCCGAGAAGCCGAGAGCGACCTCGGATTCATCTCGATCTGGATCCGGGAAAACCTCAACTGGCACTGGAAGGTCAACGCGGAGAAGCGGCGGCAGGTCTTCGTCGACTGTCTCAAGCCGCGTGGTTACGAGATCCGGCAGACCTGAGCGGAGAGGACACCAGGTCGCGAGCGTCGCCCGCCCGGCCTGCGCGGGTGACCTTGCCCTCGCTCGTCATCGCCACGTAACGCTCGCGGCCTACACTCGACGGCGAGTGCATGCGGCGTCTCTTCATCGGTCTCGCCCTGGTGATGCTCGCGTCGGCCGCCGCCGGCCCGGCCGAGGTGCCGACGATCGTCATCGAGGACTGGTCGCGACAGCCGCAAGGCCGCACCGGCATCCCCGAGGGCTGGACCGGTCACAGCTGGGACGGCCCGAAGTACGACTTCGCCGTGGTCGTCGACGGCTCCGACAGGGTGCTGCGTCTGCGCAGCCGGGGCGACAACTCGACGATCAGCAAGGAGATCAAGATCGACGTCACGCAGTCCCCCCTGCTGGTCTGGCGCTGGAAGGTGGTGACCTTACCCGCCGGGGGCGACTGCCGCCGGAAGGCGACGGACGACGAGGCGGCGCAGGTCTACGTGACATTTCCCCGCTCCCCGACGGCCTTCCGATCTCGGATCATCGGGTACGTCTGGGACACGACGGCGCCGGTCGGCACGATCGTGAGGAGCGAGAGCAGCGGCCTCGCGACCTACGTGGTCGTGCGCTCGGGCCCCGCCGAGCTCGGGCGCTGGCTGACCGAGACGCGCAACGTCCACGACGACTACAAGCAGACCTACGGCGAAGTCCCCGGCGAGGAGGTCGGAGCGGTCTCGGTCGCCATCGACTCCAACGACACGCGCACGAGCGCCGAGTCCTACATCGGCGCCATCGTCTTCCGCAAGCCCTGAATCACGCCGACCCTTCCCAGCCGATAGAACGTGGCCAGGACCAGAGCTTGCCCGGCGGTCACGAGCGCCCCGGCAAGCCCAAGGACGAGCGGACGCCCGTGTGCCGACACGAACGATTCAACGGCGTGAACCCAGCACCACACGGCGAACACGGCGATCTGCAGTGCCTTGAAGCCGCAAAAGAGCCGCGCGGCGATCGCGACGGGTTCGCCGCGCGTTGCGCCCCCCGAGCCGCGCCCGGCTCAGGCGGGCCGGAGGAAGCGCGGCGAGTAGGCGATGACGTCGGTCAGCGGGTCGGTCGCCAGCTTCACGAACCAGATGAGCGCCAAGCGCGGTCCGTGCGCCCACACCAGATACGCGACGCGTCCGGCCACCACCGCCGCGGTCCACGCGAACCACTCGTAGGCGACCGTCGCGGCCAGCGGGCGCAGCGCCTCGACCGTGAAGGCGCCCGACCACACGACGTTGACGATCGGAATCACGAGATAGGTTCCCAGGATGAGCGTCTTGTTGCGCGTGTTGTAGCCGAGCAGGGTCGCTTCCTTGTCGTGGCACGGAGGCTCGAGGATCGCGTGGCCGATCTGCCTCAGGAAGAGCGCGGCGAGGCCGGCCCACATGGCGGTCGTCAGGTCCCAGAACGCGAGCCCGTAGCAACCGAGGAATACGCTCGAGCTTACGATGTGGAAGAGCTGGTTGACGGTGTCGCTGTGCGAGGCGACGTGGTCGTCCTTCTTGCGTCGCATCACCTCCGTGTAAAACGACTGCACGCGGCGAGGAATCGGCACGACGGTCGCGAGCACCTCACGGATCAGTCGGAGTCGCATGGTTTTCTCCCGGCGCGGATAGTCCGCGCCCAGCCACCAGCCGTCGGCCTGCATCTTGGCCGCGGCGTCCACGAGCTTCGTCTGCAGCGCCGCGTAGTCTTTCTCGGTGAAATCCATCGTGGCCAGGCACCGGCCCGTGCCGACCCAGCTCAGGGTCACGCCCTCGGCTCTGAGGTAGTACTGCAGGAGCCAGTTGTAGCGTCCGGGCTCGACGAACAGGACGGTCCACACGGTGGCCAGGTGCATCACGCGCACCGGCAGCGCGGCCTCGGCGAGCGCCTGATTCGTCGCCTGGGCCCACTGGGCGCAGCGGTCGTTCATCTCGTCGTAGAGCGCTCGGGTCGCGGGGTCGGTCACCCACTGGAGAAATTCATTCATCGCGCCCATCACGGCCGGATGGGCGGAGAAGGTGCCGACCACGTACGCCACCCGCATCGGGTGCTCGGGATCGAATCGCCGCATCAAGGTCTTGGTGCTGCACACGACGCCGATCGGCATCCCGCCAGCGACGGTCTTGCCGTACACGACCATGTCGGCGCGCACGCCGAAGTACTCCTGCGCCCCTCGCGGGGCGAGGCGGAAGCCGGTATAGACCTCGTCGAAGATCAGCGGCACACCGGCCGCGTCGCACACGGCGCGCAGCCTCTGGAGCCACTCGCGGTACGCGAGCGACGCGTCGCTGGTCTTGCGGGCCCCGCTCGTGAGCAGCACGGCGTCGTTTGGCGGCGGCGCGTTGGGGTGGAACGACTGGATCGGATTGACGAGCACCCCCGCGATCTCACGTCGCCGTCGGCGAATGACGTCGAGCGACGCCGGATGCAGATCCTTGAGCGTCAGGCAGTCGTCCAGCGCCCGCTCGCTGCCGAGCCCGGGCTGCACACCGTCCCACCAGCCGTGATAGGCCCCCGAGAAGCACACGATCAGCTTGCGTCCGGTGTTGAATCGCGCCAGTCGCGCGGCGGCCATGACGGCTTCGGTGCCGCTCATGTGAAACGACACCTCGTCGAGCCCCGAGATGGCCTTGAGCCGCGCGATGTTCTCCGCGACGACCGGATGGAGCGGACCGAGCACGAGTCCGAGGTCCTGGGTGCGCTCGAGACCGCGCGCCATCCATTCTTTGTAGCGGGCCGCGCCCGCCACGTTGACCCCGTAGGAGCCGCTCACGTCGAGCGTCCAGTGTCCGTCGAGGTGCTGCAGCCGCGGGCCGTCGGACGCCGTGACGACGGACGCAAGATTGAAGTGCTCCTGCATGAACCGGGCAAACGGGAACGGTACCCGGTTCGCGTCCGTGAAGCGCAGATCGGAGAAGCTCTCGCGCAAGCGCTCACCCCAAGCGGTCGACTCTGGGTACTGGGCCCGCAGGAAGGCGGCCAGCCGCTCGATCCCCGCCCGCCGACGCTCGACCAGGAGCTCGCCGGCGCCGTCAGCCCGGAAGAACTGAGCGTCGGAGTAGTGATGCGTCCTCACCCACCGGGAGAGTCGCCTCAGCAGCACCGGCGTCAGGGCGCGAGCGCGCATCGTGAAGACGCAGGTCACGAGTCTCCTCGCCACCACCACCGCCGCGGCGGCGAGACACAATCCCAGAACTCCCCAGAGCACGTTGTTCGCCACGTTCGTCCTCCTCTCGACCGGCGCGACCCAACAGGAGCTCCTCGAAGCGTTCGACCACACGCGACCACTCGACGGCCTCCATCGCGGCGCGCGCCCGCCGACGCATGGCCGGCAGCGCCTGTGGCGCCCGCACGAGCGCCACCGCGGCGGCCACGAAGCCGCGTGCGTCGCCGGGCTGGACCAGCGCGCCCGTGATGCCGTTCTCGATGTGCACACGGGCGGCGGCGTAGTCGAAGGCGACCACGGCGAGACCGCTGGCCATCGCCTCGAGCGTCGGCGGACGCGTAGTGGACGGCAAGGTCCTCGCCCGTGCGGAAGCCACAGAACAGGAGGTCGGGATACGCGCGGGCGAGCGCCGCGCCGAGCGGGCCGTCGCCGACGACCACGAAGCGGAGGCCGCCGCCGCGCGCCTTCTGCATGGCGCGATATGCCGTGGCGGCGAGCTCGACGTTCTTCTCGGGCGCGAGCCGTCCGACGTAGAGGACGACCAGATCGCGGTCCGAAGCGCCCCACGTCGCGCGCAGCGCGGCCGAGCGCCGAGCCGGATCGAAGCGGCGACCGTCGACGCCCCGGCCGAGCACACCCAGGCGCTCGAATCCGGCCGCCGCGAGCTCGTCACGCAGCCGCGGCGTCGACACGAGCGTGCCGGCGGTCGCGTTGTGAAAGTGACGAAGGTAGGCAGCGATCGGACGTCGGAGCCAGCCGGCGCCGTAGTGCTGCATGTAACGGTCGAAGTTCGTGTGGAAGCCGCTGTACACGGGGATACCAAGCGCAGCGCCCGCGCGCGCCGCCGACCATCCGAGCGGTCCTTCGGTCGCGACGTAGACCGCGTCCGGGCGGCTCCGGCTCCATACGGTGCGGAGCGCGGCGCCGGCCGGAAAGCCGATCCGGAGCCCCTTGTAGCCGGGAAGTCGCATCCCGCCCACGCGTAACGTCCTCGGCTCTCGCCTTCCCGGGACGTCGATCGACGGCTGCCGTGGACGCACGAGCGAGACGATGTGGCCGCGCTCGCGCATGCCCGACGCGAGGTGCGCGAGCGTCGACGCGACGCCGTTGATCTCGGGCGGGTACGTCTCGGTCACGATGCACACGTGGCTCGCCACGACGACCATTGTCGCGGCGAGGGCGCGCAGAACCTCCGTTAAGAACCGGCTACCAGACTATGGCGCCACCATGTCGGTCACGGCTCCGGAGGGTGGCGCTGGCCAGCACCGATTCAGGCTACCTCTGCCAGTTGGCCGGCCACGTGGAGGACGGGCGAGACAGCGCGAGCGATCCCGCGCTGGGAAAGGCACGGTCGTAGTAGACGTCCTCTTCCCGAGCACGGTTGACGCTTGACGTGACACCGCATAGCATCCCTGCGGCAACGGGTCGTGGTGCGGTGACGGGTAGCCGCGATGAGAACGCCGCGGGCCGTGCAGCACACGCGAGGAGGGCACGTCATGGGAGTCTCGCGGCGCAACTTCATCGTCTCCACCTCGGCGGCCGCTGCCGGCGCCACGCTCGCCGCCCAGGCATCCGGCGTCGAGGCGAAGACGGGTCCCCTCTTGATCGCCCAGGCCGGCGCGCCGGCGCCGCACGGCTTCGATCCGAAGGACCCGGCGCTCAAGTACGACCTGGTGATCGCGAACGGCGACGTGCTCGACCCAGGCCAGAAACTCCGAGGCAAGCGAGACCTTGGGATCAAGCACGGCCAGATCGCCGCGGTCGAGGCGAACATCCCGGCGGCCCGGGCGGTTCAACGGATCGACGTCACCGGCAAGCTTGTCACCCCCGGTCTCGTCGACCTGCATACGCACCTCGTCCCCCATCTCGGCATCGGGCTGCCTGCCGACGAGCTGGTGCAGATCACCGCCGTGACCACCGCGGTGTCGGCGGGTGACGCGGGGTGGCAAACCTTCGGCGCGGTCCGCCACTACGCGATCCCGCAGGCGCGCACGCGCATCTTCGCCTTCGTCCACATCGCGTCGATCGGCCTCGCCGGCGGATTGGCGCCGGGCGAGATGCTGAACATCGACTACGCCAACGTGGACGGCTGCGCCAAGGCGGTGGCCGAGAACCCCGACGTCGCGCTCGGCGTGAAGGTACGCATCACGGACACGGTGGTGGGGCAGAACGGGCTCGAGCCGCTGCGACGGGCCATCCGCGCCGCGGAGATGGTTGGCAAAGGCGTGCCGGTCATGTGTCACATCGGTGCCGCCCCGGGCTCGTTGTCGGACCTGCTGGATCTCCTGAGGCCGGGCGACATCCTGACTCACGCGTACAGCGGCGCCGGTAACAATATCGTGCAGAACGGCCAGCTCCTCGCCGCCGCCCGAGCGGCCAAGCAGCGCGGGGTCGTCTTCGACGTCGGCCACGGTGGAGGCAGCTTCGACTACACGGTCTGCGAGCCTGCGCTCCAGCAGGGCGCGACGCCGGATACGATCTCGAGCGACATCCACGCTGTCAGCATCAATACCCCTGGATATCCGACGTTGCCCAACGTGATGTCGAAGCTCCTCAACCTGGGAATGACGCTCGAAGACGTCGTGGCCAAGGCGACCGTCGAGCCTGCGAAGATCATCGGTCGTGTGCCCGGTCTGGGCACTCTGCGGATCGGCGCGCCGGCGGATGTAGCGATCTTCGATCTCCTCGATGGCCCAGTCGAGTTCGTCGACACGAGAAACAACAAGCGGAATGGCACCAAGAAGCTCGTCCCCGTGCTGACGGTGAAAGCGGGCCGGCCGTTCGGTCGGCCGCCGCTACCGATACCGTTCACGTACTGAGGGATAGCGGAACCCGACGCGAAATGATCGCGGAAGGACACGGAGGCAGCCGATGAGGCTCGCGGTAGTTCTCCTGGTGGCAGGCCTGCTCTTCGGGACGGCGCCCGCCGTCGTGGCCGATCCGTCAAGGCCGAATCTGCCGGCAGTGCAGGAGGATCCCCAGTACACAGAAGGGGTCAGCGCCGTCAAGCGCGGCGACTATGCGACGGCGATTCGCTTGTTCGAGGCGGTGGTCGCTCGAGACGATCGGAACGCCAACGCCTACAACTGGCTTGCCTACAGTACTCGCCGGAGCGGCGATGCGGCCAAGTCCATCCCGATCTACGAGAAGGCTCTGGTCATCGATCCCAAGCACCGGGGCGCTCATGAGTACATCGGGGAGGCCTTCCTGGCGCTCGGTGATCTTCCCAAAGCGAAGGAGCATCTCGCCGTTCTCGACAAGCTATGTTTCTTGCCGTGCGAGGAGTACTCCGATTTGAAGAAAGCCGTACGGGAGTACGAGACCAGCGGAGGCCGCGTCCGGCCGGCGAGCACGTCGAACTAAGGAAAGACAATGCCCTCCCGTGCTGGTGCGCGTCTGAGCGTTCGGCTACTATGAGCCGATCTATCGTATGCCGAACGTGATTCCGGAACAGGAACGCCAGGAGCTGGCGTCACGCACCATCCGCGGCCGGGTCGCGATCGTGGGCGTCGGCGAAACCGTCTACTACAAGCACGGCCAGGCCCCGGAGCCCGAGGTCAAGCTGGCGCTGCAAGCGATCCTGGCCGCGTGCGCCGACGCGGGGCTCGATCCCCGCGCGATCGACGGCTTCGCGTCGTACAGCAACGACCGCAACGATCCGTCGCGACTGGCCGCCGCGCTCGGCATCCCCGAGCTCCGCTTCTCGAACATGCAGTGGGGCGGCGGCGGGGGTGGCGGCTCGGCCGCCGTGGGCAACGCGGCGGCGGCGATCGCCGCCGGTTACGCCGACTGCGTCGTCGTCTTCCGGGCACTGGCCCAGGGGCAGTTCCAGCGCTTTGGCGCCGCCCCGCCGGCGGCGACCGCCTCCGGTGAAGCCGCGCTGACCTTTCCCTACGGGCTGATCTCGCCGGCCCAGCGCTTCGCGATGCGCGTGATGCGATTCATGCACGACCACGGTATCGGGCCCGACGCCCAGCGCGCCATCGCGCTGGCCTCGTATCACCACGCGCAGAACAATCCACGCGCCGTGATGCACGGCCGTCCCCTGACCCCGGAGGCGTACGACCAGTCGCGCTGGATCGTCGAACCCTTTCGGCTCTTCGACTGCTGCATGGAAAACGACGGGGCCGCCGCCCTGATCCTGGTCTCGGCCGAGCGGGCCCGCGACATGCGCCAGCGTCCGGCCTACCTGCTCGGCGTCGCCCAGGGCTCGGAGTATCGCAACGCCGCCCGCGGTCACAACGCGCCGACCTACGCCTCGTCCAGCTTCACGACGGTGGCGCCGCACCTCTACGCGATGGCCGGCGTGACGCCCAAGGACGTCTCGGTCGTGCAGAGCTACGAGAACTTCACCGGCGGCGTGCTCATGAGCCTGGTCGAGCACGACTTCTTCACCGCCGAGGAAGCCAACGAGTTCCTCACGCTCGACAACCTGAGCGCGCCGAACGGGCGGCTGCCGCTGAACACGAGCGGCGGTAACCTGGCCGAGTGCTACATGCACGGGCTCGAGCTGCAGATCGAAGCCGTGCGCCAGCTGCGCGGCCAGTCGACCAACCCTGTCCCCGGCGCCCGGGTGGCCATGGTCATCTCGGGCCCGATGGTCACGCCGGTGTCGAGCATGCTGGTCGGCACGGAGGACGTGCTGTGAGCGCGCCCGCCTACTACCTGCCGGCCGGCATGCCCCGGCCGGTGCCGGAGCCCGACGGGCTCGACGCGCCGTTCTGGGAGGGCACCCGAGCCGGAGAGCTGCGCGTACAGCGGTGCCGCGCGTGCCGTGGCTGGCAGTGGGGCCCCGAGTGGATCTGCCACCGCTGCCTGGCCTTCGATCTCGAATGGACCGCGGTCGAGCCGCGCGGAAAGATCTACTCGTGGGAGCGCGCGTGGCATCCCGTGCATCCCGCCCTGCGCGGGCATGCTCCCTACGTGGTCGTGCTGGTCGAGCTGCCGCACGCCGGCAACGTGCGGATGGTCGGTAATCTGCTCGGCGATCCCGAGCAGGCGGTCCAGATCGACGCGCCGGTCGAGGCCGTGTTCGAGGCCCACGACGACGCGACGCTGCCGTTCACGCTGGTGCACTGGAGAACAAGGCGATGAGCCCAGGCGAGCTGACCATCAACGAGCCCAACGTCTGGCGCACGAAGACTCCCGGCCATTCCGGCTGGCCGCGCAGCGCGCGCCCGGACGATCCCCTGAAGTACTTCATCGTCTCCGCCGACGCGCACGTCAACGAGCCGGCCGATCTGTGGGCCACCCGGATCGACGCCAAGTATCGCGAGCGGGTGCCGCGGGTCATCGTCGACGCCAACGGCGTGAAGTGGCGCGTCTCCGAGGGCCATCGTCCCGACCGCTTGCGCACCGACGAGCTCGAGGGCGAAGACCGGCTGCGCCAGCTCGCCGGCGCCGATCCCGAGCAGCGCCTGCGCGACATGGATCGTGACGGCATCGACGCCGAGGTGATGTTCCCCAACAAGGGGCTGTCGATGTGGGCCACGCCCGACGGCGCCTTCGCCATGGCTCAGTGCCGCGTCTACAACGAATGGGCGTGGGAGGTCTTCGCGAATTACAACCATCGCATGTCGCCGGCGGCCGCCATCGCCACCGCCGACCTCGCGGGCTCGATCGCCGAGGTCCAGCGCGTGGCCAAGCTGGGTTTCCGCGCGCTGACCCTACCCTGCAAGCCGGTGTGGGGCGCCCACGACGTCGACCATCCGAACTACAACCTGCCGGTGTTCGATCCGCTGTGGGCGGCCATCCAGGACGCGAACCTCCCGATCACCTTCCACGTGTCGACGGGGCGCGACCCTCGCGCGTCACGCGGCAACGGTGGCGCCGTCATCAACTACGTCTCGCATTCGCTGTCGCCCACGATCGAGCCGGTGGCCAATCTCTGCGCCTCCGGGGTGCTCTCGCGCTTCCCGCGCCTGCGCTTCGCGACGATCGAGGCGGGCATCGGCTGGGTGGCGTGGCTGCTCGACGCCATGGACGAGGCGTACAAGAAGCATCACTTCTGGGTCCGTCCGAAGCTCGCGAAGCTGCCCAGCGAGTACTTCCACGCGCACGGATTCGCGTCGTTCCAGGAGGATCCGGCCGGGCTGGGGCTGGCCGAGACCACCGGCCTGGTGGACAACTTCATGTGGGGCAACGACTACCCGCATCACGAGGGCACGTGGCCGCACTCGGCCGAAGCGATCGAGCGCACGATGGGCCACCTCTCGGACGCCGGCCGGGCCAAGGTGCTCGGCCTCAACGCCGCGCGGCTGTTCGGCTTCCAAGCGCGCCGCTAACCGGCGTCGCTTCCCTCGCGCACGGCCCCCCACGCCGCAAAGCACCGGGTGTGTCCGCCATGGCACATCTCCGTCTGGCGGTGGCGGTCCTGCGCGCCCGGCTCTATCGCGTCTGGCAAGCTGGTACGATGATGTTCATGCACCCCTGGCACGACGTCGAGCTCGGCGATTCGATCGAGAGCAGCTTTCGGGCCGTCATCGAAATCCCCAAGGGCTCGAAGGTGAAGTACGAGATCGACAAGCGCACCGGCCTCCTGTGGCTCGACCGCGTGCTCTACAGCGCGGTTCACTACCCGGCGAACTACGGCTTTCTACCGCAGACCTATTGCCTCGACAACGACCCGCTCGACGTTCTGGTCCTCGGGCAAGAGCCGGTCGTCCCGCTCTGCATATTGCGCGCGAAGGCGATCGGCGTGATGACGATGGTCGACGACAAAGGGCCGGACGACAAGATCATCGCGATCCACGCGGATGACCCGGAATACGCGCACTATCGCGATATCTCGGAGCTGTCACCCCACCGCCTGCGCGAGCTCGAACGCTTCTTTCTCGACTACAAGGTCCTCGAGCACAAGGCGGTGAGCATCGGGGATCTGCGCGGACCGATGGATGCCGTGAGGACGATCCGAGAGGCGGCCGACCTATACCGACGCAAGATCAAGCCCGAGCCTTCGTGACAACTACCACCGGGCAGCAGCCTACTGTCCTCGGCCGGCTGCGTACGTCATCGGACGCCTTACTAGGGCCCAACCCGACGAGTCAAGTTCCGTCGTGATGTCTCGATGACGCCGCTCGATGTGGCGTCGTTCGACCGGCGGCGGCCTCGGGCTCTGGCGCCGTTCGCCTGTACGACGGTCGAGGACCACTTCCCTGCCTTCCTCCTCGAACACATGCTTGAGATACAGGTATTGTCTGCGCTCGGTGCGCGACACGATGAAGAGCAAGTCTGCCACAATCGCCTCCGCCGGATTCTAGCCACTGACCTACTCCAGACCTGTGATTCGTTCAGAAACCGGAGCCCGGCCGACGCCGGGCGCTCGACCCAGTGCAGTGGGAAGCTGAGTAGTCAGAAGACTCCACGGCCAGAGAGACGGAAGGCGGGCACGACAAATCGGGAGGGAGCCGTGGTCACACCGTACCGCTGGCGCATCCCTTCCCGAGCAACGTGATGAGGGTCCACTAGTCGCGCCTGTCACATCATTAGAGCCGGACGAGCGAGCGGAACAATAGGGTGATTCCGGGAATCATTCCCCGGAAGATTCACGAGCGGGGGCTGCCTCTCGGCCGGGCCCTTGACTCGGACGCTCGGGAAGAGCAATCCTTGGCCTCGCTGCGCTGAACGCGTCCGCAGCTTCAGGAGCGTGACCGATGCGGCAGCCATTCGACAGCGAGCTTGGCGCCTTCGTCGACGAGATCTGCGCCGACCTTTGCCGCGTCGAGTGCGCGGCGACCGCAGGCTGCGCGCCCGGGCAGGTCTCGGTCGAGCGCGAGGTCGCGCTCGGGAGCGACGTCTCCGCCGACATCCGGGTCGAGGCGCCGGGGGCCCCCCCGTTCTTCGTCGAGAACAAGCTCGCCTACGCGCCTGCCGACCTGGTCGCGCGACTGCGGCGCAAGTACGGGCAGCCGAGCCCGGCCTGGCGCGGCGCTCAGCGCCTCGCGGTCCTGCTCGACCGGACTGCGATTCCGCAGTGGGCCGAGTTCGAGCGCGGACTGCGGGCCGCGGTGGCACCCGGCCTCACCGTGGAAATCTGGGACGTGGCGCAGCTGCTGGCGAGGATCCGGGCGGCGTTCGAGCACGAGATCACCGATATCTCGCGGACGAGCCTGCTGGACGTGCGGACGGCGATCGAGCGGGCGCAGTGGCGCATCGCCTTCGACGGCAAGTTCCCCGACGACCCGCGTGCCGCCACGCTACTCTGGCATCTCAGCCCATGGGAGCTGGGTCGCCTGTACCGCGACGAGCGCCTCGGGCCCGCGGAGATCCTCGAGCCGCGGACCTATCACGAGGTCGTCGTGGTGATGGCCGACCTCTGCTCGTACACGAGCTTCGTTCGGGACACTCGGGATCCCGGGCTCATCCGGCGCCGCCTCACCGAGTATTACTCGCTCGCCCGCCACGCGGTGCTGAACGCAGGGGGCATGCTCTACCAGTTCGTCGGTGACGAGGTGGTCGCCCTCTTCGGCCTGCATCGATCGCCGGCGCCCGCGGCGGTCCAGGCCCTGACGTGCGTGGGCTCGCTCTTCGCGGCCGGCATCGCCGTCTCGCAGGCCTGGCAGCGCGCGCTCGACCGTGTCCAGCCTTCGAAGGGTGTGCACATCGGCATCGCGATGGGCGACCTGGATCTGATGCCGTTCCGGCCGTTCTCACCGACGCATCTTGGCTTCATGGGCGAGCCGCTCAACCTGGCCACCCGGTTGATGACCGAGGCGACGTCGGACCAGGCGGTGGCGACTAACACCTTCTACGCGGGCATCGACGAGGCCTGGCGCGGGGCGTTCGAGGCGATCGAGCCGGTCGAGGCTAAGAACGTCGGGCGCATCCAAGCCTGGCGGACGACTCGCAGCGCCGTGGAGTCGGTGCTGGCCGCCGGCCCGCGCTGGGGCGGTTGACGGAGAGACGCTTGGTCGGATGTCGAGGAATGCCCGTTTCACGAAACCCAAAACCCGGGGAGGACGACATGCTGACTCGACGAGCATTCACGGGTGCTGTGTCATGCGCGATCTGCGCAATTACCTCGGAGTTCTTTGCCACCGAAGCAGCGGCCCAATCCGCGCCGCCCGCAGCGACGTCCGGCGTCACGCGAAAGATCTTGTCGCAGTCAGAGGGTCCGGCGCCGGGCTATGAGACGCTACTTGTGGAAGCCACAATAGAATCGGGAGTGACGGTCGCCCGACATAAGCATCCCGGAATCGAATCCGCCTATGTCCTGGAAGGCGGCTTCGAGCTTCCCGTAGAAGGTCAGCCGACCCGTACACTCAAGGCAGGTGATGGCTTCCAAATACCCCCCGAGACGCCACACGCCGGGGGTAAGCCGGGCACCGCTAAGACCAGAGTTCTTATCACCTATGTTGTGGAGAAGGGAAAGCCCCTAGCATCTCCAGCCTAGTCTTGATGAGATCGGCAAGGGCTTGCTGGGGCTCCTCGGCCTGGTGTCACGAGACCGGCGAACCGCGTGACCAGCGCCGCTTCGTCGAGCCCGCCGGCCCGGGCCAGGGCGCGGGCCTGCTCGGGATTCTCGAGATCCGCCCGCGTGAGCCGGATCATGTAAGCGGCGAGCATCTGGTAGGCCTCCGAGGTCACGTCGACGTGGCGCACGCGGAACCGCCCCGTCCTGGAGTCGATCAGGTCCCGGAATGGAACCGGAACGAACGTCTCGGCCTGTATCGTCGCCATCGCCTCCGTGCCACCCTCGATCAGGAACCGTGTCGCCCAGTAGCCCAGGCTCCGGCAGTAATGGATGTCGAATCCCCCCGGCGGGGCGCAGCGAAGCTCGTAACCGATGTCTTTGGCCACGATGCTGCACACGATCTTGCGCGTCCGCAGGCTCGAGGAAACGCGCTCCTTGAGCAGGCGCGAGAGCTCGAGCTCCGCCAGGCGGACGTTCCCGTAGGGATCGCGCTCGACGTGTCCCAGGGTATCGGGATCCAATCGCTCGATCAGCCCTTCAGCGAGCAGGGCCACGCCGTGCTCCTGACCGCGGGCGCGTCGCTTGATGATCGCCCCCTCGAGAATGTCGGCGATCTGGTCGAGCGCAACCGCGCCCTCGGGAAACTCCTCACCGATCACGGTCAGCGTCGCGCCGGCGGCGCTGCCGATGCCGAGCGCCAGATGCCCGGCATGACGGCCCATGATCGTCACGAAGAACCACTTGTCGGTCGTCGCCGCGTCCTTCATGAGATTTCGCACGATGTCCTTGCCGACGTCGATCGCCGTGGTGAAGCCGAACGTCGGGACGCCGGCTGGGAGCGGCAGATCGTTGTCGATGGTCTTGGGGACATGGACGACCGCGAGTTTTCCTCCCAGTACGTGCGCTACGGCCGCGGCGCCGGATGCGGTGTCGTCGCCGCCGATCGTCAAGAGGTATGAGGCGCCGAGGCCCTGCAGCGACTCCGCGGTGTTCTGGAGCGTCTCGGCAGACCGCGATGGATTCGCGCGGGAGGTGCGCAGAACCGAGCCCCCTTCGAAGTGGATCCGCGAGAGCGAGGCGATCTCGAGCTCCTCGACATGGCCGAGGTCCTTCCGCATGAGCCACTGGTAACCGTCGTGGCAACCGAGCACACGGATCCCGCGGTTGCGCGCCTCGATCGTGGCCGCTGCGATGACAGCGTTGATACCGGGCGCCGGTCCGCCGCCGACGAGGATGGCGAGGGTTTTCGCGCTCATGCCACGCTCCGCTCGAGCTCCGGCGTGTACGCTCCCGATCGAGCCGCGCTGTTACAACGGGCGCGGTGGCGGAACGCGCGCTGGGCATCATCGACCCGTACGGGGTCGCCGCCCCACGTCCTGAGCGGCGCGGCCTGGAGCGCCCGAGCGTAGGAGAAGCTGAGCGGCCAGGGCCTCGGACCGGGGAGACGATTTATCGCGTTGAGGTGGGCGGTCGCCAGCTCATCAGCCTGCCCGCCGGAGAGGAAGACGATGCCGGGCACCGCCGCGGGGACGGTGCGGCGGAGACAACGCACCGTCGCCTCCGCCACCTCCTCCACTGACGCCTGGCGCGCGGACGTCGTACCGGGCAGCACCATGTTCGGCTTCAGCAATAATCCCTCCAGCGCGACCTTGTGCGCCCACAGCGCGCGGAACACGGTGTGGAGCGTTGCCTCGGTGACCTCGCAGCAGCGCTCGATTGAGTGGCCGCCGTCCATGAGGACCTCCGGCTCGACGATCGGGACGAGCTCCGCCTCTTGGCAGAGCGCGGCATAGCGCGCGAGCGCGTGCGCGTTGGCCTCCAGGCCCAGCCGCGTCGGCGTGTGCCCGTCCTCGCCGATGGCGATCACCGCGCGCCACTTGGCGAAGCGCGCCCCGAGGGCCTTGTATTCAGCCAGGCGCTCGCGAAGCCCGTCGAGCCCCTCGGTCACCTGCTCGCCCGGCGCCCCTGCCAACTGCTTCGCCCCGCGGTCGACTTTGATCCCGGGAATGATTCCCTCGCTCGCCAGGACTTCGACGAACGGACGGCCGTCATCGGCCGCCTGGCGGATCGTCTCGTCGAAGAGAATCACCCCGCTGATGAATTCGCTGACGCCCTTGGTCGTGAAGAGCATCTGCCGGTATTGCCGACGCCGCTCCTCGCTGTTGGGGATCCCGAGCGCCTCGAAGCGCCGACCGATCGTCGCGTGACTCTCGTCGGCCGCGAGGATCCCCTTGCCGGGCGCTACCAGAGCGCGTGCTGTGTCTTTGAGGGTCGTTATGGACATCGGCGCCTCCCTGCCCGGGCGGCCTTCCTGGCCCAGGCACTTTCAGGATACCGGGCCATGCGAGCCGGGCGGATGAACTGAATGCCAGGGCCGGTTGACGTTCTCGGGAGGCGTAAGCGGCGAAGACCTTCTCGCGTGTGGCGTCTAGCTACACCTCAAGGAACCTCGATATATGCGGCGAAGGCCCCTGAGAGCCGAGGGGCCAGGATGCGAGTCGAGGGCCATAGTTATGGCTCATTCGAGCACCGTGTCGGCGCGCAGCAAGATCGACTGGGGAATCGTCACGCCGAGGGACTTGGCAGTTTTCATACCGACCACCAGTTCGAACCTGGTTGGCTGCTCGACGGGAAGCTCTGCGGCCTTGGCGCCGTTGAGCAGCTTGTCGACGTACATCGCCGCCTGACGAAACATCTCGGGGAAGCTCGGTCCGTACGACATCAAGCCACCCGCGTCGACGAACTCACGCGCGCCTGTCACCGTTGACAATCCCCGTTTGAGCCGCCATTTGCACGATCCGTTGGCGGTGCGTGAAGGTCAACGGATCGGCGAACACGATCAGGCCCTTGGCCTGGCTACGAGCGAGCGCGGTCAACACATCGTCCAACTCTTCAGCCTGCCGTACCTCGATCGGCTGCACCCTGACACCAAGCACGGCGGCGGCCTTTTCCGTTTCACCCAGGGCGAGCGCGCCTGCGGGCGCATTGGTATTCCAGAGAAATCCGACGCGCGTAAGACCCGGCACCGCCTCCTTGAGCAATTGAAGATGCTTGGCCGCCAGGTCAGGCGTTGCCGAGCTCAAGCCGGCCGGGCGCCGGCTCCGCGCCGGACACTGCCGGCGTCAACAGCGCGTTCCAGAGCAAGAAGCCGACGCCGAGCGGCCGGCACGTCCGTCCACTCCAACACGGCGCCGCAACTCGTTCGCTCTTCATTCCCTCACCTTACCGGCGCGCGGCCGCATCGCCAGTAGAATCGCACGCCTTGGGCTCGAGTGATTCTGGAGTGTTCCCAATCTCCTGCTCAGGCGGGGAGCTTACAGCCAAGGTTGATATTTTTTCAACGCTCTCTGCACGCCTCGCGGCTTCGCCTCAAAGAGTGGTTCTAGTCGAGAGCTCGATGGAGAAGGGCCGAGAGGTTCATGCGCGAGAAAACTGGTGGGCAGGGACGGGATTTTGATACGGAGGGGCGACCGCTCGAACGTCGGCCGCCCAGCTTTACCTGCGCGACGCAGCCCGCTTTGGACCATCTTGACGGTGGCGGTCACGCCGGTATGCTGAACTCGCGGCTTCGCCAAATCCGGTCTGTGCGGCTCCGGTTCAGTCGGATGACTTCGAGGTTTTCGAGTGTACTCGGTGCGACACGCGCATTGCCGATCACCGAGTGGACCGCATACCCCACCTGGCTCTATGAGACTGACGGGCAAGACCGAGATTTCATCTGCGCGGCGTGCCGGCCGCTCGAGGGGCTGGGGGAATGAGGGCGTGAGGCTCCGGTTTTGGCGGGACTGGGCATTCCTCGTCGTGCTGGTGCTGGCAGGCTGCGCGCCTTTGCCCAAGGTGGAGTACTGGGGCGGATTCTTCCGCCACCTGCACTATCCCCAATATTCGTTTCAGGTTCCGGATGGCTGGCAGCCGGCGACCGTCTCAGACTATCTCTCACTCAGCTCTAGTCAACGCGTCTTTCAGACGTTAGACGAAGCAGGCCGCCGGGCTTTCATCCAGCGCGTAGAGCTTGCGATGAAGACTGGAGATACTGTCCTCATGTCTCCTCGCGGCGCGTGGATCCAGGTGAAGTCCGAGTCCGAGAGTAGCCTGGCTGGCATACATGATTTGAACCGCTACGGACTCAGCGAACGAGAGAAGCAATCAATCTGGCGACGCTTCTCAACCGATCTGATTCGAAGAGCGCCTCCGGCCGATCAGCTGAAGCTCAGCTTGGAGGGAATGGAGGTCGAGACCTACGGCGAGAATCGATTTTTGCGTCTTCGCTTCAGATCCGATGCGACGACGGGCTCAATGCACTGGACTGTACTTAACTTCTACGGTTCTTCCTCGATCGTGACGGTGGCTCACCTGGGTACTCCCGAGGACATTAAGGAAGGCATCGCCGGGCTTGAAGTGATTGTTCGATCGTTCCGATTCGAGTGAGCCTCGAGGACCTGGTCGTACGAGGGCATGGTTGTAGCTTCTACCTGGAGCCCCGCCACTGCGGCGAGCTGGACACCGGGCTCGAGGACGATCGCGTGTGGGATGACGTGCACATGCGGGGCGATGATCCGTCCCGCCTTCGCCGAGATGAGAGGAGACGCACGGGCGTGTCTCGCCATGACGATTATTTTGGCTCGGCGCCTGCAGACGTTCCGTGAGCGGTTCGCCGGGGCCGACCCGTAGTCGCGGCGTCGCTTGGATCATACCGGTTGCGGAGCCGGACCACGAAACGCCGTCACGGCGTGACCTGGCGCGTGTAGAGTCGGGCCACCACGTCTTCGATGGCGGGCTCGAGCACTGAGATGTCACGCAGCGCAGCCACCTCGGCGAGCCGGCTCACCAGATCGCCCGCCGTGGTGGAGCCGTCCAGCGCGTAGGTGATCCGTCGCCCGTTAGCCTGCATCGATTCCACCGTCACCCCCGGCAGCGCCAACTCCGCCCCGAGCGGCTCGTCGAGGTCCACAACCAGGCGGCGTCGGGAGCCGTACCTGGCATGGAGGTCGTCCAGCGAGCCGTCGTGGACGATATGGCCCTGATCAATCACCACCAGGCGGCGGCAGAGGCGCTCGATGTCGGCCAGGTCGTGCGTCGTCAGCACGATCGTGGTGTCGCCGGCGGTTCCCAGCGCGGCGAGGAACGCGCGCACCGCCTGTTTGCTCACCACATCGAGCCCGAGCGTCGGCTCGTCGAGGAACAATACCTCCGGCCCGTGCAGGAGCGCCGCGGTCAGCTCGCCACGCATCCGCTGGCCGAGCGAGAGCTGCCGGACCGGGACGTCGAGGAAGGCGTCGAGATCGAGGAGCCGCCGGCAGTGGGCCAGCCGGCCGGCGTGCTCCGTGGCCGGCACCGCGTACACGTGGCGCAGCAGCGCAAACGAGTCCCGCAGTGGCAGGTCCCACCAGAGCTGCGAGCGCTGGCCGAAGACGACGCCAATCCGCCGGGCCAGCCGCGTGCGCTGAGGCACCGGCTCGAGGCCGCAGACCCTCACCTGCCCCGCGGACGGGTAGAGGACGCCCGTGAGCATCTTCAGGGTCGTCGACTTGCCGGCGCCGTTCGGGCCGATGTAGCCCACCATCTCCCCGCGCTCTACGGTGAGAGCGATGCCGTCGACGGCGGCGACCACCCGCGTGCGGCGGCGCAGCCATCCCGATTTCACGCGGACGGTAAACTCCTTGCGCAGTCCGCGCGCCTCGATGACGGTCACGAACCGGTGCTCCGATAGTGCCGGACGCCGGTCTGCCACGCGAGTCCGGCGGCGACGGCCGCCATGACCGCGATGGCCGGCGCGGCATAGCCGAGGAACGCCGGCGCGCCGAGCGGGTCGGGGCGGTCGACCAACGCCAGCGTTGGATAGTACGCCACGAAGGCAAACCCGACAGCGTAGGCGAACAGCCGGCGGAACAGCGCACCGTAGATCGTGATCGGATACTGCGTGAAGTTGAGTCCGCCGTAGGTCAGGCCGTTAGCAATCTCGCCGGACTCGATCCACCAGAA
>Ga0137403_10001942_pt1 | contig 25779 bp, 29 predicted proteins | sample CZOMad2_1_16fung_FD_122057 | JGI IMG/M metagenome (GOLD analysis project Ga0137403, IMG submission 122057) | Vadose zone soil fungal communities from Angelo Coast Range Reserve, California, USA - CZOMad2_1_16fungal (Hybrid Assembly) | ecosystem: Environmental > Terrestrial > Soil > Vadose zone... | reverse complement strand
CGATCACGATGAACGAGCTGGGCGTGAACGTCGGGCAGATCTGGGCGCTCACGGTCAAAAAGGGCGTCTTCACGCTCTCCGAGTAGCCGCGTTGACGGGCTCGACGCTGCCGATCCTCCCCACGACTGTCGTCGGCAGCTACGCGATCCCGGCCTGGCTGTGGGCCGCGTACGACAAGATCCACGCCGGCGGCTTCGGCGCGATGGACGTCACGGAGACGGAGAACGACGCGGTCGCCATCGCCGTGCGCGATCAAGAGCGCGCCGGCGTCGACCTGATCTCGGACGGCGAGATGCGTCGCCAGGGCTTCATCGTTTCGATCTTCAAATACTTCGACGGGCTCAAGCCGATGGAGCCTCGCCGGAAGGTCGGCGTCCTCTCCTACGACGGCCACGTGTTCTATGAGCCGGTCGAGCGCATCTCGGCGCCCGCCGGTCTCGGCACGCTCAAGGAGCTCGAATATCTCAGCCAGGTGACGACGCGCCCGTTCAAGATCACCTTGCCGGGACCGCTCACACTGGCGACGCAGATCACGAAGGGCGGACCGTATCGGGACCGGGTCGAGATCGCGGCCGACCTGGCGACGCTCATCAACCGAGAGCTGCGCGCGCTCGCCGCGGGCGGCGCACGCAACCTCCAGCTCGACGACGTCTACCAGAGCTTCATCATGGACCCGAAGCACTTGGTGGAGCTCTACGACCGCTGCTTCGAGGGCGTCACGGTCGAGCGGCGCTTCTGGCACATCTGCTTCGGCACGCTCGAGGGGTTCGGCTTCGGCGAGCGGACCTACCGGCCGCTGTTCCCGGCCATCGCCAGCGCCTCGGCCGACCAGCTCGTCTTCGAGTTTGCCAATCGCGAGATGGCCGAGACCGAGCTCTGGCGCGAATTCGATTGCCCCAAGGAGCTGGGCGCCGGCGTGCTCGACCTCAAGAACTTCTACGTCGAGAACCCGGATCTGGTGGCGCGCCGGATTCGTCGGCTGCTCGAGAGCGTGCCGGCCGAGCGGCTGTGGATCAACCCCGACTGCGGGCTCGCGCGCCTGCCGCGCCACCTCGCGTTCGCGAAGCTCCAGGCGCTCGTGGCCGGCACGCGCCAGATTCGCGCAGAGCTCGGCGGGCGCAGATCGTGAAGCTCTATAAGCCCGAAGTGGAGGCCCAGAAGTTCTGGAACCCGTATACGCAGACGATGTCCCGGGCCGAGCTCGATCGGCTCCATCTCCGGAAGCTCCACATCGCGATCGAGTACGCCTACGCGCGGAGCCCCATGTACCGGCAGCTCCTCGACCGCTACAAGGTCAAGCCCGCGCAGATCCGCACGATGGACGACTTCGTCAAGCGTCTGCCGTTCATCGACAAGAAAGAGATCCTCGACGCGCAGGCCGTCAGCCCGCCCTTTGGTGACGCCCTGGCGATCCCGGAGGACTTCTTCCACCAGCGCTTCGCCACTTCCGGATCGACCGGAGCGCCGCTGCACATCCCGCTCACCTATCACTCGGCCGAGCTGTGGGGGGAGTCGTGGGTCTATCTCTACTGGGCGGCCGGGCTCCGCGCGCGCCACACCTTCTACTTCCCGTTCAACTGGGGGATCTTCGCCGCGTTCTGGTCGGCCTACATGGGTGTGCGCCGTCTGGGCGCCACCGTCGTGTCGGGCGGGGGGCTCGACAGCAAGGCGCGGCTGCGCCAGATCGAGCAGTACCGGCCGGAAGTCATGCTGGCGACGCCGACCTACGCGCTCTATCTCGGCGAGACCGCGCGCGAGATGGGCGTGGATCTGGCCAAGACGTCCATTACCCACATGATCGTCTCGGGCGAGCCTGGCGGGAGCATTCCCGCGACCTGTCACGCGATCGAGGAGCTCTGGGGGGCCAGGTGCTACGAGCTTTACGGGATCGCGGAGATCGGTCCGACGAACCCGGGTTGTCCGCTCCAGGAGGGCGTTCACCTCTGCGAGGACTGGTATCACGCCCTCGTGGTCGACGAGTCGGGCAACCCCGTGCCGGACGGCGAGGTCGGCGAGCACATCGTGACGAGCTACATCCAGGACGGCCAGCCGCTGATCAAGTACCGCACTCACGACCTGGTCCGCCGGACGGACGTCCCGTGCGGCTGCGGCACGACCTGGCTCTACTATCCGGGCGGCGTGCTCGGGCGCACCGATCATATGATCATCGTCAAGGGCGTCAACGTGTACCCGGCGGCCGTCGAAGCGCTGCTGCACCGCGTGGCGGGCCTGTCCGAGCACTACGAAGTCCACGTCGACCGCGACGCGACCAACGACTTCGTGACCGTGAAGGCCGAGGCGCGGCCAGAGATCGACGGCGCGCGATACGCGGATCTCGGGCGCGACGCGGAGGGCGTCTTCAAGGCGGTCATCGGCGTCGGGATCGACGTGACCGTGCACGCCCCCGGCAGCCTGCCGCGCTACGAGCTGAAGGCCAAGCGCTTCTTCGACCACCGGCCGGCGGGGCACCGGTGGCAGCTCGCGGGCCGGGGCCAGTCGTGACGCGCGAGGAGACGCTCGAGCGCATCCGCGACTTGCAGGCGCGCGTGCAGGAGCTCCGGCAGGCCAGCGACAACCCCGCCATCGAGCGCACGATGCAGCTGCTCGACCTCTACTGCCACATGGCGCGCTGGGAGCTGGGCGACGTCCGGGCGATGAACCCGGAGGCGGAGAGTCGATGATCGACTGGGCGGCTCTCGGCGACGAGACGGTCGATCTGCTGCGCCGCTATCTGATGATCGACACGACGAACCCGCCGGGCAACGAGATCGCCGGCACGAGGTTCCTGGCCGAGGTGCTGGCCCGCGACGGGATCGAGAGCGAGACGATCGAGGCCGGGCCCGGCCGGGCCAGTCTCCGCGCGAAGCTCGCGGGCGACGGCTCGCTCGGCGGCATCGTCCTGCACCATCACATCGACGTGGTCTACGCCGACCGCCGCTACTGGACCGTCGACCCCTTCGGCGGCGCGATCGCCGACGGCTATCTCTACGGACGCGGCGCGATCGATATGAAATCGACGGGCATCCTGCATCTCGCCGCGATGCTGGCGCTCAAGCGCGCGCGCGTGCCGCTCAAGCGCGACCTCGTGTTTCTGGCCACCGCCGACGAGGAAGCGGGCAGCGAGTTCGGCGCTCAGTTCATCGCCGACCGGCGCCGCGACTGGCTCGCGGGGTCCGAGTACGCGATCTCGGAGCTCGCGGCGATCCAGACGCATCCGAGTCTCAAGGCACCGCTTGGCGCCATCGTGATTTCCGAGAAGACCGGGCTCGCCCTCGTGCTCACGGCCCGCGGCGAGCCCGGACACGGCTCGATGCCCTGGCCCGACACCGCGCCGAACCGGCTCGTGCGCGCGCTCAACCGGCTGCTCGAGGCCGAGCGGCCGCCCCGGGTCCTCCCCGAAGTGCAGGAGTTCTTCGCGCGGGTGGCCGGGCTGCTGTCGGCCGAGAGCGGCGCCGGCTACGACGACCTCGACCGAAGCCTTCGCGACCCGGAGTTCCGCGCGCGGTTTCTGTCGAACCGTCAGTACGCGGCGATGGTCCGGACGACCTTCGCGGTGACGATGCTGCGCGGCAGCGAGAAGAGCAACGTCATCCCGCCCGAGGCGACCGCCCAGCTCGATTGCCGCATGCTGGCGGGGGACGACCCCGTGGAGATCGCCGCGTGGGTCCGCGGCGTGATCGCCGACGAGCACGTGCAGGTTTCGATCGCTCGGGAGCCCAAGATTCCGAACCTCTCGCCGCCGGACACCGAGCTCTACAAGGCCATGGCCGACGCGCTCCAGCGGCGGGCGCCGGGGGTCGTGGTGGCGCCGATGATCCTGGTCGCCTTCACCGACAATTGGGTGTTCCGTCGCTGCGGGCTTCACGGATACGGCTTTAGCCCCTTCATCATGGACGACGGCGAGGTTCAGCGGATCCACGGCAACGACGAGCGCATCTCGCTCGAGAACCTGCGCGAGGGCGTGCGCGTCTACACCGAGATGCTGCGGAAGGTCGCGGGCGCATAGCGGCGCGACTATGAATTGGAGCAACCCATGAGCGAATCGATCAAGTGGAAGAACGGAGCGCGCTGCGCGGTAGCCCTTTCGTTCGACGTCGACGGCGAGAGCCCGTGGATCCATCGCGATCCGGCGCTCGCCGAGCGCCCGCTGCACATGGGCATGGGTGCCTACGGCCCGAAGACCGGCATGCCGCGCATCTTGAGGATCCTCGACCGGTACAACGTGAAGGTGTGCTTCTTCATCCCGGGCTGGATCGTCGAGCGCTATCCGGACATGGCGCGCGAGGCGCTGCGCCGCGGTCACGAGCTCGGCCACCACGGCTACCTGCACGAGAAGCCCTTCTTCCTCTCGGGCCGTGAGGAGGAGGAAGCCTTGCTCGTGAAGAGCCTGGACATCTTCCAGAACGTGCTCGGGGTCCGGCCGCGCGGCTCGCGGGCGCCGTCGTGCGACCCGAGCAAGTACACGATGGAGCTGCTGCGAAAGCACGGCTTCGTCTATCACAGCAACCTGATGGACACGGACCTTCCGTACTGCCACAAGACCGCCTACGGCGAGCTGGTCGAGCTGCCCACCTCGTGGGTGAACAACGACTGGGTGTACTTCGGGTTCAGCGCGGTGCCGCCGGTCGGCAACGGGATCTGGAGCCAGGAGGACGTCTTCGAGATCTGGAAGGAAGAGTTCGAAGGCGCCTACGAAGAGGGCGGGTTCTTCAACTTGATGGGCCACCCGCAAGTCATCGGCCGCCCGTCGCGTATGCGGATGGTCGAGCGGCTCCTCCAGCACATCCTCGCCAAGAAGGACGTGTGGATCGCCCCGCCGATCGAGGTCGCGGAGCACTACCTGAGCCAGCGCTAGTGGCGCCGGCGGGCCCCGGGTTCCGGGAGCCGAGCCCGCTCGAGCGCGTCTTCAACCGCGCCTTCGGCCTGTTCGTCGGGCTCGGGCTCGCTCCGCGCGACTACTATCTCCTGCGGGTGAGGGGCCGGAAATCGGGCCGCGTCTACGGCACGCCGGTCAGCCTGGTCTCGCTCCACGGCGCCCGATTCCTCGTCGCGCCCCGCGGGCGTACCCAGTGGGTTCGCAACGCGGAGGCCTCGAACGAGGTCGTCCTCAAGCGAGGATCGAGCAGCCGGCGATTTCGTCTGCGCGCGCTCGCCGACGCCGACACGCCGCCGGTGCTGCTCGCTTATCTCGAGCGCTACCGGTCGATCGTCCAGCGCTATTTCCCGGTGCCCGCCGGCTCACCGCCCGGCGCGTTCGCCGAGATCGCCGCGCGCTATCCCGTATTCGAACTGCTGCCGAGCGACACGGAGGAGCGCCCATGAAGCTGAGCGTCGACAGCCTGACGACCGGCCTGCAGTTTCACGGCGAGGTGCAGGGCAAGCGGCAGCATTATTACGTCCTCTCCAGCGCGCGGCAGTACTTCGTCATGTCGCTCTCGCTCAGCAAGCGCGACGCCGGCAACTTCAATCTGGTCAGCCGCTCGGCGGTCGACCAGCTTCATCGCCGGCTTCGCGGCCGACGCGGGCTCACCGCGAGGCTGGTCTACGCTCGCTCGAAGAACCGTCGCGCCGTGCCCTCGGCGCTGACCGCGCTGAACATGCTCTACGTGCTCGTCGCGACCGACCGCGCCATCATCGATCCCCGCCGGAAGGCCGCGCGTGAGATCTTCTTCAACGTGAAGCGCTAGCATGCCGACCCTGTCGATCCGCCGCGGGACGCGACGCGACGTGCCGGTGATCGTCCGGCTGATCCGCGGGCTCGCCGAGTACGAGCGGCTGGCCCACGAGATGGTCGCCACCACGAGCCAGATTCGACGCCACGGCTTCGGACGACGGCGTTACTTCGAGACGCTCATCTGCCGCCGGGGCCGCACGCCGGTCGGCTTCGCGCTCTACTTCTTCACGTACTCGACCTTCCTCGGACGTCCGAGTCTCTACCTGGAGGACCTGTTCGTGCTCCCGGAGGAGCGCGGGCGTGGCGCCGGTCGCGCGCTCCTCGGCGAGCTGGCGCGGATCGCGAAGCGGCGCGGCTGCGGGCGCATGGAGTGGGCGGTCCTCGACTGGAACACGCCCTCGATCAGGTTCTATCGGAAGCTCGGCGCGAAGCTGCGCCGGCAGTGGATCCTGACCCGACTCACGGGCGCGCCACTCAACCGGCTGGCGCGCCGCCGGGCGGCGACCACGCCGGCGCGCTGAGCCGTCGCTTGCCGTCGGTCGCGAGCCTGACCGCCGGCTCGGCGGGATCGAGCTGCCGATCCCAGAGCTTGCAGGTGACCTGCTTGTGGTGCTGGTCGAGCCCTTCGCAGTAGTTCGTGAACTCGCAGCGCCGCACGAGGTCGCCGTGACCGAGCCGGATCTTCCTGAACCAATCGGGGTCGGCGAGCGTCTGCCGAGCGGCGGCCACGCAGTCGGCCTCGCCCCGCGCGAGAATGCTCTCGGCCTGCTCGAAGGTGGTGATACCGCCGCTGGTGACGACCGGCGTCGACCGGCCGGCTTTGTGGACCGCCCGGCGAATCGCCGCCGCGAGCGGCACGTTGCGGCCGAACGGCCCCCGCGCGTCCGACAGGACGGTCGGCATGCACTCGTAGCCGGACGCGCCGGTGTAGGGATAGACGGCTTCGCCGACTTTCGGCTGCTTGGCGTCCTCGAACCGCCCGCCCTTGGAGACCGACAGGTAGTCCACGCCCGCCTCGGCGAAGCGCACGCCGAACCAGACCGCGTCGTCGAGATCGCTGCCGCCCGCCACCACGTCGTCGCCCAGGTAGCGGATGCCGACCACGTAGTCGTCGCCAACGCGGGCCCGGACCGCCGCGAGCACCTCGAGCGGCAGCCGGACCCGATGTTCGCGCGCGCCGCCGTAGCCGTCCGGCCTCGCGTTCAGGCGCGAGAGGAACGACGCCATCGTGTAGGCATGCGCGTAGTGCAGCTCGACACCGTCGAAGCCCGCCTCGCGCGCGCGACGCGCCGCCTCGGCGAAGAGCGGGGGCAGCGTCCGCGGGAGCTCTCGGATGTGGGGCAGGTGCATGTCCCAGATCCGCTCGCGGTAGCCGTAGTCGAGCGCCTCGAGCTCGCGGTCGCTCAGCACGGTCTCGAGGGTGACGCGGTCGGCGGCGCTGAGGTAGTCGCGCACCTCGTCCTCCTCGGCCTCGCGCCAGCGTGGATCGTCGAGGCAGAGGGCGATCTGACCCCGCAGCGAATCGGTGACCTCGAGAAAGCGGCCGAAGAATCGACCAGGCTCGGGCCGCCGCCGGACCGTGACGAAGTCGAGGATCTGGATGAAGAGCCGGGTCCGGCCGCGGCTCCGCTCGCGGACCGTCTCGACGAGCGTGCGGAGCCCCGGGATGAACCGGTCGTCGCCGATGCGCAGCAGCGGGCCGCTCGCGATGTCGCGGATGCCCGTCGCCTCCACGACGAGGACACCGGGCTGCCCCTCGGCGAACCGGGCGTACCACTCGAGGACCTCCGGCGTGACGACGCCGTCGGCGGTGGCGCGCCACGGCACCATCGCCGGCACCCACGTCCGCTCGGCGGCGGTCAAGGTCCGCCCGATCCGGATCGGGGAAAACCAGCGGGCGCGCGCGGCTTCCTCGACGGTCGGCCAGCGGGCCGGCGGCAGAGGGTGGCGAACGCGGGGGGCCCGAGACTCCAGTTTGTTTAAACCTCGACTATCTAAATATATCCTATCGAGCTATCTGGGCCACGCGTGACGACGCACTCGCCCGCAGGCGGTCGAGCAGACGACGAAGCACGCGGAGATCCCGCGCCGGCACCTCGGCCAGGAGCGCGGTCAACGCGCGGTGATGGCGGCGCTGCGCCCGGCGGACCAGCCGGCGGCCCTTCGGGGTCAAGGTGAGGCGGAAGGCGCGGCGGTCGGCCGGGTGGACGCTGCGCCGGACGAGACCCTCGGCGTGGAGCCGATCCACGATGCCCGTCAGGTTGCCCGCGGTCACCAGAAGGCGGCGCGAGAGCTCGACGAACGTGAGCCCGGCGCGCTCGCGGTCGAGCTGATTCAGGACGTCGAACTGCGGAAAGGTGCAGTGGGCGGCAACGGCGCGGCGCAGCTCGCGCTCGATCAGCGCGTACCCGTGGAGCAGCCGCAGCCAGGTGCTGACCGCCAGATGGCGGTCGGCCGGCCGCTTCACTCGGCCAGGCAGGCGAAGCCGTCGATCTCGATCGTGCAACCCTCGGAGGCGTCGTAGAGGTCGCGCACGCCGACCAGGGTCATCGCCGGGTAGTGCTTGCCGAAGTACTCCCGGTAGACGACGCCGATTGGTTGGCCCTGGCGCTTGAACTCACCGGCGTCGAGGACGTAGATCGTGAGCTTCACGACGTCGGTCAGACGGCCGCCCGCGGCGGTGACGAGGGTCTTCAAGTTCTCGCACACCTGACGGAACTGGGCGACCAGGTCGCCCTTGCCGACGACGCGCCCGTCGCGATCCTTGGCGACCTGACCGGCCAGGAACAGCGTGCGGCCGCCCCGCGTCTGGGCGGCATGGGAGAACCCCACGGGCTTCATGAGCTCCGGCGGATTGAGGAATTCGATCTCGCGGGTCATCGTCGCCTCCTGGATTCGGATCTATAGGCTCGCCTCGGACGGCGGGGCCCCAGCCCCGCGACGTCCTGCGGCTCGCAAACACGCGGTGCCGTCGAGCACGATCGCTTCGCCGTTGGTCGTGTCATCGCGGATCAGCTTGGCCGCCACCGCCGCTACCTCGGCGGGCTCGATGAGCCGGCCGCCCGGGTTCAGCCGCGCCATCGCCGCGACCGCCTCCTCGAAGGACTTCCCCGTTCGCGCCGCGATGTTCCGCGCGCCGTTCCACACGATGTCGGTCGCCGCGAACCCGGGACAGATGGCGTTCACGGTGACCCCCTTGCCAGCGACCTCGGCGGCGAGCGCCCGCGTGAGGCCGACCAGCGCGTGCTTGGAGGCGGTATACGCGGTGACGTACGGCGCGCCGACGAGCCCGGCGAGCGAGGCGATGTTGATCACGCGTCCCCAGCCGCGCTCGAGCATGGCGGGCAGGACCGCGCGCGCGAGCAGATAGGGCGCGGTCGCGTTGACCCGCAGGTGGCGATCCCAGAGCGCCGCGTCGGTCTTGGCGAACGGCGCCGACTCGGCGATCCCCGCATTGTTGACGAGGACGTCGACCGGGCCGAGGCGCCGGACGATCGACGCGACGCCTTGCGTGACCGCGCGCTCGTCGGTCACGTCGAGCGTGAGCGCCATCGACGGCACACCGAGGCTGGCGACGGCGGCCGCCGTCGCTTCCACCTGATCGGACGACCGCGCGACGACCGCGACGGGGCAACCCTCGCGGGCCAGCGCCAGGGCGATCTCACGCCCGATGCCGCGTCCGGCGCCGGTGACGAGCGCGACCGGCTGACCGGGGGCACCCGTCACGGACTCTCCGCGCAGAACAGAAAGAAGAGCGGACGGCTGCTCGACGCGCTGTCGCGCGCCGGGTCCGTCAGACACCGGACGCGCGGAGGGCTACTGCTCGAAGCCGGGCTGCTCCTCGACGACGCGGACGCGCAACCGGCGAGCGCGACGAAGAGGATCAGCAACGCAAGCGCGCGCGATCGCCGATTCATGCGGCCATTCTATCGCGGGATCAGGTATATATAGCGTCGCGATTCATGCCGCGCGCCTTCACTCGCTGCTCGCTCGCTGACGCCGTCGCCCGGCTCGGGCCGTCGATGAAAGTGCTGCTGCCGCCGGCGTGCGGCGAGCCCGCGGCGCTCGTCGCCGAGATCTGCCGCCAGTCCACACGGCTCTCCGACCTCACCCTGCTCGGCGGGATTCATCTCGGCGACTATCCCTGGGCGCGGCCGGAGCACGCGGCCCTGCGTTTCGCGACGTGGCACATGTCGCCGCGGCTCGAGGAGGCGCGGCGCCGCGGGCGCGTCGAGTTCGTCCCGATCCGCTATTTCGATCTCGTCACGCAGTTCGCGGCGGGCGGCACGTGGGCGCCGGACTGCGTCCTGGTTCACTGCGCGCCGCCCGACGCGCGCGGCTATCTGAGTCTGGGCGTCTCGGTCAGCGTGGCGCTGCCGGCGGCGCGCCGCGCGCCGCTCGTGATCGCGCAGGTCAATCCCTCGATGCCGCGCACGCTCGGCAACGCGTGCCTGCACCGTAGCCAGATCGACTGCTGGGTGGAGGTGGACGAGCCGCTCACGCCCTATCCGCCGACGCCGATCGGTGAGGTCGAGCGCGCGATCGGGGGCCACGTCGCCGGGCTCGTGCCCGACGGGGCGACGGTGCAGGTGGGCGTCGGCGCGATCCCGCAGGCCGTCCTCGAGGCGCTCGGCGACCATCGCGATCTCTCGCTGCACTCGCTGCTGGTCGACGCGTCGGTCACCCTGGTGGAGCGGGGTGTCGTCACCAGCGCCGCCAAGCGCGTGCACCGCGGGCGCATGGACATCGGCGAGGGGATGGGGACGCGGCGCCTCTTCGATTTTCTCCACGAGAACCCCGTCGTGAACATGGAGCCCTCGAGCTTCGTTCACGATCCGGAGACGGTGGCGCGGCTCGACCGATTCGTGGCGATCAACTCGGCGCTCGAGATCGATCTGACCGGACAGGTGACCGCGGAGAGCCTGGGCCCGCGCCAGGTCGCCGGGATCGGCGGCCAGTTCGACTTCGTCCTCGGGGCCTCACGCTCGCGCGGGGGGGCGGCGGTCATCGCGCTGCCGTCGACGGGTCGCGACGGTGCGGTGTCGCGGATCGTTCCGACCTTGCAATCGGGCGCGGCGGTCACGAGCCCGCGCGCGCTGGCGGACTGGGTGGTGACCGAGCACGGTGCGGCGGCGCTGCGCGGAAAAGGAGAACGGGGACGGGCGGAAGCGCTGATCGCGGTCGCCCATCCCCGATTTCGAGAGGAGCTACTCCAGCGTGCTATTTCTTAGCGGCGTCGATCTTCTCGAAGATCTCCTCGTCCGTCGGAAACCGGTACGTCGTCTCGTTCGTGTAGACGACGTCGTCGTTGATGGACACCTCGAAGATCCCGCCGAACCCTTCCTTGAGGACTGCGGTGATTCCGTACTTGTTCTTGATGGCGGCCTGCAAACTGGAGGCCTGGGGCAGGTAGTTTCACTCTCCGCAGTATCTGATCTGGATGTTCATCCGTGCCTCCTCCCTGAACGTAATCTTATCCTAATATGACGCGGGACGACCATGGGGAGATTCCGTGACGCCAGTCCTGATCGACACTGATCCCGGCATCGACGATGCCCTGGCCCTGCTCCTCGCCTGGAGCTCGCCCGAAATCCGGGTGGAGGCGATCACGACGGTCGCCGGGAACGTGCCGGTCGACACGGCGAACACGAACCTCCAGCGCCTTCTGGCGCTCCGGAAACCGACTCCCCGGCCACTCGTGGCCGTCGGCGCGCCGGGCCCGCTGGCTCGGGCGCTGACGACCGCAACGCGTTACCACGGGGAAGACGGGCTCGGCGATCTGCCCGACTGGCCCGACGTCGAGCCCTTGCCCGGCTCGCCGGACGCGGTGAGCGTCATCGTCGCCCTTGCGCGACGGCACGCGCGGGAGCTCACGATCGTGGCGCTGGGACCTCTCACCAACCTGGCGCTGGCGCTCAAAGAAGACGCGGCCGCGCTCGGACGGGTCGGACGAGTCGTGGCGATGGGGGGCGCAGTCGACGTGCCCGGCAACGTCACCCCGACGGCCGAGTTCAACATGTCCGTCGACCCGGAGGCCGCGCACCGTGTGTTCGCCGCCGGGTTGCCGCTCGAGCTGGTCCCGCTTGACGCGACGCGCCAGGCGGTGCTGCCGCGCGCCGGCATGCGCGCCACGCTCGCGCGCTCGCCGGGTCCGCTGGCGTCGCGGATCCAGGGGTTCAGCGAGCGCGGCTTCCGGATCGCCCACAGCGACGGCGAGCAGGGCATGGCGCTGCACGACCCGCTTGCCGTGGGGCTCGCGATCGATCCGTCGTTCGGCAAGTGGGAGGCGGCGCGCCTCGCCATTGGACCGGACGGCGAGACGCTCCGCGCGAATGGAGCGCCCAACTGTCGGGTCGCGAAGAGTATCGACAGCGACCGGTTCATCCGTTGGTTTCTGGATCGCCTGTGTCCGGCCCCAGCCCCGCGGGACGCGTCCTCGTAGTCGGCTCGGCCAACGTCGACTTCACCGTCGCGGCCCCGCGCTTGCCCGGCGTGGGCGAGACGGTCAGCGGCGGCACCCTGCTCGTCAATCACGGGGGCAAGGGCGCGAATCAGGCGGTCGCCGCTCGCCGGCTCGGCGCGGAAGTACGCTTCGTCGCTTGCGTCGGCGACGACGCCTCGGGCCGCGACATCCGCGCGGCGCTGCAGGCCGAGGGCCTCGGTGTCGACGGCATGATGGTCACCGGCGAAGCCGCGACGGGCACGGCGCTCATCGTCGTCGACGGCCAAGGGCGCAATCAGATCGTCGTCGCCCCCGGCGCGAACTGGCGACTTTCCGTCGAGCACGTCCGTTCGCGCGCGGACGATTTCGGATGGGCGCAGGTCGTCCTCTGCCAGCTCGAGACGCCGCTCGAGACCCTCGAGTTCGCGCTGGAGGAGGCGCGGCGACGCGGCCTCGTCACCGTGCTCAATCCGGCGCCCGTTCACGAGGGCATCTCCGACGACGTCTGGCGGCGTGTCGACTATCTGACGCCGAACGAGGGCGAGGCGGCGCGGCTCAGCGGCATCCCGGTCCAGGACGCTCGCTCCGCGAGCGCCGCGGGGCGCGCGCTCCGCGATCGCGGCGTCGGCACCGTGATCGTGACGCTCGGCGCTCAGGGGTCCGTCGCGCGCACCGCGCAGGAGGACATTCGAACTCCGGCCTATCCGGTCGACGCGGTCGATACTACCGCCGCGGGGGACGCCTTCAACGGCGCCCTCGGAACGGCGCTGGCCGGCGGATACACACTCGGGGCCGCGCTGCGATTCGCGAGCGCGGCCGCCGCCCTCGCCTGCACGCGTCGCGGGGCCCAGCCGTCGCTACCGACCCGCGCGGAGGTCGATCGGCTCCTCGGCGCGCAGTGAAGGAGGGCGCGCTGACTAGGGCACCCGCGCGCGGAACACCCGGACGCGATCGATCGCCGCCTCGACCCGCGCCGGATCGAGCGCGCCCTTGGCGAGGGCCTGGCGGATCGCCGTCAGCGCCAGCTGTGTCGCCGAGCTCCCATCGGGTAGCCGGTCGTCGACGATCAGGAGCACGTCCACGCCCGCGTCGAGCGCCAGCACCGCCGCCTCGCCGATCCCGTACTGCTTCTCGATCGCGCCCATCCGTAGATCGTCGGTGACGACGACGCCCTTGAAGCCGAGCTCGCCGCGGAGCAACCCGTCGATCGTCGCGCGCGACAACGTCGCGGGGTACCGCTCGTCGAGCCCCCGGTTGAAGACGTGCGCGGTCATCACGCTGTCGGCGAGTCCGTCCGCGATCAGCGCGCGATAGGGCGCTAGCTCGAGCTCGGGAACCGCCGTGTCCGTCACGTCGGTGAAACCGCGGTGCGTGTCGCCGAAGCTCGAGCCGTGCCCCGGAAAGTGCTTCAGCGCGGTCAGCGCGCCCTCGGCGCGCAGGCCCTGCACGAAGGCCCGGGCGTGCTCGGTGACCTGCCGCGGATTCGCGCCGAAGCTTCGGGCCGCGCCGACGATGACCGGATTCGCCGGGTTGTATCCGACGTCGACCACCGGCGCCAGATCCCAGTTGATCCCGACCGCCCGCAGCATCGCGCCGATGCGGCGCGCCTCCAGCTCGGTCAAGACGAAATCGTTCGTCTCGCCGAGCTCCTGCGCGGAGAACGTCGCCGGCCAGCCGAAGCGCGGGGCCAGGCGCATGACGTTGCCGCCCTCGGCATCCACCGCGACCAGAAGCTTCCGCCCGGTGCACGCCGAGGCTTGCGCGGTGAGCGCGCTGGTGAGCCGGCTCAGCTGCTCGGCATCGAGGATATTGCGGCCGAGCAGCAGGACGCCTCCAACCCGGAGGTCGCAGAGAAGCCCGGACAGCTCCGCGTTGGCGGGTGCCTCCGTGCCGCGAAAGCCCACGAGGAAGAGCGAGCCCAGCTCGCGCTCGAGCGCGGTCAGGCGCGCGCCGTCGGGCGCGAGCGCGGCCCCGCAGCCGGCCGCGAGCAGAATACCGAGAAGGCTAGCGGCGGCGAGCCGCCGCAACGAGCTTCTCCACTCGCGCGCGCTCGACGGGCAGCCGGACGTCGCCGTCACGCTTGACCGACGTGCCGACGATCAGCCCGTCGGCGACGGACAGGAGCTCCGCCGCGGTTTCGGCGGTGACCCCGCTGCCGACGAGGAGCGGCACGTCGGCGACGGCGCTCCGCACGCGCTTGATGTCGGCGAGCGGCGTCACCTGGCCGGTCGCCGGACCCGAGACGACGAGCGCGTCGGCCAGACCCCGGTGCACGAGGTCCCGCGCGGTCTGCTCGATGTCGGTCGGCGCCAGCGGCACCGCGTGCTTGCCGCCGACGTCGGCGAAGATCGCGACGTCGACGCCGAGCAGCCGCCGGTCGCGGAGCGTGCCGTATGCGTCGGACTGGACGATGCCCTGGTCGGCCAGCACCGCGCCGGCGTGGACGTTGACGCGGATGAACTCGGCGCCGACGGCGGCGGCCACGGCCAGCGCCGCGCGCGCGTCGTTCTTCAGCACGTTCACGCCCAGGTGCGTTCGGGGCAGCGCCTTGCGCACCTCGGCGGCCACGACGCTCATCGCCGCCACCGTGGCTGGCTCGACGCGGCCGGGGGTGAAGGGCGCGTCGCCGAAATTCTCGACGAGCACGGCGTCCGCGCCGCCCTCCACCAGCGCGCGCGCGTCCGCGAGGGCGGCCGCCACGACGCGGGCCATCGAGCCGTCCCACCGCGGGCTGCCGGGCAGGGGCGGGAGGTGAACCATGCCGATGATCGTGCGCTCGAGCCGCATCAGCGGTAGCCTAGCATGACGCGATGAAGATCGAGCTTCGCCAGGCGCGATCCCCGGATCTTCCGGTGTTGAGACGGCTCATGCAGCTCTACCTCTACGACTTCGCGGCCATCGACGACTGGTCGATCGGCCACGATGGCTGCTACGGCAACGCCGCGACGATCGAGGGATTCTGGACGGACCCGCGGATGACGTCCTACCTGGTGCGCGCGGACGGCGTGCTGGCGGGCTTCGCCCTGTCTCGCGACGGCGCCTACTTCGCGGGCGACGGCACGCGCGACATCAGCGAGTTTTTCATCCTGCGGCGGCACCGCCGTCAGGGCATCGGCGGCGAGGTCGCCCGGCGGATGTTCGATATGTTCCCCGGCAAGTGGGAAGTCACGCAGCTCACGAGTAACGTCGAGGCCCAGAAGTTCTGGAGGCGCGTCATCGGCGAGTACACCGGAGGGCGCTACGAGGAGCTGCCGCGGCCCGACGGCCGCGGCGTCATGCAGCGCTTCGACACCGCGCGTCGGTGACGCGAGGGGACGCGGGTGAGTTGTCGGCCGCGCCGGCGTCGGCTATAGTGGCTCGATTTTTCGCGGCATGAAGTCGCGCACGTCCATGAAGGAGACGCCATGAGCTACGAGACACTCATCGTCGACCAATCCGGTCCGATCGGCACGATCACGCTGAGCCGCCCGGAGGCGCGCAACGCGCTCGACTTCGCCATGCGCCGCGAGCTCTTGACCGCGCTCGACGAGATCGAGGCCAACCCGGCCGCCCGCGTGGTCATCCTCACGGGCGCCGGCGGCCACTTCTGCGCCGGCGGCGACGTCAAGAGCATGCGCCAGCGGCATACCGCCGCCGAGGGGCAGGGGCGGGTCGAGCTCCTGAACCGCGCGGTGCTGAGGCTCGTGAACTTTTCGCTTCCGACGATCGCGATGGTGGACGGCTACGCCGTCGGCGCCGGCTCGAACCTGGCCCTCTGCTGCGACCTGATCGTCGCCTCCGACCGCGCGAAATTCGGCGAGCTGTTCTGCAAGATCGGCCTGGCGGTCGACGGCGGCGGCACCTGGCTCCTGCCGCGCCTCGTCGGCATGGCGCGCGCCAAGGAGCTGATCTTCACCGGCGACATCTTCGACGCCGCCGAGGCGCTGCGGATCGGGCTCGTCAATCGCGTGGTGCACGCCGCCGATCTGGCCTCCACCACGCGCGAGCTCGCCGAGAAGATCGCGGCGGGCCCGCCGCTGGCGCTGCGCCTGGACAAGCAGGCGCTGAATCGCGCGGCCAGCAGCGATCTGGCCGCGGCGCTCTCGGTCGAGGCGCTCTCGCAGGGGCTCGCGGTGGCCTCCGACGACCATCGGGAGGGCGTCGCCGCCTTCTTCGACAAGCGGCCCCCCAAGTTCTCCGGCGCGTAGGGCTTCGAGCGCAGCGCGCCTAGGGCGCCCCGGGCGGCTTCGCGGGCGGCGGTGGGGGAGACTGGCGGAAGCCGGGCGGCGGATCGGTCGCCGGCTGGCGCGGCGCGCGCTTGAGCGCATCGTCCAGCTCCGGCGTGGCCCTTCGCATCTCGTTGGTGATCTTGGCGGCGTCGATCGCCGTGCCGATCACGCGGGGCGTGATCAGAAGCAGGAGCTCCGTCTTCTCGACGAGCCGCTCGGTGAACCGGAACAGATAGCCGATCAGCGGGATGTCCTTGAGGAGCGGGATCCCGCGGTTCGTGGTGGTCAGCTTGTCCTGGATGAGCCCACCCAGCACGAGCGTTTGACGGCTCAGCAGCACGACCGAGGTCTCCGCCTCGCGCTTGATGAACGAGGGCGAGTTCGTCGGCGCCACCGGCGCTCCGATCGAGTTCACTTCCTGCTTCACGTCGAGCGCGACGGTGCCCTGCTCGCCGATGCGCGGGGTCACCGTGAGGATCACGCCCGCGTCGCGGTACTCGACGGTCTGGTTGAGCCCGGCGGTCGTCGTGGTCGACGTCGTCGTCGTGGTCGCCGCGGCCACCTGGCCGGTGGTCTGGCTGGTGACGACGGGCACCGACGTCGAGACGTTGATGACCGCCTTCTTGTTCTCCGAGGTCATGACGTGCGGGTTCGAGACGATGTTGACCTTGTTCTCGCTCGCCAGCGCGTTGAGCATCGCGATGAACTGATCGGTCGCGAACGTGAACGCCGTGAGCCCCTGGCCGAAGGGCCCGAGGATGGCCGCCGGGCCGGCGACGCCGGCGGGCAAGGTCATCGTCCCTCCGTCGGGAGTCGGCGACGTCGGGAGCGCGGGAGGCCCGGTGTTGGTGTTGACGAAGTTGAAGCGGCCCGTACGCACGGCCCAGTCGATGCCGAGCCGGGTGTCGTCGGTCAGCGAGATCTCGGCCACCAGTACCTCGATCAGCACCTGGCGCGCCATCCGGTCGAGCTGCTTGATGGTGTTCTCGATCTCGGTCCAGCTGCGCGGGAAGGTCGTGACGATCACCGCGTTGGTGACTTCGTCGGCGATGAACCGCACCTGGCCCTCGGCCAGGACGTCGGGCGAGTTCACGGCGCCCAACGGCACCGCGCCACCCGGCGGAACGTAGATCGGCGGTGACGGCGGAGGCGGCGCTCCCGTCCGTCCAGGCGTGGTGGACGGCGTGGGAGGAGTGCTCGCCGACGTGGTCGGCGAGCCGTCGCGAGCGCCGTAGATCGAGTTCAGGGTTACCGCGAGCTCCTTCGCCTTGGCGTTCTCGGCGTAATAGATGAAGACCCGGCGCCCGCCGTAGATGTTGACGTCGAGCTGCGTGACCAGGCGCTTGATCGTCTCGACCTCGTGCTTCTTGGCGTGGACGATCAGCGAGTTCGAGCGACGCTCGGGGAGGATCAGCGGCGCGCGCTCGGCCGAGCCGGTCGACTGCCCTGGGGCGCCCGGAGCGGTCGGCGCGCCCGGCGGCGCGGCCGGAGCGGGCGCCGGTGGCGTGCCCGGCGCCACGAAGCGGACGCGGCCGCTGGCGAAGAGCTGGGTCAGGATCGCCGCGAGCTCGCCGGCGTCGGCGTACGAGATCGGGATGATCTGGAGCTCTTCTTGGGCCACCTGCACGTCGACGAGGCGGATGATGTCGAGGAGGCGCGCGACGTTCGACGCCGCGTCGGTGACGATGAGCACGTTCGTCTCTCGATGCGCGATCAGGGTGCCCCGCGTCGAGATGAGCGGACGCAGAAGCGCGCTGAGGTCCGCGACCGACGAGTACTTGATCGGCACGATCTGCGTGATGATCTCGTCGGTGGTTCGGTTGGGATCGGCCGTCTGACCGACGATCGTCGGCACGGCGCGTTCCCGCGCGCCCTCGATCCGGACGATCTTGTAGAGATTCCCCGACTTCACCGCCGTGAAACCTTGGACTTCGAGAATCGCGAGCAGGACCCCGAACACTTCTTCTTGCGCGATGCGACCGGAGGTCTGCACCGTGACCTTGCCGCGGACGTCGGGCGCCAGCACGTAGTTGAAGCCGATGATCTCGCTGGCCGCCTGGATCACAGTCTCGACGTCCGCGTTGTCGAAATTGAGGACAACGAAGCGCCCACGCTGTCCAGGCGGGACTGGTGGTGCAGTCGGCGGCGGTGGCAGCGGCGCCGGCGGTGCCTGCGTTGCGGCTCCGGGCGCGGGCGTCGCCATCGGGGGGACCGTGCGCGGCCCCACGGACCCCGGCGGTATGACCGGGAGCGACTCGGGAGTTGTGGGCGGCGTCACCGCCGCGGCGGGCGGGGGAGTGATCTGGGCGGGCCGCCTCGGCCGCTGGGCGGCACATCCGGACGCGAGCACAAGCAGCAGCAGGGTGGTGACGAGACGCTTCATCTCATTTCACTGCGCCGGGGCTGGCTGCGGCGAGCCGCCCTCGCCCTGTTGAATCGGAGGCAAACGGCGCCCGAGACTCGGCGCCGGCCGACCGAAGGGCACAGGCGCTTGCAGACCTGGTGTCGGCTGCGGGACCGCCGGCGGTGGCGGCATGGGCTGTCCGGGCGTGACCGGCTGGGGCAGCGGAACTCCTGAGGGTGTGAAGGCGCGCGGTTGCGGCTGCACGGAACCGGGAGCCGGCACCAGGCCTTGATTCGGAAGCTGGCCCCCGGTCGGCGGCTGCCCGGGCACAGGCTGCTGACCGGGCGCCAACGGCTGGCCGGGGGCGGGCGGCGCAGGCCTTGGCTTCGACGGGTCGCGCAGCCGTACGTCGACCATGCCATCCGGACGGGCGATCACGACGGCGTCGGCCGAGATCGTCTGCACGGTGCCGCCGGCGATCGGGTCGCCGACGCGATACCCGGCGATCCGTTTGGTGAGCGGGTCCTCGAGATAGGCGATCGGCGAACCCTCCCGCAACACCACACCGTGCAAGGCCGGCTTGGCGACGAGGACCGGCGCGCTCCCGGCGATGCCCGGCCCCGACGTCTCGCTTCGAGTCGGGCTGAACAGATTGCGCGTCGCGATGACGTTGTAGGCCTGTGGTGGCAAGCGAGAGTCTCCGGAGGGCGCGAGCTGCGACGAAGAAGCGGTCGCAGATTTGGCCCGCGGAGGCGCCGCCGGACGGACGACGGCGAGCTGCCTCACGATCAGCGCGATGCAGAGGACGGATACGCCCGCGAGCACCACGTTGACGGCGAGGAGACGCCGCGGCATTCAGCTCTTGGCCTTTCCCTGCGCGCTGGGCAGGATGAATCCCGAGATCGTGAGCGTGACGAGCAGCTCCTTGGGCTGGCTCAGGTTGACGACGCGGACCTTGAGGTCCTGGACCGGCAGCAGCTTGGAGGCGCCGTCGAGCCGCGTGAGCAGATCCACGAGCTGCCGGATCTCACACGACACGGCGATCTCGACGGGGATCTCCAGGAGCTCGCCGCGGTCGGCCGGCGGCAGGATCCGTTCGCTACGCACTTCCGTCCTCGCTTGCGCGGCCATGTCCTTGACGATCTTCTGCAGCTCCGAGGCAGCGACCGCGGGCGTCGCCGAGGTGAGGAAGCCCTCTGCGAGCTTGTCGAATCGCACCGTCGTCGATTCCAGCTCGGCGGCGATCGCGGCGCGGCGTGCGATCAACTCGCGCTTCTGCGAGAGCACCTGCTCGCGCGCCGGCACGAGCTCGCCGGCGGACCGATTGTGCTCGAGGATCGGCTCGACCACCAGCAGCCAGCCACCCAGGATGATGCCGACGGCGAGCGCCAGTCCGACCAGGATCCGTTCGCGTCGGGAGAGGTTGCCGATCATTGGCGCGGCAATCCTGGCGCGCGGCCCGGCGCCCCGGGTCGGCCCGCGGGGTTCTCGAGCTGAGGCGGCTCGCTACCTCGTGGTTGTCTGAGCCCCGGCGCGGCCGGCGACGTGGCGGTCGGGGGCTGGGGTGCCGGTGTCGCCGTGGGAGTGGCCGCCGCCGCGGGAGGCTCCCACGCGGCGCGGATCCTGAACTGCTCGCGATCGCGCCCGCGCGTGACGGGCGACGCGAATTCGACCCGCTCCAGCCGCGGCGAGTTCTCCAGGAGCGGAATCAAGTTGCTGGCCGCGCCGGCCTGTCCGGTCATCTCGACGCCTTTGGCGTCGAACGCGAGATAGGTGACCCACGCGTCGCTCGGCAGGATCTCGGTCAGCTCGCGAAGCACGCCCAGCGGCTGGAGCGCGGCCGTGTTGATCTTTTCGACGGTGCTGAGCAGCTGGCGCTTGTGATCGAGCTCGCGCGCCACGCGCTCGACCGCCCGCACGTCCGGGTCGATGCGCGCGATCTCTCCGTTCAGCCGCGCGAGGCGTCGGCTCTCGACGAAGCCCGGCACCACCAAGGCCGCCAGCGCCAGCAACACGGTCGCCGCCAGCGCCCCGGCGGTCATCACTTCCTGCCGCGTGAACCGCCGCGGCTTGATGGCCGGCGGGATCAGGTCGAGCGAGTGAGCGCTGCGGTTCATGGCGGTGGCCACGGCGAGCTCCAGGGCCCCGCGAGGCTCGCCGACCTGAGCCAGGCGGCGCTCCGCGCGCGCCGACCAGGGCGGATCGGAAATCGGAACGCCGAGGTCGAGCAGGGGCGCGGCGGCGGCGCCGTCGCCCGAGACCCAGATCGCGTGGCAGGTACGCCACCGCGCGCCGGCGAAGCTTCGCCGCGTCTCGGCGTTGAGCGTCGCGTCGTCGGAGGCGGTGAAGCTCCGGCTGAACACGACCATCGCGCCGTGGAGCAGGAGCAGGTCGGCCGTGTCGCCGCTGCGGTGCAGCCACGCGACGCGCTGCTGACGATCCGTCTCGACCAGCGCGAGCAGGTCGTGCGCGGCCACCGTGATCGACACGGGGCGCAGTTTCGCTTCTTCGGCGAGGCGCAGCGCGGAGTCGATCAGCCGGCGGTCGGCCGCGGCGATCAGCACGCGCTTGCCCTCGCTCGCGCCCTCGACGTCGGGGTCGGCCGGCAGCGCGACGAAGTCGAACGCGGCGTCGTCGGCCGGGATCGGCAGATGACGCTCGAGCTCGAACCTCACCATGTCCTGCGTGCCGCCGGCGACGGCCGGGAGCTCGATCGGCTTCACGGTGACGGCCGAGCGTGAGAGTCCGATCGCCACCGTCCGCGCCGGCAGCGCCCGTGCGTCGAGCTCCGCGCGCAGCGCGGCCCCGGGATTTTCAGCGTCGATGGTGAATGTCTCCACCCGATCACGCTGGATCGCCGCGACGCTGAGGCGGTCACCGAGCATCACGACGGCGAGCCGGAGCGGCGCGAATTTAGGGACCGAGAATTTCATCAAGGTAGGGTAACACCCCTAACCGATCGGAGGGAAAGAGTCAACGACCCCCCGACCACTCCAGCACAACGACCGAAGGCGGGTCGACGTCGGCGCGCTTCTGGACGATCGCGGTCAAACGGGCGGCGACGCGGTCGTCCACGATGCCTTCCGCCTCGATGCGGAAGGTTCGCGTGGCGACGCCGAGGTTTCTCCCGCCGAATTTGCCCGGCACGTTCGGGAAGGGCCCGCCATTGTGTCGCGACTGCTGGACCTCCGTGATCTCGGCGGTCGAGAGCCCGAGCGCGGTGAGCACCGCAGAGCCGGCCGTGTTCATGTTGACCGTGCCGGCGCTGCGCACGGTGACGAGGCTCGCGAGCCCCTGGTGGTCCTTGGAGCCGTTGTAGATCGCCGGCGTGATGCCCTTGATCTGCAGGAGCTCCGTGATCGACTCGAGGTTCGCGTTGCGCGCGCGGTACGGGACCGGGAGCTTCAAGTAGTAGTCATCGCTCTCGGCGCCGTTGGCCCGGTGCTCCTCGTTCGGGTCGCGCCAGTCCTGGATCGAGTCGACGATCGTGTCGCGGACCTCCTTGTCGACCCCGAGCGCCAGCAGGAGACGATCGACGCGATCGGGCGGCGAGGTATTGAGGTTGAGCCGGGCTTCCTCGTCGGTGATGAGATACGAATACTGCCCGCCGACGAGCTCGGCCTTGGCCCGGCGGAGCCTCGGCAGCGGACGCCGGTCGACGGTGTAGAAGGTGAGGAGGCCGTCGTCATCCTCGACGACGAGCGGCGCGTCGGCGACGATCTCGCGGATCGCTTGCTCGAGCGCGGTCTCGGCGAGGTGACTGCCGATGATCCCGTTCTTGAACGCGCGTACGGCCGAGGCCTCGAGCCGCATCGAGTACGCGAACTCGGCGCCGACGACCGCTACCAGCGCCAGCACGAGGAGCACCACCAGCAGCGCGAACCCGCGCTCGTCCTTCATCAATAGCCGCGCCTCGGCCCCGCGCCGCTCCACGGCCGCCCGGCTCGTCATTGCGGCTCGACGCCCACGCGGAGCGGCACGGTCAGGGGCAGGAGCGCCTGGGTACGGCCGTTGAGCGTCCCGCTCACACCGATGCGGATGGCGCGGGGAAGATGTTTCTGGGTCTCGACGTCCCACGAATCCTGCCAGGCGCCGTTCTCGTCGAGATAGCTGAACGCGATCTCGGTCAAGGTCGGATCGTTGAACACGACCACCGCGTCGGTGAAAGGATTGCGGTTCGGCAGCACGCGTTGGCGGATGACGAGGCCGCGTCGCTCGTCTGTGGTGCCGAGCTCGATCACGACGGCGGTGAACGCGACGGGGACCGACGCCGGATACGGTGCGGCCTGCGTCACGAATTCGAGGCTCGAGCCGCTCCCGCCGAAGAGCAGCACCGCGGTGGGGGTGTCCGCGCGGGGCGCGTTGTACGGATAGGCGGCGCCGACCGAGCGAGCCAGGGTCAGCGCGATCCCGCGCAGGTGTTGGTACGCCTCGGCGCGATCCTCGCCGTGGCGCCACGAGGCCATCGCGATCCGGACGCCGCTGAACGCGATCACGACGAGGGCGCCGACGATGGCGAGCGCCAGCAGGAGCTCGAGCAGGGTGAAGCCGCGCTGGTTACGCTTCACCGCGGCATCCCCGGTGTCTGCGGGCCCGGTGTCCGCGGCAGGAGGCCCGATGGCCGCGGCAATCCCGATGTCGTCGGCACGACCGACGACGTCGGCAGTCCCGTATTCGGAGTCTGGGCCGACGTCCGCAGGCTCACGATCTCGACGCCGCGCTTGTCGCCCCAGCTCACCTTCACGTCGATCTGGTAAACGTGCCACTTCGCGGTCGTCGGCGAGCGCCTGAGATCGGGCGCCGTCACGACGGTGACGGTGCGCTCCCAGTCGAAGTTGCCTTCCTTGCCGGTGTCGCGGCCTTCGACGGGAACCACCAGCTCGCGCGTCTTCTGATCCGCGAGGAGCACGGCCTGCTGGTGGTCACCAGCTGCCTTCAGGAGCCGCAGGCCCTGGGCGAAGCCCTGGATGACGGCGACCACGGCGACGCTCAGGATCGCGAATGCGATCAAGACTTCGAGGAGGGTGAAGCCCCGCTGCGCTCCGGTCGAGCCTCCGCGCGCGTCGCGGTGCGCGCGGCAGGCCGTCGCGGGACCGTCGTGCGAGCCGCAGGGCCGGCCGAGGCGCGACTGTAAATCGAGGTCGGCGCTCATTCGCGCTGGTTCCGAACGCGGCCGGTGACCGCGTCGACGCTGACGCGATAGGCGATCTTCCCGGAGGTCAGGCGAAAGTCGCCGCCGCTGGAGGTGCCTTGCGGCTCGAAGCGGACGCTCAGCGCGCCCGGCGACCCGGGCGCGATCACGACTTTGTTCGAGAGCGCGCGCGTCCAGCGGACCTCGTCGTCGCCGGTCGTGACCGTCAGCAGGTGGTTCGCTGGGTTGATCACCACGGTGTACGGCTGTCGGGTCGTGATCGCCCGCTCGCGCGCGTGCCGAAAGGTGGCCGAGAACCCGGCGACCTCGGCGCGGGCACGCAGCGCCTCGGTGCTGCGCCCGATCGCGGGCGCGACGAGGCCCACCGCGATCGCGACGACCAGCAGCGTGACGATCAGCTCGAGGAGGGTGAACCCCCGCGCATCTACTTCTGACTGCTGTCCCATGAGGTGATATCCGAGTTCTCGCCTTCGCCGCCCGGCGCTCCGTCGGCGCCCTCGGACCAGAGGTCGTATTCGCCGTTCTGGCCCGGACAGCAGCGGTATTTGTACTGATTGCCCCACGGATCCTTGGGCACGGCTTTCTTGAGGTAGGGGCCGTTCCAGTTGTTGACGTTCGGATTCCGCTGGAGCGCGTCGAGGCCCTGGCCCGCGTTCGGATACGAGCCGATGTCGAGACGATACTGGTCGAGCGCCGCGCCGAGCAGCTCGATCTGCGCGCGCGCGGCCGCCTGCTTGGACTGGCCCACCCGGCCGAAGAGACGCGGCCCCACGAGCCCGACCAGGAGCCCGAGCACGATGATGACGACCAGCAGCTCGATCAGCGTGAAGCCCCGCTGATCGCGGATTCGGCGCCGGACGAGTCGGCGGGCGCCGCGGAAACGATGAAGCGTTCTCATAGCGGGATCTCGTTGATGGAGAAGATCGCGAGCATCATGGCGACGACGATGAACGCCACCAGCACCCCCATACCGACGATGATCACCGGCTCGAGCAGTCGCAGCACGCGCTTGAGGTCGGTGCCGACGTCGTTCTCGAACGTCTCGGCGACCTTGATGAGCATATCCTCGAGCCGGCCCGTCTCCTCGCCGACGCGCACCATGTGAATCGCCAGCACCGGAAACGGCGCCTGCTCCTGCATGCCGGCCGCGATGGTGCCGCCGCGCTTCACGCCGTCGGAGAGCCGCGCCACCGCTTGCCCGATCGCCTGGTTCGTCATCGTGTCGCCGACGACGGCGAGCGCGCTCATGACCGGCACGCCGCTCTTGAGCATGGTCCCGAGCGTCCGGGCGAAGCGCGCGGTCTCGATCTTCATGACGAGGGGCCCGATCAGCGGAAGGCCGAGGATCGTCTGGTCGCACTGCAGCCGTCCTTGCGGGTTGCCGGTCCACACGCGCCAGGCGAGCACCGCCCCGAGGGCGAGCAGTACCCCGACCCACCAGTAGGACGAAAACATCGCGCTGACCGTGAGGAGGATCTGCGTGGGCAGCGGAATCGTCTGGCCGAGGTCGGCGAAGATCGTCGCGAACCGCGGGATCACGAACGTCATGAGAAAGATGATGGCGCCGATGCCGAACGTGAAGACCACCGCCGGGTAGGCGACCGCGGTGATGACCGCCTCGCTGAACGCGGCGCGCGCCTCCAGGAACTCGGCCAGCCGGCGCAGCGCGATCTCGAGCACGCCGCCCCGCTCGCCGGCGCGGATCATGTTGATGTAGAGCCGTGAGAACGGCCGGGGATGGTGCTTGGCGAGCGCCTCGCTCAGCGAGGCGCCGCCGCGAACACTCACCAGCAGATCGACGACGATCGCCTTGACGCGCGCGTTCGGCGCCAGCTCTTCGAGAATGGACAGCGCGCGATCGAGCGGCAGGGTCGCTTCGAAGAGCGTCGCGAGCTGCTCGGTGAATGCGAGGACGTCGCCCTGGCTGATGCGGCCCGAGCCGCCGAGCGAAAGCCAGCT